>Ga0247757_10000162_pt1 | contig 56290 bp, 42 predicted proteins | sample UWRJL126311R4_FD_180929 | JGI IMG/M metagenome (GOLD analysis project Ga0247757, IMG submission 180929) | Plant litter microbial communities from Arlington Agricultural Research Station in Wisconsin, United States - UWRJ-L126-311R-4 | ecosystem: Environmental > Terrestrial > Plant litter >... | reverse complement strand
CACCACGTACAAATCGAAGAAGCTTGGTGATTCGCGATCAGGATGTAGCTCTGGTCGGACGCGAACTTGGGCAGCCGGTCCAAGCCGTGGACGTGGCGCAGGTTCTTCGTGCACAGGTGGATCCAGCCGCAGCCGACGGTGCGCTGCGCGAATTGCACCGCGCGACTGAATAGGCCGGGCTCGAACGTGCGCCGGACGACGGCGATCAGCGTGCGCTCCAGCCCGCTCAGCCGCTTCTCACCGCTTTTGACCAGATCCGGTCGGGAGCCCGGGGTTTCGGCCAGGGCCGTGGCCGAGGCTTCGTTTGCGCCTGCCTGTACGGCTTCCACGGCGTTCGACTCAGTCATCGATTCGGTCGAAAACGATGTCGATATAGCCGGGCGGTGGCAAGTGCTTCCCGATAGCGTCGATCATTTTGCCGGCGATGCCGGACAGCTCGCTTTCGGCGACCTTGGTTGCGAGCTTGAGCGTGGGGTGGGGCTCTAGATCGCGTTCGGCGTTGAAGGTCCGGATCAGCGCGTAGCCCTCGACTTGGGGCAATTCTGCCAGGCACGCCTCGATGGCGGCGATCAGGGCCGGGTTGGGCGATTCGCCGCCCTCGGCGATCAGCGTGGTCTCGCCTTCGTCCGGCTCCAGATTGGCGACGTAGCCGACCAGCGGGAGGGCTTTGCCGTTGGTCAGGCTGGCCAACTCGGCCCGGCGCAGCGCGAGCTCATAGTCGGTACCCGCGTTCAGGACCAAGCCCATCACGTGCTCTTCGTCGACTACCTCGAGGGCCATGTCGAGCGCGAACATGGCGGGGACGGTGCAGAAGCGCAGGTCTTCGTCATCGGTTTTCCAGCCGAGCTGCTGCTCCATCGGCGCCATCAGCTCCGGGTGGCTGAACAGGGCCGCGTAGTGATTGCCCTCTTCGTCCAGCAGCATGTGCGGCACGAGCTTCACTTCGCCGTTGTCGATGTCCAGTCGCTGCCCGTCGCGGACGCCCTCGATGTTGCGGACCAGCGGGATGAACAGCTCACCCTGGGGGAGTTGGTCCAGTAACGCCTGCACGTCGCGGCGCAGGCCGCGCTGCGCGTTCTTGATCAGCGGGGTGAGGTCTGGTGCGCCTTGCGTTTCGGTTACCGTCTCGTCTGCCACGGGGCGTGGCCTAACATGTGTCCACACTCGGCGCAGCTTGTGACGCGGCGGCGACTCTCGTACCCTGGCGGACCCATGTCACGCCGGACCTTTTACCCGGAAATCCAGCCGTACCGGGCGGGCTACCTCGAGGTCTCGCCCGAGCACTCGATCTACTTCGAGGAGTCCGGAAATCCGCGCGGCAAGCCGGCGGTGTTCCTGCACGGCGGTCCGGGGGGCGGTACCAGCCCCAAGCAGCGGCGCTTCTTCGACCCCGCGCGCTACCGGATCGTGCTGTTCGATCAGCGCGGCTGCGGCAAGAGCAAGCCGCACGCGTCGTTGGTCGACAACACGACTTGGCACTTGGTCTCGGACATCGAGGCGCTGCGCGTGCACTTGGGCATCGATAGCTGGCTCGTGTTCGGCGGTTCGTGGGGTAGCTCACTCGCGCTGGCGTACGCGGAGACGCACCCGTCGCGCGTCAGCGAGCTCGTGCTGCGCGGCATTTTCTTGCTCCGGCGCTGGGAGCTGGAATGGTTCTATCAGCACGGAACGAGTCTGCTCTTTCCGGACGCTTGGCAAAAATATTTGGCGGTGATTCCGCTCGCCGAGCGCGGCGATTTGATCGCCGCTTACCACCGGCGACTGACGTCCGAGAACGCATTCATCCGTCAAGAAGCGGCACGCGCTTGGAGCGTGTGGGAAGCGAGCACGAGCAACTTGCTCCAAGACGAAGACTACATTCGCAGCTGCGCGGGGGATGAATTCAGCCTCGCGTTCGCGCGCATCGAGTGTCACTACTTTGTGAATAGAGGCTTTCTGGCGCATGAAAACCAATTGATCGACGACGTGACCCGGCTGCGTCACATCCCGACCGTGATCATCCAAGGTCGGTACGACGTGGTGTGCCCGCTGAAGAGCGCGTGGGAGCTTTCCCGCGCATTTCCCGAAGCAGATTTTCGCGTGGTGCCCGACTCCGGTCACTCCGCTTACGAACTCGGCACCGTGCACGAGTTGATTTCCGCGACCGATCGCTTCGCGGGGGGTCGATGAAAAAAGAAGCCATCGCGCTGTTCGGCTCGCTACGGAAGTTGTTCTCGGAGCGCTCGCGCCGCACTTGGATCGGACGCACCCGCGCGCACATCGAGTTTCGCGAATTGTCCTCGGCCGAGCTGACGACGTTCGCGCGCCAGACCGAGCTCGGCTTCAAGGCGCTGTCACGCGTCGAGTGGGTCGAGCTCAACCCGCACTCGCGCCGCATCGTGGTTTCGTTCGAGCAAGATGCGTACGCGCTCGACGAGCTGACGGAAGTGGTGGCGCAGGCCGAGCGCACCGCAGGCGTGCACCAAGCGCCGTTTCGCGACGAAATTTGGGAGCACCCGGGCGACAGCGAGACCGTCGAGCGGCTCAAGGTCGGGCTCTTGGCGGACTCGCTGGGCGTCATTTTGGGGCTTGGATTGCGCTTTTCACCGGTGCCTGCCTCACGCATCGGCGGCACGGTGGCGGCCCTGGTTGCGGTCGTGCAATCGACGGATCGCTTGCGGCGCGTGGCCGAAGAGCGACTCGGCCCGATGCGCGCCGATCTGAGCCTAGACGTCACGGCCGCGATCGCGCACGGCTTCGCGCAGCGGCCTGGTAGTGCGTTCGTGGAGGCCCTACACAAGCTGTCACTGCTGGGCGAGGCCGAAGCGCGTCGACGCGTGTGGGAGCAGCGGGAAGGCGAACTGTGCCAGGCGCAAGCCGTGCATCAGTTCGAGGACGTGCATCGTGAAGCCCGCCCGCGCGCGCTGCCGCGCGGGCCGATCGAAGAGTATGCCGATCGCGCGTGGGTGGTTTCGCTCGGCGGTTTTGCGGTCAGCTTCTTGACCACGCGCAGCGTGCAGCGCGCGGTGGCGGCGCTGTTCGGTGGTTTGCCCACGCCCGCCAAGCTCGGCCGCGATGCATTTGCCGCGGATTTGGGCCGCGCTTTGGCCAAGCGCCAAACGTTGGTCATCGACCCCGAGGTGCTCCGCAAGCTCGATCGCATCGATTGCTTGGTCTTGCAGGCCGATTTGGTCGCCCGCGATCGCTTCGAGATCCGCAACTTGGTCGTCACGGGTGAGGGCGACGAAGCCGAGGCCCGGCGCGTGATTCAGCAGCTGCTCGACGTCGAGCGCCCGATCGACATCAAGCGCAAGGGCGAATACACGCTCGCCCCGCTCGGCGTGTTGGACGTGGCCGTGCCGAGCGAACTGGCGTTGCACACGCCGGGCTTGGGGGCGCGTGGTGGGTTGGTTTTTGGGTTGATGCACAGTGGCGCGCTGATCGCCGCGGCCGAAGTCGATTTGATCCCGCAAACCGGTATCGACGAGCTGATCGCGGCCGCCCACGAAGCGCAGATGCGCGTCGTGATCGCGTCCAACAACGAAGCCATTTTGCAGGGCATTGCCGCGGACGACACCATCCCCGAAGGTGAAGGCTTCGTGCGTGGCATCCGGCGTTTGCAGCGCGAAGGCCGCACCGTGTGCGTGGTCGTCACGGGCGCTTCTCCGGGCATGGCCGCGGCGGACTGCGCCATCGGTTTGATGCGCGAGGGTGAAGTGACGCCCTGGGGTGCGCATTTGATCTGTAAAGACGATCTGAGCGACGTGCGCTTTTTGATTCACTCCTGCGTGGTCGCGCGCCAGGTGTCGAAGCAGAGCGTGAACATCGCGCTCGGGGCCGCCACGCTCGGCGCATTGGTGTCGGCCGGGGGCGGCTTACCGCTCACGGGTCGGCGCGTGATCGCCGTGGTCAACGCGGCCTCCGTGGTCTCCATGCTGAACGGCGCACGCGGTTCCATGAAGCTCGCGCGCCGCGCCTTGCCGGCCCCGCGTGATCGAACGCCCTGGCACGCGCTCGAAGCGGACGGCGTGCTGAAAAAGCTCGGCACTTCGCGGGAAGGCTTGGCGCGCCGTGATTCGCTGCGCCGTCGGCGGCGCGCGCCGGATCAGCGCTCGGCTTTGACCGAGCTGGCCGAGAACATCACCGACGAACTGTTCAACCCGCTGGCCCCGCTCTTGGCCGCTGGTGCGGGCTTGTCCGCGGCGGTGGGCTCGTTCGGTGACGCGGCCATGGTCGGCGGCGTGGTCGTGCTCAACTCGGTGATCGGCGGCGTGCAACGCTTTCGCACCGAGCGTCGTATCCGCGAGCTGTCACGCACGGCTCGGCGCCGCGCGCTCGTCCGCCGCGGCACCGAAATCAGTGAAATCGACGCTACCGACTTGGTCCGCGGCGACGTGATCGTGCTGGAGGCGGGCGACGTGGTGCCGGCCGACTGCCGCATCATCGACGCCGAGTCGCTCGAGGTCGATGCCTCGAGCCTGACCGGTGAGTCACTGCCGGTGCGCAAGAACGTAGCGGCGTCGTTCGAGCCGCAAGTCGCCGATCGCAGTTCGATGTTGTTCGAAGGCACCGCGCTCGCGGCGGGCCGCGCCTCCGCTGTCGTGGTGGCCACCGGTGACGAGACCGAGGCGCGCCGCGGCGCGGTGGCTTCGAAACGCGACCCGAGTCGCGGTGGCGTCGAAAGGCGCATGAAATCATTGATCAATTTGACGGGCCCGGTGGCGGTCGCGGCCGGCGTCGGCGTGATCGGCGCGGGTCTGATCCGCGGCCGCAAATTGGAAGATTTGGTCGGTGCGGGCGTGAGCTTGGCGGTCGCCTCGGTGCCCGAGGGATTGCCGCTCTTGGCGACCGCGGCGCAGCTCGCCGCCGCCGATCGCTTGTCCAAGCAAGGCGCGCTCGTGCGCAACGCGCGCAGTATCGAAGCGCTCGGCCGCGTGGACGTGCTGTGCATCGACAAGACCGGTACCTTGACGGAAGGCCGCGTCGAATTGAGCTTCGTCTCCGACGGCGAAGACACGACGCCGATCGCGGAACTGTCCGAGCTCGGCAAGAGCGTGCTCGCGGCGGCTTTGCGCGCGGCACCCGACTTGCGCACGGGGCCATCGACGCAAGACCCGATGGACGCGGCCCTGGGGCGCGCGGGCAGTGCGCGCAAAGTCGAGGCCGGTGACGGCGGGCTGACGCGCAGCGCCGAGCTCGCGTTCGAGGCTGGCCGCGCGTACCAAGCGGTGATGTACCGCTCGGCCGAGCGCGCCTTGCTGGCCGTCAAAGGTTCGCCGGAAGCGGTGTTACCGCACGCCGAGTTCTGGCAGCGCGGGGGCGAGCGCGTGCCGCTCGATCGCGCGTTGCGCGCCGAATTGCTGGCAAAAGCCCGTGAATTCGGGCGACGCGGGCTGCGCGTGCTGGCGGTCGCCGAGCGCGACGCCGCGGGCGCGGACGGCGCGGATCTATCGCATCTCGAGGGCCTGAGCTTTCGCGGCTTCATCGCCTTCAGCGATCCGGTGCGACCGACTTCGGCGCAAGCCGTAGCCGATCTGCGCGCGGCCGGCGTCGAAGTGGTGATGTTAACCGGCGATCACCCGAGCACGGCCGAAGCCGTGGCGCGCGACGTCGACTTGCTGCGCGGTCGCGCCGTGATCACGGGCACGGAACTCAGCGAGCTGAGCGACGACGAGCTGGATCGCAAGATCAAGGGCTTCGGCGTGTTCGCGCGCGTGACACCGGCGCAGAAGGTGCGCGTGGTGCGCGCCCTGCAACGCGCGGGTCGCGTGGTGGCCATGGTCGGCGACGGCGCCAACGATGCGCCCGCCATTCGTCTCTCGAATGTGGGCATCGCCATCGGCGAGGGCAGTACGTCTGCCGCGCGCGCGGCGGCCGACATCGTGCTCACGGACGAGCGCATCGAGACCTTGGTCCTGGCGGTGGTCGAAGGCCGCGCGATGTGGGCCTCGGTCCGTGACGCGGTATCTATCCTGATCGGCGGAAATCTCGGCGAAATTGGCTTCACTTTGGGAGCCGGCTTGGTCGACGGGCGCCCGCCGCTGAACGCTCGTCAACTATTGCTCGTGAATTTACTCACCGACGTGGCACCCGCGATGGCAATCGCCTTGCGCCCGCCATCGGCGGCCACGATGCAGTCGTTGGCGCAAGAGGGTCCCGAGGTTTCGCTGGGCCGGGCCCTGAATCGAGACATCGCGTCGCGCGCAGTCGTGACCACGGTGGGCGCGAGCACGGCCTGGGTGATCGGTCGCTTCACGGGCACGCGCACCAACGCCAATACCATCGGGCTCTTGGCGCTGGTCGGATCGCAGCTCGGCCAAACGTTGGTCTCCGGTCGCTTCAGTCGCCCGGTGCTCGTGACCAGCATCACTTCGGCGGCACTGCTCGCGGGCATCGTGCAAACGCCCGGGCTCAGCCATCTGTTCGGCTGTCGTCCGCTGGGCCCAATCGGTTGGGCGACGGCCGTAGGCGCATCCACCGCCGCCACCTACGCCGCGATGCGCTTCCCCGCGTTGGTCAACGAGATCATGCGGCGCACCAAGCTCGACACACCGGTGCTCGTGGAAGATCCGGAAGCTCTGCCGGAATGAGCGAGTCGAGCGTCGCGCGTCTATTCAGAGGTCGCGCGTTGCGCGACTAGCCGCCGCAACGTGCGACGCAAGCGGTCGAAATCGAAAGGCTTTTCGAAGGTCAAGTTGACGCTCGTGGCCAGAAATTCGCGCGCGCGATCCATCGACACACCGCCGGTCATGAATACGATGCGCGTCTCCAGCCCGGGGTGATCCTGACGGATGCGTTCGTACAATTCCATGCCGCTCATGCCCGGCATCATCAAATCACACATGATCACATCGAAGCCGGCGCTGGGCCCTTCCACGATTGCGGCCAGCGCTTGCATGCCGCCGCTGGTCATCACCACGTCGTGCTCGCTTTGCAGCAAGGCGCGCAAGGTGCGCGCGACCGAGATCTCGTCATCGACGATGAGGATCTGACCGCGCTTTTGCGGTGGCGGCGAGGGTGAGCGGGGCGGGACTGACTTGGGCGGCAGCCGCTGCTTCGACGCGGGCAAGCTGACCGTGAACTGCGAGCCCTGACCGAGCGTGCTGCTGACGCTGATCTCACCGCCCAGGCCGCGCACGATGCTGCGGCAAATCGACAGGCCGAGGCCCGTGCCGACGCCGACCGGCTTGGTCGTAAAGAACGGATCGAAGATTTTGCCCAGCAAATCTTCGGGAATTCCCGAGCCCGTGTCCTCGATGATGATGGCGACGCGATCGCCTTGCGGGCGCAGCTTGGCGCGAACTTCATGCCCCGGCGTCTCGCGCGCCGGCAGCGATTGAACGGCGTTCAAGAGCAGATTCAGTAGCACTTGCTCGATGCGGTTCGGGTTGGCGTCGACCGCGGGCACGGCTTGGTAGTCCCGCACCAATGTGGCCTTCTGCTTGATCTCGCTGGCCGCGATATTGAGTGCGGATTCGAGCGCGGCTTGCACATCGACCGGCCCGCGAAGGCCTTCGTCCGCCCGGGCGAAGGTGCGCAGATCGCGAACGATGCTGGCGACCCGTTCGGCGCCGTGACATGCGTCCCGTACACGCACCATCAACGCGTCGAGCTTGCTCGGATCACTCGGTAGAGTAGGCAGCTCGCGCGATAGGAACTCTAGATTGAGCAGCAGATAGGCGAGGGGATTGTTGATCTCGTGGGCGATACCGGCGGACAACACCCCGAGCGCGGCCAAGCGATCGGCCTCGACCAAACGCGCCTGGATCGCTTTGCGCTCGGTGACGTCACGCGCGAACGCCAACACCGCTGGTTGTCCCTGGTATTCGGTGGGAATGGCGGAGATTTCGACGAACAGCTCCTGGCCGTCGAGCGAGCGCGAGCGATACTCGACCGGGTCCGGGTGACGAGCCCCCGTTTGGTACAATTGACCGATGCGCGTCGCCGCGAGCTTCGCGTCATCCGGATGCAAAAAGTCCGTGATCGGAACGCCGAGCGCGGCTTCCGGACTCGGCGCGCCGAGCATGCGGGCGGCCGCCGCATTCAAGAATGCGATCCGCGGTCCGCGCAAGATGGCTACGCCGTCCGGCGCGCCCTCGATCAACGCGCGAAACCGCTCTTCACTTTGCCGGAGCGCGAGCTCACTGCGTTTGCGTGCGCTGATGTCGAACAAAAACGCAACGTTCAACGCGTGGCCGTTCAACGAAGTTCGACTCTGCAGCACCTCGACGTCGACGCGCTGCCCGTTGCCGTGCAGCACCGTCATTTCTAGCGGCCGAGGCAGCTCTTCGCCGCGCAGGTAGCGTTGGCGCATGGCCTCGGCCCGCGGCAGCTCTTCGGGCGCCAGCCAATCCCAAGTAGACATGGTGCGAAACGTGTCCACCGAATAACCCAGCAGCCGCTCGGCGCCCGGATTGAGAAATAGGTTCTGCGGTGGATCCGTGTCCGACACGGTGATGACCACGGCGAGGTCCGCGCTGTCACAAGCCGCGGCGATGATCTCGAACAGTTTCGCTTGTTCCAACCCCGCCAGCGTGTCCGGGTCCGTGCCCATTGCACGCAATTATATATCGGCCCGACCCGCTGCGTACGCGAAACTTGGCCAGCATTCTCGGTTCGTGAAAACAGATGAGCCCATGAAGCGTGTGGCATATCCCTTCGCCGTCATCACCCTCGGACTCATCACCCCGGCTTGCGGCCTGTTTGCCCCCGCGCAAACCAACGTGCAGGTCGCTTCCAACGCACCCGTGCCGGCGGCGCCGAGCGCACCCGCGAACGAGAGTGCACCCGTGGATACGCGCAAGGTGGGAGATTTCCAAGTGCACCGCTTCAGCGGCAGCTACCAAAAATCACCGCTGACCCTGACCGAGGAAGTGATTGCCCGCGAAAATGGTCGTTGGGTGATCGACTACACACTGGAGGAGCAAAGCGGCTCGACCAAGTTGCGCGTGCGCTTCGATCCGCGCACGGAATCGGTGGTCGGGGTGTCGAGATTCGACGGCGCGCAAGAACTGAGCGTCCCAATCGCGACCTTCGAGAAGCTGATCGATCGCACCAGTTTTGCGGCTGATTCCAACGATGGCCTGCTCGCTTCGACGCGCGGCACGTGCATGATTGGCGCGAGCGAACTCGACTGCGAAACCAAGAGCTACAAGGTGTCGGTGGGCGACAAAGTCGCAACGCTCAGCCTTTCGCGCAGCGCCAGCGTACCGAGTGGAGACGTCACGGGTGATATCACGGCCGGTGATGGCACGGTCATCTATCGCAGCGAGCTAGTTGAATTGGGCAACATCGCGTCGCCCGAGCACGGCGTAGCCAGCCGCTGAAGCCTGGGGCGACGCTCAGGAAAATGTTCAGGACACGCGCGTGAGCCAGGGCGCGCGTGACTCGTCTTTGCCGGTGACGGCGCGTAAGTAGGCGCGCTGAAAGAACGCCCCGAGCGTCTTCTTCCCGGTCTTGAACTCGGTGCCGTCCAACTCGCGCACGGGCGTGACCTCTGCCGCGGTGCCCGTGAAAAAGACTTCGTCGGCGCGCATCAAATCTTCACGCGTGAAGGCGCGAATCGTGATTGGGACTTCGTGCTCACGCGCCAAGTCCAAGATACAATCACGCGTGATTCCCGGCACGATCGAGGACGTTTCATCGTTCGTGAACAGCATTCCGCCTTTCACGAAAAACACGTTTTGCCCGGTCGCACTCGCGACCGTGCCGTCTTGATTGAGCAAGATGGCGTCGTCGAAGCCGTGATCGAGCGCTTCATGAGCGGCCAGCACGCTGTTGGCATAGTGCCCGCTGGCCTTGGCCATCGTCGGCAGCATGGTGTGATGGAACTTGCGCCAGCTCGAGATCATCACCCGCACGCCATTTCTCAGTGCGTCTTCACCGAGGAACGTACCGAGCTCACGCACGGCGATGAACGCGCGCACTTGGCACTCTTTCTTGGGCCGTAAATCGATCGGCCCTTCGCCAAAGTACGCGAGCGGGCGCAGATAGCCGTTCTGCGTGCCATTGCGGCGCGTGACCTCGATCGCGCCGCGCGTCAGCTCATCGGCCGTGAACGGAACCTTCATGCCGTACAGCCGTGCCGAAGACAAAAGCCGCTCGATGTGCTCACGGAGCCGCACCAGCACCGCGCCATTCGCAGTGGGGTAGCAGCGAATGCCCTCGAACACGGCCGTGCCGTAGTGCAGCGCGTTGGCGTAATAGTGCACGTTGAGCGAATCCGACTCGCGAATGTCGCCGTTCCACCACACGTAACGAGCGAGCTTTTGCCCGCGCGGGCGTGCCGCGGTCAGCGAGTCATCGTCCGGTACGCCGTCGAAGTTGGGCCATTCTTGATCGAGTGCCATTTGAGGCCATTCGACATGGGATGCGGGGAGCGCGTCAAGCCTGCGCGCTCGATCCCTGCCTGAGGGGGGCGATCGCGGTTTCGCGACGCACCTCGCCGCGCGCGCGGGGTTTTGCGCGCGCTTCGAGGGAACGCGGGGGACACCGCTCTCGAAGACGAATGGTACTGTGCGTACACAGTACCGTTCGCGACTCGGGCGGGCTCGAGAAGGCGACGGAGCGTCTAGTCTTGGGGAGTCGGTTGCGGCGTGTAATTTGGACGTTCGCGGGCCCGTTGTCGCGTTGGGCAGGCGCGGCCGCAGCTGCGGAACGCGGTCGGATGGGTGGCGCGGCGACGCCCCGTACGGGGTCGCGCGCACGTTCCCGCGAGGCCGCTCAATCCCCAAAGTTTTAGTGGAATTGGGCTAAGCTGCGCGCCAATCAGCGATGAGCTTTTCTCGGCGGACTCAGCATGAAACCACGCTCAATGCGCTCACGCTCGCGTTGCGTGCGCGGCGTGCGGCGGGCTTGCCCGTGTGTGACCTCACGCAGTCGAACCCCACGCGGACGGGCTTGCCGTACGAGCGCGGGCGCATTTTGGCGGCATTGAGTGACGAGCGCAGCTTGACTTACGAGCCGGCGTCGTTCGGGCTGCTCGGGGCGCGTCGCGCAGTTCAGGACTTGCAGCGCGCGGCGGGCTTCGAAGTTCCGAGCGAGCAGATCGTGCTCACTTCCAGCACGAGCGAGGCGTACGGCTTCTTGTTCAAGCTGTTGTGCGACGCGGGCGACGAGGTGCTGATCCCACAGCCGAGCTACCCGTTGTTCGAGCATTTGGCCGCGCTCGAGCAGGTGAACGTGGCCAACTACGCGCTCGCCTACGATGGCTCGTGGCACATCGATTTCGATTCGCTCGCGCGGTCTCGAAGCACGCGTACGCGCGCGATCGTCGTGGTGAATCCGAACAACCCCACCGGCTCGTTTTTGAAGCGGGACGAGCTCGCGCGGCTGGTCGAGTTCGGGCTGCCCATCATCTCGGACGAGGTATTCTCGAGTTTCGCGCTGGGGGTGGACGCGCGGCGCGTTGATTCGGTGTTGGAAACCGACGCCGCGTTGGTCTTCGCGTTGGGCGGTTTATCGAAGCTTGCGGCCTTGCCGCAGCTCAAATTGGCCTGGTTGTGCGCTGCGGGTCCCAAGGTGGAGCTGACCGAAGCGCTCGCGCGGCTGGAGCTGATCGCGGACACATTTTTGTCGCCCAACACGCCGGTGCAGCACGCACTGCCGGAGATCTTGAGCGCGCGCTTGCCGGTCGAGCGCGCGCTGAACGAGCGGATTGCGCGCAATCTGGCGGTGCTCCACGCCGCGCTCGCGGGCAGCGCGGCCACGACGTTGTTCCTCGAGGGCGGCTGGTACGCCGTGGTGCGTTTGCCGAGGCTGCTCAGCGAGGCGGAGTGGGTGCTCGGGCTGCTCGAGCAAGACGGCGTGCTCACGCAGCCCGGCTGGTTTTACGACTTCCTCGATGGCGCTGAGCGAGCTCAGCTCGTGCTCAGCCTAATCACGGAGGAAGGGCCGTTTGCGCTCGGCGTGGGTCGCATCGCCGAGCGCGTTCGGCTCGTCGCAGGTTGATTCTCAGGCGGCGCGCTTGCGGCGGCGCAGCACGACGCTCGAGACGGCCAAAGCCGCGAGAGCAAGACCGGCTCCGCGGTCGTTGCTGCGCTCGCCCAGGTGGCGAACCGCGCAACCGCCCGGCTTCTCTTTGATCGTTTGCGGCTGATCACCGCTCGTCTCGTCGTTCGACTTGTCCGAGTCGCTGGCAGCCGGTTCACTGTCGCTCGCGGACTTGTCGTCGGACTTGGCGGCGTCGTCTTTCTTTTCGTCCTTGGAGGTGTCGGCCTTGGGCGCGTCTTTCTTCTTCTTCTCGCCCTTGAACTCCATCGGTTCGCGGTGAATGACGGTGTTCTTGCCTTCGAAGATCAAGGTCACCGGCGTGCCGACTTTCGAGTCGTTGCGCCCGTCGATCAGCGACACTTTGTATTCACCGGCGCGATAGCCTTGGCCGCGCGTCAACTTGAACGAGAAACGGGTACGGGCTTCGATTTTGCCCGTGCCCGAGTCCAAGAATTCGACGTCGGTGCTTTCGATCGAAGCTTGCTGATTGACGAGGGGGACCTTGCGATCGACGACCTTGCCGCTCGAGTCGAGGATGGTGCGCTCGTATTCGACCTCCGGTTGGAACTCGAACTTCATCGGCACGTGCGGCACGTCCGGAGCGCGCGGCAGGTAGATCGCGACCTCGACCTTCCAATAGCCATTTTTGTCTTCGAACTCGTCTCCGTTGGGTTGGTCCTCGCGCCGTTCTTTGAGGACTTTGCTCTTCCACTCCGTGCGGCCCGCCGCACTGGCGACGTGACTTGCGGTGAGGCTGAGCAGGGTCAGGGCGATGACGAACAACGAGCGAATGGACAGATGACGAATCGACAACGGCGTTACCTCCAAGTCGGGGGCACGCTAACATTGCTCCCGCACTCGCACAGCCGCGGATCGCCGCCGCCGCTCCGCGCTTTTGCGGGGAGGGCGCTTTCTGCGTATCCGGCGATTCATCGAGCCACGTTGGCGCTGGAATTGTGTCGTGATGGTCGAAGTCGACTTCGCCATCGCTCGCGCTGAGCGTTTTCGGCGGGGCGGGCCTGGGCCGGTGCTCGGCGCTGCGCGCTCCCTCGGCGCTGCGCGCTCCCTTGGCGCTGCGGCCCGCTTCGGATCCCTTTGGTTCGGTGCCGTCTCGTACCGTATCGGTCGCTGACATCCGGAACTCCCTCTGTCCCACGCGCTGCGAGTCGTACTCGCCGAGCGAGCGGGGCGTATTGCGAGTTACGCCCCTGAACAATCACGAACAAGCATTATTTATGCGGATTGGTGGCGAAACCCGCCGGGCGGCCGGTGAAAGCTGACTGATGTAGGGCAGTTAGCGGCGACGCCGCAGGGATCAGATCGGCGTAAGAACTGCGCGGCCGCTTTGCGCTTCGGGTCGCTAGCGTGCGTGCGCAAAGCGGTGAATCCTTGAGCTGACGATGAATCGATGGCTGACGGGCGCGGGTCTGATCGTGTTGTTCGGTTGTGGCGCGCGCACGCCGTCGTTCAGCGATCTGGAGGAAGTCGGCGGTCAGCCTTCGACCGAGGCGGGCGGGCCGGCATTTGGCGGCGCGCCGAATGTCGCCGGTGGAGCGCCGAATGTCGCGGGAGCACCGAATGTCGCCGGTTCGCCGAATTTTGCCGGTTCGCCGAATGTCGCCGGTGGCGCGCCGAACTTCGCGGGAGCGCCAAGCTTCGCCGGCTTCGGCTTCGGTGGCACCGTCGGAGTCGCCGGTGCGTGGGTAGCGGGTTCGCCGAGCGTGGGCGGCACGATCAACGTGGCGGGCGCGATCAATGTCGCGGGCAGCGGCGCGACCAGCGGTATCATCGAAGCGTGTCAGGTGATTGCGAGCGATTCCTGCCAGCAGTGCCTGTGCAAGTCTTGCGCGTCACCGGTCGTCGAGTGCTTCTCCAATCTCGGCTGCGCGCTGATCATCGCTTGCACGCAGCAAACCGGCTGCAATGGCCTGAACTGCTACACGCCGCAAACCTGCCGCAGTGTGATCGATCAATTCGGCGGCCTGACCGGCAAAGCCATGAGCAACGTGCTCTCGCTGTTGCAGTGCTCGGTCGGTTCGCAAAATAGTTGCAATTGCAACTGAGCGATTAGTGCGTGATCGCGGGGCGCGGCTCGGCGAGCGCCACGACCAGCGGCCACGACAGCGGATCGCGCGACCAGTGCTCGCTGCCGACCGCGCGCGTGTCGACGCGCAGTTGATAATCGTCGGCGATCGGCGGGATGGGCGTGCCCATGGTGCGGGTGCGATAGCGCATCGTCGCTGATTTGTGGGGGAACGCATCGGTCGAAATCTCGAGCCCGCTGCTGGTCACGAGCACGAAGCGGATCTCGAAGCGCTGGTTCAATTCGCCTGTTTCGAGCAGGAAATAGGCGTGAATTTCGATCGGGATCAGCGCGCCCGGCGGTGGCTCGACGCCCCGCGGCAGATTCAGCTGCTCGACCACGTTGAACAGCGAGACATTGTTGGACTGCTGATCCAAGCTCGAGGAGCTGGCCAGAGTCAGCAAATAGCAGCGCGGCATGGGCGGCCCAATAGCATGTACCGAGGCGCGAGCGAACTACGCGGGGCTCCACTCGCGGTCTACGCTGCGGTTTTGATCGAGGGGTTGGCTCAAGGCAGTAGGGAACCCGAGCCGCAACGAATCACGGCGTAGCTTCCGAGCAGGTAGGCCAACACGGCCAGGGTCAGCACGGCGCGCGTCAGCGTGGGCCTGCCCGCGGGCAACGACGCGAGCGCCAAACGCGCCGCGCAAAACGCGGCCGCGCCCACCGCGCCCAGGTAGCCGATGGCGTGCACGGGCACCCCGCGCCATGTGCTCGATAGCTTCGCCACGAGCTCGCCGCGCACATCGACCGCGTCGAGTGAGCCGCGCAGCAGCGGCCAGGCTAGATCCGCGCTGTGCAGGGCGCCGAACGAGAGCACGATCACGAGTGAAAGCGGCTCGATGATCGAAAGCGCGTACGCCTGTCCAGTGCGCGCCGCCCGACCCGAGCGCGTGAACGAGCGGCTCAAAGTGCGCAGGCCGAATACGGTGAAGGGGAGCCAGAGCAAGGCCAGCAGCGCGCCCACGAGCCAAGGGGCTTGCTCGAAGCCCGGTTCCGGGAGCGCGGTTGCGCTATGCGCGCGCCGAGCCTGAAGCGCCAAGTGCACGAGCACGAACGCCGCAAACGTCAGTCGTAGCGGCCCCGCTGCACGCTCGAGCTTGGCCTGCACGCCGCCGAGCGAACTCAGCCAACTTGACTGGCGCGCGGCGCGCGCATCACCCTTTGCCGACACGAGCTCCAGCATATGCCAACGGCCCTCAAGACCTTTCGAGATTCGACCCGCGCCGGCTGGTTCGTCGGGCCGTTCGCGTTGCCGTTCGCGTGGGTGCTCGCGTTGCAAGGGTGCCGGCATTCGCGCAGTGAAGTGGGGCGGCCCGAAGCCAGCCTCTCGGCCAGTGCCGATGCCCAGAGCCGCTTTCGCACCCTGCGTGAGGCCTGGTTCGCGGGGACCACGGGCGACCGCCGACGGCTGGAGCCGGATTTACGGCGATTCATCGTGCGCTTCCCGAACGACGAGCAGAGCGACATGGTGCGGGTGCTGCTCGCGTTCGATTGCGTGAGCCGCGGCGCGTTGCAAGAGGCGCGCGTGCTGATCGCGCAGGTGCGCGTGCCCCGGGGCGCGGTGCACGATTTTTCGCGGGTCGCCGAAGCGTACGCGTTGCTCCGTGAGAGTAAGCCCGACGCCGCTCTGAGCGTGCTCGAGCCATTGGCGGGCAAGATCGTCGATAGTGACGAGCGTCAGTTGTTCAGCGAGCTTCGCTTGCGCGCGGCAGCCTCCGCGCGCCGCTACGTGCTCGCGCTGCAGGCGTCCGAAGAGCTGCTCACCGAAGCCGAGAGCGAAGGCCGCGCCGCGCTCGAAGATCTGGTACGCGAGCAATTTCAAGCCGCGAGTAAATCGGACTTGGTCGAAAGTCTGGCGAGCCTGGAGCATGCCTTGCCGGACGAAAGCCAGAGCCCGCAAGCGCTCGAATGGTTGCGAAAGCTCGTGCGCGAGCGGCTGATCGCGATCGCGGTGCGCGAGAAAGACGCGACGCTCGCGCGCAACTTACTCGATACCGCGCCCGCGGCTTTGCGCGCCAGCGCGACCGGCTCCGCGCTGGTCGGCATCGCGGGCGGCGCGCAAAGCCTGCCGCTGATCTCGGGCCGCGCGATCGGCGTGGTTTTGTCCTTGGGTAATGCCGATCTGCGTCGCCGCTCGGCGAGCCTCGCGGCGGGGCTCGCGCGCGGCTTGGGCTCGCCGGATGCATTGTCTGCACCGGGCGCGGTCCAGCTGATCACCCAAGACGATGGCGGCAACAGCGGCGGCACGGTCGAGGCATTGCGCGAGCTCGCCGCGGAAGGGGCGGCCATTTTGGTGGCGGGGCTCGACGGGCCCTCGGCCGATGCCTCGGTGCAATTCGCGGAAGAGAACGCGATCCCCGTGCTGCTCGTGCAACCGCCCGAGACCTGGGCCGGCCCGTTGCAGAGCGCCTTCGTGCTCGGTGAAAGCTCGAGTAGCGAGCAAGCGGCGATCGATGCCGAGCTGTCTCGGCGCGGGCTCATGCGCATTGCGCGCATCGGCCGCATGGGTGAGGCGTGTGACAGCGTGGCGGAAGTTGCGGGTGGACCCCGCTTTGCGGTCGAACAATGGCGTCGCAACCGCGTTTCCGCGCTGCTCGTCCTGGGCTCGGCCGCGTGCGCCAGCGATGTCGCCCATGACTTGCGTGGCGTTTCTGCATTCTCGCCCGAGCTTGCGCTGGGCCTCGAAGCCGCCGAGTTCGTGTACGCGAGTGACGCGCCCCGCGCTCGCTTCGCGCTCGGCGCGGGCAGCTTTCCCAGCGCGAAGCGCCCTGGCCCAGAACAAAATCAAGCATTGCCCCCGCTCGATTGGTACGAAGCTCTGGGCCACGATGCGGCGTTGCTCGCCAAGGGCGCCCTGGAGGGCTTCCCCGATGGCCGGGTCGACGAAGAGCGCGCGGTGCGCGAGCTACACGCGCGCGCCCAGCGGGCCTTGGCCGCCGTGCGAGCCCCACTTTGGACCAGCGATGCGCGTGGTTTTTCTCAGGGACAGCGGCTGAGCCGCACGCTAACCATAGTGTCTCCTCCATCGCCCAAGAAATCGCCGTGACCTCTTCGGAACTCAAATTCGACCTCCCCACGCGCCGTTCGACGCAAAAACTCGCTCAGTGGTTGGCCCCGACCCTCGCGGAGAGCGATTTGGTGATCCTCACCGGCCCACTCGGCTCGGGCAAGACCTTCTTCGTACGCGCGCTGTGCCGCGCACTCGGCTTACCTGCGACGCAGCGCGTGACCAGCCCGACGTTCACGCTGGTCCAAGAGTACGACACGGTGCCGCTGCTTTCCCACGCCGACTTGTACCGCTTGACCGGCCCCGGGCAGCTGCGTGAGCTCGGCCTGGACGCGCAGCGTGACGAAGGGCGAGTCCTGCTCGTGGAGTGGGGCGAACCGTACATCGAGCAATTGGGTGGTGACGCGCTGGTGCTGACCTTCGCGCTCGATCCGCGTCGAGTCGTCGTTTCTGGCACCGGGCGTCGTTCGCAGGCCATTCTGACCGAGCTCAGTGCTAAGGGTTGAGTGTGGCTGAACCCGCCGAAGCGAGCGACGACGAAGCGAAGAGCCTAGCGGTCGTCCTCAGTCAGCCGGTGATCGCGCTGTTCGAGCTCGTCGGTTCGGTGATCGCGCTCACGGGCGAGACGCTGGTTTGGCTGATCCGTCCGCCCTATCGCTTCGGGCAGCTGCTGGCCGCGATGGACTTCATCGGCGTCGGCTCGGTGTTCATCGTCGCCTTGACGGGCGTGTTCAGTGGCATGGTGCTGGCCCTGCAAACCACCTACAGCTTACGCGATTTCGGGGCCGAGGGCGTGGTCGGCCAAGTCGTCGCGGTTTCGCTCACGCGCGAAATCGCGCCCGTATTTGCGGCGCTGATGGTGGCCGCGCGCGCGGGTAGCGCGATGGCCGCCGAGCTCGGCAACATGCGCGTCACCGAGCAGATCGACGCGCTGGTGACCATGGCGGTGAGCCCGGTTCAGTACTTGTTGTCACCGCGCTTGCTAGCCGCGGTGATCACGGTGCCGCTCTTGTGCATCTTGTACAGCTGCGTGGGCATGGGCGGCGCCTGGCTCGTGGCCGTGAAGTGGCTCGGGGTCGACCCTGGCATTTTCATCTCGAACATCGAGCGCCACCTGTTACCGAGCGATTTTTTCATGGGCATGATCAAAGCGGCCGTGTTCGGCTTCTTGATCTCGGCCATTTCGTGCACCCGCGGCTACTTCGCGTCGGGTGGCGCCAAGGGCGTCGGTGACGCGACGACGCAAGCCGTCGTACACAGCGCGGTCTCGATTCTAATCGCGAACTACGTGCTCACGACGCTGCTTTTGGGCAACCCGGGCGGCTGAGCCGCGCTCTGCTCCGCTCAATCGGCGCGGTGGCCCGCGTTCGGCGAGTCGTTGGAGGCCGAGGCCACTTCCCGCGTGATGATGCCCTTGACCTGCTCGAGTGAGCGCATGGCCTCCTCGGGCGCCAGCAGCTTGGACGACTTCTTGCCGGCTTTGCCGGGCTGCGGGCTCTCGTTGATGGCGGCCATGAACGCTTCCATGCGCTCGGCTTCGCCGTTGCCGTTCACGTCCACGATCATGAACTTGCCCGCGCCTTGTCGCAGATCATCGCGGAAGTCGAATACGGCGCCGACCACGGTCAGCGAGCCGCTCTGCACGCGCTTGCCGTACTTCTTCAGCGCCAGGGTGACCTGGCTGTGCACGTTGGCGATCACGCCCTCGGCCCAGATCTGATTTTCGTTCTTGCCCGCGCTCGGGCGCGGCACTTGTAGACCTTTGAGCTGCGTTTGCATCGCTTTGCTCAGCTTCGAGGTGTCGCCCGCGGCCGCTTTGACCGCGCCGCAACCCGTATGACCGATGATCAAGAGCAGCGGCGTGTTCAAAATCTCGACGCCGTACTCGATCGAGGCTTCGTCACCCGCGAGGGTATTGCCGAAGTTGCGCACGGTATAGTCGTCGTTCTCACTGGTCTCGTCCCAGGCCTGCGGCTGCACGCGCGAGTCCGAGCAGGTCACGACCGTGGCGCGGGGCAGCTCGGCATCGGCGAAGGCCGAGAAGAACTTCGGCCCGTGCTCCATGTACGTCTTGTTGTCTTCGAACGACTCTTTCAAGAACGCGCGGGTGAGCGCGAGGGGTTCGGCTTTCGAGCTCTCCCAGGCGAACGGCACGGTGTACTTCTGCGGCGGGTCATCGGACTTGGCGGCCTTCTCCTCGCCCTTGCCGTCCTCGCTCGCCGCCTTGGCTTCTGCGGCGCGGGCCTTCCCCTCTTTCGCCGACTTGCGCGCGTGCACCTCTTTTTCCGCCGTAACGCTGGCCGCCGGCTGTTTGCAGGCCGAAGCCAGCAGCAGCAAGGTGGCGGTCAGTTTCAAGAAGCGCAGCGAGCCCATGCCGAGACAGAACGGACGTTGGGCCCGAGACTTGAGCGCGGGCGCCCCACCGGCCAAAGAATCAAAGAAGTGCGCGTTTGGTGACGATCAGACTACACTGCGCCGCTCGCCGTGCAGGGAGCCCCTAAAACCGAGCTCGATCCAGCCGCACTGACGGTGCCGCTGGGTGCTTCCAATCGTTTCGCGCGCTTGCGCCGTGTGGCTCGGCATCGTGCGCTGTTCGCGCCGCTGCTGCTGCTCGTGCCCAGTGCGGTGGTGCTCGGAATGGACTTGTCGCGCCGCAGCGCGCGCTTGGCGAGCCTCGATGGTTGGCACCAAGGCTACTACCTCGCCTCCCTGACCGAGAGCGTCGTGGTGTGGAGCGTGCTCTTACATGCGGCGTCGCGCCGTCGCGGCGCCCTGCGCTGGCTGGCCGCCGCGCTGTTCGTGATTGCGTTCACGTTCACGGTCGGCGGCCAGACCTATTTCTACAGTCAGTACAACGCGTACCTGAACCTCGACGTCTCGCTGTTCGCGTCGAACTTCAAGGACAGCATCGTCAATCAGCTGCTCGCCGACTACGGCAATTACCTGCGCGCCAAGCTGCCGCCGCTATGCATCGCGCTCACGCTGATCTGGCTTGCTCGCCGCTGGTTGCGTGCTCCTCGGCTGCGTGCGCGCACCACCGGCTTGCTCACGCCCGTGCTGCTCGCGGCCAGCTTCGCCATCCCCGCGCAGCATCGCCATCTGCAAGCCGCCCCGCCCGACGTGCTGTACCTGAACGCCGTGGGCGGCTTGATCGCGACGCAGCTGGGCTGGAGCGAGCAATCGAACCAAATGCGCCCGCGTGCGCGAGAGTCACTGCCGGTACCCACGCTGCACCCGGTGGCCACGCCCAAGCGCAACGTGCTGTTCGTGATTCTGGAAAGCGTGCGCGCCGACGCCACGTGCATCGGCTACGAGCCTGGTTGTCGGCGCACCGAGGCCACCAATCAACTCTTCCCCGAGCGCTATGCGTTCCCGCAAATGCGCTCGATGGACTCGACCACCGCGGTCTCGCTGGCCGTGCTCTGGTCCGGACTCGGCCCTGCGGAGTCGCGCGACAACCTACACACCTGGCCGCTGATCTTCGACTACGCGCATGCGGCCGGCTTCGATACCGCGTTCTGGACCAGCCAAAACATGCTGTTCGGCAACGCGCGCCTGTGGGTGAAGAACTTGGGCGTCAGCAAGTTCTTCAGCGCGACCGACCTGGACCCCACCGCCGACTTGGACATGGGCGCGCCCGAAGGTCTGCTCGCCGATCGCGTGATTCACGAGTTCAACACGCTGCGAGAGCCATTCATGGCCGTGGTGCAGCTGTCGAACGTGCACTACCCGTATTACCTCGACGCGAATGGGCCCGCGCCGTTTCAACCGTCGACCACCAGCAAAGCGCCGGAAGACAACCCGTACTTCAAGAACTTCTACCAAAACGCGGTCTACCAGCAAGACCAACACTTGGCGAAGATGCTCAGCTACGTGCGCTCGACGGAAGCCGGCAAACACACCGTGATCGTGTACACGAGTGATCACGCCGAAGCCTTCCGCGAGCACAACCAGATGGGCCACACCTTCAGCGTCTTCGACGAAGAGATCCACGTGCCCGCCTGGATCGACGCGCCCCCCGGCACGCTCACGGACGAAGAAGCGCGCGCGCTCCGCAGCAAACAACAAGAATACGTATTTCACGTCGATCTCGCGCCCACGATCTTGGACCTGATGGGCGTGGACCAAAACCCGAGCATCGCCGAGTACCAGGCGCGCATGCCCGGCCATAGCTTGCTCCGCCCCGCTCTGAGCGATCAGCCGCTGCTGCTCACCAATTGCGCCGGCGTGTGGAGCTGCGCATTCGAAAATTGGGGCATCATGCAAAAGAACCTCAAGCTCGAATCCCGCGCTTGGGACACGGGCTGGAAGTGCCATGACGTCGCCAAAGACCCGCTCGAGCTCAAGAACCTCGACCTCCGCGAATGCGGCGAGCTCGTGAAGCTCGCCAACGACGCCTACGGCCGGTTGCCAGGGCAGGGCGTGCCGAAGAAGTAGAGTGAGCCGGGATCGCCCAAGATGTCCGCATCACACCCTTCGATCAACCGCGGTGACCTCTTCATGGTCGCCCCCGACGAGTCGCGCGCGGACTTCGTGAATTATTCTCACCCTCACGTGGTGGTGCAAGAAGACGTCTTCAATCACTCGCGCATCACGACCGTGGTCGTCTGCGCGTTGACGTCGAACTTGCACCGCGCGACCGAGCCCGGCAACGTCTTGCTCGACGCGGGTGAGGGCGGTCTGCCCAAGCAAAGTGTCGTCGTGGTTTCTCAAATCTCCTCGATCGAGAAGACGCACCTAGGCGACCGCGTGGGTTCGCTTTCGGAAGCGAGTGTCGAGCAGATCCTGAGCGGTCTTCGCTTTCAGCAGCGATCGTTCTTTCGGCGTTAGTTTGCGAAGCGTGCGGCGGCTTGTCGCGCGCGTTGGATAAAGCTCGGTGACCACGCGGGCAGCATGCCCTGTTGCAACGTCCTGTCCGTCAAAGGGGGCAGCCCTACCTGACTTGGGTCGGCAGAAACACGTGCGCGCAAAGCACGCCCGATCGCCGTGACGCCACCACCGCCGGCGCCAGCGATGCCGCCAGCCCCACCGCCGGCGATGCCAACGAATCAGCGATGCCAACGAATCGATAATGACGAGCCACCCGCGCATGGAGCGCACCCGGGGTGCAGTCACGTTGGGCCTCGGTCAAATCTGACGGCACCCCGGGTGCGGTCTCAGCTCAGGGCGAGCATGCGGTCGATCGGCACTTGGGCTCGTGCGCGCAGCTCTTCTGCCATCTCCAAGCGCGGCTCCAGGTCGCGCAGGGCGAGATACACTTTTTCGGGCGTATTCAGGCGCATGAAGGGGCACTCGTTGCAGGCGCAGTTGGCGAGCGGCGGGGCGGGGATGAGCAATTTGCCGGGCGCGCGTTTTTGCATTTGGTGCAAAATGCCGGATTCAGTCACGACGATGAATTCGCGCGCGTTGTCGTTTTCGACGTAACGCAACAGGGCCGCGGTCGAGCCGATGAAATCCGCGCGATCGAGCAGGGGCTCTTCACACTCGGGGTGCGCGATGATTTTGGCTTCCGGGTGCGCGACTTTGATGTCCTCGAGTTTCCGCAAGCTGAACGTCTCGTGCACGATGCAGCTGCCCTGCCAGAGCACGAGGTCGTCGCGACCGGTTTGCTTGGCCACCCAGCGCCCCAAGTTCTTGTCGGGAGCGAACAAGACCTTTTGATCGCGGGGGATCGCGTTCACGATCTTGACCGCGTTGCTGGAGGTCACGATGTAGTCACTCTCGGCCTTCACCGCGGCGGAGCAGTTGATGTAGCTGACCACCACCGCGCCCGGGTGACGTGCCTTCCAAGCCTTGAAGCGGTCGACGGGGCAGCCGTCAGACAGCGAGCAGCCCGCCTTCATGTCGGGCACGAGCACGATCCGCTCGGGGTTCAAGATCTTGGCCGTCTCGGCCATGAAGTGCACCCCCGCGAACAAAATTACGTCTGCCGTGGTCTTCTGCGCGGCCTGGGCCAATTGCAGCGAATCGCCAATCACGTCCGCCAGATCCTGGATTTCGCTCTCTTGATAGTAGTGCGCCAAGATCACCGCGTTGCGCTCGCGCTTCAGACGACGAATTTCTTCGTCCAAGTCCAGCGTGGAGAGGTCCGGCGTGAGGCTCTGTGCGGGCGAGGCCATTGGTTGCTCACGTTATAAGTCGCGCGGGCCGTCTTCGCCAGCGTCCGCCCGGCGCCGCCGTTCGCCTGTTCACGGCCGGCAATCGGCTCTACGCTCCTTCCTGTGGGGCTCAGCGGGCCATGCAGGGGGTTACGATGACGCGAAGCGGTATCACGGCGTTGGTCTTGTCATTCATGACGTTCGCACTCCACGCGAACGCTGAACCGGAGTTCCCGGGAGCCATTCAAAGGGCCGCCAACATGCCGTGCGCTCCTACGTGCCTGCTTTGCCACAGCGCAATCCCGGGCACTCTCCTGAATCTCGACAAGCAATATTTCGGGCTCACGGTGCTGACCAACGGCGTCGTTCCCGATCGACCCGACAGCTTCGTGAACGTCATCGCCAACCTACGTGCCAAGGCGATCGACACGGACAAGGACGGCAAGCTCGACGTCGACGAACTGGCGGCCGGCACCAATCCGAGCCCCAGCACCGGCGGAGACGACGACGTCTGCGCACCCAGCTACGGCTGCGGAGCGCACGTGGCGCTCGCGCCCCCTCCCGCTGCCAAGCCCGCCCTCTGGTGGTTCGCGGGCGCACTTTCGTTCGCGCTTCTCGCTGCGCGCCGCCGCCGCCAAGCCGCACCCTGACGAGCGCTCCGCAAGCGGCTCGCCCGGTTAGCGTCGGTTCAGTTCTCCAATCCAAGCGCGAAGCGCAGCGCGACCCATACTCCACGGTCAATGTTGCGCCCGACGCTGACCCGCGCCTAGCGACCGCTCCCAATTCCCGCGCGACCCGTCCCCGCGCCGGGCAGGCGCGGCCGCTGCGCACCTCCTCGGGCCACCCAACGCAGCCCACTCCGCCTCTCCCCCCAACTCGAGCGCGCCCGTCCCCACGCATGCCCCCCCAACAAAAAAGCTAAATCGGCTTCTTATCCACTTTCGGCACCGCTTGCGAAAACCGCTCCGCAAACACCTCCGCCGAACTCGCCTGACGCAAATCCAGCTCGAAATCAGGCACGGCCTTGGGCTGCAATTTGAGCAACAACTCCGCCGCTTCGCGCTTCGCCAAGCCGCCCGCGGCCAGCGCATCCGCATCGAGCTTCACGCCATCCCGCGCGCTCAAAGTCTCACCCTCGGCCGTGATGAGCTTGCGCAAAGCATCGAGCTCCATGCGGCTCACGCGATCGCCGCACACGTCGTAATCGACCCACGCTTCGTAGCTGAGGGGTGCGACGCGTTTGAGCATGCCCGCCATCACCCGGCCATATTCTTGGATTTCCCACTGCGCGTGGTGATCGACCCGCAGTTTGAGGAAGTGCAGCAAGTTGTGCAGGTCGATCTTCCAATACCACTGGGTGTACGTCGAGAGCGGCAAGTCGATGCGCGCGAGCTCGCGCGCCATGTCCTCGAGCGTCATCCACTCGTACGCTTCGCGGCTCTTCTCGCGGATCTCGTTCCAGCGGCGCACGGCCTCGGTGTACTTGGCGGCTTCGACCACGGTGCCGCTGCGGCCCTGGTTGTTCTTTTTGCTCTGCGTCTGCAGCTGCTCTTCGCTGGGCGTGTAAAACAGCATCGGCATCAGCGAATAGCGCCCGCTGTACTCGTTGACGTTCGCGGAGCGGTGCCGAATCCACTGACGTGCGATGAACATCGGCATCGAGCAGTGGAACTTGAACTCGATCATTTCGCTCGGCGTGGTGTGCATGTGCCGGCGTAGGTAGCGGAGGAGGCCGCGCGTCTGGCTCGTTTGCCGAGTGCCGTAGCCGTAGCTGACGCGCGCCGCGCGCTCGATGCATTCGTCGGTGCCCATGTAGTCCACGAGCGACACGAAGCCGTGGTCCAGCACCGGGAAGTACAGCCCGAGGATCTCCTCGGCCAAGGGCGACGTGGGGCGTCGTGTTTCGGTCATTTCGGTTATCACTACGCGGACGCCCGCCGAGGCGCTACGCTAAAAGCGATGCTTCGGCGCGCACGTTATTTCTGGCTGTGGGCCAGCACTTTCGTTGCCGCCACCGCGGCTTGCGCGGGCTCTGCGCCGAGTGCACGCGCGCCCGAACCTACGGCCAAGCCGCGCTCGTTGCCCACGACGACGGCCGCGGCAAGCTCGCCACTCGACGAAGCGGAGCCGCGACTGTTTCCACCGCTCACGGGGCCCGCGGTGAGCGTCGTCGGTGAAGACAAGGACGGGAGCAAGCGCATCGTGAGCTACGGCTTGCGCGTGCTCGCGCGGCCGAACGGCGCGCTCGAGCTCGCCGACGAGTACCTGCCGGCGGCGCGCAGCGTGCGCGCGCTCGAATTGCCCGCGCGCCTGGGCGGCGGGTTTTTGTTTTACGTGCAGTCGTCCAGCGCCACGCTGTTTTTTCGCGCGCCGACGTTCACGGGCACGCTCGCCCCATTCGCACGTTTGGACTTCGAGGCTGACCAGGTGATCGCGGGCTTCGACCGGCTGTATGTGCTCGCCAATCGCCCGGACCGCATCGTGGCGCTCGACGCGGAGCAGGGCAATGCGGTCAGCCTCGGGAGCTTGCCCGCCTCGCCGAGCTACGGAAAAATGGCGTTCGTCGACGCTTGGTTCGGCGCGCTTTCGGTGCCGTTGCGAGGCGCATTGGTCAGCTTCGACGCGGGCGGCTCTTGGCATCCGCTGGGCATGAATCCGAGCACGATAGCCGAGCAAGACGGCGCGCTGCGTCTAACCGGGCCCGAGGGCGTACTCGATTTGGACCGCTCCGGCGCGTTCAAGCGCCGCGATCAAGCGAATGCGCCCGCTCCGCGCGAGAATGCGGTCGCACAGGCGTTGCGCGCGGCTAGCGGCTCGCCGAGTGAAGGACGCTCGAACGACCGGCTCGGGCGCGACGCGCTGAAGCTCGCGGTGCTGCGCGGCTTTCGCGACGCGGACGGCTCGCTCGTGGTCGCCAGTTCCGGCATGCTACGCCGGATCCGCGCGAGCGACGGCAAGTTGCTGGAGAGCGACGAGCACGCTTATCCGGGGGGCGGCGAGTGCAGCGCGCTGAGCTACGGTCCGGGTTCGGCGTTCGTGTGCAACGACGGCGCGAATCGCACCGCGCTGTACGCGTTCGAAGCCCCGCTCCGCATGCGGCTCGTGCGCAATTTCAGCGGCCCGCGTTACGTCTCGGCCAGTGGCAATGGCGCCTTGGTGGTTCGCGGCCCTTGCGGGGCGCCCGACGAAAACGCGGTCGGCGCGTACTGTATCGCCAGGAAAAACGGAGATTTTAGCGAGATCCGCGTGCGCGGCGACGCGGGCGTGGAGCGCGTCGTGGCGTTGGCTGATGGTCGCGTGGCGGTGATCGTTCCGCCGCGGCTCGGTGCGGCCGGCTTCTTGTCCTTGATCGACGCGAGCGGGCACGAACGACGGCTCGCGCTCGAGCTGCCGACGGCAGCGCGTGTGCCATTGCTCGAAAAAGGGCTGTGGTTGGACGGCTTCGTCGAGGCGCGCGCGGGCGTGCTCGCCGGCTGGGTCGTCGGCAGCGAACCGTTTGCCGGTGTGCGCGTCACGCTCGACGGCAAGGTCACGGTCGGTCGCCCCGAGAGTAGCATCGATCGCGCGCTGATCTCCGCCGAGCGTGCGCTACTCGTCGGGCGCACCGGGCGCGCGCGAGAGAGTACCGACGGCGGCTTCGAGTGGAGTGACGTCGAACTACCGTCGGAGTTCGACGCGGGGCGCGAGCTCTCGGGCGAATCGCGCCTGCAAGGGTGCTCACGGCTAGGCTGCGCTTTTGCCGGCTTCGTGCGTGTCGGCTGGCGCGCGGGCAACGCCGCGCCGCGTTTGCACATCGCCGATTTACCGGAGAGCACCCGCCAGCTGCAACCGGGTGGCAGCCGCTGGGTGCTGAACTGCGAAGCCAGCAACGAGGTCAGCGAGCCCAGCTTGCCGCCCGTATCACGCGCGCGTGCGGCGGCACGTGGCGATGATGCGATTGCCGCGCCCTGGTCCCCGTTTTTAGAGCTCCCCGCGCCTGCGCTGGCCCCCGGCGAGGTCGGCTACGACGTGGCCTCGGGCGAGAACGAGGCGGGCGCCTTTCGCGCCTATGCTTGGGGTGAACGCGGCGCGGATTGGGCGCGCGCCGGCCATCTGCAGTTACGGCTCTCTGACCGCTTCCAAGTTCGCCACGGTGCATTTCAAAGCGCGGTCACCCGCAGCCCCTGGCCCGACGCGTCGACCGCCGGCGAAGCCTTCGGCTTCGACGGCACCGGTAATCCGAGCACCTGGCGGGCCGTCCTCGATCCGACTCAGCGGGCCGCCGTAGTGCTCGTCAGCTCCCGCGGCTTGCTCGACCTGCTATTGTTCGAGGAGGGGAAAACTGTGACCCGGCTCGCGAACGCTGGCCGGCTGGGTTTCAATTTCGGAATGTTGAGCAGCGTGGCCAAGCTGAGTGACGCCTGGTATTTGGCGTCGTTCAACGAAAACCACAGCCTCGTCCTGTCGAAGATTTCGGGTGGCCGGGTCGAACGCGTCGCGGACTACCCCGACCCAACGCACGACATTACCTCCGCGACTTTGGTGCACGGGCTGCGCGGCGAAGAACTGGGGATTTGGGCAACCGGCCGCGGTTGGTTCCTATTCCCCGTCGACGCCGCGAGCCACGCTCTGCAAGCGCCGCTATCTTTGACGCCCGCTGAATTAACGGTCATGCCGCCGCCGTGCGCCGCTGATGCAGACGGCTTTTTGCTCACCGGCGCGCCCTCTTTGGAGCCAAATTTGCGCTTCCCTCCCGCAAGCGACGCGCCTAACGCACGCCGTGTCGAAGGGCAATTCGTTTGGTCGGCGCGCGGCCTGTGCACGCGCGCGCTCGCGGCCGAGACCGAAGGGGCGCTCAAACGTACCAGCGTCAACGGGCCGAGCTCAGCGCTCGCGCGCGTGCCACTGACGGTTACCGAACGCCGTCCACAAGGACGCCGCTGGGGTTACTTGTGCGCACCCTGACGTACGCCACTTGCAGTCGATCGAAGCTGCTGCATTTTGCGATAATGCGTTGGGCATTTCAGATCTGAAATGTCCTTCGGCGAGACGCCTTTGCATGCGAGAAGCGAAACGAGAAAAGTGCAAGCGCGAAGCGAAATTCGAGCATTGGATGTTTGCGTTTCCAAGTTCTGACTGCTACGAATTAGTGGTCCGCGCAGAGCGAGGCTGTCCCCCCCCCGGCCCCTTTGCGCGGACACTAATTTTTGTGGCTGCGCGCTCGGTCGAGTCAGTGACGGTTGCCGTCTCTCCCTCGCGAGTAAGGCGCGCCCGCTGAGTCAGCGCTTGTTCAGCTTCGCGGCCATGGCGTGACCGAGCTCGGTCGCGCGGCGGGTCGCCACCTCGACCGCGTTCATCAACGTATGGCGAAGTCCGCCTGATTCGAGCGTGTGCAGGCCGGCGATGGTCGTGCCGCCGGGGCTCGTCACCATGTCCTTGAGGCGACCCGGGTGTTCGCCGGTTTCGAGCAGCAATTTGGCCGAGCCGTACACGGTTTGCGCGGCCAGCATGAGCGCCGTTTCACGGTGCAAGCCGACTTTGACGCCCCCATCGGCCAGCGCGTCGATGATCAACATCACGTACGCGGGCCCACTGCCGGAAAGTCCCGTCACTGCATCCATCAGTGACTCGTCGAGCACTACCGAGCGCCCGACCGCGTCGAACAGCGCCTGCGCGAAGCGGGTGTCCTCCGCAGTTGCATGCGCACCCGGCGCAATGCCCGTTGCGCCGGCCAAGGCGATGGCGGCCGTGTTCGGCATTGCGCGCAGCACGCGCGCGCCATCTGGCAAGCGCGCTTCGATCGCGCGCAGTGGTACGCCGGCCGCGAGCGAGATCACCAGGGTATCGGAGTTGATCTCGCTCGAGACTTGCTCGAGCACGCGGTCGATGACCTGCGGTTTGACGGCCAACACCACCACGTTCGCCCAAGCCAAGAGCTCGGCGTTGTCGGTGTGCGTCTGAATGCCGTAGCTCTTTTCGAGCCCCGCCAGGTGGTCGGCGCGCAAATCACTGGCGCGCAGCTGCTCGGGCTTGAGCGACTTCGAGCCGAGCAGGCCGCGGATCAGCGCGCCCGCCATATTGCCGGCGCCGAGCAGACCAATTTTTCGATTTTCCATCACATCTCCCAGAGCGCGTCCCAAACTCGCGTCAGCCCAAACCTGGCACACCGAAATCGCGCAGCGCGCCCCGCAATTCTGCGGCATTGCGGCACGCCACCACGCCTTCGGGCAAGGTGCGGTCGTCAGTGGGCGCGTACCACACGGCCTTGGCGCCCACGGCTAGCGCGCCCAGCACGTCCGCCTCCCACGCGTCACCCACGTGGACGATCTCCGCCAGGGGCACGCCGAGCGCTTCGGACGCGAGCTCGAAGATGCGCGGATTGGGCTTATCGACCCCCACGCGGCCCGAGTCGATGATCACCGGGAATAACGCGCGATGGCCGAGCTCCTCGACCAATTCGGCGAGGTGACCCTCCGAGTTGGAGATGATGCCCACCGGCACTTGCCGTTCCCCGAGTTCGGTGACGAGCTCGAACATGCCCGTGATCGGCTTGCGCCAGAGATTGTGCGTCGGCTGCGCGTCCCAGAACAGCTGCGCGATCTTCTCCGCGTACGCCGGGTCGGCCGCCTCCGCGCGGATTTTGCGCACACCGCCCCCGCGCAAAATCTCGACCATCATCGCTTGCCAGGCGCGCGCGTGACCGAGTGATTTGGCCGCGCCATACGCGTGCCACGCCGTCACGGTCGCCGCGTGCGAAGCCACCGGATCCAACTCGGCGCCGAACGTGTGCGCTCGCACTTGCATGAAATCATGATCGAGCTCGGCCAACGTCTGCCCAAAATCGAAGGTCACTGCGCGCATCGAGCTGGGTTGCCTTTCACCGAAAGAGTTCCGCAAGAAGAGCCCCGCAATCAGTCGAAGAGTCCACGAAGCTTCTCCAAAAAGCTGTGCTGCTGCGGCTGCACGTCTTCACCCAGCTCGCGGCCCAGCTCTTCGATCAACTCACGGGCGCGCTCACTCAAGTGCGACGGCACCTCCACCGTGACCTCGACCAGCTGATCGCCGCGGCCCGTGCGCATGCGGTATGGAAAACCCTTGCCGCGTACCCGTAGCACCGCGCCCGATTGCGTCGAAGGTGGCACGCGCAGCTTCAATTTGCCGGCCAAACTGGGCACGTCAATCTCGCCGCCCAACGCTGCCTGCGCGAAACTGATCGGCACCTTACACACCACGTCTTCACCCACGCGGCGAAAAAATGGGTGCGACCCCACGCGAATCACCAGCTCCAAATTGCCCGGCGGCTTATCGACGCGCACCCGATTGCCGGCTTGGTTCACCGTGCGCGTCGCACCATCCTCGATCCCCGCCGGGATCTCCACGGCGAGCGTGCGCTCACTCTTGGCCAAACCCTTGCCACTACACACGCGGCACGGGGTGAGCACCATTTGGCCCGTGCCACGACAGCGCGAACACGGACGCTCGACCGCGATCGGAAACAGCGCCTGCTGAAAGCGAACCTTGCCCCGCCCGCCACACGCCGAACACGTCTCCACGCGCGTGCCTGGCTCCGCGCCGCGCCCGGCACAGCCGCCGCACGTGTCGAGCCGCTCGTAGCTCACCTCACGCTCACAACCGAGCGCGGCTTCCTCGAAGCTCAGCTCCAAATCTTTGCGGATGTCGCCACGGTCACCGGTACGAATCCCGAACGCGCCCAGCAAATCGCCGAATAGATCCTCGAAGCCGGCCATGTCGCCGAAATCGATGCCGCCCGGCGCGCCGCCACCGGGACGAAACGCGGCCTCCCCGTAACGATCGAAAGCCGCGCGCTTGTCCTTGTCGCTCAAAATCTGGTGCGCGAGGTTGCACTCTTTGAAGCGCACGGAAGCACTCGGATCACCCGGGTTCTTGTCGGGATGATGGATCGCGGCCAGGCGGCGAAATGCCGTCTTGATCTCGGCTTCGGAAGCCTCTCGGCCAACGCCGAGCACCTCATAGGGGTCGCGCACCCGCCGGGTGTAGCATTTTCGACCGGGGTTTTCCCCCGATTGCGTCCCTCTATCGCGCCCCCTTGGCCGCACCACCCCGGAATATACTAACCTCGCCACGAAATGGGCTCAGGTGACACGAACGACCGGCGATTTGGCTATCGGGCGCCAATCGAGCTGAAAGTCGAATACAAGCGGCTCAATACGTTCTTCGCGGATTACACCAAGAACATCTCACGCGGCGGCACCTTCATCGCCACCGACAAACCGCTGCCCGTCGGTACCGACTTCGTATTCGCCCTCGGCGTCCCGCACCTACCCGAACCGGTGCGCCTGCGCGGCAAAGTGATCTGGACCACGCCCGCCGAAGAAGCGACCAAGGCGAACCCCTGCGGCATGGGCATCGAGTTTCAGTACGCCGCGGGCGAGCGCGAAGAGAAAGAAGCTGCGGTCGAACGCCTGATGACCTCCGAGCTCGGCGGACACTTGGCGGAGAAGCTGCTCGGTCGCAAACCGCAAGGCTGAGGCCTTGGGATCGTTCGGTGGGTGGGGGCCCACGCGGGGACGGGCGCGCCTGCCGGCCCTCGCCGTCGTTGCGGCCACGCGCGTGCGTCGGATGAATCGCCCAGCAGCCGCGCCGGCCCGGGGAATCACGGGTGCGTCGGACGGACGGCTTTGGGCTTTTTGGTTCTCGAGGATTCGATTGCGATTGCCCGAGGGTTCTATTGCCCGAGGGTTCTATTGCCCGACGGTGCAGTCGGGCGTCTCGTGATCGCCCCTCTCAAGCAGAAATTGTGCTTTGCGCGCGAAGTAAGATTTCGCGTAGCGACACGTCGCCGCGGGTGGTGCGTGGTGCGTGGTGCGTGGTGCGTGGTGCGTGAGTAGGAATAATGCTTTGCGCGCGAAGTAAGATTTCGCGTAGCGGCGCGTCGCCGCAGAGCGATCTCGCTGCCGCGTACGTAACGCAGTTACGGCAGTTTGACGGATGCGGGGAGCTTGTAATCAGGGGCGGGCTTCGCGCGCATCGCGAGCAGGTCGCGAGCGATGGTGACTTCGACCAGATCGATCGCGGGGCTCTGGGCGACGCGTTCGAGATCTTTCGAGGAGTCTCCGCCGGTCTGGTGCTTGAGCATTGCGGCGTAGAAGGTGGCTTCGGTTTTTTCGGACGCGCTACGCGCGGCGCTGGCCAGATCTTGGTCGCTGAGTCGGCCGCGAGCCCAAGCCCGAAGGCGCGCGGGCCAGCCGGAATTTTCGTCGACGCCGGCGTAGGCTTCTTCGACGGTGCCGTCGCTCGGCACATTGAGTTTCTTTTCGACCAGTTGTAGCCAGAGCGCGACGTAGACGACGTCTTCACTGCTCAGGTTGGCGGCGACGGCGCGTTGGGCGGCGCGGCGTGCGGCCCGCAGATCGGCGTGGGTGAGGGCGCGGCGCGCGGCATCGAGTACGGTCGCGGTGAGTTGGCTCGGATCCGAGCTGGAGGCTTCGTAGGCGCGTTCCGTGGCGCGGCGGGTGGCCAGTTGGTCGTCGTAATGTTCGAGGATGCGGGCCAAGAGGCGCTCGGATCGCGCGAGGGCGGGGCCGCCGGAGCGTGCGGTCTTTTGTGCCGCGACCGCGCGCGTGAGGGCCGCGTCCAGCGTTTTGGCGGCGTGTTCGGCGTCGCCGTGGTCGCGATAGACTTCGAACTTCATGTTGAGCGCGTCGGTCTCGGCCAACGGATCATTGGCGGCTTTGGCGAGTTCCACGGCTTGCCCGAGCGTGGAGAGCGCCGCGCCTTGATCGCGCTGGCGTTCGATCGCGCTCAGGGTCATGAGCGATTCGAGGCTCGGTTCGGCGCGTGCGGCGGACTGAATGAGCGGGAGCGCACGGGCGAGTTCGCCGTGGCGCGTTTCGAGAGCCCCCATCACGTAACGGAGGCGCGCCGCGCTCGGCGTCACTTTGCCCAGGTTGGCTTTGTTTTCGGCCAGCGCGAGCATGGGCGCGGCGTTTTCGAAGGTGCGCCGCGCGCTGGGGAGTTGATCGAGCGCGTCTTCGGCGACTAGCGCTTTGCCGACGATGCCGAGCGCGAAGCTGACATTCTCGGCGCTGGGATCTTTGCTCACCGCGGGAGCGAGTACCAGTGGCGCGACCTCGGCCATGCCGTAGTTCACGAGCTGCATGGCGAGCGGCGCCGCGCCGCGCATCGAGCTCGGTTCGGCGCGGAACAGCTGGACGGCGGTGCCCCAGGTTGCGGCTTCCATCAGGGTGCGATCGAGGACGCCTTCCGCTTCGGCCGCGCGCGAGGCGGAGTCGAAGAAGTGGAACAGATCGGCCCACGCGTCCGCGTCGTTTTCCTCGGCAGCGCGCTCCAAGCGATCGCGCAGTTCGGGCGCGATGATTCGGCCCAGATCAGCGCGATCGGCGGCGGTCAGCACGCCGCGGGCGTCGCCATGGCGAAGGTACAGGGCGATCAGCGTGTAGCCGCCGCCGCGCAACGCGCGATAAGCCTCGTACGCTTCGTCGCGGTCGGCGTTGGAGTTCATCGGCGCGTCGGCGGCGTTCGATTCCAGTGCGCGTTTCAGCCAGAGCACCGCGCGTTCGCTGGCGCCGTCGAGCACCGGTTTGCGCGCTTCGATCAATGAGCGTTGCGTGGCCGAGCGCAAATCGGCGCTGACCGATTGCATGGGACCCGAACCGTGCGTGGCTTGGGAGAAGCGCGCCATCGCCTCGAGGTGGGCTTCCACTTCTTGCCGTTCGGGGCCCTTGGGCAGCTTGTCACGCAGCATGCCGTAGAGCGTGAACGCGTAGCCTTCTTGTCCGAGCCGCGCGACTTCGGAGGCGCCCGCGCTGAGCGCGCCCTCCGCGCCATCCAGCGCCGAGTCTTGAAACTCACCCGCGCGCATGAGGTAGAACGCGCCGGTGAGCGCTTTCAGGCCGGCTTCGCGTTGACCGGCGTCGAAGCGCGCCTTGGCGCGCTGCAATTGGCGGCGCACCACGCCCACCAAGAGCCCGCTGCGGTCGGCCGAAGCTTCACCGCTGACGAGCACGTGGTGCGCCGATTGCGAGAAGCCTTGGTCGTCGACCGCGGGGATGCGTGTGCCGTCGGGGGTGGTCTGTGCCGACTTCGCCTGCGGCGTGCGCGCGGCGCAGCCGGTGTTGACGAGCGCTGCACCCGCGCCCAAGGCGAGCAACAACCGGACACCGTGGTTTCGTAAGCCGACAGACCGGAACATCGTCCGAAGTCTATACCGCGGACGCCATCGCGGGGCGAAAACGAGGCGAAAACGGGGCGAAAACCAGGTAGAAATCAGGGCTCGAAACGCGCTCGAAGGCCCGCGCTAAAACGCGACGTCGCAGTGCAGTTCGAGGCCGGTGGTCGAGCTGTCGGCCAGGCGACCGCCGATCGGGAAAATGTAGCCGAGGCTGGGCGAGAACTTACCGAAGTGCGCTCCGAGCCGCGGCTCGAACACCACCTGGAAGCGGGTCGGTCCGCTGGCGCCGTTGGCCGATTTGAACTCCACCGCGTTGACCGCACTGTAAGCAATCCAGGAGTCGAGCGCGCCGTACAGCTGCGGCCGGTCTAGGAACTGATAGGCGATGCCTCCCGAGGTCACGTTGCGGAACGTAACCGACTTCAGCTCGTACGTTCCTGCCCCGGTCGGGTCTTGCGTGGTGCCGAGCTGGCCGCCCACTTTGGCGCCGAACACGAACTTGCTGGCCGCGCGTACGCTCAGTGCTTTGCGCTGATAGTCGATGCCCACGCCGAAGATCAGGGGCAAGCGCTTCGGCCCGAACAATTCCGGATCGCGGTAGCCGGATGCGGCGTCGGCCATCGCGTTCAGCTCCATTTGGCGAACGCCGCTGGTATCCGAATAGCCGCCTTGCGCCGTGGGCAGCGCGAGCCCGAAGAAGATCGGCAAGCGCGTGAACGGGCTGAGGGTGACTCGGTATTCGCCCATCAGCTGCAACGCGCCAAGCGCTTGCACCGACGCGCGATCGCCGTCGAACTGACGTGCCGAGCCGACTGTCCACGGCAGGCGCGCGCTCAACGTGACTTCGGAGTTCAGATCGTAGTAACCGCCGACCATGAAGGTCGCGCTGGTGGTCTTGCCCGTCGTCTCGTCCGCGCTCGGGCCGGGCACCGGTGCTTGACCGAAACCGATCAACACGTTGCCGAATGCACCTACCTGGCTGCGTGTGCGTTTCTTCGCGACCTCCGCCGCATCGGCCTCGGTCTGCTTGCGTTCGAGCTCGGCGGCCGTCTCGGGTTTGACCTCGGCGGCCTTCTTCTCGCTCACTTCTTTTGCCACCGGATCGGCCGAATCTAGGGTGGAAACGGGCGCTTTCGGGGCAGCCTTCTTGCCTTTGGCGGCCAGCGCGGGGCCACTGAAAATCACCACCATAATCGCAAGTCGAAGGCTGGTTCGCATGTTTCTCCCGTTGGCGACGCGTGACGGTAACACGCGAGCATCCGAACGCGCTAACGTTAGGAGCTCGCTGACATGACCGACGCACCCGTTCGTCCGCCACCCAAGCGCCTCGCCGACTTCGAGATCATTCGTCGGCTCGGGGCGGGTGGCATGGCTGAAGTCTTCTTGGCGAAGAAGCGCGGTGCGGAGGGGACGTTCAAGCTGCTCGTGCTCAAGCGCATCTTGCCCGCGTACGGCTCGTCGCGCCGTTTTCGCACGATGTTTGCGGAAGAGGCGCAGCTCGCGACGCGTCTCAATCACCCGAACATCGTACAGGTGTACGACTTTCAAGACTACGGGGAAGAGGGACAACTCCTGAGTATGGAGTACGTGGAGGGTCCCGATTTGCGAAAGCTGATGCGCTCCGCGCAGGCGAAGGGCCAGCGCATTCCACCTTACGTGGCAGCTTACATCATCGCCGAAGTGGCCAAGGGTCTGCACTACGCGCACGAGCGCAAGGACGAAGCGGGCAAACCGATCGACATCGTGCACCGCGACGTGTCGCCGCAGAACATCTTGATGAGCTTCGATGGCGCCGTAAAAATCGCGGACTTCGGCATTGCCTCGGCCAACCTATTTCGTGAAGAGCCGGGCGTGTTGAAGGGCAAGACCGCCTACATGTCGCCCGAGCAAGCTCGCGCCGAACGCGTCTCACGGCGGACCGACATTTACTCCCTCGGCGTAGTTTTTCACGAGCTGCTCACCGCGCGCCCGTTGCACGGCGCGGCGGAAGGACAAGAGTTGCTGGAGGCGGTGCGCGCGGGCGTGGTCGAACCGCCCAGCACCTACGTTCGCGAGCTGCCCGCCGAGTTGGAAGAAGTCGTGATGCGCGCGCTGGCCAAAAATCCAGATCAGCGCTTTCAAACCGCGCGCGACATGGCGGCCGCGGTCAGCCGCGCGTTGTTTCAAAAACAACAGCTGGTCGACTCGCACGTGCTCGAGAACGTACTCTCGGAGTTGGCCACGCGCGAGCACACCTCGCCGGGCGTCGAGGGCGGCTCGAACCTGGTCAGCGAGGGTCATCAAGGCAGCGAAGCGCTCGATGATTTGTCGTCCGTCGCGCACGTCGTGGGCACGGCCGCCGGTGCGAACGATCAGAGTACCGGGCCTGGCCGCGGCGCACGTGGGCGCGCGGGGCGTGAGGTGCGGCACGTGGCGGTCGTCACCTTGCGCTTGCACGGCTTCGAGCAGCTCGCGACGAGCCTCGGTCGCTCGGGCGCGGCGCGCGTGCTCGAACAGCTGCGCGGCACGCTAGGTGAGGTCGCGTTTCGGCGCGGCGCGCGCTTCGCTTGGGATACGCCCGAGTCCGAGGGCATCGAGTCCAGCGGCTTTGCGACGGCGGCCCGCGCACTCGTGGGTTTGATGGCGAACCCCGCCCGCGCTCCGCTCGACGCGGTATGGCTCGCGATCGACGTGCACGAGGTGATCCGCGGCGCATCCGAAGATCTGCCCGTGGGCTTGTCCGCCAGCGTCGGCATCGTGCGCGGCATCGCGACGGGTGAACGCGATCGTGCCGGGCACTTGATTCAGCACGAGCTGCAAGAGCCCGCCAATCACTTGGCGGATTTGCTGGGCGATCACGCGCCACCCGGGGTGAGCTGGGTCGCGGGCGGACTATACCGCTTGGTGCGTCGTGATTTCGTGTGGGGCGACGCGCCCACGATCAAGATCGAAGACGCGCAGCGCCTGAGTTTGCCGCAGGACATGCGCATCTACTCGCTGCTGCGGCCGCACACGCGCCAAGAGAAGCTCGACGAAATGGCGCTCGCGCCGAACGACCTGATCGGTCGTGACGCGGAGCTCGCCGATCTGCACGCCGCCTATTACGGCGTGGTCGGCTCGGCGCCGCACGCGGGCACCGTCTCGGCGCGCGTCGTGTACGGCGAGATGGGCATCGGCAAGACCGCGCTCTTGGCCGCGTTCCTGAACGAACTCCCCCCGGATGCGCGGGTGTTGCGCGTCGAGTCTTCACCGGCGCTCAGTGAAGTTCCGTTCGCGACCATCAGCGAGTGGATCCGCGAGCTGACCGGCACGCGCATCGACCAACCCTTCGAGCAGGCCCGCGAGCAGATCACGGACGCGTTCGGCGAATTCGTGGGTGAGGAAGAGGGCCCGGAGGTCGTGCTGCGCATGGCGGAGCTCGCGACCGGCCGCGTGCGCCAAACCGTCGACGACGCGGACGTGGCCGAGACGCGCCAATTGATCGCGCTCGGCATGCGCCGCTTTTTCGCGCGGGCTTCGATGGACGCGCCACTCGTGGTGGCGCTCGACGGCCTGCAATGGAGCGACCGCCCGAGTCTGGACCTGATCGTCGAGTTTTTGCGGCGCTCGGATCCGATGAGCGTGCTCGTGATCCTGCTGTCACGCCCGGAAGACCGCGTGTCGAGTTACATCGAGGGTTTGGTGCGAGTGGAGCTGAAGGGGCTCAGCGCCGAGCATCAGTTGCGGCTCTTGCAAACGCGCTTGGGCGTGAGTCAGGGTGTGCGCCAAGTGTGTGCCGATCTGCTGCCGCGCGCGGGTGGCAATCCGTTCTTCTTGCTGGAGATGGTGGATGCGTTGCTCGAGCGCGGCATGCTCGAGATCCGCGAACGCAATGGGCAGCAAGAGCTGATCCAAGTCGAAAGACTGGGCGACGCGAGCCTGTCCCTGCCCTCCACGCTCGAACAACTGATCGCGGATCGTTTGAACGAACTGCCGCCCGAAGAGCAAGCGGTGATCGAGTGGTTGGCCGTCGCGGGCGGCCCGCTCGGGCTGGCCGATCTGCGGCAAATCAGCGGTGACGATCCGGCCGAGGCCGTGACACGGCTCGCCGCGCGCGGGCTATGCGAGTTGCGCGCGGACACGATTGACGTTCGCCACCCCTTGACGCGCGACGTCGCGTATCGCGCGCTCGATCGCAGGCGGCGGGTGCGCATGCATCGCGCGCTCGGTGAACACTTGGCCGGCACCCCGCTCGGCAAGGGGTTGACCGCGGCGATCGTCGCGCGCCACTTGGCCCGCGGCAACTCGCGCAACGAGGCCGCGCGCTTCTATCTCGAGGCGGCCGACGCGGCCCGCGCGAACTATCAGACGCAGCTCGCCAAGCGCTGCTACCGGCGCGTGATCGCGCTCGTCGCCGACGGCGATCTTCGCTTGCTCGAGGCTCACGAAGCGCTCGAGTCGATCTGCCGCAACCAAGGCCGCTGGCGCGAGCGCCGCACCCACCTCGGCAAGCTGCGCTCGCTCGCGCGGCAAACCAAGAGCGCGTCTTGGATCGCGATAACCTTGCTGCGAACGGCACAATTCGAGCTGGACGCGGGGCAGCTATCGAAAGCACTGAGCTCGGTCCGGCGCGGCGAGCTCGTGGCCACGCAGGCCAATTCTCCCGTGCTCGAAGTGCAAGCGCGCACGCTGATGGCGGAGATCTTGCACGACATCGGTGACATGCAGGGGGCGCTCTCGGCCGTCGATCGCGCGCTCACGACGGCGGATGGCCACGGCGTACCCGCGCGCTTGCGCGCGGAAGCCCTGCGTCTGCGCGGCACCTTGTTGCGCCGAGTGGGTCGCGTGCACGAGGCCGTCGAAGCGCAGGCTGAAGCGATCGCGGTGTTCCGCCAAGCCGGCGTGCGACGCATGGAAGCGCGCGCCAAAAATTCCTTGGCCTACGCGTTGCTCGTGCTCGGTCGTTTCGAAGACGGCATCGCGCTCGCATTGGACGCGATTCGCATCGATCTCGCGATCGGTGGGCGCTTCCAAATTGCCAAGACCTTGAGCACGATCGGCGAGTGTTACGCGAGCCTCGGTGATTTGGATCGCGGTCTCGCCTATTTGCGCCGCGCCCGTGACGCGCACGAGCGCTACGGGGACCGCGATTCGCGCGCCGATACGCTCTTATCCATGGCTGAAATCCTGATTGATTTCGGCGATGTAGATGGCGCCGAAACGCTGGTCGGCGATGCCGGCGCGCTGACCGCCGTGACCGGCAGCGCGTTCGACTCCGTGCACGAAAAGATCCTGCGCGCGTTGCTCGCGCGGGTGCGCGGCGATCACGCGCGCGCGGTGATGCACGCGTTCGACGCGCGCCAAGCCGCCGAAGCGCAGGCCTACGTCGCGTTCCACTTCTACGCCATGGCCATCGAGGCCCGGGCGCGGGTCGACATGGGCGAGGAACACACCGGCATTCTGCTCGCGACCACGGCGCTCGGCGCGATCGACACGCTGCAGGGGTCCGAATACGGCCTGGCCACGCGCGCGCTCGGTTGTGAAACCCTGCGCGTCGCGCGTTCACCGCAGGCCGAAGAAATGCGCGAGCGAGCCGCGCGTTACGCACGCTCACTGCTCGACCACATCCGCGATCCGTCGTTCCGCCGTTCGTTCGTCGAGCGGCGTGTGGTGCAGGCGGTACTCAACAAGCCGGGCGCGCCCGCAGATCCCGCGCGCGGTGTCGACAATCCGCTGATCCCGTCGCACTGAAGCGCGGCTTCGCGGGCGTTACTGAAACTGAGCCTGACCGGGCACGACCAGCTCGGCTTGCACTTCGGGCAAGGTGTCGAGCAAGGTCGTGCCGTTCGGCGCAGTGATGCGCACCTGAGTGCTGCCACTGCCGAAGCCGCTGCCGTTCAGGAAATAGTTGTAATCTTGGCGCTGCGCTTCGACGAAGGTCGCGCCGTCTTTGGAAGTCTCGAGCTTGCGGATCGGAAAGCGGCTGTTCCGCACTTGCACCGCCGTCCAATACGGATTGCTGCCGTCTTTGAATTTGTAAGAAACCGGCCCCCGCGCGTCGCAGGCCACGAACGTCCAACTGATGGCGATTCGCCCTTGCTCCTGGGGCGCGAGCAGCGCGAACGCATCGGGGTGAAAGTCGAGTTGCCCCTCGGCGCAATCTGGACACAAATCCACGATCCGCACGCGCACCTGATTGCCACTCGGGCCCGTCACGTCCGCGCACGCGCCGCACCAGGCGCTGCCGGCCCAATCGAAGCCGTTCAGCGCCGCGATGTGAATGTCGCTCGTCGCGTCGAACATGCACGCGCCCGACCCATCGGCGAAGGTGTAATACGTGCCGTCACCGCTGTGACGCTCGCCGAACTTCTCGGTCGTGACCACGTTGGTCGGGGGTGGGTTCTCCGAGCCGCTGCTGCCGGTACCCGCCGCGTCACTCCCGGAACAAGCGAGCAAGCTGCTCACCATCAGGGCCCCAAGACTCAGCGCGCAGATTCGGATCATGCTGAGGGCTCTACGCGCGCTGCAGCGGGTGGGATAAGAGCCCCGCTCAGCCAGACTTCACGGTCGCGAGCTCCGACTCGAGTTCACCCAAGGCCTTGGAATCATTCTTCTGCGAGGCCAGCTCGATGCCCTGCTCGAGCCAGCTGGCCGCGCTCTCCAGACGGCTCGCTTCGCGGAGCATTTGTCCAGCCATCAGGTACATGGGCAGGTAACCCGCATCTCGGCTGCGCAGGGTTTCGAAGGCCGTCAGGGCGTCGTCCACGCGCCCTTCCTTGCGATATTCCATGCCCAGGCAATAGAACGCGAAAGAGTCCGCGGCCGCGGAAGCAGTGACTTTTTCCAGCATGGCCAGGCGCTTGTTCATGGCCGAAGCCATTTCCCGGGCGCCGGCGCGAGTCAACCGGGACATTCTCGCGACGGGCGTGAGACACAGAGGAATTCCGCGGACACCGTGACGGAGCGCCGCGAAGCTGCTACGAACCCGCCCCTGCTCGGGACGCTCATGCCCGCGGAGCGGAAAGGTCTATCCCATGTTTCTATCGAAGAACCCCTCAGCTCGCGCGCTCATCGGTGTCGGGCTATTCGCCATTGCGCTCGCTTCCGGCTGCAATAAGCCGCAGCGCAAGAGCAAGCCTGCCGCCCCCGCCACTTCTGGCTCTGCCGCCGTCGCCGCCGCAGCCGCCGGTCCGTGCCAAAAGTACGCCGCCGCGCTGTGCGAGAAGGCGGGCAAAGAATCCGAGAGCTGTCAGGCCCTCACGGCCAGCGCCGACATCCTCTCGCCCGCCGCGTGCACCGCGGGCCTGAAAGACATCGCCTACTCGATCAAGAAGCTGGGTGATGCCAACAAGTCTTGCGACGAGCTGGTCACGAAGCTATGCGGCGCGATCGGCCCGACCAGCGAGACCTGCAACATGGTCAAGACCCAGACCAAGTCGTTCCCGGCCTCGCGCTGCAAGCAGATGCTCGAGCACATCCCCGAGATCACGGCGGACTTGAAGAAGATGGAAGCGGCCAACCAACCGCTCGCGCCCGAGCTCGCGGCCAGCATTGCCGGCGGCAAAGCGCCCGCGTTCGGTCCCGCTGACGCCAAGGTTACGGTCGTCGAATTCTCCGACTTCCAGTGCCCGTACTGCTCGCGCGCGGCCACCGTCGTCGATCAAATCAAAGAGAAATACGGCACCCGCGTGCGCTTCGTGTTCCGCCAATTCCCGCTGCCGATGCACGAAAACGCGCGCGGTGCGGCGGAAGCGGCGCTCGCCGCCAACGCTCAGGGCAAGTTCTGGGAGTTCCACGACAAGATGTTCCAGAACCAAAGCAAGCTCACGCGTGACAGCTTGGAAGGCTTCGCCAAAGAAGCCGGCCTCGACGTCGCCGCGTTCAAGAAGGCGCTCGACAGCAAGACCTACGCCGCTGACGTCGACTCGGACATGAAGCTCGGTGAGAGCGTGGCCGTGAACGGCACGCCCACGATGTTCATCAACGGCGCGCGCGTGCAGAACCCGACCAGCTTCGAAGCCATCGCCGCGCAAATCGAAGGCGCGCTGAGCGGCAAGCCCGCCGCTCCCGCCGCTCATCCCGGCTGAGCTGGCGCTGAGCAAAGTCGGCTGAGTGAAAGCCGAGTGGTGAGCCGAATGGCTTGCGGCTCGGCTTTCTGCTTTTGTGAGAGTGGGCGCTCGTGATCCAGCCGCGCACCTCGCGCAGCGCTGAGTCGTCGGCTGAGGGGCGCTGCGCGCGCAACGCGCGCATTCGAAGACGGAACGGCGGCGCGGGGTGATGTGGTCGAGGACCGAGTTGGAAGACGCTCAGATCGCTTGCGCCATGGAACTGCCCATGAGGCATCGCGCGTGCGTTTTCCTCGGCGGTACCGGCACCGCCGATCCGTCGATGACGGGGGGCGTCGGGGGGCGTCGGGGGCGCCGCGCGCTTACTCGCACGCGGCCGCAAACACGCCGCGTAGCTCGGCGGGCTGGCAGCTCCCGGCTTTGCAATCGAAGGCAGAGTGGCAAGCGGAGGTCGTGTCGGTCCCGCACGGTTCGCCGCCAAATTTGAGGCGCACGCAAACTCGCGGGTCGCAAACGGGGTTGCTCTCGGGGCAGCCGCACCAAACACCGGGCTCGCAGTCCCGGCTCGACTCGCACGCATCACCCAGTTTGCCAATGGTCGCGCAGACCGGCGGGGTCGCGGCAAAGTTACAGCGCACGCCGTTCGCGCAACGCCCGTAGCTCGGGTTGCTGGGGGGAATGTTGCACGGCTCGCCCGGCTCCGGCCAAGGCAAGCACGTGCCCTCCGTGGGGCTCGTGTAGCTGCACAGCAGATCTTTGCGACAAATGTACGGGTAAGGCAGGGGGCCGCCCAGCGCGCTCGCGCAGGGTTCGGCCAGGCCCGGGCGTGCACCGCACACGTGCGCTCCCGTCGCGTCCTCGACGCAATAGGAGTCGGTGGCGCAGTCGAGTGTTGCGCAGGATTGACCCAACCTGGGCAGCGGCGAGCACAGCGGGTTCGTGCCGGGGGGACAGTAATAATCCTCGATGCACGGTGTGTTCAGTGAGCAGGGCTGATTTGCCCCTGCCTGCGTGGGCTCGGGCGTGGTGCTGGTCACATCCAAGCAAACTTGCTCCGTGGTGGTGCAATACCCGTTGCCGCCGCAATTGGCGTCATCTGCGGCGCAGCTCTCGCCGATGCCGACGGTGCGTGCGCACTTGCCGCAGTTTTCCTGCGCAGTAAATTTGCAGTTGAGCGTGCTGCACTGGGAGGGAAACATGCAGCTCTCTCCGATTGCTCGCTGACCCGGAGTGACACACGCCGGATACGTCGCGGCGTTCACTAGATCGCAAGCCAAAGTCTCGTACGTCAGAGCGCAGGTCTTCAGATCAGCGACGGTACGAGTCGAACCGGGCGATGCGGTAGTGTCGGGACACTGACGGCCCGCATCGGCACAGAGGAAGTCCCCTCCGCCGCCTTGGCACTCGGCTTGGCGCTTGCACACCGCGCGTGCGTAGGCGACGCAAGCCTCGGTCGCAGTGTCACCAAATCCCGTTGCCGCGCCGCCCGCTTGGCCCTTGCCTCCCGTTGCGCCATTGCCGCTGCCGCTACTACCTCCCGTCGCTCTGCCCGCTTCACCCATGTTGCCAGCGGTCAAGCCGCCGGCTCCGCCCGTCGGCGCACCGCCGGCCGCGCTCGTGCGATCGGAGCTGGCCTGACCGCACGCAGCGCCCAGCCCCGCCAGCCCCGCCAGCAGAATCCTCACCCTATTTGCCATTCGCCACGCCCTCCTCGCCCCGCGCTAGTCCCCGAGTTGCAGTTCGTTGCCCGGCGTGCACCCGTATTGGCCGAGCTTCGAGTCGATGTTGCAGCCGCTGAAGCCGAGCTCCGCGCAGTCGACGTGTTCGAGGTGACCGGCGTTGCAAAAGGTCAGCGTCGTGCCATCACAGATGGCGAGTTCGGGTGCGGAGGAGTTGCTGGCGGGTCGGCACTCGGCAGCCAAGCCACAGAAGAACGAGCCGTTCAGCGCTTGGCAGCTGAACCCCGGGCCTTGCGCTGCGCAGTCGATGCTCGTGCTGCGACCGCCCAGGCACGCGTGCATCGTGCGGCCCGAGCAAGCCGTGCCGATCGCCGCGACCGACTCGGAAGATGCGCTGGAGTCAGCCGGGCAGCTGTCACCCTGGCCCACGCACTTGCCCGCTGCGCAGCTGAACCCGAGCGCCTGGCACGGTGTTTTGCGCAGGAACCCGTCGTCGCAAAACTGCACTTCACCTTCGGCCGTGCACGTGGGCGGCTCGGATCGCTCGCAGGCCGCGGGAGTTTCGGCCACGCAGCTGGCCTCACTGTCACAGCCGAGCCCGAAGCGGCGGCAATTCATGGACAGCTCCACGTCGTCGCCGCAGCCGGTGAAGACGTCGCCTTCGCAACGCCCGGTGCACACGGCGGGCGCGGCTCGATACACCAAACCCAAACAGTGCTCGACCGCGGCGCAGCCGCAATTGGCATTCGCCAGGCACGCGAGTTGGTCGTTGAAGCGGAAGTAGACGCGCGGGGCGCTCAGGTGCGCAAGCCACAGGTGAGCCGCGTTGCGCGCGACGCCGTCGTCCGGAACGCAGGAACCTAGCAAGGCGGCAGCACGCGCGATCAAGTCTGGATCGAGCGTGCTGGGATCGGGGAAGCGAGGCGCGAGCTCGGGCTGCGCCTGGCAAGTGCCGCTCGGCGCCGCCCCCGCCGTTGCGGCGCGGCCGCCGTTCGCGTGGCTCGCTCCTCCATTGCCGCCGGCGTTGTTCGCGCTGCCGCCGCTCGCGTCGCTGCGGCCCGCACCGCCGCTCGGGCCATTGCCGGCCGCCGGGTCTTCACTGCATGCCAAAGACAGCGCACTGAGCAGCAGCGCACAGGGCCAAGCTCCACCCAACCATTTCGAAATCTGCCGCCTCATCCCTACCTCGCAATAGACTACGCCCATCGGTTGCGCTGGAGAGAACACAAAAGCGAGCGTGGAACTCGAACTCTGTTTTTGTCACTGCGCCGGGCACCCCGCGCGCAACGAGCTGCGTTGCAGGAGCGCGAGCGCCCGGCCCAGCTCTTCTGGCCAGCTGCTTAGGGCGTCTCCGACACGTCGTGGGCATAGCGCAGCTCGATCACCGCGCGGTCGGCTCGCCAGACCGGGTTGAGTTCGATCGTGCCGCGTGCCCAGCGCCAAACCGGACCGACGACGTGTTCGCCATTCTCAAACAACTCGCGAGCGTGGTCGCACAGGTGGCTGAAGGTGACGCCGCATCGACCTGCGGTTGGCCGTAGTACTTGCGCATGGACGCGGCCAGTGCAGCGTAGACGGTCGGGAGCTGCGCGTCGGCGGCTTCGTAAATGACGCTGATGCGCGAGGGCACGCCCAGTTCGAAGGCAACTTGCACGCTTGGCTTGGTAGTGCGGCCAGGCCAGCGGCAGAGCCCCACGTTCTGCTCGAACGACCAAGTGCCGCCCCGTGCCGAACACAGCTGCGCCGCCTGCGCGGGGCGGTACCGGAAATCGAACTCCAGCACGCTGCGCGGAAATGGCGCCTGCTTCGCCGAAGCGACGGCTACCTTGGGTTCGTCACCCGCGACCTCGCGCCGCAGTGTCGCGCACTGGGCTTCGACCACCCAACCGTAGATCGCAGACAGGGCGAACAAGGCGGTCGTTCCGTAAGCGACTCCGGGCAAGAGCTCGTACTTGGAGACCTCCGAACGGTCGAGAGCAAGACCGCCGCGTGGGCCGCCTTCAGAACCCGCCCCGCAACATCCCACATCGCGCCCGCTTCCCTATCATGAACCCGATATTTACGCCCGTGAGGTGATTGCCTCGTGAAGCGGCAGCCTCAGTGCTGAACCATCCGCGCCGCGATCGGGATGGAGAAAGAGAGCGCCTCGGGTTGTGGCCCGAAGTTCGTGCTTCTGGCCACGCCGAGGATGCACGCGCCGAGCGGTTGCGACGCGACCCCTGCCGGGGAGAGCGAGGCGCTGTTCACGTGGCCACTGCTGGCGACATCGAAGCGCACGGACAGGTGCTGAGTGTCGGCGAGCGCGGATGGATTCTGCTTGAAACAGGCCTGAATTGCGCCCTGTCGCTGCTGGAACGCGCCGGCCAAGGTTCTCTTGCTCGAGCTCGCAAGCGCTTTGGTCGGCGTTTGCCGGGCGGCGGGCGCAGCGCTCGGCGCGGCGGCGCTGGTGGCGGCGAGTGCTCGCTCTGCGCTGATCGGCGCGGTCTCTTCGAGCACCGATTGCTTCTCGACGATGATCGGCGCGGGCGGGGGGGCGGCGGGGCTCGGGCCGAGGAATACGACCAAGAGGCCCGCCGAGAGCACGATGGCGGCGGCAAGCACGAGCCAGACCCACGGGCGAGAGCGCGGGGCTGGCGGAAGCGGCGCATCGCGTTCGGTCTCGTCGATGATGGGCGAGGCCACGCCTCCGATCGGCTTGGTGCGCGGCCCGGTCTTCGTGACCGCATCGGCCGGCGGCGATGGGATAGGTGGCTTTAGTGAAACACGCGAGGCGTCGGGTGCTTCACGCCACGCCGCGTCTCGTGCCGCGAGCGGCTCGAGACCCATTTCGATCGGCATTTCGCCGCTGAAATCGTCGTAAATGCGCGCCGCAAAATCGCGCGCGGCTTCGCGCTCCGACCAGTTCATGCCATGGCGCAGGGCTTCGGCAAACTCGCCCACGGTGGCAAAGCGATCGTCCGGGCGGCGCGACATGGCCTTGGTGATGGCCGCGTCGATCGCGAGCGGCACGTCCTTGCGCAACGACGAGAGCCGGTCCGGCACGTGTTGCAAGATGCGCGTGATGGTGTGGCCAGTGTCGTTGCCCTTGAACGGGCTCACGCCGGACAGCAATTGGTACAGCACGACCGCGCATGCGTATTGGTCGCTCCGCGCATCGACCGACCCGCCCTCCAGCGACTCGGGCGGCGAGAACGCGAGCGTACCGCGGAACATGCCGGCCTTGGTTTGGAACTCGTCGTCGGCCGCGCGCGCGATGCCGAAATCCGCGAGTTTCACCCGTGCCTGAACGTCGATCAGGATATTACCCGGCGAGATGTCACGGTGCACGATGCCCGCGGCCGAACCGTCGGCGCGCGTGAGCCCGTGGGCGTAGCCGAGGGCTTCGAGCACCGGCAAAATCACGTACACGGCGTGGTCGAGCGACATTTCGCCGCGCGCTCGCTTCACGTAGCGAAACCACTGCCCGAGATTGTAGCCGTGGATGTACTCGAGCACCATCACGTGCGAGTCGTCGACTTCGCCGAAGTCGATCACCGCGACGATGCCCGCGTGCTGCAACTGAGACACGATGCGCGCCTCGCGCGCGAACAATTGCGCGGTGTCTCCGCCCGTCGCCAAAATCGTTTTGATCACGACCGGCTTGGCGAAGCCCTGTGCGCCTTCGATCCGGCCGAGGTGCACCACCCCCATGCCGCCGCGCGCTAGCGGTCGCACGATGCGGTAGCGCCCGAGCAGCACGCGGCCCGAACTCAGGTCCGTCTCGGTGTTAGAGAGCACTGCGCCTCAGGTAGTAGTGAACGCCCCGTTGCGGCTGCGTGAACCGAATCGCCAGCGCCTGATCGGCCGGCGCAGGGATCGCCATCGAGAAGCGATTCTGATCGTCTTGCGGGAGCGTCTCGCCGCCCACCGAGACGACCGAGCCCGGTTGCGCCGTCCCCGACACGAGCACGGTCGAACCCGGCGCAAAGCTGCGATCGGCCGGCGAAACGATGCTCGCGGCGGGCGCTGCGTTGTCGAAGCGAATCACGACCGTGGTGTCCCGCGAACGGCGCCCCGCCGCTTGAAAACTGAACGAATGCTGACCCTCACCGAGCGAGCCCGATGCAAACAAATGACGCGGGCCACTCACCGTGACCGTCTTGGTGCCGCGCGGCGAGTTCACGCTCAGCACGTAGCTCGCGGCCGCCGGCGCGTTCGGCCATTGAATCGCGATCTTGGGCTGCAGGCTCTGGTAGAGCACGGTGTAGCGTCGGCCATCGGCGTCGACGTTGGTGAGCGGGGCGGAAGCGGCCAGCCGACGCAGACCCGAGTCGGGGACGATCGAGATCGTGCCTTGCCCAATCTTGTCGCCGCGCTCGCCGGCTTCGTCGAGACAGTGCATCACGTAGCGATGCGCGCCGCTCGCCAGCGCGACGCCGATGCGTCCTTCTCCGACGCGCTGTTCGTTGCGAGCTTTGCTGCCATCCACGCTGAGCAGCGCGCTCCCGTTGCAGCGCGCGCCCGCGAGTACGCCGACCGCGGTGGGCGGCCGTGGATCGTGGATGATGATCGACTCTCCCGCCGCAATCGAGAGGTCCACGCGCTCCAGACCGCGCGTGAACGCACCGAGCTTGCCAGGTGTGATGGGGCCCGCCGGGGACGCCGATTCGATGCCACGCGCAGACGCCGAAGTGGCCGGTGCGGCCGGCATTTGCCCCGCGAGCAGCTGCCGGAAATCAGCCGTTTGCGTGATTTCCACGGCGTCTCCGACTTTGAGCTCCCAGCGCTTTCCGCCGCGGTCGATTTCGGCCGCTCCGATCGTCACTTGCAGGCGCAATGCATCGCCGACTTTGGCGAACCGGGCGCGACCGTGGGCTTGGACGCGCACCGTGCCGAGCTGCGTCTCGAATTCGAGCGGGTCCGACGCGGCTTCGAGCGTCATTCCGCCGGTTTCCAGCTCCACCCGCGTGTGCTTCGGGTCTGAAGGGCGCGTCAGAAAGCGGATCAGCGTACTCGGTTCCAGCGCCAGGCGATGCGCGCCGCCGAGCTCGACGGCGGCGGTCGAACTCGCGCGCGTACGCAGTGCGTCCCCCACGACGAAAGTCGCGCCCACGCGCGTTCCCTCCCAGACCCCCACCGTCGCCGCGCGGTCTCGCTCGACCTGCCCGGTGAAGCCACGCAGCGTCGCCACCACGTTCTCACGCGCACGCCAGCTGCGCACGACGAGCCCGAGCCCAAGCACGGTGGCCAGCAGCAGGGCAAGCAGCGCGGCCGTGTAGCGAGCGCGGCGGCTCATGGCGCCCTCACGAGCTCCGCGTTCAACACCACGACGCCCTTCGGCTCCACTTGTACGTGCCGGCGCTGCGCGACGTAGCCGCTGGCCTCGATCACGACGTCGTAGCCGCCGGGCGGCAAATCGAGCTGAAAATAGCCCTTGGCGTCGACGCTGGCTTGCGTGCCCAACGGCTCGACGCGCACGCGCGCGACCACGCCCTTGCCGTCGAGGCTGCGCACCACGCCGCGCAATTGGCTGGGCGGAGGCACGGCCACGAGCCGCATCGCGATCTGGGCCGGCGCGTCCGCGCGCACGCTCACGAGCTGTTCGCGTGGTTCGAAGGTCGGCGCTTCGATGTGCACGAGCACGTCACCGGGCTTCACGTCGTCGAGCGTGCACTGACCCGACGCGTCGCAGCTCGCTTCGCGCCGCTGCTCGTCGATGATCACGAACACGCTCGGGTTCGGTACGGGGACACCCTGGTCATCGTTGATCGTCAGCTCGAGCCGCACCCCTCGCGCGCGCGGCGGCGCCACGAGCTCCGTGTTGGGGCGTGTCGGTAGCGGCACGTGCGAAAGGAACTGATAACGAATGCTGGCAAAAACGCTGAGCCGTGGCTCGTTCGCCACCAGCGGCGCGCTCGGCGAAAGATCGGGCTGGCGACTGAGCGAGCCGACGGCCATGAACTCGAGACTCAGGCCCCCTGCCACCGCGCGCCGCACCCCCGCTGCGACTCGCAGGGGTGATTGACCCACCGGCGCGCCGCGGCCCACGAGCACATCACTCGAAACCTCGCCCAATAGCTCGTTTTCCCCGACCCAAACCCCGACGCCCAGACCGAGCAACGCGGCGTCGAACTGACTCAGACCGAGCGCGAGGCGATCACCGGAGGACAGGCGCGCCGCGTCACGGCCCGCAGGTCCGCCGTGGTTCGAGCGATAGCCGATCAAGCTCGCGATGCGCACGCGACCGACGGTCGTGGCGAGCAACGCTTGCCCCTCGACGGACGTGCTGCTCACCATCGTGCTCAAATCTTCGGCGCCCGGCAGGCGCCCCAAGACGCCCGCGCCCAGTTGCCAATTGCCGAGGGTAGTGAACGCGCGCGCTTGCAGCGCGGTATCCGCCAGGGCCCCACTGTCGTTCGGGTGCTGATCGTAGCGGCCGTCAATCAGCGCGCCGATGCTGAGCCAATCGACGACCGGCACCGCCGCCGCGGCTCGCAACGACAGGCGATGATGCGTGCCATCGGCTGCGTTTTGCGCCTCGCTAAAGCCATAACCCAGCGTGCCGGCGAGCGCCGCGGGCGCCGTGCGCGCGATGCCCACACGGTAGATCCCGGGCAATGCATCGGACGCGGGCAATTCTTGCTCCTGAGCAAAGGAAACAGAAGCAACGAATTGAGCGCTCAGCGCGACTCCCATCATCAGGCAGGAAGACACCGCGCGCGAGCGGCGCCGAGTTACCGAGACCATCGCAATTCTCGCTAGTATACACGCGATGCGCGGGGCCGAAGCGCCAAGCTTTGCGGCACGCACGAGGTACGCAGTTTACATACGCCGCATCGGAGCAGTGAGCCTTCGACTTACATCGTGGGGTGTGCGTCACACTCATACGCGGCGAGCGCGCGAGAATGGTTGTTTAGAGTTTGCCCCCGCGGAGCCGCTCAGCGACTATTGAAGGATTATGTCGCGCCCCCCGCGGCGACCAGTGCCGGTCGCGGCTGCTCTCGTCACGGTTGCTCTTTGCCTCGAGGCGTGTCGATTCGGGTACGGATCCATTGCGGCTGACCTGAGCGTCGGCGGGCAGCCTTCCGCGGCCGATGGCGGAGAATCGTCCACGAACGCAGGCCGCGGGGGTATGGCAGTTGCGGGCGGTGCTGCGAACGCGGGCACGGGCGGTGTCGAGCAAGATGCCGGGAGCGGCCCCGGCGGAGCGGCAAACGATGCAGGTGCGAACGGCGCCGCAGGCGCAAGTGGCTCCGCAGGCACGAGTGGCGCTGCAGGCGCGAGTGGCTTCGCAGGCGCGAGTGGCTTCGCAGGCGCGAGTGGCTCCGCAGGCAAAGGCGGTTCCGGTGGAACGAGCGGCGCGGCGGGCAGAGGTGGCTCGGGTGGAACGAGCGGCGCGGCGGGCAGAGGTGGCTCGGGTGCCGGAGGATCCGCGGGCTCGGGCGGCGGAAGCGCGGGAACGGGCGGAGGCGGCATCGTCAACCTGATCGTCAGCACCGAAGCCGACGAATCGGACGCGGGCGCAACGCCCACCAGCCCCGGCAAAACCGGCTTCTCGCTGCGCGAAGCCGTCACCTTCGCCAACAACACGACAGGTCGTCAGTCGATCACCTTCGACGCCGCGGTCGCCACCATCGGTCTGACGGCGCCCCTACCGACGATTCAAGACGCCGTCGGCATCAAAGGGATCGTCGTCCTCGATGCCTCGGCGAACACCTCGACCAGCCCGTGCATCACCGTCACGGCTTCGGACGTGACCATCGATACGCTGGAGATCCACGATTGCCGAGGTGAGCCCGTGTTGTTCTCGTCCAGCTCGAGCACCGGCAACACGCTCGCCAACTGCTACCTGCACGACAACGCCAAACCCGCCGTCGTGTACGGCGACGGCGCGGTCGTTTCCGTCAATCTGATCACCTTCAGTGCGGCCGCGGGCCTCGAAATTTATGGCAAAAACGTGCGCCTCTTGAGCAACAACGTGGCCGCCTCCCTCGCCACCAACTACTCGATCCGCGACGGCGCGAACGGCGCGTACCTACTCGCCAACACCAGCATCGGCGGTGGCGACGGCATCGGCCTCGGCGCGGTCACCGGCATCACCATTTGGCACAGCACCGTCGTCGACGCCGTGTACTCGGGCCTCAACGTCGGCAACGCGACCCAAGTCGACGCACGCAACAACGTCTTCGTCGGCGCGGACAACTACGGTGTGCGCGGCGCCGACAGCGCCTTCTCCAAGTTCGACCACAACCTGTACTTCAACAACACCTCCGGCCACCGCAACCAAGGCAGCCTCGACGCCACTTCGCTGATCGGCGATCCCTTGTTCAAAGACCCCAGCACGTTCGACTACTCGCTGCTGAGCGGTAGCCCTGCGATCAACAAGGGCTTCAACCTGGGCGTCGATCGAAACGGCTCCAGCACCGGCCTATACAACGGCAGCGCCCCCGACATCGGTTGCAGCGAATCTCCCTGATTTTGTGGGCGCTCCCGATCCAGCATCGCACCTCGCCGTGACGCTGAGTTGCCGCGCGGTCGCGGCTGAAATACGAACGGCGGGGCGCATGGACTTCGACGCGAACGCAATCTTCGAGGACGAACTCGCTCGACGAGGTCTCAACTTCGTCAGAGAAGACGAGCTCACGTACCAGATTGCGCTCGGCGACCTCGACGTGACCGCGAATCTCGAGAACGTCCGCCGCAACGCGGAGCGCGACGCCGACCCCGACGCGATCCGGCGCTTCGTCGACAAGATCTTGGATGCGTTTCCAAAGAAACGTCCCAACTGGGTCGAAGCTTCTGCCTACCTGCTGTGGTCGGCAGAAAGAACCGACTCCGATTTCGGCGACACCGTGCACGAAGTCGTGACCGACGATGTTGCTCGAGTGCTGACGCTCACCGATGCCGACCAGTCGCGCATCGCCTGGGTGACGCCCGACATGTGTGAGCGGTGGGGCGTTTCGATCGAGGACGCTTGCGCGCAGGCGTTCGCGAACCAAAATCGATTGCTCGACGGCATCACTCTCGAGTTGGCCCCCGTTCACGATGAATCACTGGGCATCGTTCCCGTCAATTCGCCTTACAAAGGCTCGGTCATCTTTGCCCGTGCGTTCAAAGGGCTCGTGGCGCCGCATCTCGGTTGGCCCGTGCTCGTCGTTCTCCCTCGTCGAGACTTCATTTACGTCGTGGCCGACAACTCACCCCTGCTCGGCAACATTGGCTACGTGGTCGTCGAAGAGTACAAAAATTCCGGCTACCCGCTCACCACCGAAGTCCTCCGCATTTCCGACGACGGCATCGAGGCGATCGGAAATTTTCCGACCTGAGCTCGGCTTATCGAGTCATTCCGCCCGTCATCCAAGCCAGAGCGAGATACTCACAACGACAGTCGAGCGACGAACACGCCGCCCGTCAACAATGCGCCCGCGACGTACAGCTCGCCATTGTCGGCGGCGACGAGCTGAAAACCCTCGGCCGCGGCGGACACCCCGAGGGCTCGGCCGCCGATGAGCTCGCCACTCGACGAATACTTCGAGACGTAGGCATCGTAGCCCGGGCCGGTAAAATCATTGGCAATGCCGACGACGTACGCATTGCCGTTCGCGTCGGCCGCGATGTCGTTGCCTAAATACAGGTGCGCGTCTTTGGGCACATCCCATGCCAGCGTGCCCTCGCTGGAGTAGCGTCGAATCGACTTTCCGAGACCGTACACGTTGCGATCCGGATCGACCGCGAACGCGCTGGCGCCATACGTCGCGTCATTCCAGAGCAGCTCACCCGCGGCAGAGATCTTCGCCAGGGAGACGTTCGAATCGGTGATGCGGGAGGCGATTACACTGCCGTCGGCGTCCACCGTGAGGACACCGCCGAGCTGCGGCTTCGACCAAATCAACTCGTTGTCCGGCGTGAGCTTGCCCAAAATCAGACCGGCTCGATCGCGGCCGGCGAAAAACACATTGCCCGCGGCGTCGGCCGCGACGTTTCCGTCGAGGAAGGTGCCGAGCTCGCGCGTCCAAATCAACCCACCGCTGCCCGAGAGCTTGGCCGCGAACCCGGCGTTGACGGTCCCCAACAGGTTTAGGTCGGCGTTGTAACCAAAGACGATGTTGCCCATCGCATCGATGGCGAGCGTCCCCGGCACTTCTCGACGCTCGCGGCCGTGTTGTGTGACCCACAACAAGGTCCCGTCAGGCGCATACTTCGCCACGAACACGTCGAATGACGCATGCCCGGCCCCCGAAATACTACCGCCCGTGCGACCCAAGATGACCAAATTGCCCTGCGCGTCACGGGCGATCGCGCTCGCATGTTCCGAGAGCGAATGGCCGCTGAGCCCGCTGCACCACTGGGCCCCTGTCGCCGTGCACGGGATGACCGCTCCCGGATTGGCACCCGTGCTCGAACCCGATTCGCCGCCCGCGCCGCTGTCTGCATCGCCCGCGCCCGCGTCGCCCGCGCCCGCGCTGCCACCCGCACCTGCGCCCGCATCGGGACCGGCCCCAGCATCCGTCCCGAAAAGCCCCCCTATCACCGCGGGTGGATTCGGCTGAGCTCCGCCCGCACCCGCACCCGCGGAAGGTATCGGCACGGGGATCGCTCCGAACGTCCCTGCAGAAGCCCCACTTCCGCCCGCAGCCGGCAGTGAGGGGTCGGGTATGCTCGTGAGGTCTCCGGTCGAGCGCCCGCCGCAACCTCCACCCAACAGCAACACCGCGCTCAAAAGCGCTGGCACCGAACGCGTGACGCGTCGCGCTCGCGAAGTCGAACCCCAAATCGATTCGGTAGCGGCTTTCACTCTTCCCCCTCGAGGGTCGAGGATACACGACTCGCGACCGACTCGCACGAAGCGTTCAACAAATCGCGGACGCGACTCCCGCGAGTTGGTCGTGGTGTGTCCAGCCTGCTACGCTGCCCAACAACGATGACGTCCTCCCCGCCCAATGTCGAAGCTGCGCCATCGACCGAAACCATCGCCCGAGGTCGCGAGATCCAATTGATCATCAACATTGCGGAACCTGATCCGGAGTTCCAACCCTTCGGGCTCACCGACGCCGCCTCTCTGCTCGACTCCGTCCCCACGCCCGAGATCGAAATCGCCCGGCGCTTGGACGCCTACTTTCGAGCTGATCTGGAGTTGAACCTCGCGCTGCCGCTGTGGCGCTTGGTCGACGTGATCAAGCGCTTGCGACCAGGCTGGCCCGACGATCTGGAACCGAACTGAGCTCGAGCGTGGCTGACCTGTCGTAGCCGCTCCCGATCCCTGGTGGGCCAAGGATCGATCGGCCGCGCGCTGAAGCTCGCGGCGCTTTTCGTGCGCAAAGTGCTCACGGCACGTGGTGCACGAAAGGACCCGTCGTCGCCGTACCGCGCCGTTGGCTTGCCTCGATTGCAGCGATGGGATAGCCAAACGCATGGCCGTTCCTTGGCTCTCGATCGCGCGCAAAACCGTCCCGGCGTGGGCGTTTCTGGTGCTGCTCGCGTCGTGTGAAGCGACGCTCACGACCGCCGATTTGGCACGCGCACGCGCGGCGAGGGAATATGATTGTCCGCCGAAGCGCGTCCGCCTCAAGTGGTTGAGTGCGGGCCCGGATGACTACCAAATTTACAAAGCAACCGCTTGTGGAACGGTCGTGACGTACGCGTGCAACGAGGATCGCAAAACTTGCCTCAAAGAGAGCGACGATCGCCGCTGACGCTCCCGTGCTCACGCGCGCATCGCTCGTGTCGCTGAAGGGCTGGCCGTCGATCTGCCGACAGGCACGGGGCGGCCTGCGATGACGGTCCTCATTCGTATTCGAGGAACTTGGCGTGGATGCGGCGGACGCCGTGATCTTTGAATTTCGCGACCACGGTGGGGGTCATGCCGAATTCGACTTTTTCGACGACGCCTTCGCCGAATTGTTTATGACGCACGATCGAGCCGGGGCGCACCTGAATGCCTTCACCGACTTGGCTGTCGTCGGCTTCGCGCTCGATGACGCGTGTGCCGACGGGGAGCGGGGCCGGAGCCGCTCGCGTGGCGGCGCGGGGCGCTTGGTAGGGCGTGGAGTAGGGGGCCGAGGACCAGCCGCTGCCTTCGCGGAGCACGGTGTCTTCCGGCAAGTTGCGCAGGAAGCGGCTGGGGGAGGAGTAGCGCGTTTTGCCGAACAGCGTGCGCATGCCGGCGTGCACGATCCAGAGGCGTTCGCGGGCGCGGGTGATGGCCACGTAGGCGAGGCGACGCTCTTCGTCGATTTCTTCGGGTTCTTCGTGGCTGACGCGGCTGTAGGGGAAGATTTCTTCTTCCATGCCCGTG
>Ga0247757_10000161_pt1 | contig 56534 bp, 52 predicted proteins | sample UWRJL126311R4_FD_180929 | JGI IMG/M metagenome (GOLD analysis project Ga0247757, IMG submission 180929) | Plant litter microbial communities from Arlington Agricultural Research Station in Wisconsin, United States - UWRJ-L126-311R-4 | ecosystem: Environmental > Terrestrial > Plant litter >... | reverse complement strand
GAAAGCGCACCGGCGCATCCTCGAACGAACGAACGAAATTGGTAATAACTTAATGAGGATGGAATGGTTAAGCATCTTACCCAGTAATTAGCGAATAGCAAATTTGCGAAAGCGAAGCTGGAAGTACCAAGCAGTGCTAGACACTGGACTAGGAATAGTTGTACAACAAAGAGGCTTTGGTGAAGAACCAGAATAAAAAAAGCATCTTGTAACCAGCTATCTGGGTGAAAGAAAAAATACCAAGTTGGGAAGCACCAAGCAGTCAAATACTGGACTAGAGAAATAAAAACTCTAGTAGTTGCAGATCCAAGAAGCTTTACAAACCAAAAATTTTTTTAGTAATTTTATCAACCAAGGTAGATCACTGCAGCGCGTCTCTGAGAGCACATATCTCGTATTCGCCTCACACGCGCGGCTGGCTCCTAGTTTCTAGTGACGCACCATTTTTGAGAGTTGGGCATGTAATCGTAGGCTAAGTATTCTCCAACCAGATGAGGCTCACTATCTTACTATTCTCCACGAGCATTTGTCAAGGCTGTGAAGTAGTCCACATGACTCGTAGCGTCATCGATTGTTGGTTTGCGGATCAAGTGCTGGTAGTTATCCTCTTCACGCCTTTTTTGTTGGTCTGCAAAGGGTGCTTTGCATGGTTCTTACTTCTGATTTTATGATACCCATGAGTCGATCTAGAAAACACTATAAGGCTGTGAAGAATTCCAATAACACGGAACTATAGCTGTGCCGCCGACAAAGGTAACGCCAGCCAAAAGGTAAACAACCTGAATTCCCAATGGTGTACAATCAACCGCAACCTTCAACGAGACACAGCAAGATGGGCCGTAACCTTCAAACTAGGGCTGCCAAGGCTGAAGCGCAAAACCTGAAAATGAATGAACTATACCTAACAAGATTCCCTCACCGCGTATGCCTGATTTGCATTGGCTAGGAATGTACGTACGAACATCAGGTATGTCTTTTTGAGCGAAAGGATGTACTAAAGAGCACTCCATGACATCCAATATCCTAAGAGATAGTAAAAAGGCAGGGAAAGAAAACGACTGCACTTCTGGTGTACAGGTTAAAGAATAGACATAGTAACAATATGGAAGAAACATCGCACTTCCCTATTTCAGGTGTTACCATGGCAGGCGTTTCCTTAGACAAAGCGACTATGTCGTTCCTCGGGAATAGCAGAGACGATGGAGATCTGCTCAACCTGCTGCGTCCCACCTTTGGTATCTCCGAGAGATCCAAAGCTACTAACCGGGACTCCCTTCAAAGAGATGAAAGGTTTCTTAGGCCTGGAATTCTGCTTGTCTTCAGTGCTTTTCTTTCTACGAACAAATGAGGGTAGGGCAGTATTTATGTTGAACTTCAATTTGTACAGTGTGCGAAGTCGGGATGAGAATCGAGACATGGCTTGCCAGAGTGGCTTGTAGACGGGAAGGCAAGTGCAAATGATAGATACCATGAGATGGAATCCACTCCAGATGCTGGTCTCATTATAATTAACTATGAATGCGTTAGGGAATTTGAATTAATGGAACGGTATACAGGTAGCTTACCGTAAATTGAATAGGGTTGGTACATCAACTTGACACGTGCAACGCCTGTTGCAACAGCGCTGAGAAATTTTAGCCCGTGTAGCATTAAAGTTAGATATCGTTGTGAACTAACAAAAAGCCAAAGAGAAAGATTCCTATCAAACCGATCTTCTTATGCGTGGGAACATGGAGACTAAGGACGACTCGTATCGGCAGTACAAGGGTCAAGGCGTCAAGGATGACTTCCACTATGCTAACCGATAGAGCATAGACATTGAAGTTGAGACATTTTCCAGGTTTCGTTCGATTCCAGAATGAATTAAAAGGAATGAGAATGACAAAGTTACCAATTATTGCTCCCACAATCCACATGATGGATACGATCATGATCAGCAATGCAATCTTTCTGTACCCGGGCGTATTGAAGATACGACGATATAGAGCGAGCAGGGACATCTTGATGAAGAAGGAGGTGGCTAGGTAAAATGTCCAGGATAAGAGCAAACCCTTCAGAAAGTGTCAATGTTTTTTAATCAACATGCAATAAATAGTTACGTACTTCCAGATAGTTTGAAACCTGCTTGAAAGTCTCCTTGCTCCCAGAGATCAACATATCCTTCATTTCTTTTCCTCCTCCTCCTGTGATGATTCCCCATATAAGGAAAGCGCCACCTGCATATGAATAGAAAAGAGTAAGTAGAATGAATAGATCATCGAGATGAAACCCGTTTTTCTGGACGTACTTGCAGTAGTAGCGGACGAGGACAGCCACTGTGGCAATGAACCCATTAGCAGTTGAAGTATTGAAGATCCTCTGGTCTCGTGCATTCAAATCAAACATGATCACAGAGTGGATAACGAAATTGCTCAGACGTTAATTCTTAAGACAGTGACGCGCGCAACTTTAAAGTGCTAGCTACCTTTTCCGTAATCAACTACTTGTTTGAGAACGAAGGTGGTGCTGTGTTATATTTGGATTGATAGCTATATTGCGTCAGCCTTGTACACAGCCGTGAACAAACCAGAAATCATTACGTAGCGCACCTTCATCTATATGAGCCCCAATACACGCGCTCGGAGTTTCCTAGAACTCTAGGAGTTGTTGCACAAATCGCAGACAGACCGATTACGGTGCGTTCAAAAATAGATTCGTGACCTAGGCCTATACAATATCTGTAGGGGCATTTATGATTGGAGATCGATGTGCATTGTAAGCGCTCCCTTGCCTCAGCCTTGCACAACTGTATGCAGCTGCACCGGCGTGTGTGCCTACCATATGTTAGTATTTCACCGGATTTATGCATCTTTCATTCTTAAAATACTCAAAGTTCATCGGGTTTGGAGGTTACCAAGGACTCGGGTTTGCTAGCCTTGCTTCTCCTTCCAAAGTATAGACACCAATGCAAGGAGATGCAGCACCGTACTCCCCGAAATATGCTATACAAGATATTAATCAAGCTGCAGAAAGAGCGGGAGGATGTTGGGGGCTGGCTTCGGCATGTGGACTGTAGCACTTGCGTTTCCCGTTTCCCGTTTTCGTTTGCTCATTTCATTTGCAAGACCTCATGTGCCTACCACGAATCCTTCGCCACATAGTACTCACAATAACCACAAACCCACGAGGTATTCAACTATACCTACTGCCGCATATCTCTTATTCGCCTCAAACGCGCGGCTGGCTCCTAGTTTCTAGTAACCTGCCACTTTTGAGTCGGATACGTAATCGTGTTCTTGACTTAGATAAGGCTCACTATCTTACCATTTACCGCTAGCGCCAGGGACTCTATTGAGGATGGTACATCACTACAAGGTGACCTCAAGCGCGTAATAGTCTTAAAATTAACGAAGCGTAGGTGGTAATGGTTCCAATAACCACTCGCAGAAGCCAGAAGTCGATATACGACGAGCTCTCAGAGATTTCTGAAAAGGGTGTTATCATCCATCTAGACTTTTCTACAGTCGGGACAGAACAACATCTGATTAGCGGTATTGATTGGCCAATAACATTGATTGTATAGAAATTTATGAAGTTAAAGGCTATTGAAATTAAAGTTTTAAAGAGTCTACTAGCCCTAATATATTACTGTAATAAAGACTGGCTAAGACAGAGGAGGACCTACAAAAATAGGGTAAGAAGTAGGCTAAAAAGTTGTTAGTTTTTTATAGCAGATACACTATTCTAGACGAACGAGGCCCATAACGCCGCACCTTGGATATCAAATGTACAAGAACGGCTCCGTATCCAAAGCAGAAATCATGCGAAAAGTGCACATGTGGTATGCACTTGTTCGTGTAAGGATCCGAAGCTGGTCACGGCGCTCGGCGAGTGGGGCCCCAAGCAATAGACACAGGTAAGGATACCTTCGCATTGAATGCGAGTCTGAATGCGAAGGAAATTGAAGTCTCCACTTCTGTGTTACTCAAAATATAGAGAGTTCTCGCAATAAATTGCCTTATTAGTGATGGTACTGAAAAGCGGAGGGGCTTTCTATTAGGTAATTCTAAATCAATTTGTGGAGTTGAAATAGTTTTAGCAGCGTGCACCCACTTAGATTTTGCATTAAATTGAGCGACTGTTGCGTATTGTCCGGATACTTGTTGTTTTCGACAATATTGATAGACTGAAAGACATACGTTACCTTCTAAACTTACTAACCTGCAGGTGCCTCCATTGGCTACACATATTGAATCGTAACGTAATCCGTAGCCACATCGAGACTTCCGTCCCCGCATTGTGGCGCAAATCTCATCTAATAGTTGCGGGGAGTAGTGGCCGGCAGACTAAAATTCAATACGCGAACAATCATTCTGGGATGATGCTGGGCCTAACAACCATGGTAAAGGGTAGTTTAGTGATCTTGGGTGCATGTATCCCATCTAAAACTCTCAGTATTAAGATCTGCTACTATACGAGATACGAGACTTACGATGCGTATGTATCATGGAGAATTCCATCGAAACGAAGAGCTTTCATCTATATAAGCGCTAAAACCCGCGTATTCTACACATGAGCTACGTCCACAGCGAAGGCAATTGTGACCTTTCAGTCTTTCGCTATCATGAAATTCGCTCTTGTTACCCTTGCGTTCTTGTCCAGCGTGGCTCCAACCCTGGCCGCCGTTGGTGGTCGTTGTTCGAACAATTGGGGCGATGACTGTATTTGCCTTGATCTCGAGGTCTGTCGCAGGAATTGGGGTGGCACACCTTACACCGGAAGTCCTGGAAATTGGCCTTGCCCTTCAGACCCTGACAATGTTATGGCCTGCGTCGTCAAGGATTGTCCAGGCCATGGCACTAGCACGCAGTGCTTGTGGAGAGAAGGCTGTCGATCTGTGAATTCTGGTACGTAGCCCTGATCCCGCAATTCGTCAGAAATTTGCGAAGCTTACCATGACTGCAGATCCGGTCTGTCCGGGTGGAAGTAACTTTGTTTGCTGCAACCACGACTATCTTGGTGGCTAAATAGCGCTATCGGCACCATATGCCATGCATCAGCATTAAAGTCACACTTTCTAACATCCAAATGTCCTATAGTGGACCTAGAAATCTCGGCGGGAAGGACCGGATGTCTAGCAAATTGTACTTTGTTTCCATATGTTCTTTAGGTACACTCATTGATAAATATGCTCAAATGTGTCTTTAATGCTCTCAAATGTTCAAAGCCAACGATCTTATCGAGTGGCAATAAATGATATGATTCAGTAACTAATTTCAGCTCCAACATGGAGTTTGATAGCGTCCTGTATCTGGTCGAGCTTGCTCCCTTTTTAAAACAATATTTTGAACGTAACTGTATTGTGACTCGGGAAAACTTTGGAGTCAATTCATGATTTCCGAATCTTGGATTTTAGTCTTTGCCGTTCGTGATATTGTTGCAAGGATAGGGCTAACTAGTGTTCTTGGGTTTATGCAACCAGAGAACGGCCGCGCTTTATTAAGGGACATCGTGTCACGATGGCCATGGTGGCCTTTGCGGATCTGGTTTATGCGTTCACAGCGATGTACTTCACGATGATTAACAGGAGGCGGGCGAAAGGGCTGGAAGGCCATAAGGTGCAGGACACGAGCGATTAGGATGCTGCAGAGCTGGGTGATAATAGCCTATAGTTCGTGTATACCATTTGAGGAATGGATCGTGAGCTGCCGTTCCGAGCACGGCTGAGGCTCGACCCGGTAGCGGTAGCGTTACAATCACGGTGCCGTTACTTGATATTCGACTGCGGATAAGACCAATATTCCCAATCAGAAGCGTTTTAGCTTTTAATGCCTTTTTGTTCAAGTACTGCTGGGAGAACTCTCACATTTCCCTCTGCACGCTCGTTGCCATTCCCCTAGTAATGCCAAAGGGAAGAGGGGAACCTCTGGACCTCCGTCAGCAGTTGACGCGGACCTCCTAATGTGTAATGCAGATCTAGTCTGTCGTTTTATGGTATCGACATGGCCTTCCGCCCTTCGCAACGAAACGGACTTTGTCACAGTCTATTGCTTCCGCATATAGGACAGAAATTGGGCGTTAGATTTGAATTTAAACTGTTGCAATTTTCACACACCCATGCACTGTAGACACTGTAACCTATTGGCTTGGCTTTGGTCAATGTATACCCTATCTTCCTCTCCGTTGAAGAAAGTATCGGCAGCGGAAAGCACTTTTCGCATCGGTGTCCGCATTCGGGGCAGGAGTAAGATTTCCAGCCGTGTGGTTCTGCGCAGCCATTGCAGCACAACCACGCGTCAACTTTTTTGATGTACTTCCCGGACTTCTCGCTGCCATTTGTTCCTTGCGTCGAGGTGTCATCCTTGCTGGCAAGCGCCAAGCGGTCCATCTCGCTCGTAAGCGCTGAATCGGGTGCATTCGGTATGTTCTCGGTGGTGTTGAACTCGGAAATCCACTGGGAGTGCTTTTGGGATGGCGCTGGTGCTATTCCCTGAACGGCTTGGTTCTCGAGGTCTTGCTTTAGGCTTACGGAAGATTGGCATGCAGCCACCCGCGGACGTATCCGTACTTGGCTGGCGGGTGACTCTGGTGTCTTAATAGGCACCCTGGAATGTACGAAGGCGAGTCCTAAGGCCGCAGCAGCTAAAACTTGCCCAACAGTTACAAAGTTTAAAGTGGTGTCTGGTAAGCTCTTGCCGTCTGGCTTGGTGTTTCCATGGTTTGCCTGACTTGATACATTTGCGGTAAGGTCACAGAGGGTGTGTTCCACCGTTTTGAGAAGGGCACGTTGATCCCGGAGTCCATCGATGAGGGCAGTGCTAGAGGTCTGTTGTAACCGGAGCAAGTCCTCTATATCCGTGAGTGCTGAAGCGGTGTTTTTTGTTATGTCGAGTATGGATGCCATTGCCTCTCTCTCTTCCGAGCGAGATGTTAAGGCCGCACTAGCCTCGTTCACTAAAGCAGCGGAGATTTCATCTTGATATTGCGTAACCGATCTTTTTAGTGACGCTAGGACCCCCAGTTGCTCATCGTGTGTGGTCTCTTGCGTGGCGGCGGCTTCTTGGAGTTCTTGGAATCCACGTTCCAGTGTATCTGAAATGTTGGCAAGTTGAAGACCATCAATTATTCGCTGACATTTCTCATTCAAGTCGCCGACTGTTCGCCTAAAAGCGATCAGGAAAGCTATAAAAAGTCTCCTTGGGCACTTACATAGTTTCTAACGATAATAAGGAATCTATCATGTCCAGAGGCACTAGAATCTCGTTCTTGAGCTTCTTCACTTCTTCGCCCATATCCTTCAAGGCCCATTGCACCTTCCGCGGTACCTTTTTTGCTTTAGATCTTGTAGAATCTGGAGACAGACTCTTTTCATACTTTTTAATATAGTCACTCTCCAGTTTGTTCCACGGAGTTTCCACAAGCTTGAGTTGATTGACAATGGCGTCTGCATATCGCGAGTCTGGATGCTCCTCGATGAACTCCTTTAAGAGGTTAAACGTGGCGTCAACTTGGCTCAGGAAAGCAGTGGTCTCGGAGTAGTGGTCCTCTGCGCCGCCAGCTCTCTGCATCGCTTTCCGGATTTTTTCTGCCGTTGTGATGGCCTCGACGATGCAGCCGACTGACCAGCCAAATTCTACCATGGTTCGGTATATGAGATGAGGATATTTGAGGAGCGAAAGTCCTGAGAATGTTTTCGCGTGACAGAACGTAAACTGGTCCGATTGAAGTCATTGCGGAGGGGAGGCGGTGCATGGGGGCAACCAGTCGGCAGGCTGAAAGCTAAGACGCCCAGCGGTCTGCCTTGCGACCTGATTGGCTGCATAAGCACCATAAGGCGTGGCCGTGGGGTGCTTGAACGTCTTCCGAGTGAGGCGAAGCCGGCGTGTTAGAATAGTAGTTAAAGGACACTGTGGATGCGGTAAGCTAGGCTATATGGTTCCCAGCCACATAGGGTTTCCAGTCACCCCACCAAAACGCGCTACCTGCGCAAAAGACGCGATATTGACTACAAGGGGTGGTAAGAGCCCTCGCGGCCAATCCTGTCCAATCGTGAGGTATTGCGGGCGATCTTGCGTGTAAGCGATTCTCTCAGCATGTTCCATCCTGCTGGCGGACCAAGACATCATGCAGAACCAAATTCGGCTTAGGAAATGAGAGGAAAAGATTTTGAAAACCTCGCAGTGTGTATTCGTGAATAGAGCCACGCCCGGCTTCCCGCAGCTGATAACACAACTCGATTAATTAGGGTGTAACGGTAACCGGCCGCCTTTGGTTGTGCGGGGCCGCAAATGCGGGGCAGCGTCAGCGTCCAGGCTGTATCAGCGTGCAAGCATCATTTGCCATTTACATCATGGATGAACCAGAGAAGAGGAATTTCCTTTTTATACCGTCTTTCGCGAGAACCAATCCATCCGGCGACCATCCGCCAGGCACTATCGCACAAGCCACGCGCAGAACTCATCATATCACAGGCTTCAAATTCTTTAACCTCTCCCAACTAGACCGCAGCGAGCCCCCAGGCCGGGCAGACAAAACACAACCAGAAACATATACAGCACAATTCAATCTTTCAGAGCCTAGATTTACAGAAGTAGCAAGGTTCATTGGAGAAGCTGTCTGGGTTGATGATGGCACAGGGGGGATAATTGACGAAAAGACTTTGGATGGCTTTAAGGTAGCCCAGAGAGATTTACTGGGGCCCTCACAGTAGGCACATCATCTTGCCTCCCATGATTATCTCTAACTGTGTGAATAGTGACGACGAAGATGAAATTGGAGATTGGCCAAGACGGCTCCTTCATGTTCCAACACTCACTTCATATAAGTGGGAACCAGGCAACATCTACGGAGGCCAATCATGTCCAGAATACGCCGCAATCTCATACACATGGGGTCGGTGGATGATCCGGCAACCGGACGAGGATCTAAACGTGGGGAGCCTTGACATCAAAGGTGTGTCATGGCCAATTCCGAGGGTTCAACCAATCCTGTTCACCGTCGCTCAGTTCGAAGCTGCAATAAGCTCTTGTACGAAAAGACGAGGCCAGTCAGACCTAGAATTTCTTTGGCTTGATATCGCATGCATTGATCAGAGCGAAAATAGTGTGGAAGGTCAACTTGAGATTGGTCGTCAGGCAAAGATATTCGATCACGCTGTGCAGACATCTGTGTGGTTAGCTAGTAATGGCGTTTATGAGCCGCCGGATCAGTCTAATCCAGGAAACCCTGGTAAAGATATTAATTATTTAATCGACACAACTGGTCCTATGCAGGACCTTATATCTTTCGCGAAAGAAGCATTGGACGTTCCGAAACCGAATTTGAGCGAAGATCAGCAGCGCATTCTCAACAAGATCTCAGAGTACGCGCATATATTTAGGGGAACTGAAGAAGCTATCTCGTGTCTAACCAAGTATCCATGGTTTCAATCTCTTTGGACCCTTCAAGAAGCATTCCTGTCCGTTGACGCAACCTTCCTAGATCGAAATGGACGCTCGATCCTCAATAATGATGGCCATTTGCCAAGCATGCGGGATATTGTTAAATCTATACACACTATCTATGAAGCATGTATAACTAGTCAGAACTTGCGATCCAAAATTGGAGGCTCGAAGGATTATCCGGAAAAGAGCTGTCTGGACTGGATTGAATGGAGAGGTCTTCATTCACTATTCTATCATAATCCAATGGTACTACTTCCGGAAGCCAAGGGTCGGATGGCCTCACGCAAAGAAGACATCGTCTATGGCATCATGCAGATCTTTAAATTCCGTCTCGGCAAATCCTCGCTGTCTTGGGATGGAAAGCAGGAATTTTCATTGTTAGACTTGGAGGTCCAGCTCGGTATTTCCCTGGCGGAGCAATTCCCCATATTAAGTCAACTACACATTCATCCGCATATGATTGATGGACGTCAAGGATGGCGAGGAACTCGCGCATCTGTAAGTCCGGGATGGAATAGTGAATGGGCATTTCGTAGTCCAAGAGGACACAAGGAATGCATGACTGCTATGCTGGGTGCGAAGGAGGTCAGACTTATCGATCCAAATATGGCAGGCACTGTTAAGGAGATCATCCATGGATTTTTCCAGGGCAGGATGTGCGACTTTAGACTGCTTTCAAGTCTCTGGGTGAATCTGGAAAGAGATATTGAGGAAATAAATTGTAACACCGATTCGAGGTTCCAAATTGCACTAGACAGAAGTCCGGTATTCACCGAAACACAACTAGGTATATCTTGCATGCCATGGCAAGTTCCGCAAGGGAAGCCGCAGAAGGATCTCGCGGGGGCCATGGTAAGAATATTGCAAGAAAAGGACCTGGAAGCAAAAGTCTTAATGATAGGGTGCCGAGAGACTTCTCACATAACATTCTACGGCGTTATTGCTGTTGAATGTTTTGATAAAGTAGTAGGGAAGTGGTTGGCTCGTGTAGGGATTTGCAATTGGAATGTTCCCTACCCGGCGACTGAAAACGGAACCCAGGAGTATTCAAGCGTGGAACAGGAAGTTGAATACTGGCGAAGGTATAAAACCCTAGCTGGGGAATCCGAATATTGGAAAAATGAGAAAGTTTTATTTGGGTAACAACAAGCTGTTGGTCAAGGCACTGTAGTCCAGTTCACAGGGCTATCCGAAGGGAATCACGTTAGCGGGTGTGCGGGTAATGCCTAGGTCAAAAGAGAAATCCGAACCATCATTAAAAGTACGCACGAGAACATTGTTGCCGACCTTGAGAATCAAATCCGAAATCTAAGTATATGATAAAACATGGAACATATCACACTACAGATACTTAGATGGGGTCGACGGCTATTCTGCTGTTACTCGCACTCTGACACCTCATCACTCCTCGCCGTCAAAAGCCTTCCTTAATCCCTCAATGTTCATCTTCTTCATCTTTAACATCGCGTTTGTAACCCTCGATTGCTGCTCCTTACTCCCTTCCTTCAAATACTCTAAAAGCTGCTTGGGGACAACCTGCCAGCTAACTCCAAACTTGTCTGCCAACCAACCACATTGCAGTTTCTCCTCGTCACCACCTTCACTCAACTTCTCCCAATAGTGATCGACTTCTGCCTGATTCTTACACTCGATTTGAAAGGATACCGCTTCGCTATGCTTGCAATAAGGGCCACCATTTAGTGCGACAAAAGAGTGACCGTTAAGGGTAAAGGAGACGGTCATAACGGAACCGGCGGGCTTGCCGTGTATTTCTTGGCCACCAGCAACGTAGTATTGGATATGATCGATGGAGGAGTTGGCGAAAATGGAGGTATAATGCTTAGCAGCAGCCTCACCTTCGGTATTGAACCAGAGGCAGGTTGTGATCTTGTTGAGAGACATAATCGTGGTTGGGTTATTTGAACAGGTTTGTGGCGGATGCTCTCTGAAAGAATATGAGCGGTTATTGGGAAGTGTCAATTCCTGAGCACAAACAATGGTTGGGGACAAGTAGCTGAGTTTCAGTTGGAGTTGTGGTCAAATTGCTGAAAACTCAGGAGTATATATCCTCTCTGGCCACCAAGGAATGCTCGACACGCCAAGTCGCGTGAATGAGGGGTTCGCGTCAAACAACCCAACATAGTGTCGCGAAGTCACGTGAAAGGCGCTGGTGCCTGGGATACGAGAATTGTGGCACTGGACTGTTGTTTGATTAGGCTATTTCCCGTAGATGCCTGAAAATATTAAGGATTAGCTAAACTCTATTCAAAGAATTTATTGTTGAGTATAAGTTGGGTTAATAATAATGAATGGGTAGGGGATTGAAATTCGAAAGGTGTATACTCGCAACCTGCAATCAGAAGACGTTTAGTAATGCCTGGATAACCGTGGGTAGGATGCGATAGAAGAAGATGAGAACCGATAAACAACCTAGATACAAAACCGATGATTAAAATACAAGATGATAGAACTGATGATGCTCCGACCTTCAGTCGGAGCCCAAAGATATACCCCTACCGGAGAGTCCCTCAGTCCGATCACCTGTCGGGCGACCAGCCTACTACACAACATTGTGTACTTGAGTTAAAAGAAAAAGTATTACATCTAAAGAATGAATTATAGTTTAATCCAGATATGTTCTATTATTAGTTAGGTAACGTTATAATATTTAGGGCTTTGTTATTGAGATTTCATAAAAGATAATCAGATATATATAGTGTAGTAGCATTATGTACTAGCGCTAGTACTATATGGTTTTCTCAGCAGGCATACAGAATCAACACTCTTACACGATTTTCACCACCTTGGGGGTTTGAAAAGATTCAGGTCGCAGGACGAGGGGTTCATCTCTTATTTCGAATTTCGGTGCATTACAGGCCACAGCAAAAAAGAGGGCGGATTTTGAGGGTACTGGCTGGTTGACTTTGCTGTGGCCTCTGGCTTCGCAGCTGGCGTATCCTGTGCTGGGCCCGGGAAGATGCGATTATGCAAGGTAAACTGCGTGGTACCACTAAATTCACACATCACAAACGTCGATGCGTTTGAGTGGCTTGAGCACACGAACAAGGTTGGGGAGACTAAAACGTTCCGGCCTCGATGCCAAGGCAGCTGAGCTGTGAATACGGGAACAGCTGAAGATCTTGATAGCCTCAACCGCATGGCAGTCAAGCCACAAAGCCAACAATGAGGCATATAACATTTGGTTGCACAAAAAATTCGGATCTTTATTCGTCTTCTCGAGCTATTGCCGAACTTCTGTTTCTCAGGTTCGCAATGTCACGCAGTCTCCGCCAGAAAGTCAAGGAGCGATGGAAAGGAATCACGGGTAAAAAGAATGAAAAGAATTCAAAGGAAGATTTTGAACGGCAGATGCTCCCGATGCTGCAGACTCAGGCAAATTCCGACCAAACCGCAGAATCATATGTGGCATTGACTTTGTTGGGAGACAAGGCGGCCAGAAAAAATCTCGAGCGTATCATCAAAAGAGATGGTCTACAAAAGCCTGGAGAACCAATCGAGGCCACAATTGCCAGGCTCCAGCAAGAATTCGTTACACAGTATAAGGATCGTGAAACAAAACGCCCGAACATTCCGCAAGGACCCGATAGGATATCCGAACTAATCCTTAATGGTCGTTCAGATAAGCCTAGAACGGATGCCATTGGTCCTAATGCGACTGCGAGTGACCGCACGACAGCATTCATCGAAAGCGCCTTAGAGAATCTTTGGAAGCCAACACAGCAACAGTTACAGATTATCGAGCTCGATACAACGAATTTAGAGAGATACACTTATTCTCCATTAAAAGATCCCAGATCAATTCGTCTTCTTCATATCCAGGATGCTGAGTTTCAACTTTCTCCAGTGTGGGGAAAGCAAAAGGTCTGCACGATGGAAACCTTTCCTATATCGGAAGTCCCCCCATATTTAACGCTATCCTACGTATGGCAGAGCCCTAGGCTTGATAACGAAAGCGTTGAGTTGTACAAAGAACAACAGGAATGGGTTCTATGCGACGATGGTGGAAAACCTTATCGGATCACAATCGGAAAAAATCTATACGAAGCTCTTAAGAGAATCACGCAAGCAAAGCTTCAGGTTCGTTATCTATGGATCGATGCCCTCTGTATCAATCAAAATGATCAAGTAGAACAAGCTTCACAAGTTTCTTTTATGGATGCCATTTACACTGGCTGCAGCAAGGTCCTCGTTTGGCTTGGCGAAATGAACCCTCAAGATGCCGCAAGGATATACATCTTACATTTTGATGTTCTACCTGAGCTTGTCAAGTATGTTCAGCAGCATGGTGCGGAATCTATCCAGACAGGAGACTGGACAGAGGAGGACCTACGAGAACGTTTCGGCTTACCAGGTGTGTCTTTAAGGGGTAATTGGGAGAAATACGCCCAACTGTTCCGAGATTACTCTTGGGTATGCAAGCCGATCTTTATTGTACTTCATATGCTGACTTCAGTAGTTCACTCGAGCTTGGGTATTACAGGAGCTTGCACTCGCACCAGACGCTGTCGTCATGTTTGGACATTTATCGCTCCCATTCACCGAAATGCTTCTTTTCGCCCGTTTCTTGAATACTTCTGGTTTGGCTGCTACTGTCTTCACTACAGAAGATGATAGTAATACTGACGATACGATTCCCGGCGCCGCTTTAGAAGTGTTCAACTTATCAAAGCAATGGGCTAATGCCATGAGAAAACCAGGCGGACTTCAGATTATGGCAAAACAACTCGAGATAACGGACGATGCCAGAGTATCCTGGAAAATCTTTTCGCGCTGCATCGCCACGTTGCGAGATATGCAAAGTACGAAGCCCCATGATCGCATTTTCGCAGCGCTTGGGTTTTTGCAGCTGGATCAAAGAAATATGGGTATGATTGTTCCAAACTATAGCATATCTATCCAGGAATTGTTCCTGGAGGTCACAGTCATGTTTTTGCGGCAACTACCAAATCTCGAGATCCTAGCTCAGCGCGAAAACACTCGTGTCGAAACCTTGTCCAACTTGCCTTCTTGGGTCCCAGACTACTCCTCTAGCAAAGGCACTCAACCTTTTGAGCAAACAAGGTTAAATGCATCCGGTCGCATTGTATCAGCTCCGCAGTTCACGGTCTTAGGGGCAGAATTGGTAATTCAAGGACATGCTTTCGATACAATCGACGCAGTACACAAAAGATACACATTTGCCTCTGATAGTGAGGCGGAACACAACAACATTGCGATGCTGAATACAGGCTTTCAAGCGGTCACTCATCTCGTTAGGAAATCGACACTATATTCTTCTGATCCACTTGAAGTCCTATGGAGAACACTTATCGCGAATCATACAGATATTGAAGGGCATGCGTCTATCGATAGCTCGCATTTCCGCTGTTTCATGGCGCACGCAATACTGGGGGTCTTGAAAGATATACCGGCGCTAGCCCCAGAGCACGTCAACATTCGACCCGAGCAGATTGGCGGCATCTTTCCGTCCTCATCTTCAAAACCAACACCTCAGATGTTGCACAGCCTCCAGGAAGCCTCGAATAGAGTCAAAGTTTCGTTGTACCCAAGCGCAGACGACGTATCACTTCTCGACGGTGTAGCCAAGAAAGCTGCGGTCTTCTTGGGTGCTGTCGCAAGGTTTGTGCCTCAGCGTCAATTGTACGTGACGAAGTCAGGACTTGTCGGGTTAGGACCTGCTTCAATGCAGCCAGGAGATAAGCTTGTGTACATAGATGGTGCTCGCCTGCTCTTCGTGCTGCGACAAAGAGGCCAAGAATATGAGTTGATCGGGGAAACATATCTACACGGGCGAATGAACGGGGAGCTGCTCAATGATGGAATTCTGGGAAATCTTGTTAATATTGTGTTAGTTTAACGATAGCTTGAATGAAATTATTATGCACCTGGGATAGCCAGGGAATGTTTAAAGGATTTGGCAGTTCGTTACAAAATACTGCTCAAGACCAGCATCCAAAATGTCAGAATTGAAATTATCAACAATTGAAGTAAGGAATCATTCTTTGCAAAAACTCAACTGAACATGAAGTAATGGAAACGACAAGTTTAATATAATGGACTGAGTGCTAATTCTACTTGCGAAGACTTCGAATCTTCAGTAATTTAGAACCGATTACCAAAAACTTCCTGTACTTGATAACATCCAAGGACCTTTTATCCGGATTATTCGGTTTTAACTCACATAGGTGCATTCGCGAAGAATACTCACGTGATATGTGGCGCAGCACTTGAGACGAACCGAGGCGCTGGATGTTAGTTGTCGCGAACGACTTTGAACGTTCCGCTCTCAAGATTGAATTCTCGCATCCAAGCCTTCCCAGTCTCACCTGCATCATTTATTAGACGACGAGGATTTAGATGAACAGAGTATCGTTTTCTTGGGCGATGTCATCGCTTTTAATTGTCAGATGTTATCCCGGTCGCTGTGCCAGGTTTTCAGGGCCGAAGAGCTGAGACACGACGTGCCTCGTGCCTCCTGGGACAAGCTGCACAATGGCATCATACTGGGAAGGGCACTGCAGGGGTTCATAAGGCAATGTATGCCTTTGAGTGCCTGTGAATGCACCTTATCCTCAAGCCTACCTGAACTCTACACACCTCCAAAACAACGTCCGTCATGGCTACTGAAGACACCGTCCAGCTAAACGAAGCCCACGCCCCGCATCAAGCTTCCGTCGATGCCTTTGCGTCGATTCTCCCATCCTTGAAAGAAGAGCTAGTAAAGCTTCGTCGCAATCACGACAGCAAGTGCCCCCTATCTGCCAAAGATATAGCACTGACACGACTCTAGAGCATGAACCCGAGTATTTTCGGGCCGTTAAAGACCTCTCAGATCATGAGCTGGCATCCTTCTCCGCTTCCGATCTCGAATCCGTGCGTGTCGGGCTTTCAGCGTACGGCCTACACATTTTCGGTAAGGTCAAGATACCAGCGCTAGACAACGCATATATCCATGTCCGCGTGTTTGGTTCGGCGAAGGATGGCACCGATGGAAGCAGCGTCGACGAGAGGGAATACAGTCTACATAGCATTCATACAGAGGAGGTGATCAAAGACGATGGGGATAGAGTTCACAGAGCTGTCTTTGGCAAATCCGATGAATTAGAATGGTTTGACACTTGATCGGATACGCATGGTATTCAATCATCTATGTTTACTTGCTGTTATGACTCCTTATACTTCTTTCCCGTCATCAAAACTTTTATGGAACTTGATCAAAGTTCCGGTTATATGGTCATCACAAGCGCTCTTTGCTAGTTTAGGGTAAGACTTTGGATAGAGCCAAAGTCAAGAATACAAAACAGTTTTTTTTAAAGATAAGGTATTTCATAAGCTAACTATACAAGTGCAGTTGTTGGTCAATGATGTTGACAACCTTGCTGCAGCGAATCCATGTCCCTTCTCCCTTACCGAAAAAGAACAATATGTGAAGGACTGATCTAAACTCGAAACGCCCAATAGAACCAAAATCCTATTTTGAATGGTCAACTCAGTTATCTGAATGCTTTGTTAGGCAGTCCTTAACTAATCTTTCAATAGCGGGCCTATGGTCGGCTTGTAGGAGTGTTAGCTACGTTTGGTCAGCCTTTACATTCATTCTATCGTTACTATTGGCCTGCCCAACTTTCCTTTCAGATACAATTAGATTTCCACGCTCCTACTACGTGGAAATGCCATTACCATGAACACAGTTGTCTCGAAGCAGTTTATACCTTGACTTAGAGGGTACATAGGCAAAGAGCCCATCGTTAAGGCGATGCAGCCAGTGATCTAAGTCTTATCATCATGCAGCACCGTCATCCAGCTCCCTCTCCTCATCTTCAGTCAGTTCATCTTCATTTTCGTCAGCCACCTCTTGGTTTTCGTTGTCGTCAGTCAGCTCTTCGTCGTCATTGTATTCGTCCTCATTCATGTCATCATCCTCATCCATGGAAGTATCCTCTGCACTCTCCATCCAAGGGTCAAAACTCGTGCTGCCTTCCTCATAGCTTTGTCTAGCTCGCTGCACAGCATTCCAGAACATGGCATCTTCTGCGTTCCGCGCGCCACGTAAACTGATCCTCTCGAGTTGGGACTCTACGTAGATCCCCCAGCTCCGGAGCCCGATTTCAGCGATGATGTAGCGTACCATGCGAGCTACCTCGTCGTTTGTGGGCGATTGCTCGTCGAGGGGTGTGAAGAGCCTTCGTCGACAGGTCGGGCATGCGCAGCTAACATCGAGCCAGGCCTCGAGGCACTCGAGGCCGTGTATATGGCCGCAGTCCTTGATACGAACGCCTTCGTGGAGGTGGTGGTCAATAGAATCTTCAGATGCTTCCGTGCTCTGGCCTTCACTATCAATCCGAGAAGTTGAGTGGTCGACGCGGACAGTTTGAAGGCAAATGGTGCATTGGCTTGGAGAGCTAGAGCCCTCGCTGAAGGTGTAGTCGACGCCCTCAGCAAAGAACTCTGCCTTGTCTGCGAAGACTGGCATGTCGGTGGGAGGCGCCTACCTAGAGCGAGGGTGGCAGTTAGCGGATTTAACGGAGATGTGACAGGAGAAAAGTCGATAAGCGTGAGACAGAGACTTGATGTGGTGTTGCTTGTTTCTGGTGGCGTCGCGGCTGCCTGTTTGAGTGGCCTGGCAACGAGGTGATGCTTCAGCCTTTAATTCTCAATAATATAAGTGAAAACATTAGCATGGTTAGAGCATAATTCAATACACACATTGTGCAGCCTCTAGACTTGGAAAGCGCTAGTCTGATCCGACGCTGCCCACGAGTTAATGGATTTCCGCCAGGTATTCTTCCTAGAGATTCAAGGCTGCACCACTTGCTGCTCGGCTCTCGCTGTTAAGGTAGCATCTTCACAGGCTTTCAGTCCACTAACAGCCGCAGGCTGACAGCATAACTCATACATGTCCCTCTTTTCTCGCAACATTGTGGAGGCTTTCGCCGTTCTGGAGCAGGACACACTGCGCTTTTTGCGTGCATTACATATGTAGCTCTTGCACGCCCGTGCTCTAAGCACGCTCGTCATATATGAGTAGATTGTCTATTCAAGGCAAGCCCTTGAATAACCTGTGGAAAGGAACGTGAAATCTCAACAGGCTTTGGGGGTCAATTCCCACTTAGGGCCGTGGGATATGAACAATGCAGACTGGAGCGAATGGTTGCACGGATACTTATAGGTCATTTATGGGTCATTCACTATTCAGACCTTCCTTAGAGACTCGTAGCCAGAAGGGTTAAAAACTTGAGGAACCACGTTGTGCTGCATGACATATGTCCAGGCCCAGGCGGACGGTTGTTGATCGCTCATACCGAATCCATGGCTCGGAGGGCTGGAGGTAATATAAGGACGGCAAGAGAAGAAAATATTTGGACTATCGTCCTGTAGCCAAGACTGTAGGTCCCGGGACTTGTCCCTGCTCCCCACGTGTTTGTAGATGCGCGAAGACGAATGCTTGGTGTGCTGCGGGGCATCTAGTGGCGGAACGAACTGGTCGTCGAATGACAACTTGCGCACAGATAAGTACCTCAAATAAACGCGCAAGACTAAGATCACTCAGCTGATCCAAACCCAATCCTATGCCATCACGTGATGCTGCGCTGCGACGTTGTGTTTTCAAGTTGCGACTATTGGGTGTCTTCCCTCTCCACCACGCTCCTGATGGCGCTTCCTTACTTACATGATGAAGCACCGATCACGAAAACAGCCATGACAATAGCAGAGCTGTTTGCACAGGTGCTAGGCGCATTAAACCGAGCCGCGAAATTCAAGCCACTTCGTCATGTACGCTTGCGGGAATACACGTGAGCACCAACGTGGTCACGATTTCAATATTGAAGTTGGGCTGGCGGACGCATGGAGAAGCCATGTAGTCACCAGAAGGCATTGACCCTTAGCGCATTAATCACAGGTCCCATGCATCGTTTACAACAACACAGGGATGCGAGAATGCTAGCAGGGCGTTGACCTGTCAGACAAACAGGAGCTATAAATACTTGCCGAAAGTATATAAGCCATCCCTGTTTGCCGGGAAGGTACTCTGGGCGGGCCGTCGGTAACCAATTCCTCATATTGTGTTGAGCGGAAATGAGCACGTTTTCCCAAACTACCTAGATCCGTCGCGTAGTTAGGTCTCTCGGCATGGCGGCTAATCTGCAGCCACACGCCGGTACCCGTAGAAGCATACATGTGTTCTTGATTGCATATTAAGGGACAGGCCTGCAGTGTGTTGCAGGACCTTGGAGTCGTTGACCAGGCTTTGCTCTCATCTTCCCTAGGAACCATGGCGCTCCTCGGCGTGCTTTCCGTGGCATTTGTTCTAATTTCCATAGCAACATGTATGGACATGAGTGCAGGTCGAAAAGGCCATGGTCTCATCGGTTACGGGATCAACATGTACAAACCGAACTGCGCCTTCTCTTGCCGTGCCGTCGTCTCCGGTAGCTCACTCAACTGTTCAACAATGATGGAGATGGAGGGAATGGGAGGAATGGACCACAGTGACATGATGATGGAGACATCTCCCGAGTGCTACGCAACAGACCATGCTTTCCTGCAGACCATGGCATACTGCATCTACACTAAGTGCAGCGGAGCTGGACTTCAAGAGTGGGAGCTAGAGAAATACTGGAAGGACAATATACCTGGCACAGCTGAGATACAACCTATTCCGAAGTGGACCTACCAGCAAGCGCGTGGAAACATTGTCAGTCCTCCGACTGAGACGTTGGTGTCGGGAGACCCATTGAACAGAACCATGTTGGTAAGCGACGACGACTGGCTACCCAACTTCAATGCACAGGATGTGTTCGAGGAGGCTGAAGGTAGACACTCAAAATACAGGTGCGTATATGATAATACCAGCCTTTGTGGACGCAACAATCAGGTTCTCACAATCCTTCACTTTACTCTTCCATCCTATTTACACCCCTCTTCTGAAGGCCTCCGCTAAAGGACGCTGTACGAACTTATTCGTTTCCGCAGGAAATTAGGTTGAGGAATCACACTAACTTACATACAGCATCATCGTTTTAGTGACTTGCTTCGTACTACCCATCGTTCTGTCATCCCTGCGCTTTGTTCCATTCCCCAGCGTTCTGGTCACTCGCTTCAATGCGTGGATCATCGACCCTCCTCTGTGGGGTTCAAAACATAAACAACCACTTGCTAGTGGCCTCGGTATCGTTCCAACAAGAGGACAAGCCCTCTTCATTACCTATATATGGGCCATCAATATCATTCTCTCGTCTATCGGATACCGCTCGTCGCAACCCAACGCCTGGAACCCTGACAACAAGCGCAATGAGATCATAACGCTCATCTCAAACCGTACCGGCGTTCTCAGCTTCGCGAACCTCTCGCTTCTCATGCTATATTCGAGCAGAAACAACATCCTCTTCTCGGTCACGGACTGGAGCCATTCAACCTTCTTATTGCTTCACCGATGGGTCGCTGGCATCGCTACCATACAAGCCATTATCCATTCAATCATCTATCTTCGCTTGAGGATAGAGGCAGGAACATTGTCCGAAGAGAGCATAACGCCTTACTGGTACTGGGGCATCATCGGCACCCTGAGCATGTCTGTCCTCCTCCCTACCTCGGCCCTCTACATTCGACGCAAGGCCTACGAGTTATTCCTCGCATGGCACGTCACCCTTTCGATTCTTACCGTCGTAGGATGCTACTACCACATCCTCTACCGTTTTGGACACCAATGGGGATACGAGGCCTGGATCTACACCGCCATGGCGGTTTGGGGTTTCGATCGGGCAATGCGCCTGCTCCGCATAGCTAGAAACGGTTTGCGATTAGCCATCATCACACAAATTGACGACGACTACGTGCGCGTTGATGTGCCAGGCGTTGCGGCAACTGGCCACGCATACCTCTATTTCCCGACACTAACTTGGCGAGTATGGGAGAACCACCCCTTCTCCGTGGCTTCCACGACTCTACCTCAGGGCGTGGCGCGCAAGTCGAAGGCGCTCAAGGACGAAGAGTCAGCATCGTACGCAAAGGACGAGATACAAGTGTCCACCACTGTGGCGTCGTCCAGTAACTCAACACACGGCCCTGCGAAACTGGGATTGACATTCTTCCTTCGCCGACAAGGTGGCCTCACTCAGCGGCTCGTTTCTCACTCCTCGCTCCCAGTTCTCGTGGAATCTTCGTACGGCGCGCACCTCGATACTTCGCATCACCCACATCTCGTCTGCATCGTCGGCGGCATCGGCATCACTGCCGTTTTGCCATACCTGAGATCACACCCTGGCTCCACCAAATTATACTGGGGCGTGCGGTCATCTGGCATTGTGCAAGCAGTTGACGACGAGCTCCTGCGGGACATTGAGAAGGAAGTTTTCGTAGGCACCAAGATGAACGTAAGAGAAGTAGTAAAAGAGGAGCTTGCGTACGCCGGAGAGGGTGGAGCGACCGTGTTGGTGTGTGGGCCGAGCAGCATGGCAGACGAAGCACGTATCGTGGTGTCGGATATCGGAAGGAGGTCCAAGGTCAACGTGAGACTCATCGACGAAGCGTTCAGCTGGTAACCTCGTCCGTTTTTCCGGTTGTTGTCCAGGCATTTTGTTCACGCTACGCATTTGATACCAATTGATATATTCAGTGCCAAACGTTCAGATTCCTAAGCGATTTTGAATTTACAGGATCAAAAAAGAAGGGTATCATTTGGAAGGTGTGTGGTACCTTTTACTCGCACCCACCCACTCGCCGTCCCAGCAGCATCCCAATCTCTCCCCTCTTGCTGGAAAAAGCCCTCGTTTGGTCCTTCCCAAGCCCCCCCCATCTCTCTCGCTCCTTCAAATCGAAACAAAAGCCGGGAAAATCGGTGCGAAAATGATCCTCTGTATCGCAATGGCAAGGCGAGCGTCTACAAAAACAGAAAAGAGGGGTTAACCCACCACACCTTTCTATTTTCAAAGCAAAAAAAAAAAGATCACATACTTCTCTCAGCCCTCCGTTTCTCGCCCTCGGTAGACTCAGATCCCCTCCTCCTCAACCGCCTGTGCTCCTCCAGCAACCCTAGATTCTCCAGCGACCGGGCTTTCAGCGAAACGTTCATGGGCGGGCCAGGCACGACGGCGACGTAGAACATCTGATGATGATGATGGGTGGTGGCTGGTTGCTTTGCTTTTGCTCTTTCTCTTTCTCTCTGAGGAGGAGCATTCACCATCACGCTACTAGGCGACGAGATATACGAGGCTAGGCTGACGCTGTGTCTGACCAGGAGAGGTGTGCATGACGTCGGGAATTTTTGAGGCCCTCGTGGGGGCGTTACCCGTAGAGAGGAACCAGATTGGCTGTGTAGCTTGTGTGGGGGTGGGAAGGGTTCGGGAATTTTCTAGGGAGGAAAGTCAGCGTACGCCACGAGGTAGAGGGATGGCTAGACCGTAGCTCAGGTAATAGACGGCAGAGTAAAAAGAAAGTCAGATGTAATGGATGCCTATGCTAGAGGCTTACATGGCAGATGATAGGAGAGGGAGGGTAATTGGATGAGGTGGCACCACGTTTCTGCGATGCGCACGCAATCGTGGTCGACGGAAAAATACCGAATCCCGACAATCGCACGACTTAAAGATATCTGACATGATAAACCTGTAGACGGTTGTCCGAAGTCATTTACATGCTGATGGTAGGCATGCAGGTCTTGGGTACAATCGTATATATTAATGGCATTGACCTTGGACTCCGATATCGAATAGAGATTGGACACACAGGGGAAGAGCGAACAGGAGGGAGTGGTGTTAAATTTCATAACAGTACAATATCAAAATTTTTCAAACTAGTAACTTTTGAAGTTGATGGACAACATTTCATGGAACTTGCCTCAATCAGCATCCCAATCAACTGACTTTGTTAGCATCCATGGGCCTACGCCATGAAATACTCCGCATCGAAAGCCAGCTTGAAGGCCACAAGAAGCTGGTTCCACAGCGTCCATCTTCATCTCAGTTATCCAGGGCATGCATATGCAAATCATGCTGTACGATGACATATGCGCGCCTTCCCTAGCGCCGAAGGTTATTTGGGCAAGACACTAAACCTGTCCCATCGAGCTGAAAGTGGGGTCCATGCCGGCCACACGTCTTTCAGCCTATTGTATGTAAGCTTCTACCACGCCGTAGTAAAGGCTATCGGCGTGACGATCTCCCCCAGTCTTCCTACACCCCCCTGCCTCATCGCAACACTTGTCGTTTCATCAGCTCTGAGCGTTCTACCACCACAATGGCTGCTTGCACTCCACTGATAGCATTCGGGTAGCGCAGCGTCAGCGCTGACCACGTTACGGGAATATACGGGCGCAGTAGGCCAGAAGATGCCCCGAAGTGGCTTGTTCGCATGGCAAAAGACCTCCAATTTTAGATCTCGATTGTAAGATCAAACGTAGTCTTGAAGTTGTTTGTCTGGAGCCACATTCTGACTTCTACGCTCTGTAAGCCTTCGATATGTCGACTAACCGGTTGCAATGCGATCGAATCTCTTAGGATAGGTGTCACTGAATATCGTCCTTGTTACAGTGGGAGATCGCTGATCACCGATCATACCACGCGAGACGAAAGAATACACGGGAATTTGGGCAGCAAGAGCAGATTGGCAAGACAGGCGAAGACAGAATAGCCCTACGTTATTCTCACATTCAGAAAGAGTCAAGGATATTGTTGCAGGCCTTGGTCATACACAATAAGCACTGTGTACGTGGATCGCAGCGACGGCCGAAGAGTAAAGTGGCACGCGCGCTTACCGCAGCCCGTAGAAGGTGACCTGTATCATCCAAAATATCCCGAACATCTTTTCAGCACCCTGGATCCTGTTGCATCACGCTGTCGCAGCGATAAACATCCCGCTCATACCGAGAAGCTTGGAAGAAAGGCAGACGTTCCAGCCATTTTGAGGATCGGATGCCCGCGGCTCGATAGCCCGAGAGGCTGAACAAGAAGAGACTTTTCAGAAGGTATACGTGGAGTGATGATCTCGAGGAACGGGGTTGGAAGGACGAGGTTCGACAGGCGCCAGTACTTGTAGCACAGGCAAGGCCATCCTGGGTGCAAATTTTCTCATTAGGGCACGGAGTCTTCAAGGCGAGTGATTCCGGACATGGCACAGGCGCAGACTGTGCCAGGGTGTGGCAACGCTGGAAGCAGCGTCGTGGACGGCATTTTGGAGCCTGTGGCGGGATGAAAAACGCGAGCACTCACTCACGGCCACAGGCTGGTTGGGCCAGAACGGTGGACGAGGTCTGGCCAGTTCGAGTGCAGCGTTGGGCATGTGATCAGGCCGCGACTGGGGTTTGGGCGTTCTGCATCGCCCCCGCAGGTGGACCCACGAGAAAGGAGCGATCTGTCAAGAGCAGGCTTGGTTTTGGTTGGTTTGGGGGTTGCGGTGAGGCTGAGAGGCAAATGCACGCTACGTGAGTCATGGCGGCTGCATGTCCGGCTCAGGCGGCGGACAAATTTCAGAAGCAAACGCAAACCAAGGGACAAAGACACGACGGGTGGTCGGCACGCGAAACAGCGAGAGAAGGGCGACACGGCGACACGGCGACAGGTGCTTTTCTTCTTCTGCCGCTGCTGCTGCTGATGTGACGCGTGTCGGCGGAGATGCAGAAGGCGACGGGCGACAGGCGACAGCGAGCGTGTGTTTCCATCGCACAGGCAAGGCCAGGGTGGCTGGCCGGTGAAGGCAGTGCGGGCGGGGGCGGTTGGTGGGCAGTGGGCAGCATTCCAGCGTCAAACGTCGCGGTGGTCAGCAGCAGGCCGGCGCCCCGGGTCGTGGTGACTGCAGCAGGCGCAAGCAAGCGCAGCACCTGCGCCTGCACCAACACACTCGATCGCGGCTGCAGTTTGGGAAAACGGCGTGTTGGTGATGGAAGGCGCGATCTGCGACAGGCCCGCGGGCAAGTTGCCCGAGCTCAACTGTTGCGGCCGAGGTGCGGCGCACGGCACAACAGCCTCTACACAGTGCACTGCACTGCACTCATGGCCTGCAGCGCTGCACTCCCACGGGGGCCGATGCGGCTGGCTGCACGCAGGAAGAAGAAATAAAGACAGGGGGTGCTGTCGCAGGACACGACGAGGGCACTCTGGGTGACGGCGGACGAGAAGAGAGAGACAGAGAGCGCGAACTTCACCAGGTGAAGGCGTTTTAGGAGTGACGCGCGCATTGACGCCCCCTTTTTCTTTCTCGCGTAAAAGCGGCGGCCGCGCTAGTGCTCGCCACGGCGCCCGTGGGCCCGTGCGCTAGGCAGCAGTCGCAGGTATATAAACCTCGGCTCCCCCCAGCTCTACAAACCCTTTTTCGGCCTGCCTACTCCGCCGCATCCCCACCATCAACCTCCGCCACCCCGACGCCGCATCTGGAAAACTATCTGCGTTTCCACTGCGCGCTCTCTAATACTGCCTCCGCGATATCTCCCACGCGAAAATCGCGCGCATCCGCTCCCTCACAAGGTTAAGAGTCGAGAAGAAGTTTTGCGACCCGCGCTAGGCCAGATCCGCTTGTGCTCCCCTCCAAGCGCCTGCCTTTCACCTGTCGCATCACTACACACCTTCTCCCACAATCACACCAAGCGCTTGCTGGTTTCGCTCTCGGTGTCTCTCGTCATCCGTAGTAGATAGTCGTCTCTCCACGAGACAGAACCGACGAACGGCTTCACACTGGTACCGGGACTCATTGGGTTGAAGCTCTCCTGCCATCGGTACGGAATAATCCCGATCTTCTCCCAGAGGCACTCTCCGTCAAGGCAAGACCCGTTCTCGCGAGACCGCGATTCGATTCGAGCCCCGCCGTGTCCGCCGCCCCGTCGCGTCACGTACATAGTCTGACCTGTGCAGTCAAGCCTGCGTCATAACACGAGCTCATTACTCGGATCAATCCAAATAATATCTTGCTCCGTCATCATGGACTCTCTCACCACTCACCCGTCCAACCCTCAACAGGCAAAGACGGTAAGCAGAAGTGGTTTATGATTTTTGTTGATCATCTTCGTCCTAACTGTCGTGTAGTTCATCGCTCCAGGCAGCCTGTCCTACCCGAACAGCAATGAGCTGACTCCTCCTTCCTCTGAGAAGAACGTCAATGGTGATGCAAAGGTCAACGGTGTCGCTACTCCTGCCGATACCCCCGATGCTACCAACAGCGCTTCTGGTATTGTTCCCACTTTGCAGAACATTGTCGCCACCGTGAACCTGTCTGCTCGCTTGGATCTCAAGACCATTGCTCTCCATGCACGCAACGCCGAGTACAACCCCAAGCGTTTCGCTGCCGTCATCATGCGTATTCGAGAGTGAGTCTACCCTCTGGTAAGTATCGCCGTGACATGCTAACAATACCAGGCCCAAGACAACTGCACTCGTGTTCGCTAGTGGAAAGATGGTGGTCACTGGTGCCAAGTCCGAGGATGACAGCAAGCTTGCCTCTCGCAAGTATGCTCGCATCATCCAGAAGGTCAGTGCTGTCGCGTCCTATTTGATCATTAACTGTTGTACTGACTTACTGTTGTAGCTCGGTTTCAACGCCAAGTTCAGCGACTTCAAGATTCAGAACATTGTCGGCAGTTGCGATATCAAGTTCCCCATTCGCTTGGAGGGTCTTGCTAGTCACCACCACACTTTCTCGTCCTATGAGCCTGAGCTGTTCCCTGGTCTCATCTACCGCATGATGAAGTAAGTGTCGTCCTAGGAATCAATTCTAGCTTCTTGCTAACCAGCTGTCGCAGGCCCAAGATCGTCTTGCTCATCTTCGTCTCGGGAAAGATTGTACTCACTGGTGCCAAGGTCCGTGAGGAGATCTACCAAGCTTTCGAGCTCATCTACCCTGTTCTCGCGGACTTCCGCAAGTCTTAGGTTTCTTTCCTAAGTCTTCTTCATACCACTGTTTATTATGCGGCATTGCATGGAGTCTCGGTCATCGGTCGGGCGGTTTCTTTCTCGGTTTTCGAAAACATTCCCCTTCGTATATTAGACGTCGCCGGGTATTCTGCAACCTCGGGAGTCTGGAGGTGTGGGTTCGGGCCTCTTCTTTTCCTCTTCTCTACGGGTACGATATGTAGCGGGGGTTGGTTTCGAGACTGATATCATGGACTTGATCGTGTGTGTGTTAATGGTGTGTGCCGAAAACTGGTAGCACCGGAGGAGCTCGGTACGGCAGCCGGTACGAAGCCTGAGCTTCTCGAAGAATGGTCGTGCTTGTTGCACGTTTTCGTGGGTTATCTTTCTGATCCGTCGGAGGGGATACTTGGGTAGCAATACCACCACGATATATTCAACATTGATCGTGTCTCGCTTGTGTCGTGAAATATGAATGGCCTTCGCTTGCTGCCCTTGCTCTTTAAAATGGCGATTGTTGGCTTTCGCTTCGGGGACCGACGTGGTTGGGGCCGGGTTGGATCGATCTAGTGTAGCTCGTTAGTCAATCACCGCTCACAGAGCCGCATGGCAAACGTCAGTTTTATGACCCGAGAAGGAGTCTGGGAACGTCATGGACGCAGGGGTACGCGTATGGGGGTGGTGCGTGTAGCTGTGGGGGATGCTGATTTGGCCGTTCTCTCCTATCGTTGTATTCCCAAATCGCATTGCGGAGCGATGCGGGAGCGTCAGGGCGTGCGGAGGGTGATCACCGAGTGAGGGCTTTGTCGCTCAGGCCTCCCCCGAACGGTGGACAGCGATGCCGATGCTGGCGGGTTCGCATTCGTGTATGGAAAAGGCCTGGTTTGCCTGGGGCCAGCTGGTCGCGAAGTATTGGCACTAGATGCTAGTGAGTAATCTAGAGCAAATGGGCATGTAAGCGTCGTGGCAGCGGCATCAACGCTTATGATTGCCGTTACCAAGACGTGTACATGCTGACTGAAATATCGCTCTGCACTGTCAAGTTGATTAGAAACAGTTATGACAACTAGACATTACAACTATAAAGCTACAAACGAGTATTAGATACAAGCAACTCCTCGAATGAACGTATGTGGATATAAAAATACAAACAACGAAGGGAAGAGTGAGTTAAAGTAAGGGACTTAGACCGCTGCGCACACAGTGGGTCGGGGTTTACTTATCATAAACAGGGTCGTACAGCAGTCGGAATGTCGGACATGCAGGCAAGTTCCGTCTCTGTGTAAACGGTGGCAAGGGACGTGCGTGGCTGCAGCCGTCCATTTCTGGTCGAACGCTTGAATGATATTTGGCACTGTATGGAGCCGGATGCTCAATGGTCGCGGACCCGGTGTTTGTTGGGATGATCGCCTGTAGGCGGAGCCGAACACGTCGTACGTTGAGGCGTAATCACGGTCCGGATTGCATATGCAGATTATCGGACAGTACTGTACCTGTTGAATCGTAGGTAGTAGTGATGGCATGGAATGTCCCAGATGGGCAGATTGCGTCGCCGTAGATACGGCCTACCCACGCAGGCAGTGTGAAAGTTGTTGATTAAGTGTTGAAGATTTTGCAGACGTGTTCATCCGTCTTCAATGTGATATTGATATGGTAAGTCGCCTTCTCTAGGGCTAGGGTGCAGCCGTATGACTGAACCAGCGGAATGCAAAGATGAATGCGAAGAATTGGGTAAGATTGTAGACGGACTCCTTTGCATCTGTCTCCTGCGTACGGATCCATTATCTGAGATGTCTGACCTGATGGACGGTGTTACGTGACCTCGATCACTCAAGGCCCTTGTCAAAGGAACCGTCTGAAGTGTCTGTAGCGACCCAGGGCTCAATGAATCTTCAAATAGGAAATCTGAATGATTATCCACCATCGGTGTTATGTATGGCAAACCGGTGCGCGACGAGGAGTGTGACGAGACGGAAGGGCTGAGACTACGGGTGTCGGAGTCGGAGGATGCGGCGCGCGCTTCTTCGACCACGGCGGGATCAAGCTCGGTCATTCCGTTTAGTATCTCTGCAAACATTGCCATCATGTCTCTGAATTCGGACTCGGTGAGTGGCTTGTCTGAAAACCGGGCGTACTCGTAGAGAGCAAGAAACTTTGGTCCCAAATTAGTTGAATTGAGTAGTCCAAACGACGCCAGCCTGGCCAGATAGTCCCGTAACCCCATTGTACGCGGGCGCTGTAGTAGAGCAACCACTTGTGCATCCGGAAGTGGAGGCGTGTCTTGGTTGGGAAGCACAAGTCCTTCGACGGCTGGGTCAGGCGGCGCGAGAGAGACCGCCTTTGCTTCGATGAGGTTCGGCAGCTCGTTTACTACGTGAGTGTACTGCAAGTTGGCGAGGTCTGGGCTCGCGGGTGACGCCCATCCCGGATGCGAAACGTGACCCCACGGCGGCGAGTCAGGGTCAATGGGGACGATCGTGGTAGGAAAGGCATGCCTTCTCTTGTGATGCGCCCTCTCTGCTGTCGTAGGCCTCTCTTCACTTCTCGCGTCTCGAGGCTTGCTGTCCCATGCGACAACTGCGCTCCTTCTCAGCTGCTTCACAATCATCCTCCTTACCAGTTTGCCGACTTCGCCATCCTCAACTGGCAAATAGGGTTTCGGAATGGCTTGAAGCACCGTCCTATTGGTATACAGGCGTGTGCTGTAGATCAGAAGTACTATGGCGATGGTGAGCACATACACGCCGCCGATCACGAACAGCTTCTGTATTTCGCGATGGCGGATGGCCTGGTAACTGGTTTCTGCGGGTGATATTGCGAGGAGGACAAGAAGTACCCCAAAAAGCACCGTATATGTCGTGGAATACCAGATACGGAAGAGAGTTGGAATGCGCATGGTGCGTACTCAGCGGTAAGACGTGGGCTATGAATTACATGATTAGGTGTGTTGGTGTTTCAAAACAAAAAGGGAGAAGTCGTCGTCACTGGGAGCTTGTTTAGAGGGGAGCGACGGCTATGCTTTGAACCTATGTTGGCTCGAGCGCTCGATAGCTCAAATCCCCATTCAACACAATCCCGCAATCCTCAACAGCCCCACCACCAAATATCTTGGGAATGGTAACCTTTTTAGTACAGCGAACAGAGACAGAAAAAATTAGCTCTTAATGAGCTCAAAACTGGCTAGGATACTTACCATGTGACTCTGTCTAAAAATACCATGGTGGTGCCGGCGGACAAGTCTCGACGGTTTGCTCCGACTCGGGCGATAATAAATTCCTTGCAAACAATTGGCTGGTTTTGTAGCTATTCCATTTTAACTTTTTTCATTGGTTACCCAATGCATTACAGAAAGCAAGGGTTTCGTCCGTTGTCAATGCTTTTGCATGTTCATCAGACGGAAATGAATTATAAAGTTAAAAAGTACTTCATACGCTCAGGCGATAGAATCTACTTTATGGCGCTTTGAATGTCTCTTCAATATTTCTTACAGCTCTTGGATATTTGCTGTTGTAGTAGCATTCACAAGTACACAAACAAAGACATACTTCAATCTATGACCCTTTTCCCATTCTAGAAAGCCTCGGCCTCTGAAAAAACCTTTTCCTTCATTCTGCTTACATCTTCATCTCCCTATAACACGAAATTATTGTGTACCGTGTACTTGCTTATGCGGAAAGTTGCTTCTTGCCTGCGCTATCATACGTCATCCTAGATCCCTTCAAATTGACATACCGACACTTGGAAGTTTTAACGAAGAGATGCATCGGTAGAATAACACACAATTCTATCTCAAAAAGAAGACCACGGTTGTAGTATACAACCCCCGGTCCCATGCATTGTTGAGAGGCACAGCATTTCTCCGGCCCACTCAACCATTCCCTTTCTCAACAATTCGTACAATTTACTATTGCGTAGTGGCTCCGACTGCGCGACTGTACAGATAAAAAGGCGTTCTCAGCACCGCATCTTCATTATTAGTGTGCATAGCTAAAGCGTAAGTAAGTGTGCTGACTTGCATGTGTGGCTAAGGATATGGGTAATCGGAGACAATGCCATGGTTCTCTTGCTGTCCATACCACTGGCAGCAACCGTCGAACTTTCTGAGAACCTCTGGAATGGAATTAGCGTAGCAATCATTCTATCCAAAGCGCCCATTGAAACTGTCGCAGCAGTCCTTGGTGAAGTCGTCGCGGACGAAGGAGCCGGTATGAACGTGCTCAGCGCATTTGCATGCGAAGTTCACCTAAGCGAAGAGGCTCAGAATGAGGACAAGAAAGATGCTGAGATACATCGGTGACGGCGCCGGCAGAGGTAAGTGGAATCAGTGGGCGGCTTGGGTAGTTGACTGTCAGTAGTAGGGGAGAGGCGTACTAGAACGAAATGTGGAGGCAGCAAGTAGATTTCTTAGCAAGAGCATTCTTGGAACCGTTCATTTGCATTTCATCCAGTAGTTGAAGGGGCTATTACTCTACAGTCTAATGTTAAACTGGTCGTTTTACGTGAACGAATATCTGGGTAGTTCTATAAAAGCCGATACTTACAGGACGACTTACTTAATCTTAGGGAATGGTGAGCATTTGAAGCAAGTTTAATGACATCGAAGGCTGCCAAATGTCGGGGATGGACCAAACCATTATTAGTTATAAAAAAAATAGTTGTATGAGAAGTAGAAGATAGCCTCCTGATAACAATGAGACATCACGGAATACTTCAGTACTTCTTATTGTGACTATATGTGTAGCAAGCAGACAAGAATGGATCGTAAACGAAGCAAGCAGCTGAGAGCAGTCGAGAATATATGTATTAATCACTCCCTGTTGTTGGACAGAAAAGCTCTAACAGCTTATTGACCCAATGAGGATAAGTGTGGCCCCCACATACTAATGCACTGATACGGAAAGAAGCTTCAGGCCTTCAAACGCCCTGTCCAAATTGCCTGTCAGCCTCAGCTGGCATTCTTCGCAAGCCGTTTCTCGCATCTCAAATTGCCTCTAGCAAAGCTTGGCGAGCGATTCATCGCCGCGGAAGCTACTCGATCGAGGCCGAGTCTAAGCGCTGTGCTCATGCAGGAAGCTCAAGTGAGATGCGGCGAAGTCATAGTGTACCTCAGCAATGGATCCACAGGCGCTCACAACATCATGGAAGGCTGCGCCTCACTACCAACTAGTGGCATCATAGCTGCCTCGTGACGATAATAGTTTGCTGCGAACACCAGTTGGAGTATTCGAAAGGCGGGCGTGTACTTAGTGCTTGCAGGAGTGGCTGTTCTGGACAGAGCTGATACCAGCCTTAGATCTAGCGAGTCCGTAGAATGTAAGGCACCACCCACCATCAGCACGGGGCACAGCACACACCTTCCGCCCTCTGTCCGTGCCGTGTAAGATAGAAACAAGGGCAAGGGGGGTTCGGTCGCCCTTATCTGTGTCAGAGGGCTACTAATGGATACAGTTGCCTACTATAATAGAAGGCTCGCTGCTGTCTCGTCTGAGCGTTGCGTTAGTCTTATTCCATTTTCCCATCATCAGGCTACACCTCGAGGGACACCACTATGTCGCTCACAGCTCCCTACACCAATGCTATGCGCGTAAGTCCACCAAGTTGTTATCCGTCTCGCCTCTGTCAAACAACCGAGAGACTGACCAGAGTAGATTGGGCAAGGTTTTAATACGTACACTCAAGAAATTCGACTGGAAAATGCAGTCCTCATCGGCTCCAGCACAAGTCCAAAGAAGTAGGTCGGAAGCCGCGTCTTGTGCGGACTTTTTCTCATATGCAATTATAGAGATACTAGCAGTGACTTTAAGTCGCTAGCTCCGCACGATGGTAGTCGTCCGTTATCACCGCCAGTCACACCAGATGCTTCCATTATTGGAGCGCCGCTTGGAGAAACCCCATCCGTCGCTATAAATGGGGTATCTACAAGCCAACCTGAGCGCCCTCGCACATCCACGCCGCCACCACGAGTTGCAACGCCAGCACCTACACTGGGCGGGGTTTTGGATGTCGTATCTGCTCCATCAGGAGAGTTTCCTTTCGAGATCCCCGCTGGGCCCACGCCTACCACCAGCCAAAGCGTCACGTATTCGACGCGTGCAATCGAAAACGTTAGCGATATTATGGATGCTCTGAGTAAGGACATCATCGTCTTTTTGTGGCAAATTCGCTAACACAGCTATGCAACAGACATATCCACGTCGATGAGCATCAAGTATGGTACTATCCATGGCAACGGAAACGCCTCTTTCGTCAACGAAAATAAAGTCCTAGACAGCGAGCTGAATTATGTTGTCAGCGTGATTGTAAACAATGATGCGCTGGCCGCAACTCAAGAAATGGAGTTTCAGGACATTCCCGGACTTCCCCTGGATCGGTTTACCGAAGTGTATGGAGACAGTTTCATCTCAGGGTTTACCGAAGGCGGGGAGTTCAACGCCGTAATCTCGATCAAATTGAACGATAAGAGCAAATACAAATCAGTGAAGCAAGCGGTCGACGTGCAGCTTGCGGTCGGGCCTCCCACCCTGGAAGTTGGGGCAAGTGAAGCTCTGGCAAAGGAACATAGCGAAGCGCTCAAGAACACCGAAATCTCAATATCAGTCAATTGGGTTGGAGGGGGCGAAATAAAGCGGCCTTCAGTGCCTTGGACGATCCAGAGCGTCGTTGCGGTCGCCAATGCATTTCCTTCCATGGTTGCAAGATCCTCGGCCCGGACACAGGCTATCCTGACGAGATATACGTCCCTAAGGTCATTCCAAACGTGGAAGTGGGCAAGACTGCTAGAAGAAAGAAGGACATGGGAGAGTGACCCACGAAATCAGAAGGGAGGCGAGCACAACAAAGACGGAAAACGTATGTACGAAGAGACCGTAATCATCCTCAATTATGTTCCGTGCGCTTTATACACGGCGGAGCTGTTTGATGCGTTGATGATTTACAAGAAGCTATGGAAGAAGATTGGAGAAAGTGAGTTGCTTGTTGTTGCACTACAGAGAGGAGCCTTACTGACCTGGTTAAGTGTTGGCAGATCCGTCCCAGTATAAAATCAGAAAATTGCCCACAAAATTAGTAGCGAAGACACCGTGAGTATATATCAGCTCAAAGATAGTAGAAGACAGCTGATCTGATTACCGGCAAAGTATCACTTCTCCGCAAAACAAGAGCCTCAGCCTACTCACTAAAGATGCTGCCAAACCAGGGCTGGTAAGCAGTCCTGTATCTGTTGGAAATTCTCCCTGTCACTTGAAGACGACAGACGCTCTTAGTATAGAGCGTGCATTTACATTTGCAGTTAATGAGGGTGGTATGTATCTAGAGTTGTTGAGCAATAAAGCGATGTTCACTGACACATCTTAGCTGTTGGATGGAACTTGTGGGAAAATAACAACCGTAAAGACCCAATCCCACCAGAGCCACTCGCTTTGAATGAAGCTCGACTGCTGTGCCGGGAAGCCATGACTCTTATTACAGAGGAAGTACGTGACAGTCTCGAAACTCTAGTCGAAGCAATTTCTCACTCATAACAGGCTTCACGGCTGGTCGATCACCCGCATCTTGCGTATGCTGAGTTTGACCCGAAGACTAAGTCGACGCAAATGAAGAAACCGAATTACGCCTTCCCTGAGGTGCTCAAAGAACGTCTTCCAATCCCGGTTCATAACCGAATCAGTTCGGACCTCTCTACCGACGGTGCTTACCTGAAGACGGCGGCCTATTCCCACGATGACAGTCTCTGGTTTGAGCCCGACATGGTTGGCGACCCCAAAGCCACAGATGAAGATTTCAAGCAGAAATTCGGCGTCGGTGGGAGATATGAGGATTTCAGTACTCTGGAGTTCACCGAGCCACATGGATCAAAAGGTGCGAATCCGCTTCGGCGCATCGCCCTTCATCGTTACAGCCTCTCATCAATCAAAAGCTGGTTGTCGACCACTGGACTCAAGCGGGCCGAGAATGCTATTGGAGCCATCGGTCTGGCCCGCCTCCACGACAATCCAGCTGAGGCTGAGAACGACGGATGCAATCACCACCTTGGTCACTTGCACAGGAGTGACGACGCGGGAGACTTCAAGTATCTCGACCTCGGCAGCGTCGACATTACGAAAATTGAGATTTCCTACGTGCCCGGGTCGGGTTACATTGCCGGGTTAACATTCTTCGATCAGATCGACGGGCAACACACGGAAAGGCTGAGGTGGAAACAGTGGGAGGGTAGGGAACCTCAAGGTATGATCAAAGTGCTCAACGAGCCACCAGATAGGGGTGATGGAGCCGTGTGGAGGTTCGCAGGTCTCACTGGTTCGTGGATCGACACTTTGGGGAAGGGGCATGTGCTGGCGAGGGTGTCTGGCATCTGGAAGAAAGACGAGGGTGCGTGATGACGCGTCGCTTTCCCATTAATATTTTTAATTAGTATACCTGTTGCTTACCAGGCTCTATGTTTTTCATTTGATATGGCAGTCGTGGGTAAAGCTTTAGGCGTAAGAACTAGTTTGGTGTGCGGATAGCCCGTCGTTTGTGCCGCTCGCCTTTGGCTCAAGCCGACTAGCGGAATCCATAGCGCTCGTCGCGTTGTTTGCTCGGTGATACATGGACGCGAGGGGTGTAAGCAGCTGGCAGAGGGAGCCCAGACGCCGCGAAACACAATCCAAAATATGAATCCCGGGCTGGAGGCAGCCGTGGGAGCCAGCGTTCCTGCCGCATTTGTCCGGAGGTGAAGATGGAGGTGGAAGGAGCGACGCAGGCGTCTGTTCAATATAAGAAGGCGCAGGCAGGCGAGTGCACGTGGGCACGCTCGAGTTGGAGTCCACAGCGCTTCCGGATGATCGCCTCCTCCTCTTCCTCCTCTCCATCTTCCTTCGGTGAGCGTAGTCCAGTGGCCTGGACCTCTGGCAGCCAGTGTTCGCGACGTTGATTTTGCGCAGGCCGCGATAAGCGGATTACGCCAGGGCCTGCCCCGCACTTCAGAGGCGCGAGAGCGCTCGTCTCCACAGCGCAAGTCGGTGCGGACACGGCCCGCGCGTGTCTGGTCTGCCTGGAACCTGACGACAACCCGCTGCCCCTCCAGCGTTCGCAGCGGCTAAAGCGCCATTTCCCCTCGACCAGCGTTTCCGTTTGCAGCATCGTCGGTCTGCACGCAAGACGTTGCCGAGCTCCAGCACGACCAGCCACGCCCCGAACGACGGCCTCTGTCACCCAAGATTCGCGGTCCGCTGCATCCAGCGCGCCCAGGCAGTCATGTCCATAAAGTGAGTGCCCTCCTACATCGGTGCCAGCGTGCCAGCGCACCCTATTCTGTCCACACGCTGCACCTTATCCCACCTATCCAGCGCCACTGCCAGCTCCTTGCCCAACACATTGCCGACCCAGTGGATCGGAGCTTACAGTGTCGATCCACATCCCCCCTCGCAACATGGCTGTCGGCTTCATGAAAAAAGGCACCAATATGAAAAAGAACAAGTCGTCTAATCGGAAGCACAGCTGGGTCATGCTCAACGAGGGCAGCGGCTACACCCCGCTACCTGGTGAGCAGACGCTGTATCAGTCGCCTCCGCGAACTACCCTCTCCCTGCAGAGCAGCCACCGAAGCGCCCCCGCCGCCGCATATTCGCAGCAATGCAAGTCTGGCGTCGTTTACCTCACCACCCGGAGAGTATGTAGACCCACTTGCTCAGCTGCTCCTCGGATTACATACCTATACTCACTGCCTGCATCTAGATCATCTATCTGCCCATTTCGCCCACCTCCGAGTTCCAGTCCTTCGCCGTGCCCATACTCAATGTCTCAGACTCGCGTGTGACTGCCCCGTGGTTCGGAGCAAATAAGTGGGAGGCCTTAATACAGCCTGTCTATGGTGGAGGTATACCGGCCCAGCATGCCGAGCTTGACCTGGTCATGGAGTTCAAGGAGGGTGGCGCCTTCGACTTTGCCACTACCTTCGAACGTCTAAGGGACCGACTACGACAAGCTGTGGATGTGGCACGGGATAGTGGAATGGCATCAGGAGATGGTGTGGATCTGGGAGACAGCCGAGGCGCCGGAGCCTTGTCGGGGGTGAATTTGAATTCGGTTCATTTGGAAGACCTTCCTGCCTACGAAGACACACGGCAGCATGCGAGAGTACCTGAGGAGCATCCCACCCCGCCTTTTGGTAGAGTCAGCGTGGGAGCCGCGTCGCCCACATCAACCGTGAATCGGTCTAGCCCCATGTCCAGTCCACATCAGGAGACATTCCAGCCACCCTCAGAACCACCACCAGGCTACGAGGAAGTGCAACAACGCAGTGTCGCCGACGAGCTAGAAAGGCGATTGCGGAGCCCCAGGGATTCAAATGCCCATTGAGCTACCCTTCGTTTCCTCGTGATTGTTCGATTTCAGTAGCGTGGCGTTCACGGAAGACCGCTCCAATGCCATTCGGTGTTGAGAAAAAGCGAGTCGGATCATGGCACCGCGATTGGAAAGTGCTTCCCCGGTCTCATTTTTATCATCATTATGGAATCATGTGCTTATGACAGTCATATTTTGAGAATCTTTTTATCCATTGTCGACTTCCCACGTCTTTCCAAGGTGTTTCGTGTCTGACCAGTTCACCATGTGCTGAACCTTGCGCCAAATTGTGCATCTGCATCTTCTAACGCCATACAGTCCTTGAGCCCATATAGTGTCTTGCCTAGTAAAAAGGTCGTAATAAATTATGAGTTCTACAAGCATGCCTTCCCCGAACTGACATCGGGCTAACTGTCCGTTACCGGGTGATTCCGTGGCTATTCAGTAACAGATTAGTAAAGGAGAGTTTGTCAGCTTCTTTCCCATTGTGGGGCAAGAGGAGATATCTACTGCCATTGTACTCCACGAAGAGCGTCACTGGTGTTTCTCAGGATTAGAATTCCATAGATACAGAGAGCACCATGTGTTGGTGCGACGAGAATGTATTCTGTGTCTAGGAAATATGTTTTAACGGACGGACGCCTCGTCGTACTTAAATCAATACTTACTTCACGTTAAACTAACTTTACAGCAAACATTTAAATACTGCCTTCCCACCCTGAATGTGAAGGCAGATCCAACGTCATTACTTACTAAATTCCCGTCTTGAAGTTCTTTTCAAATTAAGAGACATTCATGTTTACATCAGACAATCTTGGATATCTCTTACGCCACCACCTCTCTCATTAGAACACGCAGTCCTTCAGCTCTGAATGAAAACCTTACTCTGTGATGCACATTAGTACAACATACTTGGTTCTGAAGTCGCAGACATCATCCATGAGCTCGGTTGGGTCTCGCTCCAACAACCGGAGAAGAACGCCTCGTCTCACGCCACGGCAACACATGGCTCTACTAGAGTCTCGGTGTGCATGATCCACCCATTGATAGGCTACTGAGTCGCCCTGGAGCAGCCGGCGTTCTTTATGAGAACGTTCTGCAGTGGTTTAAGGGGACGCCGAAGAGGGGAGGAAGTGTATATCACGTCTATGGACTGGTGGAATACCGGGCATAAGGTTTTACTCAGGGGAGGAGCAATTCGTCAGCTTTGTATAATTGTAGGATGCTGAAGGGCGAAGAAGGGTATAGTTTTTGATGTATTGCCCAGTTGCACAGCCATGGTGGCTCTTGCGGAAACGAAAAAGTCGGATATGATATCGTCGAGTAAAAGTCTTCAGAGCAAGGGTTTCGGGTAGGCTAGCAGGTTGAGCTAAAGGGTATTCAGGTTTTTCTTCTTCTTAAATTTATACATAGAACATGGACTTGCGTCCTACACATAAGGAAAACAATCCCAAAATACAGCGCTTCCCCTGTTGCAAAAATCTCCCCTCAAAAATGCATTATAAGGGTATAAAGGCTCTTTAGTAGTGGTGATTAGCATTTTGTTTCTGACTTTTTTGCTTCTGTGAGGGGATGGTGAGAGTATTCGGAAAGGGAAACTTGTTCGTAAAACTGGGATCTTGAAAGCGAGAAGTATGGATCTTACACCAGTCTAGAGACCAAAGTCTCAAGAGTACTCTAGCTTTTCAGCAACCGTTCCTCCACATATAGTCTCTGAATGAGTTAGCTACATGCAGATACGATTCAGCAAGTCTGCCCAGTATCGGTCGAGAACAGACAGCTAGGTTTAGTAATGACACCGTGCGCACCTGGACGATGTTCACTGATCAAGTCTACAGGCACATGATGGTTTAAGGTCAGCGGACAGGGTTTCTTCGATGGCATGTGAATTGCTGTGGAGGCGAGACTGCATGTGAAAAGCAGGGGTATAGCAGCGCTAAACTACAAAAGGCCATTACCTCGGCGTGATGATGTAGCTCTCCGACAAGATGTCCGGCTGCATAAGAAAGAGAGCCGACGACATCTAGCCTCGGTCGCTGTATTACCTCTGTTTTGGACGCTCTTTCTCCTCTTTACTTCTTCTTTATACCACCCCACTCAAAATGGCCAACCAAACTGGACGCACGCAACAAGGTATATGGCCAGACGGCATTGCCAGTGATACGCGACTGACGAAATATAGCACAGGAGCGGCTCTCGCAGGTCAGCGACCACGTGAGTGGAAAGACGGTTGGCAAACAGGCGTTATTAGCGAAGAATCCTGATGATGTACGTGTATTTGTATTCGGGGATCCGCCATAGGCATACTAAACTAAGCACCTAGATTGTCGTTACCTGCGCTCTCCGCACCCCCATTACCAAAGGTGGCAAAGGCGGCTTCAAAGACACTGCCGCCGCAGATCTTCTACATGGCGCCTTCAAAGCCCTCATCGAACGCTCGGGCATCGATCCAGCCCTCGTAGAAGATATCGCTGTCGGCACCGTGCTTGCTCCGGGTGGCGGTGCCACCGAATTCCGGGCTGCCGCGCTCGCTGCTGGCTTTCCCGTTACAACCTCCTGCAAGGGGTTGAACAGGCAGTGCAGCTCTGGTCTGCAGGCCTGCGTTGACATCGCCAATGCCATCAAGAGCGGCATGATTGAGATCGGCATTGGCGCTGGCGCCGAGAGCATGAGCCAGCAGTACGGCCCGCAAGCGGTGACGGAGTTTAGCGACCTACTCGAGGAGCATAAGACGGCTGCGGAGTGCAAGGTGCCTATGGGTGTATTGAGCGAGAAGATGGCAAAGGAGAAGGGCATCCCGAGGTCTGAGCAGGACAAGTTCGCTGCCAGCTCCTTCCAGAAGGCCGTCAAGGCTCAGAAGGCGGGGCTCTTTAACGAAGAGATTGCGCCGTTGACCGTCAAATGGACAGATCCTAAGACAGACGAGGAAAAGACCATTACGGTTGATAGGGACGATGGTGTCAGGGACGGTATCACACCAGAGAGCTTGGGCAAGATCAAGCCTGCATTCGCAAAGGATGGATCTATCCATGCGGGTAACGCCTCCCAGATATCTGATGGCGCCGCTGCTGTTCTGCTCATGAAGCGCAGCACCGCTCAGCGTCTCGGTCAAAAGATCGTTGGCAAATTCGTACAGGCGTCTATTGTCGGCGTTCCCCCGCTTCTCATGGGTGTCGGTCCTGCTGCCGCGATCCCCGTCGTTCTCGAGAAGACTGGTCTGAACAAGGATGAGGTGGACATCTGGGAGATCAACGAGGCTTTCGCCAGCCAATGCTTGTACTGCATCAACGAACTTGGCTTGGACAAGGCGAAGATCAACCCCAAGGGTGGTGCTATTGCCTTCGGGCACCCACTTGGTGTAACTGGCGCGAGGCAGGTCAGCACACTCCTCACTGAGTTGAGGCGGACGGGGCAAAAGATTGGTGTTACAAGCATGTGCATAGGAACTGGAATGGGCATGGCCGCCGTGTGGGTTGCGGAATAAACTGGTTCTTTATAAAATGGCAATGTTTTGTATGATTATGAATAGACATGGTTGATATTTAAGGGCTATTTTTCTAGCATGTTGAAGGTCCGGTGAAAGTTGTTCCCTAAAATGTTGGCCGAAGGCATCTCGGCGAACATCGGCTGGCTAATCCATATCGTGGAACTCGCTTCACTAGAATTCTTAACGAACACCAGTATCTCATTTCAAGTTTTTTCAGATGAAAATTTGCGGTAATCTAGTATTTGAAATTCGAAACTACGTCACCAGATCAAAACAACTCCTCTTGATGGTGTAGTTGGTTTATCACGTTCGGCTGTAATATCTATTGTTACCGAAAGGTCCCTGGTTCGATTCCGGGTCGAGAGAAGTCATTTTTTGGTGCCGTTAAGGCTATCTATCCAACTTTTTGCCGTCTAGAATACAGTTTACAATCAATTTTTGAGTCACAGCGCTAACAAGGGGTAATCACGAAGTACTCTACTCCCTCGCGGAAGCAAAAAAGTCGAAAACGACGCACTAGCCGCCATTATTGGAAGACTCTTAGACTCCCGTGTTTTCCCCATATTATTCTATTCAAACCGCATGTATGAGGGGCCTCACCTGAGCATATTATGTTCGACTTTCTCATGTGAGCGCCAATTACGATGGCAACGACGTATAGTCGATCGATTCGACCTACGATATTGAATGCGACTGAAATAATAAATCTAGTACACAAGGTCTTGTCTAATAAAAGCTGCTAAAAAGATAGACAGTTCTGTTTGATAGTTATTATTTTATCTGCATTTAGTCATTTGGACTATCACAAATATCTCGATGATGAATATTTCCAACACATTCTACTGACATGCTGAGGGAAATAGAGCTAAGTCGAAGGATAGATTCAATTCACAGCGATTCAATGTTATCTGAGATGCCATCACACATGCGATGCTACCGGCCATCCCCGAACCTTCAATGTATAGCCTGAAGGTTGATAGGACGAGTCTCAGTAGCATGGCAGCTATTACTTATCCACTACTACCTTTTCCATCTTCCCAACTGGGTTGCGATGATGCATGCGATCAAGCGCTTGCATATAGCTCTGAGTTTGGCCTTGGGATACCTACAGCGTTTCTTATGTGCATTTCGATATTTGCTTATACTTAGAAAAGCTAACGAGAGTGGCTGGGAACAACCGACATGTCTCTTGATAATCAAACGATGCAAAATGGCTTCTCTGGTCCAAATCGGCTGCAAGGAATGCTGGAGCGAATATTAGCCTCGGTTTTCGAATCAAGAATTAGCCGTGCGTCATCCTCATAGCAAGATCTCATTATTGCGGCTCAATCTTATGCGTAACAAATATTGCAGACTGCACGTGGCATTAGGCGTTGCGGGAATATGGGGGGACGTCAGCGCTTAAAACGTCAGCAGTTTGCGGGACAGCCAATAAATGATGGTTTTGAACGTCAGCAATATGTAGCTATAATATTTCGGGATACGCAGGATTGAGCCGAGCCTTGAGCCTCCTGACGACAGTTGGGTTGGGGTAATTCTTGAGCCGTACAAACAGTGATGCATATGTGTATACTCTCACGACTTCCTACTATTTCTTTTCGTAATGGAAGTAAAATACGCATCGAGTTTTCGGCTTGGTTGAAGACAGAATTTGATGCACCGCTGCACTAACAGTGAAGCGTAAGGATTCTAGAGCATTTACAAATTCGACAAATAAGTGGAGAGATGTATGACATTCTTGGGCGCTTACTTGCATGAGTCAATCGGCTAAAGAGGCATACCGGTGGCGCTAATACTTCTAGAATCTGAATGTTTGCTAACACAATATGGGACATTTGCTAAGTCCTACAGAAGATTGAACATGAGCAGTTTCCAACAGCAACTGTATTTTGAATTTTCACTGACTGCGCAGTATAGGATGTTTCTAATGTCTTCGTTACTGTAATCTTACGGCACGCGGGGCAAGCAAGTCTGGTAGCAGGATCGGTAAGATTGCCCAAGGACTGTCTTGTTCCTTGCGGATAGATCGGGTCGGGATTCCCTTGTAACTCGCAGGTGGATTTAAACTATCAATAGCGTGCTTTTAAGGTTTGCATTTGTTCCTGATATACGAAAGCAAGGTCTGGCCGGCAGGCTATTATAAGGAAATAGGCTAACAATGTGACTGATTCGCATGGTATCAGACTACATTTCACAACAGCAAAAGCCTGATTGTGTCCAGCCTCAAATTCACAGCAAATTCGGTGTTGAAGTTCCAGAAGCCAGAGATATATGTTCCTAATCAAAAGGTTTCTTACTGTACAACAGGAGGTCTCATGCTTCTAAATCGAAATCGTGCAAGCATCACACGTCCCCCGAGCTCACCGCTCAATTGGACTCCCTATATGGCAAAAGCGGCTTGGCTCGTGGATTCGTCGGATGATAATACCCACAAAATTATGTATTGCTTCATGGCTTATAGAGCAGGTAAAGGAATCTCATACTCGTGTATGTACCTCCAGCTAACTAGAAGGAGCTTAAAATTGTACCAAAAGCGCAAAGTCGGTAGTTTCGATTAGCATGGATCAATGCTCCGATTTGGCAGGTTGGTAGGCCGTCAGCACCCTTCCAAGCGATTTGTGAACAGCTTGCTGAGCTTGCGTGTATCAACATCGACGACTCGATATGGAAAACGGAACAAGAATCCTTCGTAGAATGAACTATAAAGAGCGAGCTTTCACAGAGACATGATATCACCGCAACACATATTCTATCATAATAGGAGTCATCACTACAGTCATGCGTTCTTTCAGCTTCGCCGCCGTCTTCCTCGCTTCCCTTTCTGCAGCCCTTCCTCAATCTCCTGGCGATCCAGATTTCTACAACACAGTTGCAGATATTTACTCCGGGCCTTCGTGTTCCGCTGACTCTTTCGTGTGGGCTGATCCCATCTTCGGTACTGGAGGCACTTGCCAATTGCTCGATCGCAACAACAACACGCCCGATATCTACAGCTACAAAGTTACAGCGCAGTATCCAGGATGCACTGGTAAGACTGGCTTCCAATATCACATCATAGATCTCAAGGCGTTAATGCGAAATTGTACAGCTACACTTTACAGCGATGATACCTGCTCAGGCGCTGGCGTCGTCGCCGCGGTTGGACAGTGCGTGGAACCGACTGACGGAAAGCCATTTGTGAGGGCTTTTGTGGATTGCGGCTTCTAAATGGACACACTAGGCTAGAATAACAATTGACTTGTCAGATGAAGCACGAACTACTGTGGCCCCCCAAACAACCTACCTGACCAACTCCTTTCCCGCTGGGTTTGTGTAGTGCTCGTATGACGTCCATGCCTTCTAGAACCAAAATCTCTAATATTGCAAAGAGCTGCTCCCATATCACTTCTATTCATGTAAAGATCACTCGAAGTAACTTAGCCTTACCTTACTCTATCCAACCTCATGATGCACAGCTCCGGTCCCATGACTCTATCATAAGTCGGGGCTGGTAGGGGTTGCATGCTCCCATCCCCCCTCATGCTCCGATTCCACCATTCAGTGTTATACATATCGAATGATGGCATAGTTCTAGAACTGTGTGAGAAGTTCACTACGATAAACGGGACAGCTAGTATTTGACGCGAGCCACGATTCGAGGAAAGATTTGTGGAAAGAATGAGAGCAGCCGCGTACGGTGATAGAGCGCGGACTTAACTCTAAGGCTTTCCAGCAAATGGAGCAATCAACAGAACCAGAGGTATGAGCGCTGGATTCCAAGGGTCGGTATGCAACAAAGTTCCTATCGAGGAACTCATCTTTTTGGGGTAGGCTTGACATAGCTGGTTACATGTGCAGAGTTTAGGAGTTAGCAATATTTTTGTACTTAAACGAGAACTGAGCGACAAGTTGTAGATGCGAAAGCGCCTTCACAAGACAAGTCTGAATCATGGCAGAAGTATATGTGGATGGTGAAAGCAGTCAATGAGACACGACACCGCCAGTATATATAAATGAAAAACCACAAATACAGCAAATAAAGAAGTGAAGTAGTTCAATTGAGATACCCAGGTCGGTGAAATCTAAACCTCGAAACAGTTAGATTGCTGTGCATGTATAGAACACCGTTTATTGAAAAGGTCTTCCCAAAAATAACAGAACACTGTGCCGATTATGCGTATAATGAAACCACTGGTAAACAAAAACCTACGCCCCCCTCCATAACAATTTTGTGGTAATAATGTGATATACTTTGCTCCTTATGACTCAGCCCACCGAGCGATAGTAATACTTGCGGTATAGACCATCGCACATACTCCGACCACCATCATCAGAATGTCGCCCGCCTTCGCCAGATTGCTCTGCGCAACACCTTTAAAGTGAAGGTAAGCTGGGTAAATGTATACTAGTGGGACGCAAGCGATACTTCCAATCAACGCCACGAATTTGTCAAGGTCGCTTGCACCCAATGCCGCAATCACACCCGTTAGGAGCACCACCCCTGTTCGGAATGCGTTCTTCTTCCACTTTGTCATCGTGTTCTGCTTTCCAGAGCGGTGTCCGAATGTCTTCCCTTCAAGAATACGGATAGCCGGAAATAGCTGTACAGGCTCCCCAACCATCACTGCCGTGGCATACAAAAATTGAATTGCGTTGACGAGTTTGCTGGATTGCGGGAAATTGGTGATGACTTCGACGCTGACGTGCTTGCCAAAAGTACCGTAACAAAGAACACCAACGGATGTGAAGATGACAGTAATGATGAGCATCACTATTGCCAAGAGCTTGTTGAAGTGCTCTGGATGTTTCATGCTCGATTGGATTGGCAATATCAGACCTATACCTTCGAAAGTGAAAATCGCGGAGCCGATTGTAAGTGTAAAATCCCGGGGATTGAAAAGCTCGACAGATGGATGGAAGCCACGCATTTCTGATATGCTGGAGATGTCATACCAGTAAATGTATGTCAGTCCAATGAAGATGAAGATGTCGGCAAGGATTGCGGCAGGTCCAAGCTTCGATATATTGCGAATGAAGGACATCGGAATTAGAGCAATGATTTGAATGGCTATCAGGGCGTCTGTTGATAGTGGAACCTTGTTACTGGGAGTGACAGCTGCCAGGAAGGACGAGAAGTTGTCTGCCGTGAAGATGAGACCTGCACAGACGAAACAAATCTGCGACAAGGTAATCGAAGAGAGAATGAGTGATCGCAACCTTCGTCCTCCAATCGCCTGGCCAAGCTCTCCGTAACCGCCGCCGTACCGTGACCTGCATTCAAGCAGGAGTTGGAAGCAGAGCATAGTAACCGCAGCGACTGTGATGAGCGTTATCGACGAGAAGAGCATGCCACCATTTTTGAAGGCTTTAGGAAGAAACATGATGCCGGTACCAATAAAGGCTTTCAGTAACGTGAAGAAAGACTTGACGTTGGAGGCATCGCCCTGCGCCCTAGCCCTCCTGGAGCTCTTCCTCCGGCCAAGTAGTGGCCGTTGCTCGTCTACTTCAGTATGTGCCTCTTCATCTTCAATAGCGGTTTCTTCGTCATCCGAGTCCTCTAGGTCTTCTCCCGCGAAATTGCCGTAGAGTTCTAGGAAGGAGACGAAATTCCTCGCAACTGGAGTAGCGATGTTGCTCAAGCGTCTACCTTGGTGAGCCAAAAAGGCTCTTCTGAAGCCTCCAGGCGCAAGCTGCTCAGAAACTGGGATATCATCGTGATCGGTGTCAGAAGGGGCGTATTCGGCGGGGTGTGAAAACGTTGCAGCTCTCTGGTGCAATTTAGCTCGCCTGGAATTGGCCTGCATGCGATAGAGATCTCGGTGAATGTCTCCGCCTGGAAGGCGTAATGATGACTCTAGTGACTCATCGTTCTGGATGGAGCTGTTCGTCGCACCGTTAAGCCTAATACCATCGAATTCGGCTGTGTAGGCAGGGTCCAAGTGCTCAGCGAGGATCCTATTGCCCCCTGCAAGGTCCTGTTCGGAATGCCGAGCTGAGATGTCCGACATGGCTTCGGATTGTCGTATTTCCTAGAATGAAGGCCGTTCGAGTAGAACAGGAGGCGAAGTTGGTGTCGGTGAACGCCAGAGCAGGACGGAGTTCTAAGAAGAAAAGTCTAGAATGGCCCGTGACCTTGACATCATCGGGCGCTTTAACTGCAGCAAAGTGCAATTGCCAGCAGCGTCCGCTGTATGCAGTGCTGCAGATGGGTCTCGGAGATGCGACCTCCAAAATAGTGTTGGGAAAAGAAAGACCGACTGGCTGCTCTTAAAAGACGGTCCCAAAGGTACCAAAACTGGCAGCGTTCATGCTGGAAGCTTCAAGATCAGCGTCCTGCAATGTGGGCAAATGTGGGGAAGCGAAGGCTAGACCCTCTGGAGAATGCCAAGCCCTCAGCCGCAACCACGTGATGCTGCACGTGGGGCCATCTCTCATGTTAATTTGATTGGCCCATGGTCTTGCGCTCAGTATCCCGGCGGGGATGGCTTTTAATCAAACGCCTTATCGGCTGCAACACTCCCCCCATTAGCCCGCAATGAACACGTTTCTTCCGCTTGGCCATAGATTCATAAGTTCGCCCATGTAGCAATGGAGTGCGAACAATCCTTTGTTTCATTGTTGCTTGGCTGCAATGGCACCCCCAGGCTACAATCCACCCAGTTATGTGCTCGACAACATCCCCAAACGCTACATGCACAAGGATCCACCACCACCAGGAACCGACACCAATGGACGCGCCTACTTGATTTTCTTCTCCTACCTGGGCCTCTGCGTCTCGTTGACTTTCTTTGTCTGCGCCAAGCTTGCTAAGAAACACAATGTACTGTCCAAGTCGACTACAGCACGGCTCCCACAGCGGTGGCATGTGAGAATATTTGCGGCTCTAGCAGCAGGCAGCTTATTTACAACGTGGTACCACATGTTCGCCTTTTTACACGTTTCCTACCAGCAATGGGCCATGTGGCGTTCATACTACCAACTTACCCCAGATCAGATGCATTGGGGTCTATGGCTCAAGGAAACTTCACTTTTCCGGGAAATGTGGGATGCATCAGTGGTTGGGAATGCAAGATACTGGTGGACGCATCAGATCTTTATCCTCTCATGCATTTTAGGACTCAGCTTAGAGGAGAGGGGTAGGTTTCGCAAGTAATGCTTGTGGGTAAAGTCTAACGACATTAGGTGTCCGACGTGGTATCAGACATACATGGGCCTTCATGCTCTTGGGTCAGGTCGTTTCTGTCAGCTTCTCTACAAACCTATACCTCCTCACTCTTCTCATGAGCCCTCCGCCGCCGCTCCCTCCATCAACAGGTGTATATAGGAGGAAGTGGCTCGGACCATGGCTTATCAACCTTCTCACTATCGTATTCACTCTCGGACCCGCGTACATGCTAGCTGATGAGCACTACTGGTACCACCAGAAGGAGTTTCTGCCAATGTTACTGACGCCCCATGTTGCCCTTCTCGTCCTGCCGATCGCTCGAGCTATTTTACCCGAAAAGTACATGACTGACTCAAATGTTGAATTTTCGGGTACCGTTTACAAGTTCCTATGGGGCGCAACAAACTTTGGAGGCGGGCTCCTGTTCACTCGAGTTACTGTCTTAGCTTGGAATTATAGTGGCGTTGGCGGTATATTGCAGCAGCTATGGGAACATCCGGCCGTCAGCAGCGTAGCATTCGATACTACTTTTTGCTGGATCACCTGGACCATGTGGTGGGTCATTCAAAACCGGTCCGTCAGCGATGCCATCGATGTTGAGGAGAAGGATGACGGATATGCAGGTGCGGGGTCTGGAAGAACTACTACTAGAGTAGATGATGATAGCTCGGTACGAAGGCGGCAAACTTGAAGCATCGCAAGCAGTAGATTGCCTTGTAAAAGTCCTCAACAGCATAAGTCAAGTGTGCGGTGTGGATCTGTGGTGCATATTGGGTGCTGATGATGCACTGACCAACATCATCCGGATACTGAGTTTCTTCTATTCATCGCACTGATCACACTGTGTTAGAGCTCAACTCAGGTCCATGATGTACTTGGAGGCTCGCATGCTTCCCACCCTGCTCTTAATGGCCCTTATACTGATGTAATAACTTGGACCCTTGGTAGCACAATTATCGATTTGCCTAAAATAGATGATGCGTAAGCACGCTAAGTGTCTTTCTCCAATACTACGCATATTGCATCGCGAACAAACACTGCATCCGTACCGCATTCTGTTCAAATCGACGTTTATCGATGCAACGGATTTGCCGCACGCTTGCCCATGGGGGGAAACGGAAGTGGCGTCGCATAAAAAGCTTGGGCGGACACGACGTGGATGCCACAAAGCTTCGCACGCTACTGCGTAACGGGGATTCAAGAAGGCCGATTCGAGGACAGACGAGCCCCTTCAGGCATACCAATACGCTGCACACGAGATGTCGTTAGATAATTCCAACCAGTTGGGTCGCACGAAGCGACGTCACATCTCAGGACATGGAATGATCGGCACCAGACCTTGTGACCTGCTCCCTGGCGACGGATATTTCTTCTGATCAACAAAGTTCGCAGACTCTTCTCGAATCACACCACTATAAAGACGAGAGGGACCGCGACTATTATATTTATCTAGTGTGCCACCTCTGCAACTCACTACATCATCCTCCCATCTACTCCTATCCGGGTCGTTCGCTTCCGCTCGCAAAAAAAGCTGCAACTATGAAGTTCTCAGTTCAAGCTCTGGCTCTTTCACTGGCCACACTGGCCGCCGCCCAATGGGATCAGGAATCCAAACCCTTCAAACTCGTCCTCGTCTCCAAGGACCCCAAGATCTCTGGCCAGGGTCTCGCTGCCTGCCATACAGGCGCAGCCATCGAATCGCTCTGTCTCACCAACAGCAGCTCTACCTCCAAGCCAGACCCCATTGCTCCAGTAACTTTCCGCTTTAATACCTCCTCTCAGGCCCAAGTACCCGACCCGGCCCTCGGCGCCCCTGGCATCTTGACCTACTCTTTGCCAGCACAGCCGCCCATTCCTTCTTCCCTGCAGTTCTACTACGACCCCACCACCAACTATGCGCTACCGCTGTTATTCCCTGGGTCTGGTGCAGATACCCAAACGCTTGCATTTGATAACAAGAATCTGTTAAACGTGCAGGGATACGTGGACTACAAGGTGAATCCGCCCAAGGCTGGTGAGACCAAGGCATACTACCGATGGTATGCATGCACGACCTATTTCATAGGCTATGAGTATGTGGACTTGGTCTGGGGTTTGGGTGACAAGGCGCCGGAAACCCCGGGATGCGTCAAGGTTGATGTGAAGAGGGTATTTGTATAACGGGCAAAAAATAACGATCGATGATGTGATGGCAGCATCCATGAGCTAGGAGGTGGTTTGAATGGCAGGGCTTCATAATATGAGCTATAATGGAAGAAGGTGGAAGAAGTTAATCAGTAGCAAAAGTGTCCACATAAGTGTCGTGCATATTTGTGTCGCTCGGTTCAGCCAATGGAAGGCAATGAATATCTATTTCACATGCAGATGAAGCGTACTTGCAGCTCAAAAACCAGTATAAACCATTGTCAAGGGGCAACTTCTGTCTCAAGATGCATGACATTGGCGCTTTCGCTTTTTTCCCAAACATTTTCCCTGTGTGAACGCCCATCTAAAGCTATAGTTCCCAAATCCAGAGTACGCTTGAACGCGCGAAACCAAAAGCCGAAGCAACAATAGTGTCGTCTACGAATGTCGATGGAAAAAAATGCATACCAATTGGTATAAGCATATGAAAGGGAACATTTATCCTGCAGGCTCATGTGTATCATCATGAAACTCACAGCACGGCGACAATGAGATAAGTGGCGATAGGAATTGCAACATAGGCAACCGGCCTTTTTGGTCGAGGTCCATCATTAGTGTAAGCGCTGCTGCAACACGAGTCTCTGTTATAAGATACGTTGTTTGCTGTAGCCGCAACCTGAAATACTGAACCGTTGAAGTTACCGAAGTTGTAGTAGTCTACAAGTAGCCAGTTTGGAGGGCGGCCCCACATAGCGGTACATCCATTGACACTTTGTCCCAAACTCCAGTTGCCATGATCCGCGTTGACTTGATCTAGAAGCGTATAAGCTGGAATGAGAATATTCACACCCAACAGCGGCACATTGATGTTCAGATTGTGGTTTGCCATGTACATTTTGTTCCTGGAAACATCTTCCGGTTGATTGGGTGGACGTTGCTCGGTGCAGGGAAAGGTTGGATTCGTTGGGGAAAATGGTGTCTGCCATTGATAATTGAACTCATCGAGAAGCCAAGGAACTTCAGTTTGATTTGCCAGATAGTCAAGCATAACAACAACTCGTTTATTAAGCAGGATCATTTGTGACAGAGTAGGCCAGTCTTCCAGTGTCATGGTTCTATTGGGTGGAGTATAGAGATATTTCATCATGCCAGAATTCTGGAATGGCTTGATATAGGTGGTGGGTGGAACCCGGTTATCGTTGCCCATCATAATAGCAATCACTTCATAGGGGTGGTGATCAAGCCAAGACCGCACAGTTGTAAGATATGATTCGAGAGTACCAACGTTAAGAAGGTCACATGAAGTGTGGCAAAGGTGGAGGCCGGCTGTAGCGTTAGGGTAATGTGTCTCAAATTGAACTATCAGGAAAGCTTAGCATCTGGATATGAGAATGGAGAGAGTGACCTACGACCGCGGATTCCATTGTTAAGCTGAGTGCGAACAGGATATACCTGATTGCTTGCGGCATTGTGAGGCACTACGAATGGGCTGTTGTGAGCTACCACCATAGAGATATTACTGAATTTCCTGTCACAGAATTCGACATAGCCATTGCATCGTTGTGAGTTTGTCGGCAAAGACCGTGAGGTACTTGAAACAGTGCCACTAAATACAGCTGTAGAGTTTCCACCTGTAATCCCAATGAAAGAACTGGTGGATGTGGTTTCGGCAGATGGAAAGGACAAGTATCCTGTAGTATTACTAGGAATTCGATCTGTGACCGTGGCTCCTATCACACTCGTTTTCAGAGAGCTACCATAGTCGTACACAATCGTCCGAGGTCCAGTTATCGACTCTACCCGAACCGATGCCGTACTGATCGATGTTGACATCTCATAGGAACTCGATGTTGAGAGAGTTGATTGCGCTCCAATGGGGTGCGCAAGAAATAGTGACAATAGGAAATGAATAGAAGGAAGCATAATCAGTTGCAGGAGGAAAATAATAGTGGACAATGTTTCGGAGACGTATCGGGGTGAGCAATGTTTGTGAGGGCCTCGTCAAAGCATCCAAAACAAGAGCTTAGACTTGAAGCATTCTGAAAATATTAACTTGAAAAACAAATGCGACGGCACGGTCGGAAGGTACGATGACGCGTAGCAGGTGCGCATGCGGTGTGGGGACAGAGCCACACACCGGGATCGTCCGGACTTACTATTGGAATCCGGCCAGCCTTTCAATCCACTCTTAGGGTCTTGAAAATAGTCTACCCAACAATCAGCTCATTAGAATGATGTGTTTTCACAACTTGGACCAAAGGAAGGATGAAAAATGGAATGCTTCGAGAACCACGCTGGACAATTTTGCTTATCGTAATAAATCCTGGTGCTGCATTTACCTCTAGAGACTTGTGAGACCGTGATGATGTCTAGCATACCGGAATTTCTAAGCGCCTTTAATAGGACTTTGTGAAAGACTAGTTAAAGTGAGGTCACCAGCAATCATTTTAGTTGTAAACAGCCAGTCATCTTCAAGATACCATGCCGGTGATGTTAAGACATAGCTTCCGTAGAGGTGATAGTGCTGCATCGATACTTTTTTTCAGCACTATAACTTCGCAGGCAATGCGCGACTGGTTCTTAATTCCACCTGGAAATTGTACGGGCACGTTGGATGCGTTTGAAACGATGTTGAAGGAACGGGAGGACTAGCGCACTGCGGCAATCTGAGGGGGCTTGACGCTATCTCTTGGGAATCACGCTTTTCATCATTCTTTTCCCCTTCATATTTCCCCTATCTTTGCACTCGGCCAATGCCACTTAAAATTACCTTACCAAGCTGTATCTTTATTTAGAAGCACTCACTCATGTTCATACCTAGAAGCTCCGGACGTATCTTGGGGCTGATCAAGAGCCTGATGCTTGGCTGTTATCTTGGCATCAACACTTTTTTTCAGCTGGCCGACAGAGCTTTGTTCCCTATCTGTTTTGGTACCCGCTCCAGCAATGTAAAAACGGGCGGTGCGAACATCAAATCCCGACCCGAAGCATCTCCGGCGCTGACATGTCACCGCTACAATCTCAGATGTTTGATGGGGAAATAGCAGCTCCGCCATGGTCGGCCAGGACCGAAACCCCAGTAAATGTCGGTGTTGTAAGACCAAGAGGATGATATACCGGGATGAATACGAAGGTGATAATGCGTACCTGACATGCTAATGTACCGAAAAAACGGTGAAGTGTAGACGTTGGGCACATATGACCAGCCCATGGTTGCTCAGTAAGCATCTACAACTGACGAGCCAATTTTCGCCAAGGACGATAAAGTATGCCAAATGTCCCTAGAGATGTACTCAAAAAATAGCTTGGCGACTGTGTTTGCTACATAGAATGACTCACGTGGGTTACCTTACAAACTGGTTGGATAGTCAGCAACTACTCCTTCATGTAACTGCATCACCTACCATATCACGCCAGCACGGGTAGCCTAACCTTCTACCAAGCGTCTAGAATCTAGAGTTTCATGCAAGTATTTCTGGTCGATCATCTCAATCAGTATAGCGTACCCACACCTGGATGTCCAATTCTGACATCACAGGGTTTCTCTGCACGGGAATACTACACAGACACATCACCTTTGAGCTTGGCTTGGTGTCTGCTTGAAACTTTTCAGCCCATCTATGATCTTGGTATAATCCTTGGAAGACAGACCCACCAGCCTCACTATCATGCTCCTAGTGCGGCAAGGTGAGGCAGGTAGTAGAAGCATGCATCCCAGGTATCGGGAAAGAGGCATCTCAACAGGAGAGGAAAAACCTCATCGACAAAAGGTATAAAGAGCATTTCAAGTTCCCACAGAAAGCCCTCACCACAGCACCTTTCAGCTCAAAGCACAAACAACGACAGCTCCACACTCACTCTACCTTCCAGTCTTTAGGCTCCCAACTCTCAATCATTCAAAATGAAGTTCGCTGCTCTTTCCATCCTCTCCCTCCTCTCCATGACCATCATGGCAGCTCCCACTCCTGAGGACGAGTTCCCTCCCCCAGAAACCTTCAGCGCTCAGGTCGTCAACCTCAAGAACGCGCCTGCAGCTCCCACCGCCTCTGCCACCGCCATCTCCAAGCGCCAGGCCCCCGAGACCGTCATCCTCTCCAACTGCGACCCCAGCGTCGGATCCTTGTAAGCCCCCCACACACCTCCTCCTCTCCCACAAAAGCACCCACCAAGCTCACCACGAGCCTCCCAGCATCTTCTACTACGAAGCCGGCCACGAAGCCAACGGCATCTACGACGACTTCTGCCGCGTGACGACCGGCAGCTTCGTCAGCTGGGAGGGCCGCGGCGTCAGCTGCAAGTTTGCGTCGACGGGCGTGATCTTCCGCAGCAGCATCAACGTCAACGCCCAGGACCAGGCCGACTTCACCGTCGTCGGCAGCGGCAGCAACGGCTTCCGCACCTTCACGTGCCGCAAGGATAACAAGCGCGTGCACTACGCTACCTCCACCACTTCTTGCAAGAGCATCTACTACTGCCAGGTGAGTTTCGAGGCCGGAAAAGGCGGGGCTTTTGGGGTGGTTGGGTAGCTGACGGGATGACAGTAAATACCACTTTTTCTTCTTCCCTTTATGGAAAGATCGAAAATAATGAAATACGGAGCTAAGACGCGGTGCGAGAAGGTAGCACAGGGGGGATGGATGACTGGATGGATAGGTGGCACTCTGGAGGGTGAAGATCGAAGATGGAAGTCTCCTATGTCTCAAAAAGCCGCTCGCTCCTTTTACGATAATTTCTCTTTCCGTATAGAATCTCTACTATCGTCTGCGCAGACAAACAAGATGCTCCTTGAAACTTTCGTGACGTATGCAAGATTGAAGTCTGTGCAGGTGGAAGCATGCAAACATCTCGCATTTAAAAACGACACATCAACGAAAGCAACCTCGACACAAGAAACTTTCTAAACATTTCGCACGCGGACCACGTCTCGATGGTTCATCGCACCACCCTACGCTAGGACGACGCTCACTCATAAGCTAGAACAAGGAGAAGAAGAAAAGGGTAATAAGAAACCGTTACCAAATGCAGTCCTATCCCTCCATTCCCATTCCCATCCACATCTTAATCATCCCCCAAGAAAGTCAACAAAGAACGCTATGAGACCAGAAAAAACTCCTCTCGACATAAATATAATATAATAGCCAGTTCAACTACAAAGACGTAAGATGTGAAAGCCATACATAGCCCGAAAACGCAGCCAGACGAAGAAAACAAACACTGCTGGTATGGGGGTATCAAACCGCAAGAAAAGATGCTTGGATATATAAGAAAAAAGTATCGTAAAATGACATCCTTCAGATACAAAGTGAAGGGCAGGCTTGAGCTAACAGTGCCAAGGAAAATTAGTAGGGGGTTTTCTCACCACCTAGCGATATTCCCTTAGGCCACCAAGGCTTCCCCAAGCAGCGAGCACATCCTCGCTGACACTGCACCTGGTACTAGCCGTGCCGACGGTGACGCTCTCCCTTTTTATGCTCCCAGTGCTGTTCACACTGTTCACGCTACTGACTCGGCTGACTACTCGACCAGACCGACGGTCTTGGATGGAGCGATTGGGAGAAGAAGTACGAGTCGAGATTATACCGTTATGTTTGGTCTTCGGGAGGCCAGTTGTAGTGATGGAGAGTGAGGGGTTTCTCATAGAGGTTCGGCTCGGCGGCTTTGACTGGACGTGGAGCGATTCGATAGAGCTTGTAGGGCGGGACGCGGCTTCGGTTACAGGAGGGAGGTCACGGAGTTCGACCGATGGCTTTTTCGTGGGTAAAGAAGGGGGCATCCCCGTTCCGCTTGATGCAGTGCGACGACGTTGATGATGTGTTCCTTGCGCTTCTTCAGATTTGATGCTACCAGCAGGTAGGTCAATGACACCAGTCTCAAGAACCGCAACTTCATCACCATCACCGTTCCAGGAAGGCTCACTGCTTGCTACCTTCACGTCGACATCATCTTCGCCATGACGAAGACCCGGGGTTACCGGAGAGGGTATAGGAGAAGGCTGACCAGTAGTTGAAGTAGGGGTGGGAGAGGGAAAGGGATCAAGTGGGGAGAACTCTGGTGGGGGAGAGAGAAGCCGTTTTGGGGTGGTATGGTTTGTGGGGGAAGGTTGGCGGTCAGAGCGGGGATCGCAGGACGAGCTGTCTCGGAGCACACTCGATCCCACCGTAATGTCTTGGGTAGCAGCA
>Ga0247757_10000160_pt1 | contig 56708 bp, 45 predicted proteins | sample UWRJL126311R4_FD_180929 | JGI IMG/M metagenome (GOLD analysis project Ga0247757, IMG submission 180929) | Plant litter microbial communities from Arlington Agricultural Research Station in Wisconsin, United States - UWRJ-L126-311R-4 | ecosystem: Environmental > Terrestrial > Plant litter >... | reverse complement strand
TGCCGGCTTCCGTTCGTGGAGAAAATCGACGTCAATAGCGTGCCGGCCGACATGGCCAACAAGTTGCCGATTGGCTACGCCAAGTCGCACAAGTTGCTCGTGCTGGGCGACTTCGAAGACCGCGTCGAAGTGGTCTGTTCCGATCCGCTCGATACCGACGGCTTGGATGACATCCGCGCGGCATTCCAGAAGCCCGTGGTGCTCTCGGTTGCGCCCGCCGATACAGTGGTCGACGCGATCAACCAGGTATACGAGCGCCAGCAAACGATCAGCGAGCTCGAGACCGACCAGGTCGAAGACGACGAAGAAATCGACATCCTCGACTCGGACGACGACGCGCCGATCATTCGCTGGGTGAACGGCCTGTTCTCGCAGTCGGTGAAAGAGCGCGCGAGCGACATTCATATCGAGCCTGAAGAGCGGGAGGTCGTCGTGCGCTACCGCGTCGACGGTCAGCTGTACGTCGCCCGCCGCGCCAGCCTGCAGTTCATGAGCTCGGTGGTTGCCCGCGTGAAGATCATGGCCGGTCTGAACATCGCGGAGAAGCGCCTGCCGCAAGACGGCCGCATTTCATTGCGCATCGCCGGCCGCAGCATCGACATTCGCGTTTCGACGATCCCGACCAGTCGCGATCACGAACGAATCGTGATGCGCCTCTTGCACAAGACCAACAAATTGTTGGACATCGCCGAGGTCGGCTTTGCCGAACGCGACCGCTGGCTGATGGAACACCTGATCCATCGCCCGAACGGCATTTTGCTCGTCACCGGGCCGACCGGTAGCGGCAAGACGACCACGCTGTATGCGTGCTTGAACAAGATCAACCGCCCCAAGATCAACATCCTAACCGCGGAAGATCCGGTCGAGTACGAGATCGGTGGCATCCACCAGGTCGCGGTTCAGGCCAAAATCGGACTCACCTTCGCCAGCGCACTGCGGGCCTTTTTGCGCCAAGATCCAGATGTGATCATGGTCGGTGAAATTCGCGACCGTGAGACCGCGGAAATCGCGATCCACGCGTCCATGACCGGTCACTTGGTGCTCAGCACGCTGCACACGAACGACGCGGCGAGCGCCGTCACGCGCTTGGTCGAGATGGACATCGAGGCTTTCTTGGTGCGCTCGACGGTGATCGGCATTCTGGCGCAGCGCTTGGTGCGCGTGCTCTGCCCGCACTGCAAAGAGCAATACGAAGCGACTTCGTTCGAACTACAGCAGCTCGGTATCGACCCCGAGCGCACGCGAAGGCGCGACGAACGCGTGCTCTCTCCGCGCTACACCGCGCACGACGTGAAGTACGAACCCGTCGGCTGGCGTGGCCCGGGGATGCCGTTGCTGTACCGTGCGAAGGGCTGCTCGCACTGCGAAAATAAGGGCTTTACTGGGCGAATGGGCATCTACGAGCTGCTCGTTGCCGACGACACGGTAGGCGCTCTGGTGCTGGCCAGCGCCGACGCGATGACGATCAAGCGCGCGGCCCAGGGCCAGGGCATGGATTCTCTGCGCGACGATGGCGCACGTAAAGTCCTGCTCGGGCTGACTACGGTCGAAGAAGTCGTGGCCGCGACCCAAGAAGACGTGTTCGTCGACTCCTGAGTTGAAGCATGGCTGTCTTCGAATACCGCGGAATTCAAATTGCGTCCGGCAAGCCGGTCAAAGGCTTTCGCGACGCAGATAACGCGAAGGCCCTACGCGCGGTCTTGCGCCGGGACGGCGTGCTGCTCACGGAGGCCAACGAAGAAGCCGAACGGGGCAGCAAGGCCGCGCGCAAGGTCGATCTGTTCGCCTTCATGCAGCGGCCATCGACGGCCGACGTCGCCGTCATGACGCGTCAGCTCGCGACTTTGGTGCGCGCGGGTGTGCCGCTCGTCGAATCCGTGGCGGCGTTGGTCGAGCAAGTCGAGAAAGAGCAGCTCAAGCGCACGTTGACCGCCGTGCGTGAGTCGCTCAACGAGGGCACTGCCTTCGCCAAGAGCCTCGAAGCGCACCCCAAGATCTTCCCATCGCTCTACACGAACATGGTCGCGGCCGGCGAGGCTTCCGGAACGCTGGAAGCCGTGCTCGAGCGCTTGGCTGACTTCATGGAAGGCCAGGCCCGACTCAAGGGCAAAGTCACGGCCGCGCTCGCTTACCCCGTGTTGATGATGTTCATCGGCATCATCATGGTCAGTGTGCTGATGGTCGCCGTGGTGCCCAAGGTGACGAGCATCTTCGAGAACCTGGGGCACGCGCTGCCCTGGTACACGCAGCTCCTGATCACGTTCTCGGCGATTCTGGCCGGCTATTGGTGGCTGATCATCGCCGTGGTCAGTGGCGCCGTGTGGTGGTTTCGGCGTTGGCGTGCGACGGTCGCGGGCAAGCTCAAGTGGGACTCGTTCCGTTTGGTCGTGCCGATTTTCGGGCGACTCCAGCTCTTGGTCTCCGTGGCCCGCTTCGCGCGCACGCTCTCGACTCTGCTTTCCAGCGGCGTGCAGCTGCTGCAAGCGATGGAAATCGGGCGTCACGTGCTGGAAAATTCGCGCCTCGAGAGCGTGATCAGCGAAGCGATCGGTTCGATCCGTGGTGGTGAAAGCATCGCCGAGCCGCTCAAACGGGCGCGGGTGTTTCCGCCGATGGTTACGCACATGATCGCCGTCGGCGAGAAGACCGGCCAGCTCGAGGCCATGCTCGAGAACGTGAGCCGCGCCTACGAGGCGGACGTGGAGACGCGCGTCGTCGCCCTGACTAGCTTGCTCGAGCCGCTCATGATCGTGTTGCTCGGTGGGGTGGTCGGCTTCATCGCGATGGCCATCTTGATGCCGCTCATCCAAATGAACGAGCTGGTCCAGTGATGTCGTCGGCCCGACGCTTCCCCGGCGAGCGGCGGATCCGGTTCCCTTGGGAGCGTCGCGGCGGGCTCCTCCGCTTGCTGATGTTGGGGCGAGTGGGCCCCGTGTTGGCCGTGGTCGGCGTGCTGGGCACGATCGCGATCTTGGGTGTACGGGAACGTCACCGTGCGGGAGTGCGGCAAACGCGCGCCACCCTGATCGGCGTGCGCCACGCCGTCGACGCTTTTCGTGCGGACAACGACGGGGGCTGTCCGAGCGGGCTCGACAAGCTCACGAGTTATGGAAATTTCAAAGAAGCTCCCACGGACGCTTGGGGGCACGCGCTCCGTTTCGTCTGCCCGGCTCGTCGCGAAGGAGAGGCGTACCAGCTCTCGAGCGACGGTCCAGACGGCGAACCGGGCGGACTCGACCGCGTAGAATGACGAGGAACCCATGAACACGAAATCATCAGGAATCAGCTTCAATCGAGGATCGTTGGAGATCATGCGTCAACACTTGCGTAAGCGTGGTGCACGCCGCGGCGTGACGCTGGTCGAGGTTCTGATCGTGGTCGCGATCATCGCAATGGTTGCCGGTGGCGTGGCCGTGTTCGCGCTCCCGAAGTACAAGGAAGCGCAGATCAAGAACGCGGAGACCGGCGCGCGTATCGTGCGCACCGCCATCCAGCAGTGGCAGGCCGCCAACAACGAGACCAGCTGCCCGACGATGAGCCAGCTGGTGCAAGAGAAGCAGCTCGACCCCGGCCAGACCACCAAAGACTCGTGGAACCAGGACTACACCCTGACCTGCACCGACGATGAAGTCATCATCTCGTCGAACGGCCCGGACAAGAAGAAGGGTACCAAAGACGACATCGTTGTGCCCAAGGGCGCGGCGCAGAACGAAACCCCGTGATCGGTCGAGATTAGAAGGCGATGGCACTCCCAACGGCTCGGCGAAACGCGCGCTACTACCAGCGCGGGCTCACGCTCGTGGAGCTGTTGATCGTCATCGCGTTGATCGCCGTGCTCGGGGGCACGGTCTTGATGGGGCCCGGGATGTTGGAAGGCAGCCGGCTCAAATCGGCCGCCACGCTGATTGTCAGCGGAGTTCGGCTCGGCTTGGCCCGCGCGAGCACCACTGGTCGCCCCACGCGCTTGGCTTTCGACTTAGACGAGGGAAAGCTGACGTTGGAAGAGGCCGACCGAAGTGTGCTCTTGCGCGAGCGCACCAAGGACGGGAGCTCGGGGGCGAGTCCCGCCACCGATCTGGAGAAAGCGGCGCAGGCAGAATCCGACCGCATCCTGCAGGGGCCGCGCGCGCCGCGCGCCACGTTCCGCGCGGTGCCCGGCTTCAACCCGAGCCCGGACGAAAGCGGACCTGCGCGCTCACTGGGCAGCGGAGTTCAGTTCATCAGTGTTCAGACCGAACACGACGATGATCCGCGCACCAGCGGCCGCGCTTACTTGTACTTCTTCCCTGGCGGCACGACCGAACGTGCCGCGGTTCAGCTCAAGCGGCGCGGTGATGACGGCGGACTGACGGTGAGCATCAGCGGTCTCACGGGCCGCGCCAAGATCGAGCGCGGACGCGTCGATCTACCCGTACCACGCAACGACGGTGAGGTTGGCGAGAGGGACGAGCCATGACGCCGCGCGCCTCACAGCACGGCTTCACCCTGCTCGAAGTGCTGGTTGCGATAGCGATTCTCGGCCTCGGCTTGACCGTGATTCTGGGCTCGCAGGTCGGCCTGTTCACGAACGCGGCCCGCGGCGAGCACCTGACCATCGCGACCAACCTCGCTCGCTGCAAAATGGGCGAAATCGAGGTCGATTTGCTCAAGCTCGGCTACCAGCTGACCGACGTCACGGATGACGGACCGTGCTGCGGCAGCGACGACGGCAACGACGGTTTTCGGTGCACTTGGAAGATCGAGCGCGTGACGCTGCCCGAGCTACCCTTGAGCGGCGCCGACGGCGGCGCGGCTCCGGCGGGTGACGCAGGTTTGGATCTCGGCCCAATCAGCATGCTCACGGGCATCAACCAACCGGGCGGGAAGACGCTCGGTGACCAGTCTCGTCCCACCGATCTGGCCAAAACGCTGGGCAACGCACCGAGCCCGATGGGCCTCGCGCCCATGATGATGAGTATGGTCTATCCCACGCTCAAGCCGATGCTGGAGGCCAGCATCCGCAAAGTGAGCGTTACGGTGAACTACAGAGAGGGCAAGTTCGAGCGTGAACTGCTGGTGACGCAGTACGTGACGAACCCTCAGCAAGGCCAACTCGACCCGGGCGTGATGGGATCCGGCGGTGGGGCGGGCCTTGGGGTGCCCGGGGGGCTTGGTGTCGGTACGGGCAGTTCGCCGCTGACTGGCGGTGGCCTCATGCCCAATCTGACGGGTTTGGGCGCCAAATGACCAGCGGGGCTCGCCGCGAGCGCGGCTTCACCCTCGTGGAGCTGCTGGTCGCGATCGTGGTTTTGTCGCTGATTTCCGTGCTGATCTACAACGCGTTTGCGAGCATGAAGCGCAGTCGCGAGGGCATCGAGCGAGTCGATGACCGCTACCGTGAGGGCCGCCTAGCCATGACCCGCATGGTCCGCGAGCTGCAAAGTGCATACATCTCACTGCACGCACCGATCAACGCTTCGCTCTTGATTCAGAAAACGGCGTTCATCGGTACGACCGGGACGCCGGCCGATCGCTTGGATTTCAACTCGTTTTCGAACCGGCGCATCGACAAGAATTCGCACATCTCCGACCAGTGCGAGCTGTCTTACTTTGGCTCGCCCAATCCGGAGCTGTCGGGGGTGGTCGATCTTGCTCGGCGCGTGAGTACGACGCTCGATATGGACCCGAAAAAGGGTGGTCGCGTCGATGTATTGGCTACGGACATCGATCTGTTCGATCTGCAATATTTGGATCCACTCTCCGGCAATTGGCTGGATACCTGGGATACGACCTCGGTCGTCACCGGTCAGCCGGCGCGCTTGCCCGTGCAAGTGAAGATCCTGCTGGTGCTGAATGGCGGCACGCGGCAAGGCTACGACCGCGGGCAGGGCACGATTCGCCTCATGACCAAGGTCTCGATTCCAATCGAGAATGGCCTCAATTTCGCGGTGATGCAGTGACGGCGCCCGGTAAGGCTCGACGGCGCGGTCAGCGCGCTCGCGCCCTCGCGAAGCGCCGGCGGCGACGTGGCATGGCGCTGATCTTGGTGCTCGCGGCGCTCACGGTGCTCACCGTCATGCTCACCGAAATCCAAGACGAGAGCTCGGCCGAGTTCGGCAGCGCGCTCTCCGCGCGTGATGCCCTGGTCGCGGAATACGCGGCCAAGAGTGCGGTCAATCTCTCGCGTTTGCTGATTGCGGCGGAGCCCACGATCCGTCGCTCACTGACGCTGGTGTTCGCGCTCGTCGGCGGTCCGCGGCAGATCCCGGTTTGGGCCTACGCCGACCGCATCTTGGGCGCGTTCAACGATACCGAAGGCGCGGATGGGTTTGCGTCGTTGGCCGGTGTCGACCCCAAGCTGGGCAAAAACTTGGGCTTCAAGGGCGGAGGCTTCCGCCTGGTGATCGTCGACGAAGACTCGAAGATCAACTTCAACGTCGCCGCGCGCGGTGATGCGTTCAGCCAAACGCGCCTGGCCTCGCAGATCACCGGCCTAATCGGCCCGCCGCAATATTCACCGCTGTTCGAGGGGCGCGACGCGGATGATTCCTACTCCGATCGTCGCGCCGTTTGCTCGGCGATCATCGATTGGGTCGATCCGAATCAAGATCAGGCATTGTGTGATCCGACCTCGACCACGGCCCAACAGGCGGCCGCCGAAGACTCCTTCTACCAGTTACTGAAGAAGCCGTATCAGCGCAAAAACGCCGCTTTCGACAGCTTGGAAGAGCTGCATCGGGTACGCGGCGTGGGTGATGATTTTTGGGCCACGTTCGTCGACCCTGATCCGGACAACCCCGACAAACGCATCGTAACGGTTTGGGGGCAGGGTGCGGTCAACGTGAACACCGCCAACCCTCAAACGTTGCTCGCGATCGTTTGCCAAGCCTCGAACAACCTCGCGCGCATGTGCTTGGACGCCAACGAGGCGCAGAAGTTCATCATGGCCATGACCATGCTGCGCGGGTTCATGCCCGGTTTGCCGATGTTCAAGAATGCTCAGGAGTTCGTCAGCACGCTCCAGCAAACCAACCAAGTCGCTGCCGCGCCCGGCGCCGCCACCACCCCCGCGGCCGGTGGCATTCCCGGCATGGGCGGCGGCGGCAGCCCGGTGGCCGCGATCATGAAGGCCTTGGGCATCGAACCGATTCCAATCGTGTCCGCGGCCGAGACGGCGAAGATGGTGACGACCGAAAGCAAGGTGTTCAGCATCTACGCCACCGGCTACGTTCGCTCCGGCAAGCGAGAGACCAGCGTGCGCGTGCACGCGGTCGTCGATTTCCGCGGTGCGCCAAGCCCTCAGCAGCAGCTGAACAACCTACTGTCGCAGCTGCAGGGCGCGAGCGGGCAGTTGGGCGCAAATGGCCAGCCCGCCGCCAACGGCATCCAAAACGGTTCCACGACCCCGCCCACTGATTTGCCCCCTGGGGCCACGCAGGGCAGCATCCTCAGCGCGTTGAAGCCGGGCCCCGGCGGCAACACCGTTTACTATCGCGTCGACTGACGTCCCTGCAATCCTGGCGCACGAGAAACCCGAAGATCAATCCTCATGGCACGTTACATCGGTATCGACATTGGCACGACGCACGTGCGGGCGCTGGTGCTCAGCACGGGCTACAAGCGCGTCGCGATAGAGGCCATCAACGAGGTGGCAATCGACGCGGTCGAGTCGTTGCAGCGGGCCGTCGAGGTGTGTGTGACCCCCATGCTCCCGCACACCGATGGTCTGGCGGTGGCGATCGACGGTGACAGTACATTCGTGCATCGCCTCAAGTTGCCGCTCACGGCTCGGAAGCAGATCGACGCCGTGCTGCCGTTCGAACTCGAGTCGCAGATGCCGATCGACATGGACGAGCTCGTCTACGACTACCGCGTCTTGCGTGGCGAGCCGAACCCGACGTCGATCGACGTGATTGCGGCGCTGGCCCGCACCGCGCGCGTCAAAGAACGCATCGAGATCGTGAAGCTGGCCGTCGGTCGCGAGCCGGAACGGGTGAGTTCTGGCTCGCTCGTGCTCGGCAACTTGGCGCTGCTCTCGGATGAGTTGATGGGTAAGACCCCGGTGGCGCTGGTCGATCTCGGCAGCAAGCGCACCGAGGTCACGGTGATCAGTGATGGGCAGCCGCTGTTCGCGCGCACGTTGTCGCGCGGCGTCGCGGGTCTGCCGGAGAGCGCGGCCGGGCTGATTGCCGAACTTCGCCAGACGTTTCTGGCCTTCGTGGCGAGTACCGATCTGGCGATCGACTCGGTGATCTTGCTGGGCGGTGGGGCGGGCGCGAGCGGCGCGGACCAATACCTGAGCCACGAGCTCGGGGTGAAGGTGAGCCCCCTGCCCACGTTCCAGCTGCAGGCGGCCCCGGACGTCGTGCTCGCTTTGCCGCGTTTCGCCAAAGCGCTCGCGCTGGCCGCCGGGCTGTCGGGCAAAGCGGTCGATTTGAACCTGCGCAGCGGCCCGCTCGCATACCAACGCGGTTTCGGCTTCCTGAAGGAACGCGCGCCCCTCTTGGTAGGGCTCGTGGCGGCCACCCTCGTGAGCTTCTTGTTCTCGAGCTGGGCCGACCTGCACGCGCTGGCTCGAGAGCACGAGGAGGCGGTGAAGGCGCTCGGTGTGCAGAGCCAGCAGGCGTTGGGTGAGGAGCTGACTGATCCCGAGGCGGTGGCGCAAGCGATCGAGCGCGCCAAGACCAAAGACGAAGCCGACCCCATGCCGCACATGGATGCGTTCGACGTGATCGTCGAGTTGTCGGGCGCGATTCCGATGAGCGTGACCCACGACATCGAGGAGCTCGACGTGGATCGTTCGCACGTGAAGGTGAATGGCATCGCACCGAGCACGGCCGACGCCCAAAATTTGGCCGCCAAGATGGCCGAGCATCGCTGCATCTCCGACTCCAAGATCGCCAAGGTCAGCCAGGCCATCGGCGACAGTAGCCGGCAGAAATACGTGCTCGAATTCGAGCTGAAATGTCCGGAAGACTCCGGCGGCGCCAAAAAGAAGAGCAAGGCCGCCGAAGCGACGACCGAGGACAAACCGTGAATATCAGCGATCGATTCGCTCGTTTGGGAAGCCGAGAGCAGCGCTTGTTGAACATCGCGCTGATCGTGGTCGGCGTGGTCGTCGTCGTACTCTTGCCGATCGGCCTCACGGTGCTCGTGCACTCGAAAGGCAACGAGACGCAAGCCCTGCGTGACGCCGCCGACAACATTACCGATAGTCGCGAACAGATCGAGAAGGTCAAACTCGAGAAGGCGGTCACGGCCGAGCGCTACGCGCGGCCCGCGCCACCGCTCGCGGCCTTCCTCGCGGGCTTGGCGAGTGAAGTCGGGATCGAGATCCCCGAGAGTCAGGATCGTCAAGGAGTGCCGCACGGGAAGCGATACGTCGAGCGCTCGACCAAGATGAGCTTGCACAAGGTCGGCATGCTCAAGCTGGCCAAGTTCATGGAGCGCATCGAGCAATCGGGCAATCCGATCACGATCTCGTCCTTGAACATTCGCAAGCGCGGCCCGGACCCCGACATGTACGACGTGGAGCTGACCGTCAGCGCGTTCGATCGCACCGCGACTCCGGAAAAGCCGAAAAAGGCCGCCGAACCTGCGGACAGTGAGGCCAAGCCGTGAACGCGAAGCAGAAGCAAATCTTGAAGTACGTCGGCTATGTCGCGTTCTACCTATTTGCGCTGGTGGTGTTCGCCTTCCTCACGTTCCCGTTCGACCGCCTGCGAACGCGTATTCAAAGCGAGTTCAACGCCAGCCAAACCGGTCCGAACCCGCTGACCTTGCGCCTCGGTCACCTGAGCTCTTACTGGTTCAGCGGCGTGCGCGCGGACGAGGTGGATCTGATCTCGCCCCCGAGCCCGTTGCCACCCGAGGACCCAAGCAAGCCGGCCAAGCCGAAGGTCATGCGCATCGACACCGTGCATGCCCGGGTGTCGCTCTTGCGACTATTGTTTGGCACCATGCACGTGAACTTCGGTGCCGAAGCCTTCGGTGGCGAAGTGTCGGGCTTTACCTCCGACGCGGATGGCGGCCGCAAGTTCGAGGTCGATCTCGAGGACTTGGCCTTGGCTAGCGCCCCGCTGCTCGCGGATATGCTGGGTTTGCCGATCGGCGGCCAGCTCGGCGGCCACGTCGAATTCCTGCTGCCCGAAGGGAAGTTGAGCAAGGCCGAGGGCAAGGTCGACCTCAAATTCTCGGGTTTGTCCGCGGGTGACGGTAAAACCAAGGTGCTGAACGCGATCGCGTTGCCCAAGGTCGAGGTCGGAGATTTGACGCTGAAAGCCACCGCCACCGCGGGCAGCCTGAAGGTCGATGAGCTGAGCGCCGCGGGCAAGGATCTGGACTTGCTGGGCGATGGCAGCATCCGGCTGCGAGACAACTTCGATCAAAGCGTGCTCAGCATGAATGCGCGTTTCAAGTTCAACGAGCGTTTCACCAACAAAGACGACATGACGCGCAGCTTGTTCGGCGCCCCTGGTTCATCGGCTCCCGCTCTGTTCGACCTCGTGCCCCAGAACAAGCACGCCAAACGCCCGGACGGCTTCTATGGCTGGCGCGTGAACGGCACGTTCTCGCACCCCACCTTCTTTCCGAGTGCGAGCCCGACTGCTCCGGGGGCGGGTGGAACGGTCCCCCCGTAACGCCAGGCTCGCGACCGCGTCGACGCGGCTCAACTGTCGACCGAGATCAGCAGCCGCTGCCGGATTTCCAAATATTGAGAGCTCACCGCAAACAGCGCAAGCTCCTTGAATCGCTCATCCAGGGATACGGCGCTCGAGTTCTCGTCCGAAGCTTTGACTACTTGCGTGGCCGTTTCGAGGTCGTGCGAGAGCACGAAGCCCGCGCGGTCTGCGGTCAGATCCACGGCCGCCACCCAGCGCTTCAAATCGAGCGCCGTGCCGGAAGTCAGTAACTTTGCTACTACGCGCGTGAGTTGATCCCGTGTCTGACCGACGAGGCCTGCTTCCAAGGCCGCGTACGCTTCATTGACGGCGCCCTCGAGCTCGGGCGCAACTGGGAATTGCGGGGATGTGAGCTTGATGGCGGCGAAGAACCAGGACCTGAGCGCGGTTCCCGAGCCCAGCAAGTGGCGTAGGTACAGGCCGGGGCGAAAGAAGCTGAGCTGGCGGCCCGCGATGAAGGCCGCGGGTTGGAGCGGGACATCGGGTCGAAGCGCGGTCTTACCGAGCACGAGTGAAGGATCGCTCGAGAACAGGAACGAAATTCCGCCCGGGTCATTTCGGTTTTCGAACGCGGGCGGCAGCGCGATGCCGAGCACCCCGGCGGCGTAATACAGGCTCTGGCAAACGGGCGCGGTATGATTCTCGATGTCGACCGCGTAGCTCGGATCGTAGCCCAGCTCTTGAACCGGTCGGCTGCGGCGCGCGATGACGATCGGCTCGATCAACGCGAACACGCTGGTGAGCAGCGGATCGGCTTGCGGATGCATCACCAGATCCAGCCAATCGTCCTCGGAGAATGCCGATTGCGCCGGCGCCGCGGTATCCGAGCGCATGCGTTTGTAGAAACGCTCTTCGTCCGGCTCCGCCAAGTTCAGCACCGTGAGCGCCTGACACAAGCACCACGAGGCATCCGCCTGCTTGGTCTCGGTGTACACGCGACGTAGCGTTTTGTACGAGTCGTGACGATACGGGTTTTGCCGTAGCAACACGGCTTGGGCGGCTACCGCTTTGTCCAGATAACGCGACGGATCGCTGACGTATAGATTACTCAGGCGCTCGGTACGTTCGCGGTTCTCCGGGTCGAGCGTTTGGGCGGCTTCGAACGCGTCGATCGCTTGATCGATGTGACCGCCCTTCTCGTACAGCTCGCCCAGAGCCGTGAAGGTCTGCAACATGCCGGCCTGATCATCGGCCGCGCTGCTGTACTCCAGCTTGTGCTTCAACCAGCGCTCGACGCCCGCGTGGTTGCCGCGCGCCTGTTCGAGTTCCACGGCCTCGTTCAGGGCTTTGTCGAAGCCGGGTTCGAGCGTGAGTACCTGTTCGTAAAATTCCAGCGCGCGCGCGGGTTCCCCGATTTGACGAGCCGTGACGATCGCGGCGGTGTGTAGGTATTTGACCTTCTGCTTCGGGTCATCGACGAACTCGGCCAGGCGGATCACGACCTCCACCAGCTTGTTCCAGTCCTTCTCTTCGCTGTACAGCTGCATCAGCTTGCTCAGCAAGCGGCGATCATCCGGGTGCTCCTCGAGCGCAGCCACGAAGCTTTTGGCGGCTTGGGCTCGATCATTCAACTTGGCGGAGGCCAGGTCGCCGATGTCGATCAGCAGTTGGACGCGCTCGTCGCCCGTCGCGCTATCCAGGTGGCGAGTCTTGACTTTGATGACGTCGGCCCATTTTTCCTGGGCCTCGTACACTTTGGCCAAGGCGACCAGCGGCTCGCTCGCGCTCGGGTCGAGGTCGGAGGCTTCTGTCAGCGGCTGTAGGCTGCCCTCGATGTCGCCCGACAAGCGTAGCGATTCGCCGTAACGAAAGTGAGCTTTCACTCGCGCATCCGCGGCGAGCACGGGGGAAAAGCGCGACAACAGATCGCGATAAAGCTCCGCGGCTCGCTTGGCCGAGCCGTGCTCGAAGGTCACTTGAGCCACGCGCGCGAGCGCGTCCGAGTCATCGGGAGCGATGCGCAGCAGTGTGTCCATCGGGGCCAGCGCTTTTTCGGTCGACCCCGTTTGATTCAATGCGTCCACGTAGCGGACGAGCACGCGCGTGGCTTCCTTCTTGTCGAGCGAGTCCGCGCGACCAGCGAGTTGCTCGTAGTGGGCGGCGGCTTCCATGAAGCGCTTCGCGTCGAACGCGATGTCACCGAGCACGGTCAGCGCGTCGAGGTTCGTGGGGTCGAAGGCAATGGCGCGCTTGGCGGCTTCTTCCGCGCGCTTGTCGTCTTTCAAGCGATCGCGAGCCAAAATCGCCATCTGGCCACACAAACGGGCCTTACCGAGCTCACCTTCGGTGTGCGCGATCTCGCGCTCGAGCAGCTGGATCGCGGCGTTCACGTCACCGCGAGCGGTGTACGCTTCGCGCAACGCGGCCGCGGACGTCGAGTCCTTCGGGTTGGCGTCGAGCGCGCGCTTGTAGCGCTCGATGGCGCCGTCGCGATCGCCACGCGCCTCGAGCACCTTGGCGGCGCGAATGTACTGTTCGGCCTTGGCTTCAGGACTGGTGGCGCGGCTGGCGAGCGCCTCGAGCGCCGCCAGAGCCGCGTCCGCGTCGCCGGTCGATTGACGCAGATGAGCGAGGGCTTCGAGCGCGCCCGCATGTTGCGGATCGATCTCGAGTACGGCGTCGTAGGCCTGCATGGCGCGCTCGGGTGATCCGATCTGCTCCGAGAGCACTTTGCCGCGCTGGAGGAGCAAGGCGAGGCGACGTGGCCCTTCCGTCACGAGCTTGAGCTGACGTTCGTACAACGTGGCCACGTTCTCCCAACGATCGAGGGCGCGGTAGTGGCGAACCAGTGCGGTGAGCGCATTTTCGTTGGCCGAGTCGAGCGTGAGCAGTTGCTCGAGCGCGGCGGCGGCCTGCTCGTGGTTCAGGAACTCTTCGTCGTGGATCGCCGAAATGCGCTCCCAAAGCGCCACTTTCTGGCGCGGCGTGGCCGCGACGTCGATCTGCTGTTTGAGGTTCGCGAGCAAATCTTGGAAGCGTCCGAGCTTGGAGTACGAGCGATCGAGCCCGCGCAGCGCGTCGAGGTTCGTGGCGTCGATCGCCGACACGGCTTGGAAGCGCTTCAATGCTTCGTCGTCGTCGTGCAGATTGCTCTCGTACACCTCGGCGATGCGGCACAACGTCTTCAGTTTGTCGTCCCCGCGCTGGGCGTCGGCGCGGCGTTCCAAGAGCTGCAAAAAGCTCGGAAAATCTCCGATGCGCTCGTAAATGCGCGCGAGCGCTTCACTGGCCTTGGCCTGACCTGGGTCTTCGCTCAGCAGCTGCTCGTACAGGGCGCGCGCGCTGTCCGTGTCGCTCAAGCGGAGTTCGAGGATTTCGGCGGCTTCGGCGCGCAGCTCGCGCGCTCGTGCGGGCGTGGCGGCAGCGTCGGCGCGGCGCGTGAGCACCAGACCGAGCTCGGACCACTGCTGTGCCTTGCGGTAGATTTCGGTCATGCCCTCCAAGGCGACTTCGTTCGCGGGCTCACGCTCGACCACCGTCTGAAAACAGGGCAGCGCCAAGTCCGGCCGCTTCAGCTTCTCGACGTACCAGCCGCCCATGCGATTCCAGATCGCATTGCTGGTGTCGACATCGACGTCTTCGTCTTGAGCGCTGTTCGAACAGTTCGCGAGCACCTCGGCCCAGGCCTCTTGATTGCTGCCGGCGAGGCGCTCTATTTCGGTGACGGCACCGGGCTGGCTCGGATCTTCGCACAAGGCTTGGGTGAAGGCGACCAAGGCTTGTTCGGTGTCCTCGAGCTCGCTCGCGTACAGCTTTCCGATCTCGAACATGGCGCGCGCGCGGTCGCTCGAGCCATCGGCTTGCTCACTCCGGGCGAGCAACATCTCCACCACTTCTTCGAACTTTCCGAGGCGTCGTCGGGTGTCCTCGAGCCCGCTGGCGGCGACGCTGTCATCGGCATCGAGCTCCGTCAGTTGCAGGTAGACGGCTTCGGCTTTCTCTAAATCCCGCGCGTCGTCCACGTACAAACGTGCCGCGCGAAACAGCAGGCCCTTCTTGCTCTCTTTACCGTCATCGCTGTCGATGGCGCTGGCGGCCTCGATCAAAGCTTGGGCGACGCGCTGGGCATCGGCACCCGCATCGACGCTGGCCTCCAAATCGAGCGCGGCGTCCTCGTTGCTCGGATCTTTCAGCAAGGCTTCGACCTTGGCGTCGACTTCAGCCGTCGTGAGCGGGTTGAGGCGCTCCTTCACCGGTGCGGGGCTCGCCTTCTCGAACAGGGCCAAGGCCTCGCTCGCGCTCTTCGGGCGGCTCGTCGGGTCCTTGTCGAGCAAGCGCAACACCAGCTCGTCCAGCTCCTTGGAGATGAAGCCGGGGGGAGCCACGCTGCTCGGCGGTGGGGGTGCGATCGTGAGGTGCGCGAAGGCGGCTTCGAGCGCGGGTTTGTCGCCGAAGAGCGGCTTGCCGCTGAGGATCTCGTACAGCATTGCCCCGAACGAATAGACATCGCTGGCGGCATCGGCGGCGAGCCCGCGGATTTGTTCGGGCGCCACCGTGCGCGGTGAGCCGACCGTCGAGAATAGTTCGTTCCGCCCGTTTACGACGCGAGCGCGTGCGCGCAGTCGATCGGTGCCCGCGTCGACCAACAGCACGTGCGGCGTGCCATCCGCCGGACGCGGTAGGAGCACGTTGTCGAGTCGCAGATCGCCGTGGGCGATGCGCCGCCCGTGAAGCGCGGCAAGCGGCTCTAGAATGCCTCGAATGATGGCCTTGGCCTCGTTCACAGGGATCGGCCCCGAGCGCGCAATACGCTGCGAAAGCGGCTCCGCATCGCGGTAGGCGTGAGCCACGACATAGCGCTCACCGATACGCCCCGCGCTCAGGTTCTCGGGCAAGCCCGCGTGGCTGATTTGCGCGATCAAGCGCGTCACGGTCAAGTAACGTTGTAGTCCTCGCTGATCGCGGGTGGCCTCGCGCCGCAGGACTTTGAGGCGGTATTCGGCGCCGTCCTTGCGAGCGACATACGAGATCGCGAGGCGCCCCTCGCCGAGTTTGCGCGAGATCACGTACGGGCCAAATTCGGAATCGACCTTCAGCTCTTCGTCGAGCAACACGCCGGTCACTCGCAAATCCAAAATCTTCTGGTTGACCTCGACGCGGGTCGCCAACAGGGCATCGCACAACGCTTCGATCGCGTCGTTTTCCAGGCAATGCGCCGTCAACGCGCCCGCGAAAGAAGCTTTGGCGGCCATGCCGCCGACGCTCTCCGGTTCGAACCCCAAAACGTCTCGGCTCAGCGAAAGCAGGTCGGGCAGCTCGAAGAGGCGTTCGAGCTCCGCACGCAGGATTTCCGTCTCGATCATGTTGTTCCGTGTCTCGGGGCAGTCAGGCCGTCGGCGCCGGCGCGATGCGCGGCCTTGGCCAAATGATTGGCCGGGACCATAGCCGATTTCTGGCCCTGATTCCCGAGCCGTGAGAGCGTCAGGGCGTGACCTCTGGCGCCCTGTTCGTGCAACGACTCTTACCTTTGGCCGTCCTCGCCGTGGCGGCAATCTCGGTCCCGATGATGATGTTGTCGACGACCGGGCTCCCCCGGTTGCAGGGGCTGCGCGAGGAGAAAGTACGGGCCGACGAAGAAGTGTCGCGCCTATCCCAGCAGATCTGGGAGCTTCGCGCCGAAGTCGCCCGAATCAAGGACGATCCGGCCGCGGTCGAGCGAGCGGCTCGCGACGAACTCGGCCTGGTTCGGCGGACCGAGGTCGTCTTTCAGTTCCACGACTGACGCGCTCGGGCAGAAACGCCCGGATGCGCCATTGAAGCCAGGGCCCTGCGCCCGCTACCATTGGTCCCGTGTCTGCAGAGTTAGCTCGCCGCCTGATCCACAGTGGTGCGTTGCCCGCGCAGGTGGAAGCTGCGCTTTTCGATGCGGTCACGCGTGGCGTGGCTTTGACGCAGGCCGTCAACGAGCTTCATCCAGAGCTCGTCGAACTGCTGGAGCGCGCCCTAGATCGCAGTGATTTCCCGGCGATTCACACGGTTCGCCCGTTGCCCGAGTTGGTGCGCGCGCTGCCGCCGGGGATGTGCGAGCGGCTACTCTCGCTGCCGGTGCATCGCGACTCGAGGAGTGACCGCATCGACGTGGCATCGGTCGACGTCTTGGACGGTCACGTTGCCAGCGAGTTCGCTTTCCATCTGGGCGCGCCGGTGCGCGTCCTCCGAGCGCCCTTTGCCGAACTGGTCGTCGCGCTCGAGAAATTACATGATTCCGGCATTTTTCTCCCTGGGCTGCCCAAAATATTGGCAGGCCGCCCTTCGCCCGACATGGGCGAGGCCCTGGAACCGCCCACGCCGCGCCTCGACCGCGCTAGCGAGCCACCGGCTGTCGGCTATGGGGGCGTCAAGAAATCGTTGGCACCGAATCCTCCCTGGATCCCGGACGTCCCTGAATTTTCGATCATCGAACCGCCCGCGCTGGAGGGAGACGATGCGCTCGAGCCCGTGCTGAGCCTCGGGCGGCCCAAGCCATTCGCGCCGGCTGAAACCGAGCCGGTTGGTCCACCTTGGACGCTCGAATTCGAAATCGCCGTGCAGGCGCTGGATGCATCCGAAACCCCGGAGCAAGTCGTGTCGAGTCTGTGCGAGGGGCTTCGCCCGGTGCGCGCGCTAGTGTTCGCCGTGCGGAGCGCCAGTTTCGATGTCCGCGGTGGCAGCGTGGCCTTGGGAGCTTCCAGCGAGCTGCGAGCGATCAGGGTGCCCGCGGGCAATGGCAACGTGCTCGATGCGGCCGCGCGGACGGGCTTCTATTTGGGGCCGGTGACTCATTTGTCAGTGCTACCCACGCTCGAGGGGCGCTGGGCGGCGCACCCGGGGAGTGATTGCTACGCGCGCGCGGTCAATGTCTCCGAACGGCCGAGCCTGATCGTACTCATGGCCGGCTTCAGTGAGTCCAATGAAGCCACGCGTCGCGCAGATGTCTTGGCGCGCGCGGCCGGTAGCGCACTCGAACGCATCGTTCGTTCGCGCAAGCGGGGCTGAATCATGAGTCATTCATCGAAGCCGAGCGCGCGCGAATCGTTCCGCGAGTTGGCGCGAGCCGAGCTCGACGGTCGCGATCCGGACGCGTTGAACAGCGAGACCCCCGAGGGCATTCTCATTCGGGCGTTGTACACGTCCGAAGACTTGACCGGGATCGACCACTTGGAGAGCAGTCCCGGCGAGTATCCGTTTCGGCGCGGCCCGCGCGCGACGATGTACGCCTCGCGTCCCTGGACGATCCGGCAGTATGCCGGTTTTTCGACGGCCGAAGAGAGCAACGCTTTTTATAAACGAAGTCTCGCGGCGGGCCAGCGTGGGCTGAGCGTCGCGTTCGATTTGGCAACCCACCGCGGCTACGACAGTGACCACCCGCGCGTCGCGGGCGACGTGGGCAAGGCGGGAGTGGCGATCGATTCCGTCGAGGACATGAAGCGGCTGTTCGACGGCATTCCGCTGGACTCGACCAGTGTGTCGATGACCATGAACGGCGCGGTGCTGCCGATCCTCGCGAGTTACATCGTGACCGCCGAGGAGCAAGGCGTTGCCCCGGCCGTGCTCAGCGGCACGATTCAGAACGATATCCTGAAAGAGTTCATGGTGCGGAACACCTTCATCTATCCGCCCACTCCTTCCATGCGCATCGTGGCCGATATCATCGAGTACACGAGCCGCCACATGCCGCGCTACAACTCGATTTCGATCTCGGGCTATCACATGCAGGAAGCGGGAGCGACGCTCGACTTGGAGCTCGGCTTCACCCTCGCGGATGGACTCGAGTACATTCGGGCCGCGTTGGCGCGCGGCTTGGCCATCGACCAATTTGCGCCCCGGCTCTCCTTCTTCTTCGCGACCGGCATGAATTTCTTCATGGAAGTCGCGAAGTTGCGTGCGGCGCGCGGGTTGTGGGCGGAGCTCGTCCGCGAGCGTTTCGCGCCCGCCGACCCGCGTTCACTCGAGCTGCGCACGCACTGCCAGACATCGGGCGTCAGTCTGACCGCGCAAGATCCGCTGAACAACATCGTGCGCACCACGATCGAGGCGATGGCATCGGTCTTGGGCGGCACGCAGAGCCTGCACACGAATGCCTACGATGAAGCTTTGGCCCTGCCGAGCGAACTGTCCGCGCGCGTGGCTCGTAACACGCAGCTGATCATGCAGCACGAGGCAGGGTTGACCAAGGTCGTCGACCCGTGGGGCGGCTCGTACTTCATGGAGGCGTTGACCCAAGAGCTCAGCGAACGCGCGCGAGCGGTGATCGACGAAGTGGAGAGCCTCGGCGGCATGGCCCGCGCGATCGAACAAGGGCTACCGAAGCGTCGTATCGAAGAAGCGGCGACGCGCCGCCAAGCGCGGGTGGATCGGGGGCTGGACGTGATCGTTGGCGTCAATCGTTTCGCCGCGCCCGACACGGCGGAGCTCGAAGTCCGCGTCGTCGACGGCCAAGCCGTGCTGGCTGCGCAGCGCGCGCGCCTCGAACGGTTGAAGCAGACGCGCATCGACGGCGCGGTCGAGTCTGCGCTCGCCGCGCTGCGTACGTGTGCGGAATCCGGCACGGGCAATCTGCTCGAGGCAAGCGTGGTTGCCGTGCGCGCGCGCGCCACCGTGGGCGAAATCAGCGCCACTTTGGCCGACGTCTTTGGCCGTCACGAGGGCCGGAGCCATACTGTCACTGGCGTGTACGGCAGCTATTATCAAGCAGACTCCGAGTGGGCGAGCCTGCGTGCTCGGGTGGCGGCGTTCCGCGCGGCGCACGGGCGCAATCCACGCATCCTGATCGCGAAGTTGGGCCAAGATGGTCACGACCGCGGCGCCAAAGTGGTCGCCAGTGCGTTGGCTGATTTGGGTTTCGACGTCGACATCGGTCCCATGTTTCAAACCCCCGCGGAAGTGGCGCGGCAGGCGGTCGACAACGACGCACACTTGGTCGGCATTTCGACGCAAGCCGGTGCGCACAGCACGCTCCTGCCGGAACTGGTCCAGGAGCTGGCGCGGCTCGGCGCGGCCGACGTTCGCGTGATCTGCGGCGGAATCATTCCCAGCGCCGACGAAGCCGCGCTACGAGCGGCGGGGGTCTCGTTGATCTTCGGCCCGGCCACCAAGCTTCCGGAGATGGCGGCTCGGGTATTGGAACTGCTGGAGCGCCGGTGACCTCGAGTCCCGAGTTGGCGGAGGCGCTGAAGAGCGGTGACCGGCGCGCGCTAGCCAAAGCCATCACCCTCATCGAGAGCACGCGCCCTGCCGATCGCCCGCTTGCGCACGAGTTGCTCCGCACGTTGGCCGAACCGAGTGTTTCCTCCTTCCGGATCGGGGTCACGGGGGTTCCCGGCGCGGGCAAGAGCACCCTGATTGACGGGCTCGGTTGCGCAGCGATCGCCGCGGGGCATCGTGTGGCCGTGCTGGCCGTCGATCCAACGAGCCGCCAAAGTGGCGGCAGTGTGCTGGGCGATAAGACGCGCATGTCGCGCTTGGCCGCACAGGAGGCCGCGTTCGTGCGTCCAAGCCCGACCTTGGGGGTGCTCGGAGGTACCGCCGCACGGACTCGAGAAGTCATCTCGCTGTGCGAGGCGGCCGGGTACGATATGATTTTCGTAGAGACCGTGGGTGTCGGTCAATCGGAAGAGCAAGTCGCGAGCCTGGTCGATTGCGTGCTCCTGGTTCTCCTCGCCGGAGCGGGCGACGAGATCTCGGCCATGAAGCGCGGCGTCTTGGAGGCGGCGGACGTGATTGCCTTCAACAAAGCGGACGGGGAACGGATCGCTTCCGTGCAGAACGACGCGGCCGCGCTCCGTGCCAGTTTGACGATCGGTCAGCGCGTCCCCCCGGTGCAAGTCGTCAGTGCGATCGAAGGCGTCGGAGTTGCCGACCTTTGGGCTACGCTGGCGGCCCAACGCGCAGGGACGGGCGGGGCAAGCGCGTTTCACGAGCGACGGGCCCGGCAGCGCATCTCATGGTTCGAGTCGGCGCTCGAAGAAGAATTATTCGCCGAATTCGCCCGGCGTCCGGGGGCAGAGGCCGAGCGCCGCGCAGCGGAAGCCAGTGTCGAGGAAGGGAGGGCTTCGCCGATCGAGGCAGCCCGGCGCCTCGTCCACGAATGGTTGCGCGGAGCGCGAAGTTAGAGCGAGCGTGACGCGCGGGTGGAGCGATTCGGGTTGGAACGCTGACTGGTGGACGCGTAGTACTCGTCCAACCAATCTTCCAAGCGGTGCTCCGCGGCTTCTTCTGAAAGACCGCCGCGCTGGGCCAGGAACGCCACGAAATCAGGCGGAGGGAAGTCAGGGGCGGGGTAGAGGTTCATGGGCGGTCTGGGTAGGTTGGAGTTGAAGTCGGGAGGCCCTGAACAGTTACGAGCCTCTCGAGCTTTTCTTAAGCACCTACCGTGCCAGCTTCGTGGCGATTGTGTTGTTTGGTGCGATCACGCGCGTTTTTGCCCTCGAACTCGGATTCACGGCAACGGAGCCATGGCAAAAGTGGACACGGTGTCTGCGCTGCCGCGCCACATTTGGCCACTCTTGGCCAAAGCGTCAGCCGCGAGCGTCAGCTTCAGGCGCTTGGCAGAGTCGTGGACCACTCGCGCATCGCCTGATCACCCGGGCGATCCACGTGCACTTTGTCATCGACCGAGGTCACCCAGCTCATCGGGATGAAATGGTGCTCACCGCTGCCGTCCTTGGTCAGCTTGATCGCGCTCTGTCCCTCGAGGTGATCGACGGTCGCGAACTGCTTGTTCTTGGAACAGACGACCGGCATGTGAGGCTTGATAGCATTGGTATTCGGCATTGTTTCGTCTCCTGACACGCCAGTAAGCACTGAACGTGCCACCGCGACGAAACACGTTCAGCGCACGACCGCCGCGAACGCGGCGATCACATCCGGGGGCGCTTGTACCAGTTCGATCAGCACGCCTTCGCCCGAGCGCGGTGCGTCGGGGCTGGGCTTCGGATGCACGAAGCACACGTCGTGACCCGCGGCGCCTTTGCGGATCCCGCCGGGAGTGAAGCGCACTCCCCGAGCGCTCAGCCAGTGGTGGGCCGCCGGCAAGTCGTCGACCCATAAGCCGAGATGATTCAGCGCGGGATCGTGCACCTTCGGCTTGGCGTGAGGATCGAGCGGTTGCATCAGGTCGAGCTCGACGAGCGCGGGCCCGGCGCCAAGCTCCAAGATCACCTCGCTCACGTTCTCGCTCGCACTCTCGAATTGCCCGCGGACCTCGAGCCCGAACAGCCCCGACCAAAGGTCGAGCAAGGGTTGTTGGTGGAGCCCGCCAATCGCGATTTGCTGCAGGCCGAGGATGCGAAACGGGCGAGCGTCCATGAGCAAGGTCAGGGGAAGCGCGCCTGCACACCGAGTTGCAACTCGAGCTGCGTGTGAATCGCCCGAAAAATGCCGGTCGTCAGACCCGCATTGGCGAAGATGCCCAGATAGCGGGCGACGTCCAGCTGGGGTCCTGCCGCCAGGTGGATCAACATATCCCCCTTGTACTGTGGGTTGTAACCCGGGCGACTGACTTTGCCGGCGCTGCCCTCGAACTCGTACGCCAGCGCTGGTTCGATGAAGATTTTGAAGGCGGAGTCACTCATCGTGTAGATGCGAGCTCCCGCACCCACGATCTTGACGGGGGACGTGTCCGTCTGAGTTTCGCCGGCCAGGCCGAGGCGCATGAACACGTAGGGTTCCACGAAATCGAGCGGGGCGAAGCTGGCCGCGAGATCGAACGCCAGCGGCGCGGCATGACCACAGAACTTCTGCTGGTCCTTCAGCTGCTTGTTCGCGTCGTACGAGGCGCATAACGGCGACTGGTCGTAACGAAAAATCATGTTGTAGCCGCCGACCAAGCCCGCGCGCAGCCCGAACTGCATCCCGTGACCGAAGCTGTCCTTGTCCGCGGCTCGCGCGCGCGGCGAAAGGAAGCTGAAGCACGCCAAGAAGACGAAGAAAATTGCAGCTTTCAAGGCGGCCAAGATAAACGATCTATGGCCCGCTCGCTATCGCGCTCAGACCGAGCGCGGATTAGCGCTTCGGAGTGCGCGCCGTCGCCGTCGTGGTCCCGTTGCTCGTCCAGTCGCGCTCGCTGCCGAGCGCCGCCCACTTCACGGTGACCGAACCATCGCTCACGCCGAGCGTGGCTTGGCCATCGGCGCCGAATGCGCTCGGAGCCGGTAGGGAGAGCGACGTTTCCGCTCGCAACTTGGCGAGATCGCTGGCTTCGGCGATCAACGCCAAAATTCCGAGGCCAGCCAGCATGGGGACGATGCCGCTCGGAATGTACGGCGCGACGATCGCCCGCACCGTGTCGTTCAGCTCGGGGGCGCGGCGCGCGAACCAGCGCACGTCGTCGAGCGAGTCGAGCACGAGAACGCTCGGCGACGTGGGCTTGCCGCGCTTGGAGACGACCGGCAAGCTCTGAGCGTCCGTGAACGGATGAGCCTTAGGCGCCTCGATGGCAACTTGCTTCTGGCCGTCCGCTTCCTTCGACTTGCTCTTCGCCTTGCGCACAATCAGCACGTCGTCGGTCGGTAAGGTGCGCGGCACGGTGACCCGCACCGGGCGCTTGAACGAACGCGGGTCGCCGACGGTGCCGGTCGCCACCGAGAACGCCAAGGTCTCGGCCGAGGCGACCACGAAGCGCTGCGCGCTGGCGGGGAAGCTCGGCTCGGGATCGAAGGTGCGCAGCGAGACGCCGCCATCGTTCGGCGGTGGGTACAGTTCGCCGGTGACGAGCCGCGGATCCGGCTCGAGCAGACGCGCGCCCGTGGCCACGAGATCGACCAAGGCACCAGACTGAGCGAGCACTTCGAGGGCTTGGCGCGAGGGGGGCGCGACCAACAAATCCAACTTCGGGGGCACGCGCTTGCTCTTGAGCAAAGCGGCGGCCGCGAGCAGATCGCGCAGCGAGGCTCCCGAGTCCCCGCCCAAGATCACCTGACTCACGGGCTTGCCCGCGATCTCGCGTACGGGTTTCACCACGCCGTCTTCGTCGAGGACGAGCGGATCGACGGCGGATAGATCGACGCTGATCACGTCGTCACAAGGCGCGCCCGGATCGGGCAAGAGCCCGCGGTGCGCCTTGGAGCGCCGTTGATCGCGCAGGTAAACTTCAGTCTTCTCGTCGCTGACGAAAACAGCGGCGGATGCGCCGAGCTGCGGTGCGAGGGCCGCCAACACCGCGCGATCCGAGACCGAGAGCAAGCGCGCGCTCGGGCCCGCAAATTCAATCACCACGGGCGCCTGATACTCGACGTCGACGCGGCGGATCGCATCGCCGAGCCCACGCCGCATCAGCTCCAAGCCGACGTCACGCACGCACACGAACGGGCGCACGCGCCCCGAGAGCAGCACTTGCACGCTGCGCGGAGGCCTCACGAGCACGCTGCCGGTGACCAACGCCTCGGCCAGCTGCGAGGGCGGCACGACCAAGGTGAGCATGCCCGCGCCGCCGACCGAAGCTAGGCGCGGTTCGTCGGTCAGCGCGAGACGCGCGGGGCTGCCGAAGCGCTCGAGGTGGACCGCGGCGGGGAAACCGATGCCGGGGCGCGCGATCAACAGACCCAAGTTCAGCGCGTCCTTCAGACCGCGCAGACTCAAGCCCGGTGACGTGTCCGACAGCGCGGTCACGCAGCGCGTGTCGTAGGCGATCGCGACTTCGACCGCGCACTTCTTCGCGCCCACAAGCACCGGTTCGGCGAGTGTGCGATCGGGTTCTCTCGCAAGGACGACTTGGTCGACCTTCACCCGAACGAGATCGCCGTTCAGATTCGGATCATCCGCGCGCCCGGCGAGGATTTTCTGGGTCATGGTGCGGGGCGGATCCCCCGCTCGCGCACGCATCGGAGTGGCGTGGAAAGTAGCCGCTGCCCCTAAGCAGGGTCAAGGACGGCGATACGGCGCCCCGCCTGGACGGCGATCACCCGGCTTTATCGCGGCCGCAAGTCACGCCGGTCACGTCGCCCACGCGTCGCCCCGCGCCCCTGGGTTGTCGGCCGGTCGGCCAATATGAATTGCTTCGACTTTTTCTGACTGGTGTCGCAAGCCCCGTTTTGAAAATTCACTTGAGTCGAGGATTCGGGCTAACCTGGCGGCATGTTCAAAGAGGCGTTGCAGGGCGTCGTCGACGGCACGGATGGCGGCATCGCCGGCCTACTGATGGATTTCGAAGGCATCCCCTTGGAGAGCTACACCAAGGCCGATGCGACGATCGACATCGAGACCGTGGGCGCCGAAGTGAGCGTGGTCGTGAAGGGCATTCAACGCGCGACCGAAATGCTCGACGCTGGCGCAACGCGAGAGGTCTCGTTCAAGAGCGATAAGATGATCACGCTGATCCGCGTGGTCAACGAGGGTTACTTCGTCGCGCTCACGCTGTCGCCGGATGCAAACCTGGGCAAGGGCCGCTACTTGCTCCGCCTGCTCGCTCCCAAGCTCGCCGAAGAACTCGCGGCCTGAGTGGCAGAGGCCAAACGAAAATCTCGCGGGGGCACCCTCTCGGTCGTTCCCGACGGCACGCCAAAGCCGCGTGTGCGAGGGGCGGTGCGCGTGTTGGTGCTCAGCGGGCCGAACCTCGACCGCCTGGGCAAGCGTGAGCCGGAGATCTACGGCAAAGCGACACTCGCAGAAATTCACGATCAGATCGCCGCGGCGGCCGCGCTGCGCAAAGCCGTCGTGGACTGTCGACAGAGCAACCACGAAGGCGCGTTGATCGACTGGATCGGCATGGCCGCCGACGACGGCTTTTCGGGGATCTTGCTCAACCCCGGCGCGCTCACGCATTCGTCGTACGCGCTGTACGATGCACTCAAGGCATCGAGTTTGCCGACCGTCGAGGTGCACCTGTCGAATCCGGACGCGCGTGAGGCGTTCCGCAAGACGTCGCTCGTCGCGCCCGCGTGCGTGGGCCGCGTTGCAGGTTTCGGAGGCGCTTCCTACACCCTGGCGCTGACGGGGCTCCTGGATCGCCTTCAGGGCTAGCGAAACACGCCTCGCGGCGATGTCGCAGCGCGTCGAAACCGCGCACGGTATTTCGCGGTTCGGACAAACCGCCGCTCCCTGAACGAGCGAGTTGTCAGCCGCGATGCGTGTGAGTAACTTCCCGCTCCCCTCGAGCGCCCAGGACCTCTGGCGCGCCACGGCCCGCTTCGCGCGGCCCATCGGTACAGGAAAATTCACACCATGCAGCTTCCGCTTGATCAACTCCAGAGCCTGCTCAAAACGCTCGAAGAGGGCGGCGCGTCCGAGTTCGAATACGAAGACGACAAGGTTCGCTTGAAGGTCGCCATGTTGCGCGGTCAAGCGCCGCTCGTCACTAGCGTGGCCGTAGCTCCCACGGCGGCGGCCGCGGCGGCCCCCGCCGCGGCCCGCGTCGACGTCGCCGATCCGAACGTGGTGTTCGTGACTTCGCCGTTCGTCGGCACCTTCTACAAAGCGCCCTCGCCCGAAGCCGAGTCTTTCGTGGCGGTCAATGGTCCGGTGAAGAAGGGCCAGACCTTGTGCATCATCGAAGCCATGAAGTTGATGAACGAGATCGAGGCCGAGTTCGCCGGCACGGTGCTGGAAGTGCTCGTCGAGAGCGGCAAGAGCGTCGAGTTCGGCCAGAAGCTCTTCAAGATCAAGAAGAGCTGAGCCTCGGCCACCCACCATGTTTCGAAAAGTACTGATCGCAAATCGCGGTGAGATTGCCATCCGCATCATTCGCGCGTGTCGCGAACTGGGCATCGCCACCGTCGCCGTTCACTCCGAGGCCGATGCGCACGCCCTGCACGTGCGCTTCGCCGACGAAGCGGTGTGTATCGGCCCGGCCTCGGCCTCGCTCAGCTACCTGAACATTCCGGCCATCATCAGCGCCGCGGAGATCACCGCGGCCGACGCGATCCACCCGGGCTACGGCTTCCTCTCGGAGAGCACGAAGTTCGCCCAGGTCGTCGAGCGGTGCGGGCTCAACTTCATCGGCCCCACGTCGGAGGCGATGGCGCAATGGGGCGACAAGCTGCGCGCCCGCGAAGTCGCGGCGAAGTTCGGCCTGCCACTCCTGCCCGGGAGCGTGGCGCTGACCAGCTTCGAGCACGCGGAGGCCGAAGCCACGCGCGTGGGGTTTCCGGTGATGATCAAGGCCCGCGGCGGTGGTGGCGGACGGGGCATGCGCATCGTGCGCACCGTTGCCGAAGTTCGCCGGGCTTTCGAGTCGGCCACCGCCGAGGCGATGAACGCATTCAAGAACCCCGAGCTTTACTTGGAGCGCTTCGTCGAACGTCCGAAGCACATCGAGTTTCAGGCGCTGGCCGACAAGCACGGTCAGGTTTGGACGCTCGGCGAGCGGGAGTGCTCGCTGCAACGCAAAAACCAAAAGCTCGTCGAAGAGTCCCCCAGCCCGTCGATGACCGACGACCTGCGAGCAAAGATGGGCGAGGTGATTCGTCGCGCGATCTTGGCGACGGGTTACACGTCACTCGGCACGCTCGAATTCCTGATGGACGACGATCGCTCGCTGTATTTCATGGAAATGAACACGCGCGTTCAAGTCGAGCACCCGGTGACGGAGATGGTGACGGGCGTCGACCTGGTTGTGGAACAAATTCGCGCCGCGGCCGGTGAAAAGCTGAGCTTGCCCGACACCAGCGCTTGGAAGCTGCGTGGTCACGCCATCGAGTGCCGCATCATGGCCGAAGATCCGCGAACGTTCGCCCCCTGGCCCGGCAAAATCACCGAGTACCACCCGCCGGGCGGAACCGGCGTGCGCGTCGATTCCGGCGTGTTCGGCGGTTGGACCGTGCCCTCTCACTACGACTCACTCCTGTCGAAGGTGATCGTGCACGCGCCGACGCGCGAGCAAGCGCTGGTGCGCATGCTGGGCGCTCTCGACGAGTACATCATCGGTGGCATTCGCACGAACATCGACCTGCACAAGCAGCTCCTGCGTTTGCCCGAAGTGATGGATGGCACCATGACCACGCGCACCGTCGAAAACTTTATGGCCGAGCGCGCGAAGGCGAACTGAGCTCCGACTGAGGAGAGGGGGGCGATCCCAACCCCGCATCGCACCCCTCGTCACGCCAAGTTCCCGTTCGTGGACGGCTCCCTGATTTTTCATCGCCAAGCAGCGGTGACAATCGTCCTTGGACTCACGTCGTCACTCCTCGACGAAAGACACGGCTGCTTGGCGCTGAACTCTCCCTCTCGCGCTTCGCCTGCTATTTCGACTCGCCGCGATCGAGTTCCGCGCTTGGACGCCGAAGGCTTGGACGGTCGCGCGGAGGCGCGTGATCATCACAAAGATCCTCGCTCGAGGTGACGCTAGCGGCCGGGGTGATGGCTAGAGCGGGAAGCCGAGCAATAGACGGGCCTGAAGGTACTCGTTTTGAGTGAGATCCAGGTTGTGCCCCGAGGTCGCGCCTTTGAGGGCCACGAGTTGCGGTTGGACCGCGAAGGTCAACCAAAAGCGCGTGGCGGCGTAAGAGAGCGTCGGGCCGAGATACAACACGGAGCGATCGAGCTGACCGGAGTAGCCGTTCTCGTTCCTGATTTCCAAGCTCGTGACGAGGTTGGGGGTGACGAAGTAACCCGCGCCAACGGTCGCGCCGAACGTGGCCACGAAGCGTGATTGGAGTTCGAGCAGCTCGACGCCACCGCCGACCACGTTGAGCGCGAGCAGCAGCGCGCCGAGCTGCTTGTCGAGGATCACACGGCCCTCGTAACCGACCAACAGCGGCCCGGCCTGGCCCTCGAGAAAGAGCGCGCTACCGAGCGTGTCCGCGACCGGATCCGAGAATTTGTATTTGAGCTGCGCCGAGACCGACTGGAGGTCGGTCGTGCTCAGGCGCGAGGGCAGCGCAGCTCCGGGGATCATGATGTCTTCGGTCACGCTGGAGGCGTTCCAAAAGAGCGCAGCCTGCAGATTGCGGGCGAGCCCGAGCTCGAAGCCGAGGCGTGCTTCGAGACGGTTGAAGTAGTTGGCGCGACCGACGCGCTCCGTGATCCAGGGCTGCAGCTCGGCGAGCCCCGGGTTCAGCACCGCCGACTCGTAAGCGAAGCCGAAGTGACGCTCGGTGGCGGCCGCGCTAGCGGAAACGGTCAGGCACGCGAGCAGCGCCTTCCAGAAAATGCGTAACGATTTCATGTTTTTGTCGCGCGGATCCGGCCGCTGGCCTTTTTCCGACCTACGTTTTCGGCGTCGAAGGCAGACGGGCACTCCGCGCTGACGGGGCATGCCGCGCAGGCCGGTTTGCGCGCAGCGCACACGCGCCGGCCGTGAAAGATCAACGTGTGAGAGAGCATGTCCCAATCGCGGCGTGGAAAGAGCGCCATCAAATCACGCTCGATGTCTTGCGGCTCGGTGTGCTTGGTCCAGCCCAAGCGCTGACTGATGCGCTGCACGTGGGTGTCGACGACCACGCCTTCGGGGGTGCCGAAGGCGACGCCGAGCACGACGTTGGCCGTTTTGCGTCCGACCCCCGGCAACTTCACCAGTTCGTCGAGGGTGCGAGGGACTTCGCCGTGGTGTTCTTCAATCAAGCGCTTCGACAGACCAATCACGTTCTTGGTCTTCTGACGATACATCCCGATTCGGCTCAGCACGCGCTCGACCTCGGCCGGCTCGGCACGAGCCAACGACTCCGGGGTCGGCCAGCGCTCGAACAGGTCGGGCGTGATTTTGTTGACCATCACGTCCGTGCTTTGCGCCGACAGGACAGTGGCCAAGATCAACTGAAACGCGCTCTGGTGATCGAGCTCGCAATGCGCATCACTGTGCCGTTCACGGAGCTTGGCGTAGGTCGTGGCGACCAAGGCGGCGTGCGGGGTCGCGTTCTTGATCGCCCGCTGCTGCTTTTTCGATGGCGCAGCCGCGGTTGCGGGAGCGGACTTGACCGGCTTCGCGGCAGGTTTGGCCGGCTTCGATTTGGCCTTGGCGCGAACTTTGGCTGGCTTTCGAGCCGCCGAGTCAGGTGCCTTCTTCGCCGCCATCGCCCGGGCCTTGGCCGTCGTCGGAGGTGGCCGGCGGCGTCTCTCCGTCGCTGACCGCCGTTCCTTCGGCTGAAGCCTCGGCGACGTTCTCCTCGGCACCGTCTTCGCTCTCGCCCTCGAGCGGCGCTTCGTTCGCGCCCTCGTTGATGGGCTCGATGGCGACCACGCGCTCGTCGTCCTCGATGCGCATCACCTTCACGCCTTGAGCATTGCGCCCCGTTTCGCGAATGCCCTCGATGGGGGTGCGAATGGTTTGCCCGCGATCGGTGATGATCATCACCTCGTCCTCGGGTTTGACCATGGCAATACCGACGACCGGACCATTGCGGTCGCTGGCATCGATCAAGATGATGCCCTTGCCGCCGCGATTCTGGATGCGGAACTCTTCGATCGGCGTGCGCTTGCCGTAACCGCGTTCGCAGATCGCGAGCACGAACTTGCGCTCCGCATCCGTTCGCGCGAGCCCGACCACCGCGTCACCCTCGTCCAAATCGATGGCTTTGACGCCCGCGGTGGCGCGACCGGTCGCGCGCACCTGCTCTTCGTCGAAGCGAATGCTGATGCCCGTCTTGGTGGCCACGAAGAACTCGGCCGTGCCGTCGGTCACGATCGCCGTGAACAGCTGGTCGTCGTCCGCGATGCGCACGCCGATGATGCCTTTGTCGCGGAAATTCTCGTACTCCACGAGCTCGGTCTTCTTGATCTGACCGCCGCGCGTGATGGTCGTGACGAATTTTCCGGCTTCGACCTTGTCCACCGGGGTGATGGCCGCGATCTTCTCGTCCGCTTCCATCTCGATGAAGTTGATGATTGCGCGGCCCTTGGCGTTGCGAGCCGCCTGCGGGATCTCGTACACCTTCTTCACGTACACTTTGCCGCGGCTCGAGAAGAAGAACACGAAGCTGTGCGTCGAAGCGATGAACAGCTGCGTCAGGAAGTCGTCGTCACGAGCCTCCATGCCCTTGTTGCCCTTACCGCCGCGCTTCTGCGCTTGGTACATGGAGACGGGCGTGCGCTTGATGTAGCCGGAGTGCGAGATCGTGACGACCATGTCCTCTTCTTGGATCAGGTCTTCGATCTGAATCTCCGCTTCGTTGTCGATGATCTCGGTGCGGCGCTTCTCGCCGTGCTTGAGCTTGACGTCTTCCAGCTCTTTCACGATCACCTGCATCAGCAAGTGTTCCTCGGCCAAGATGGCGCGAAGCCCCGTGATCGTGTCGGAAAGTTCGCCGTATTCGGCGGCCAGCTTGTCTTGCTCGAGACCGGTCAAGCGCGCCAAGCGCATGTCCAAGATGGCCTTGGCTTGGCGTTCGCTGAGCCGATAATCGGTGACCTTTGCGGCGGCCTCGATTTCCGCTTCCGGGCGGCCTGCGCGGCGCACGAAGGCTTCGAGTCCTTTGAGCGGCAGAGCCATCAAGCGCGTTTGCGCTTCGTCCGGATCGGGTGATTCGCGGATCGTCTTGATCACGAGATCCACCTCGGTGACGGCCATGCCCAAGCCTTCGACGATTTCACGTTGGCCCTCGGCCTTGGTGAGCTCGAAGCGTGTGCGGCGGCTGATCACTTCACGCCGGTGTTCGATGAAGCGCTCCAGCGTCTGCTTCAGATCCAAGACCTCGGGGCGTGAATCGACGATCGACAGATTGATGATGCCGAACGACGACTGCATGTCCGTCAAGCGGTACAGCTGGTTCAACACCACCTGCGGGAAGACGTCCTTCTTGAGCTCGAGCACGAGTCGCATGCCGTCGCGATCGCTCTCGTCACGCGCTTCTTTGATGCCTTCGACGCGCTTGTCGCGCATCAGCTCGCCGATCTTGGCGTGCAAGCGGGCCTTGTTCACTTGATAGGGCAGCTCGGTCACCACGATCTGTTCGCGATCGTTGGAGCCCATCACCTTCTCGACCTCGGTGCGTGCGCGCATCACGATCGAGCCGCGGCCGGTCTTGTACGCCTGGTAGATCCCCGAGCGGCCGTAGATCATGGCCGCGGTCGGAAAGTCCGGGCCCTTGATGTCGAGCATCAGGTCTTCCACGCCGCAACTCGGATTGCCAATCAAGCGGATCGTGGCGTCGATCACCTCCACCAGATTGTGCGGCGGAATATTGGTGGCCATGCCGACCGCGATGCCGCCCGAGCCGTTCACGAGCAGATTCGGAAAGCGCGACGGCAGTACCGTCGGTTCTTCACCGGATTCGTCGAAGCTGGGCGTGAAATCGACGGTCTCTTTCTCGATATCCTGCAAGAGCTCCATCGAGATGCGCGCCAAGCGACACTCGGTGTAGCGATAGGCAGCCGCGGGATCGCCGTCGACGGAGCCGAAGTTGCCTTGACCGTCGATCAGCATGTGGCGCATCGAGAAGTCTTGCGCCATGCGCACGAGCGCGTCGTACACGCTGGCATCACCGTGCGGGTGGTAGTTGCCCAACACTTGGCCGACGACCTTCGCGCACTTACTGTACGAACCACCAGGGGTCAGGTTCAGATCACGCATCGCGTACAAGATGCGGCGGTGCACGGGCTTCAAGCCGTCACGCACATCGGGGATGGCGCGCCCGATGATCACGCTCATCGCGTAATCCAGGTACGAGGTTCGCATCTCGTCCTGAATGCCGATCGGATGTTCTTGCGGATTGTTCGGAGGTTCGTTTTCCAAGTTAAGACGGAAGTAGCGCGGGAATACGCCGGTTACAAGCCTCCCAGACCCTCTGTTTTGCTCGGTAAATCCCCCACGATTTCAGTTCGTTACGACCCAAAAATCGCGCCCGAAAAGGCACCGCCGACGAGTGCTGGCTGAGGCGCCACGGGGAACTCGAAGAGAGGGGGAGAGTGAAACGCCAAAACGCCAAAACGCCAAAACGCCAGAAGAAGAGAGCCGAGAGATTTTGGGTTTGCGCGGGTCGGCGTGGTCGTCGCGAGACGCCGCGGCGAACGAAATTCGTCGAACCGGCCGGCGCACAGTCGCACTGCGCGCATTCGGGCAAACGCACGCATACGCCGACGCAGTTCGCTGATTCAACGACGCCTTCGTCGCGCGGCGCCGAAACCCCAATCGCCTTCTTCTGGCGTTTTGGCGTTTTGGCGGTCGAACGCAGGGAGCCGCTCAGGGACTTCTAGGACGTCCGACTCGCGAGGCATTGCGCCGTCGCTGGGTGCGCTGTTTTAGAAGAAGTTGCCGATCGTGAATTCGAACACGTTCGATTCTTCGTAGGGCAGGCGCTTGAACGGAAAGCCCCACTCGAAGCGCAGCGGACCGAGCGGCGAGAACCAGCGCACGCCGAAGCCGTAGGAGGTGCGCAGGCTGGCTAGGCTGGACAAGCCGTTGAAGCACGGGCTCACGACTTGGTACTGGATCGCGACGCCACCGGCTTTGCAGTAGTTGCTCTCCAAGTTCCAAGCATTGCCGGCGTCCGTGAACAGCACGCCGCGCACACCGACGGACTCGACGATCGGGAACTCGAGCTCGAGGTTCTGGAAGTACGAGAGATTACCGCCGATATTGGCGCCGTTGGTGATCGGCGCGCTGTTCGGATCGGTCGACTGCGTGAGACCGATGCGCGGACCGACGGTGCGGAAGCGATAGCCGCGTACGTCCAGGATGCCGCCCAAGAAGAAGCGCGCGAAAATCGGCACGCCATCGCTGGACGGGCTCGTGACGTGACCGGCCTCGGTGTTCAGCTTGAGCACGAAACCCGCGCCGATTGGGTAGTAGAAGCGGCCAATCAGGCGATGCTTCAGGAACTGATTCTGCGAGCCGAGGGTGGCGGCGGCGATTTCCGTCGATGCGTAAAGGTATACGCCGCTCGTGGGGAACAGGCGATTGTCGCGCGTGTCCAGGGTCAACGCGGGACGAATACTAGACGTGAAGCCGTCGTTGAACAGGTTGGCCAGCGGTAGGCGCGTGAAGACGCTGATTGCGCTGCTGGTGCCGAGGAGGGTCGACCGCGTCGCGGTCGAGACGCGATCGAGCGATGCGGTGTAGGTGATGCTCGCGTTCAACTCCGGCTCGATCAGCGGGTAGCCGAAGGTGATGCCGCCGCCGCGACTGGACTGCGCGAAATCGTTGTACACGCGCAGCTGGTCGTACAGATCGATGCTCGTGTTGAACAAGCTGTCGAGGAAGTACGGCTCGAACAAGCGAATGCTCACCAACTGCCGCAAGCTGCTCACCTGCGCCTGTAGCGACAGGCTTTGCCCGTTGCCGAACAAGTTCGCTTGCTGCACCTGCGCCGTGGCGATGAAATTCTCGATGCTGGAGAAACCGGCACCGACCTGGAACGTGCCCGTCGGCTTCTCCGCGACCTCGATGTACACGTTCATCCGGTCCGGGGCCGAGCCGGCCTCGGTCGAGACGTCGACACGCTCGAAGTAGCCGAGCGCGGTGGCTCGGCGCTTGGAGCGCTCGAGCTTGGTCTCGCTGAACAGCTCACCCTCGGTGACCTCCAACTCGCGGCGAATCACCTTGTCGCGCGTCTTGGAGTTTCCGCGAATTTCGATGCGCTCGAAGTAGACCAGCGGGCCGCGCTCGACCGGAACGGTCACATCGACTTCGTGCGTCTCGGAGTCGAGCTGGGTCTGCGGATTGGCTTCGACGTTGGCGTAGCCTTTGTCGCGGTACAGGGTGCGGATTGTCTGCAGGTCTTCGAGCAGCGCGGCGCGGTTGAAGTACTGGCCGGGCTCGGAGCGAACCATCATGCGTAGGTTCCGGCGGCCGTCGATCGGTTCGACCTCGCTGCCGCCCGGTCCGCGCTCGTACACGCGAAGCTGACGGATCTTGTAGCGCGGGCCTTCGTCGATCGTGATCGAGACCTCGATGCCGTTGCGGTCCGGCGTCAGCATGATCCGTGGCGTGCTGATCGAGACGGAGAGAAAGCCGCGGTCGTAGTACATCGCGCTCAGGACCGCGATGTCACGCTCGAAGGCGTCTTGGCGGAATGGGCCGCCCGAGCCGAACGCGAAGAAGCCGGCATTACCGGTGAGCATCAACGAGCGCAGCTCCGCGCTGTCGATGCTCTGATTGCCGATGAAAGTGATGCGCCGAACGCTGACCTGGCCGTGCTCGGTGACCTTGAACTTGATCTCGACCTCGTTGTTCTTCTGAGGGATCACCTCGTTCTGAACTTCGGCCAAGAAGTAGCCCTTTTCCGCGTACATATCGCGGATCTTCTGCACGGTGCGGCGCACCGCGGGCAGGCTCAAGATGGTGTTCGGCTTGATCTCGATGCCCTCGTTCAGGTCGTCTTTCGAGATCTCGTCGTTGCCCTCGAACGTGATCGTAGAAATGCTGGGGCGCTCGCGCACGACGAAGCGGAGATCGACGCCTTCATCGTGCCGATCCAGATCGACTTCGATATCGTCGAAGAAACCGGAGTTCCACAACTCACGGACGTCTTGCGTCAGAGTCTCGGGCTTGAACGGTTGCCCGACGCGCTCGCGGATGTAGGTGAGGACGTCTTCGGGGGTCACCCGGCGATTGCCCAAGACCTGAATCTTCTGCAACGGCAGGCCGCGCGCGAGTTCGGCTTCACCGGCAGGCAACGACGCTCGTGAGGGAGGTTCGCTCGGCAAGTCGAGGTCCGCGGCCGGCGCGTTGGGTTCGGCCGGCGCGTCCGCGGCCGGCGAGGTGGCGGCCGCGGGCGCGCTCGCAGCTGCACCCGCGGCGCCTTGGGCGAGCGCGGTAGGCACCACGAGCAGGGACAGCGCAAGAACGAGAAGGAAGCGCATCCAAGCTTGGCAGCGAGCGGCAAAGTTACCTTGCATTTGACCGGTCGAATCGTGCCTTCAGGTGCGTGCCAAAGTCTCGGGAGCGCCCCGCGTAGCGCGGACCCAGGCTTGTCTCAAGCCGGGCCGGAAAAAGCCAGGCAAAACCGTCCAAATCAGTCGTTCCAAGCGAAAATACCGCGGCGTTGCACGGTACGCTTCCTGGAAATACGCGAACAATCCGCCTGCTGGCCGGATTGTTTCACCGCACGACCGCTCACACGTCGAGCTCACCGACGCCGACCTCGTCCGCGCGGTTCATGATGAAGTGGAAGCGCGCGGAAGCGTCTTTGCCCATCAACTCGCTGACGATGCGATCGGTCTCCAACGCGTCCGCGATGTTCACGCGTAGCATCCGGCGAGTCTTGGGGTTGAGCGTCGTGTCCCAGAGAGTCTTGGCCATCATCTCGCCCAGGCCCTTGAAGCGCGTGATGTCGGCCTTGGCGTTACCCTTTTGCTTCTCTTTGAGCAGGCGATCGCGATCCGCGTCGTCGGCGGCCCAGTACGTCTCCTTGCCGATGTCGATGCGATAGAGCGGAGGTAGCGCGATGAACACGCGCTGCTGGCGGATCAGCTCGGGCAAGTGGCGGTACAAGAACGTGAGCAGCAGCGTCGTGATGTGGTGACCGTCGGAATCGGCATCGGCGAGCAGGACGATGCGTTGATAGCGCAGCCGCGATAGCTCGAAATTGGCTCCGATGCCGCAGCCCAGCGCGGTGACTAGATCGGCGAGTTCCTTGTTCTCGACCACTTTGCCGACGGTCATGCCCTCGGTGTTGAGGACCTTGCCGCGCAGCGGCAAGATCGCCTGCGTGTTGCGATCTCGACCCTGCTTGGCCGAACCGCCTGCGGAATCACCTTCGACGATGAACAGCTCAGTGTTCTCGCGATTGTGCGTGAGGCAATCGGCGAGCTTGCCGGGCAAGGTGAGGCGCCCGTTGGTGGCGCTCTTGCGCGACACGGAGGCCGACGCGGCACGCGAAGCTTCGCGCGCTCGCGCGGACAAGATGATGCGCGCGACGATCTGCTCGGCGACCGTGCGGTTCGAGTTGAGCCACTGTTCGAGCACCGGGCGTACCATGCCGTCGACCACCGACTGCACTTCCGGATTGTTCAGACGCTCCTTGGTTTGCCCCTGAAACTGCGGCTCGGCCACGAACACGCTGAGCACGGCGGCCCAGCCTTCGCGGATGTCTTCCGCGGTCAGGCTGACGCCGCGCGGCGACAGGTTGTGCGTGTCGATGTAGTTGCGGATGGCCTTGGCCACGCCCGCCCGCAGACCGTTTTCGTGCGTACCACCGGAGCTGGTCGGGATGCCGTTGACGTAGCTCTTCACGACCTCTTCGGTTGCTTCCGTCCATTGGAAGACCACTTCGAGCCGCAGGTCGTCGCCGTCCTTGTTCAGGACGAATGGTGCTTCGTGGGCTGGCTTCGAATGGGCCAAGCCGAGGATCTTCTTCAGGTAGTCGAGGATGCCGTCCTGGTGAAAGAAGGTCTCTTTCTTGCCGCTGTTCTCGTCGCTGAAGTTCACCTTCACGCCGCGATGCAGGTAGCTCGCGATCTCGAGGCGATCTCGGATCGTATCCGCGTTGAAATCGATCTTGGGGAAGATGGTCGGATCGGGGTGGAAGAAGACGGTGGTGCCCGAGCCCTTCGCGGGGCCTAGTTTCTTCAGCTTCGAGACCACCACGCCGCGGCTGAATTCGATCTGCCACTCGGCGCCGTCCCGCTTCACGGTGACTTGCACCTTGGACGACAAGGCGTTGACGACGGAGGCGCCGACGCCGTGCAGACCGCCGGAGGTCTTGTAGTTGCCACCTTCGAACTTTCCGCCCGCGTGTAGCGTCGAGTACACGATCTCGAGCGCCGATTTTTTGTGCTGCGGGTGGAGATCGACGGGAATGCCGCGCCCGTTGTCGCTGACGGTGACGGACTGCCCGTCCTTGTGCAGGGTGACGTTGATCTCGGTGGCGTGGCCGTTCATGGCCTCGTCCACCGAGTTGTCCACGATTTCCCAAACCAGGTGGTGGAGCCCAGCCGAGCCGACACCGCCGATGTACATACCGGGGCGTTTTCGGACGGGATCTAGCCCCTCGAGAACCGTGATGTCTTTTGCCGTGTACGTGGTTGCCATGAGCTGCTCGTACTAGTTGGACAAGGGTTGCGGAGCGCTGGGCGTCTCGACCACGACGCGCACGAATTTGCCGCGTTTGATCACTTCTCGGCCTTTGCCGCCACGCCCGCTCAGATCGTAGTCGCCGCGGCTGATGCGCTTCTCGCCGCCGAGCGAGGTTTCGAGCACCAGCGAATCCTGCGCGTCTTTGACGGCCTTCATGCCGACCAACGCGTCGTCGTCGTCGAGATTGACGAGCATGACGCCCTTGCCCGGACCCGAGAGGTAGTTCACTTCGTCCAACGTGCAGATCAACGCGCGGCCTTCGCGCGTGGCGCTGATCACGACCTCCTTGCCGCGCACGATCGAGACGCCGACGACGGTCACGCCTTCGGCGACCTTCGCGTAGCGTCGCCCGGTGCGCGTGCTCGGCTCGAGGAACGGCGCGATGCCGATGCTGAATCCGTAGCCATCGCTGGTCGCGGCCACGGCATACGTCTTCGGTCGCTTGCCCTCGCGCTCCGCCGTTTCGCCGATCACCCGCGAGTCGAGCGAGTAGCAAGCGATGATCTTCTCGCCGTCTTTCAGCTTGAACAGCTTCTGGATCGGCTCGCCGTAGCCGGTGGTGGCGGGCACGTCGATCATGCGACACGTGTAGACGGTGCCGAAATTGGAGAAAAAGGCCAGGCTTTCGCGGGTAGAGCCGGCCACACAGGCGAGCACGGCATCACCTTCGCGTAGGCGCGTGGAGACCGGGTCCTTGATCTCTTTCTGACGCTTGACCCAGCCATCCGCCGTCAACAGCACGACGTTGTCTTCGGCGACGATCAAATCCTCTTCCGTGAACTCTTGTTCGTCGCTCACGCTCTCGATCAGCGTGCGGCGCTTGGCATTCTTGCCGAATTTTTCGGTCACGGCCACGAGTTCTTGGCGGACGAGTGCCCAGCGGCCCTTGGATTCCTTCTCTTGCAGCAGCTCCTTGATCTCTTTGGCGCGCTTGCGCTTGTCCTTGAGCTCCTTCTGGATCACGAGGATCTCGAGGCGCGCCAGGCGGTACAGCTTCAGCTCCAAGATGGCGTCGGTCTGCTCGGCGTCGAGCTGGTACTTCGCCATGATCTTCTGCGCCGCGTCGGACTTGCCCTCGGACGCGCGGATGATCTTCAAGATCGCATCGAGCGCATCGAAGACCTTCTCGAAGCCTTCGAGGATGTGGATGCGCTTGTCGAGCGCCTTCAGCTCGTACGTCAGCCGGCGGGTTACTACGTCCAGACGGAAATGCAGGAAGTGCCAGAGGATCTGCTGCAAATCCAGGCGTTCCGGGCGACCCACTTCTGGGTTCTCGGTGGGCACGAGGCAGGTCAGATTGACCGCGAAGTTGGTCTGGAGCGGCGTGTGCTTGAACAGGTACGCCAGCACCTTGTGCTCGTCCGCCTCTTTCTTGAGTTCGAGCTCGATGCGCACGTCGTCCGTGGAAACATCGCGCACGTCCAAGAGCATCGGCATTTTGCGCGAAACCACGACATCCGCGATGCGCTCGACGAGCACGGACTTGTTCACCGTGTAGGGGATGCTGGTGATGTTCAGGGTCTTGGTGGTCTTGCCGGTCTCGGCCAGCTCCCACGTGCCGCGCACTTTGATCGAGCCCTGGCCGGTCTCGTAAACCTGCTTCAGCTCTTCCGCGCTGGCGATGATGTGGCCGCCGGTCGGAAAATCTGGTCCCTTGATCGTCCGGCAAAGCTCGCGCGAAGTGAGCTGGCGGCCCTCGACCAGTGCGTCCAGCAGGCGCACCGAGGCATTCACGACTTCTTCCGGATTGTGGGGCGGAATGTTGGTCGCCATGCCGACCGCGATGCCCGCGGCACCGTTGATCAGCATGTTCGGGATCGCCGACGGCAAGACCACCGGCTCTTGCTTGGTGCCGTCGTAGTTGGGCCGAAAATGCACCGTATCTTCGTCGATTTCGCCGAGGATTTGGTCGGCGAGCGTGGCCAGGCGGCATTCCGTGTAGCGATAGGCGGCGGCGGGGTCGCCATCGAGCGAGCCGAAATTGCCCGAGCCGTCGACGAGCGGCGCGCGCAAATTGAAGGACTGCGCCATGCGCACCAGGGCGTCGTAAATCGAAGCGTCGCCGTGCGGGTGGTAGTTGCCCATCACGTCGCCTACGATTTTCGCGCACTTGCGGTGCTTGGCGTCGCCCGTCACGCCTTGCTGCCACATCGTGTACAGGATGCGGCGTTGCACGGGCTTCAGACCATCACGCACGTCGGGGATGGCGCGGCTGGTGATGACGGAGAGCGCATAGTTCAGGTAGCGGGTCTGCGCGACTTCGTGGAGCGCGGCCGGCTCTTCGTTGAACATCGGCGGCTCGTCATCACCGCCACCACGCCGCTTCTTGGGCGGTTCCCCGTTGCCGGAGGAGTTCTGCTTGTTCTTGCTCTTGCCTGTCGCCAACGTTTCGACCTTCCCCGGCACCCCCTAAAAAAGTCAGGGAGAGCCGGCACCGCGCGATTCGCTAGCTTTCTTTCCTGCCGAAAGTCAATATCTTCAGAAGAAATGCGGGTGCGCACGATGAAAGCCCAGTGGTTCGCGCCGCTCTGGAGCGGGCTCGCGGTGGCCGCGCTGGGTTGCCGGACGTCTCCGAGCCCCGGGCCGGCCCCGGTCCCGTGCGAGCGGGACGGGATCGTGAGTTCGCGGGTCAGCGTGCGTCCGGGTCTGGGCGATCTGGCCGCGGAAATCGTGCAAACTTGCGGGGATTGTCAGTTCACTCTGCGTCCGGGCGCCCCGGCCGGTTCGCCCTGCTCGGCGGCCTCCGTGTGTCAGGAGCACTGCTGCAAGTGCTCGAATTCCTTAGCTAAAACGTTCAGAGCCCGCGCCTGTACGGCGGCTCGCTGTGCGGGCGCCGAAGCGTGCGCCGCGGCGCGGGCCGAGATCCGCCCCGACGTTTGCGAGTGAGAACGACGTCCCTTGGCTCAGTCTTCGCGGAACTCGTCGACAGCGATCCCGTAACGTTTCATCCAGCGGTGGATCTGCATCCGCGCCTTGCCCAGCTCTCGACCGACTGCAGCGACGTTGCCCTGGTGTTCCACGAGCAACGCGCGCAGTTCGACTTCACTCGGTACCGCGTGCAACGCGGGCTCCGACACACGTGCGGGGGGCAACACGGAGTGCCCCTTGCCGTAGTCGGTCATTGCCTCCTTCACGGCTTCGGGCAGCACGTCCGGACCGAGGACGGGGCCGTCCGTGAGGGCCACGCTGCGCTTGATGCAGGCTTCGAGCTCACGCACGTTGTACGGAAAATCATGCTGCAAGAGGCCGGTCATGAACGGAAATGAGAGCACGTAGCTCGGGCGCCCAGCGCGCGCCAAGAAGCTGCGCGCCAGCACGTGCACGTCCTCTTTACGCTCGTGCAGCGGCGGCAGGAAGACTTCGTACTCGTTGAGTCGCGCGAACAGATCTTCGCGGAAGCGCCCTTCGCGTTGCATCTTGCCCAAGTCTCGATGGGTCGCGCACACGACGCGCACGTCCACTCGTTCGGGCGCGGTCGCCCCCAGCGGTAGCACCTCTTTGGCCTGCAATACGCGCAGCAATTTGGCTTGAGCGTCGAGTGGCATGTCCCCGATTTCGTCCAGGAACAGCGTCCCGCCGTCGGCCGCGCGAATCAGGCCCGGTTTGTCGCGGTCGGCGCCGGAGAAAGCACCGCGCTTGAAGCCGAACAGCTCGCTTTCCAAAAGCAGCGCGGGGATCGCCGCACAATTGACGGCACCGAAGCGTCCGGGGCGCCCGCTCAAGCGGTGCAGCTCGCTCGCCACCACTTCCTTACCCGTGCCGCTCGCACCACGCAGCACGACGCTCAGCGGCGTGGGCGCGACTCGCTCCAGTTCGGCCACGATGCGATCCATTTGCAAACCGCCCACGAGTAGACTCGGCTGGAGCGCGCGTCGACTCGCTCCACGCGTCATCGAACCGTCCAGGCGATAGCCGGCGAACAGCTCTGCATCTCGCTCGACGAACTTGAAGATGGCATCGCCGATGCGAATTTCGTCGCAATCGTCGAGCGCGGCGCCTTGCACGCGTCGACCGTTGACGATCACGCCGTTGCGGCTGCCCAAGTCACGCACGTGATACGAGCCATTGGCCCAGCCGATCTCGGCGTGCTTGCGCGACACCGCGGGCACCTCGAGCACGAGATCGACCCCCGGTTCGCGGCCGATCACGATTCGTTCTTTCTGGAACGGAAAGGCGGCAGGCAAGCTGGCCCAAGACTCCGCGTACAGCAGCACCAAGCCCGCTACCGGTCCGGAGCCGGGGCCCCGCGCGCTCGGCCCGAACTCCTGCATGGCACCGGTGGTGTAGTCGACCATCGAGCGGTTAGAATAGCGCTTCTACCATGGAACCAGAAACACTCCGCGTCGCCGCCGTCCAGCTTCAGAGCCAAGATGACGTGGCGCAGAACCTGACCGAATGCGCGCGCCTCGTCGCGCTTTCGGCCAGCGAAGGCGCCAAGCTCGTCGTGCTGCCCGAGAATTTCGCGTACTTCGGCGCGGACGAAGCCAAGCGAACGGCGGCCGAGCGGCTCGCTGACGCGAGCGCGCCGATCCAGCGTGCGCTCTCGGAAATCGCTAGCCGCGAGGGAGTTTTCTTGGTGGCCGGCGGATTTCCCGAGGCTTCCTCGGAATTCACGCGGCCCTACAACAGTGCGCTCGTGTTCGGCCCTGACGGCCAGCTCGTCACCTCTTATCGGAAGATCCACTTGTTCGACGTCGCGCTGCAGGATGGCACGACGCTCGCGGAGTCGGCGGGCACGACGCCGGGCGAGTCGCTGTCGACGTTCGACATCGGGCGCTTTCGAGTGGGGCTGTCGGTTTGTTACGACCTGCGCTTTCCCGAGCTGTACCGGGGCCTCGTGGCGCGCGGCGCGAACGTGTTGCTCGTGCCCGCGGCGTTCACCGTCCATACCGGTAAAGATCATTGGCACACGCTGCTCCGCGCGCGCGCCATCGAGTCGCAAGCGTACGTGGTGGCGGCCGCACAATGGGGCAAGCACCCACGCGGTCGCACCACGTACGGTCATTCCTTGATCGTCGACCCGTGGGGTGCCGTGGTCGCGGAGGCGTCGGACCGCGTGGGGTTGGTCAACGCGACTCTAGATCTCGGGTACTTGAAGCAAGTGCGGGCTGCGGTGCCGTGCCTCGACCACCGCAGGCTGTGAGCGCGGCTACAGGTGGCGCTTGGCGATCTCGGTCCAAGTGCCGGATGGCTCGAGCGCGATGTAGCTCTTCCAGAAGGGGCGAGCCTTGCCGGTCTCGCCGATTTGTTCGTAGGCCATCGCCAGATTGAAGTATGCGTCCGAAAACTTCGGATCGGCTTCGATGGCGCCGTGGAAAAGCGGCACGCTGAGCTCGGGCTGCCCGCGTTCGAGCATCACGTAGCCCAGATTGTATTGGGCTTCGGGCTGGCGCACGTCGATCTCCAGCGCCTTTTTGTACAACAATTCCGCGGCTTCCGCGTCGTGGCGCCGGAAGCGGATGTTGCCCAAATTGGTGTACGCGATGGCCAGCCACGGATCGAGCGTGATGGCCTCACGATACAGGGCCTCCGCGTCGTCCATCGACAGCGGGTCTTCGTCGAGTTGGCTCGCGCGTAGGTAGAGCTCGTACGCGGTGCGCGCGCGTTCACGACCCGCGGACGGGCGCAACACGCGCACGACGTCATCACGCAGTGACTTCACCTCGAAGTCGAGCACCATCTGCCCGGTCAAAGGCTCGAACGCGCCGTCCGTGGTGTGCACGACTACGCGCTGCCCGTCGGAGACGATGCGCAGCTCTTGCAGTGGGCGTGTGACCTTGGGCAGTGAGCGCTTGAGCGCCCCCACTGCGCGCGTCACGTCGCGCAGCCGAACCCGTTGCTCGAGCAGCGACTGCGCCGTGCGGAGGGCAATCAGGTCTGAAAATGAATACGCGCGGCGGCCGCGACGACGCGCGGTCGGAGACACGACTCCGGCGCGATCGAAGGTCCGCAGGCGTGCCGGCGAGATGCCGAGCAAGCGCGAAATTTCGCCGCTGCTGAATAGGTCGGTGAGCGGCTCCCTCCCGGAGCTCGATTCGAGCGCCGGCGCAGCTGCGCTCTGCTCGCGTTTTTGCACACGACCGCCACCGGGTCCGAAGACCACGTGGATTATCTTCTCGTCGCGTTGTCTCTTGCGACCCATTCGCTTGCTGGTTCCCGCCTACTCGTGAAAGGACAGACCCTCTAACTCTTCCGCGCAGCGCTTCGTGTCAAGTGGAAGGCGCGCGGATCGCTAGCGCAGCGTAGAATGCCGCACTGTCCGCGTCGCGGCCCGCGGTCCTCGAATGCATCTGCTCGCGCTCTGCGCACGCGTTGGGTCGCTCGCGCGCTTCGCGATGCGTGCTCGCGGTGGTGAAAATGCTCCTTGACGACGGGCCAGGTCTTGCGCAGGCGACGCGCGTGTCATGAAGCGCGTGATGGGCGCTTGGTCGACGTCGCTTCTGTCTTGCGCGGGGCACGTGGGCGCTCGCTGTTCTTGAACACGCGCGCTTCGACGTCGACGTCGACGCGAATGCCACGCGCATCGCGTCGCACGAACAGCTCGGCGCGCACGCGACCAATCGGTGCCCCCGACCTGATCTGCGCTTCGAGGCAGGCGATGCGAATGGCGCGAATGCGCGCGTGAGGGTCGCTCGCGATCAGTCGCGCGATCTCGCGCGCTCGCTCTCTGGGTACGGCCCCGCCGTGGGAGACGAAGGGTAGGAGCACGCTGGTGGAGCCGTAATAGGTCGCGCCGTCTGGTTCGCTGCGGGTCGCCCCCTCGCTCATCACGTCCGCGGCTTCGAAAAGCTCGCGTAGCCGGTAGTCGGCCGACTGCCACAGCTCGAGCGTCCGACTCGTGCCGATCACGAGCGCCTTGGCCTTTACCGGCCCTGGACCATGCACGGCCTTACGCGCCATGCTGCACCCTTCGAAACTTCACCCCCCGATCGTATGTCGTACGCGCTCGGAACACGAAGTTCGTCGCAGTTTTGCCAGCGACCAGCCGAGTCGCGATCGCTCGAGCGCGGGCCCCCGCGAGCACGAAAACTTGGCCGGGCGCGGAAAATCGCAGAAAATCCGGCCAAATTCAGCCAAACCGACGGAGTTTAGATGAGCCAGGTCAGCCCCAGCCCCGCGTATTCAGGTGAAGAACGGCGTCAGCATCGCATGTACGTGACGCGCAACACCGAGTATCACTTCCGTGGTCGGACTTGCGTTGCAGTTCGAGATCGAAGAACAGGCCTATTTTTGGAGTCCCATCTGGCGGTTCGGCGTACGCTCACGGGCGGGGTGAAGTATCAAGACAACGGCACGGCGGTGCCGTCGTTCGCCGCGCCGCGCATTGGCGAGGCGCTCTATTTCGGGGACGACGGCCGGGAATTGGTCACCAGTTTGTGTTCGGGTATCCAGCGGCCGGAGCGGCAATTGGTGGCGGCGTACCCGACCGGCTGAGCCTGACATGTTGAACCACTTGGGCAATTTTAGAGGGATTTGCGCGTAATTCCGTGCACTCGGGGGCACCCTTTCGCAGCCCCTGCGAAGCAAGGTTCGCAGCCACTTCACCGTTACCCTCGAAAAATTGCTGGTTTGTGGGGTGTGGCGTGCAGGTCGGAGTTCGGCATCATTCTTGGATAGATGCCGACGTCAGCACAACGGTCGAAGGGCAGAAATTTCAATAATGGCGCAATCGTCCCCCATCGCATCTCCCAGCCCCAAAGCCGATCCGCGAGCGGTGCAAATTCTCGCGAAGAACATCTACCGGGAGTTCCGCGCGAGCGGTTTCTCGGAGCGTGATGTACTCGCCCTGGCGGGTGAGTTACTCGGGCTCGTCACGAGCGACGTGAAGAACGAGCAAGCCGCCCGCTGAGATTAATCTCACCGGCTGGTCGATCATTCGGCCCGCACCGTGCGAAGGGCTCGGTCGCGGGCCGTCGGCTTTTCTGGAGCCTGACGAGTCGACCCGGGGGCGAGGGCTACGCGGATCAGCACTCGCCGAGAGCGCCGTGCGCAATTTCGCGTGAGCGGCGTGTTTCAGGGGGTGCTGCATGATAGCCTGTTGGCTCTCGCGCCTTGGTTCGGAGAGCTACGTTTCAAGTGATCGCACCGACATCGTCCGCAAAAGCCCCGATGTTTGCCATCATCGTCCACGAAAAGGGCGGCGCCGAACGGCGTGAGGTCTTCGACGCTGCCGAGTTGAGTGTGGGCCGGGTGCAAGGCAACGAGTTGATGCTGCCCAAGGGCAACGTATCGAAGCGTCATGCCCGTCTGCTGTATCGCGATGGTCGCTTCATCGTTACCGATCTGAACAGCACCAACGGCACGTACGTCAATCGTCGCAAGATCACGCAAGCCACGATCGTCCGCGAGGGTGACCGCATCTACATCGGCGACTTCGTGCTGCGCATCGAGACGAGCGGGGGCAGCGATAGCATGTCACCCGACGAGCTCAAGACCGGCCCGTCGCAAGTTGCGCGTTCGTCTCCAAATGCACCGGACGTCTCGAACGTGTCCGTGCGCCCCGACGTCGAAGCGGACGGATTCACACAGAGCCCCGGGCCAGCCTTCAAATCCACGACGAGTGGCTCGAACCCAGTTTCCTCGGATAGCCCCGCGCGCCTCGAGCCTTCCGTCGAGACCACCGGCACCCATAGCGTCGGTCGATCCACCCAAGACGACGCCGCGCCCAGCTCGGTGCGCGATGTGGTGCGTGTGCTCGTGAGCCGCGTCGCGCTCAAGCTCCGCGATGTCGATTTGCTGGCGCCCGTCCCGCCCTCGCTCGGCGAGCGAATCGACGGCCTGTTGCAAGACACCTGGACCGAAGTGAGCGAAGGCCACGATCTCTCGGCCAATGTGGCCGCTGAGCGCGCGATCGAGCTCGCGCGCTGCGAGCTCGTCGAGCATGGCCCGCTGACCGAGTTGATCGCGGACCCCACCGTGTCCGAGGTCGGCATCACGCGCTTCGATCGCGTGCTGTCGGTGCGGGGCGGCCGCGCGGTTGCGGAAACGGGCTTCTCGTCGGACCTGTCTTTGCGCTGGGCCGTTTCTCGCCTGTGCGCCGAGGCGGACGCGCCGCTCTTGCCGAATGAAGAGGTGATCGAGCGTCGCATCATGCCGGGAGTTCGTTTGTCGGCCGTGATTGGTCCGATCGCCGCGAGCGGAGCCTGCGCGGCCATCCGCAAGGCGAAGCGTTCGTCGATCACGCTCGAAGAGCTGGTGCGCCGCGGCGCGATCTCGCGCGCGATGGCGACTTTTCTCCAGCAGTGCTTGGCGGCGCGCGTAAACGTGCTCGTGATCGGGCCGCGGGACGGCGGAGTGGAGGCACTGCTGACGGCCCTCGCGCAAGCCGCGGTCGACGGCCCGTGCGTCTTCCTCGGGGAGCGTGAACCCGGCGGCTCCGAGGCCAACTTCCTATTGTCGGGCGCGGATGCCAGCACTACGGCCGGGGCGCTACAAGTCGCAGCAACGATGCCCGGAGCGCGCGTCGTTGCCGAGCTGTTCAGCGGCGAGCTGTGCGCCAAAGTCGTGGAAGCGATCGCCGATGGCGGCGACGGCGTGATCGCGGCTCGCTACGCACCCAGCTTGCGTCGCGGCTTGTCACGTTTGCCGGGAGTGGTTGCCGCCGAGCGCCCAGAAATCCGCGTCGGGGCGGCGCGTGAACTCGTCGCCAATGCGTTCGAAATCGTGGTCGAAGTCGCGCGCTTGCGAGACGACCGTCACCGCGTGCTGCGCATTGCCGAAGTCATCGGCTGCGCGGGTGACGAGATCCAGGTTCAAGACATCTTCACCTTCGTGATGGACCGCACGGCCGCCGGCGGAGCCATCGAAGGCGTGTTCTCGGCCAGCGGCGTGGTCCCGCAAGTGGCTGAAGCGTGGCGCGCGCGCGGCACGACGGTGGAGAGCGCCATCTTCAGCCGCCCGCCGTCGCGTCAGTGAACGTGACGAAGGCCCCAGAGCTCGCGCGCCCAAGAGCACGTGTCTTGGGCGACTGACTGAAGTTTACTCGCGAGCGTCGTCTTGTTTGGCTTTGGCGAGCTTGCGGCCCATCATGCGCTTCTTGATCGCGCTCAATTTGTCGATCATCAGCACGCCGTCGAGGTGATCGGTTTCGTGTTGCAGCGCCACCGCGAGTAGGCCGTCGGCCTCGATTTCGAAGTGCTTGCCGTTGCGGTCTAGCGCTCGAACCTTGACGCGTTCTGCGCGCTTGATCTCTTCGGTCACGCCGGGGAAAGAGAGGCAACCTTCCTCCCAAGTCTGCACGCCGTCTTTCTCGATGAATTCCGGATTGATGAACGCGAGCAGTTGACTCGGTTCATCCTCAGCGGCGCAGTCGACCACGAAGATACGGTGGGGGATCCCGAGCTGGGTTGCGGCAAGACCGCAACCAGGGGCGGCGTACATCGTCTCCGCCATGTCATCCACCAGGGCTTGAATTTCGGGGGTGACTTCGGCGACGGGCTTGGCGACTTCGCGCAGGCGCGGGTCAGGATATTCGAGGATCTCGCGAATCATGGCGCTTTCGCAAAAGGTAACACCCGAGATCAGGCGTCGCAACCCGCGCCCGGGAGGTTCAGCCGCCGCTCAGAGTTCGCGCGGCTTTCTTCGGGTAAGCGATGGGTCCCCAGACGTAAGCATCGGTGCCGCACAGTTCCCAACGCGCGGGATCGATGCGCGGTGCGTCGGCGGGATTCTCGGGGCCTGCCCAGTCGACCGCGCCGGGGCGACCGCGGGGGCCGAGCAGCAGCGGCGCCACGAACACGTGCAGTTGGTCAGGCAAGCGGTGTGCGAGCAAGCTGCCCGCGAGCTCCGAGCCGCCCTCGCACATCACGCTCACGACTTCACGTGCGGCGAGCTCGCGGAACATCACGACCGGATCACAACGACCCTCGGCTGTCGCGGGCACGCGGATCACGCGCACCCCCGCGTGAGCTAGCGCTTGCTCGGGGGTCGCGGGGGCGGCCAAAGTGGTGACCACGCAGGTCGGGATCTCATTGGCCGTTTGCACGACCTGGCTAGCGAGCGGGATGCGCAGCTTGCTGTCGACGATCACGCGGATCGGGTTTCGCCCGGGCACGTCACGCACGGTCAGGCGCGGATTGTCGGTGAGCACGGTGTTGATGCCGACCATCACGGCGTCGTGGTGCGCGCGCAGCGTCTGCACTTTGATGCGGGCCTCCGGGCAAGTGATCCACTTGGAGGCGCCGGTGCGGGTGGCGATGCGACCGTCGAGCGAGATCGCCAATTTCAGCGTGACGAAGCTGGTTTGCTCGGTGACGTATTTGGCCCAGGGCTGAATCAGCGCTTTGGCCGCAGACTCTTGCACGCCAACGGTTACGGGGATGCCCGCGGCTTCCAAACGCTCGATGCCGCCACCGGGGATGCGCGGATCGGGATCTCGACAACCGATCACCACACGCGCGATGCCGGCCGCCAAAATGGCATCGACGCAGGGCAGGGTGCGTCCGACGTGATTGCAGGGCTCGAGCGTGACGTACAGCGTTTTGCCGCGCGCCGCCGCGCCGGCCTTCTTCAACGCGACGACCACTGCATGGTCGAGCCCGGCCGTCTCGTGGAAGCCTTCGGCCGAAATAGTGCCGTCTGCGTCCGCGACCAGCGCGCCCACGTGTGGGTTCGGCGTGGGGTCTCCCCCCGCACCGAGCGCAAGCGCTCGCAACATCAGCTCGCTGTCGAGATCTTTCACGAGTTCACTCACTATCCTTGGATCGCACGAGCTTGCTCATCTCGACCATGAACTCGTCGATATCGCGGAAAGATCGGTACACGCTGGCAAAGCGCACGTAGGCGACGTCGTCGAGGGTCTTCAGACGTTGCATGACGCGCTCGCCGATGACGAGCGACGGGACTTCTTTTTCGCCGCTCTCAGCCAGCTCGCGCTCCAAGGCTTCGGCGTGCTCTTCGAGAGCGTCGGCGGAGACCGGGCGCTTGTTGCAAGCAATGCGCAAGCTGCGCAGCACTTTTTCACGCTCGAACGGCACCCGCTCGCCGTCTTTCTTCACCACCGTGGGCAGCGTGTGCTCGACGCGCTCGTAGGTCGTGAAGCGGCGCTTGCACGCATCACACTCACGCCGACGCCACGTTACGGTGCCGCCGGCGGCCAAGCGCGAGTCGACCACGCGGCTGTCCATTTCACGGCAATACGGGCACTGCATGAGATCCGCACCCGAGCTGAGCCAGAGCGGCCCGCGTCAGCCCTCGAACGCCGAGAAGACCAGCGTTACGTTGGTTCCGCCGAAGCCGAACGAATTGGACATCGCGCGCTTGATGCGGCGCTCGCGCGCCTGATTCGGCACGAATTCGAGCGGCACTTCCAGGTCCGGGTCGTCCAAGTTGATCGTGGGCGGGATCATCCCCGTCTCGATCGCCTTGATGCAGACCGCCGCTTCGACGGCGCCGGCCGCACCCAGCAGGTGACCCATCATCGACTTGGTCGAGCTGACCCACAGCTTCTTGTCGAGCGCGTGCGCGCCGAACGTGTTGGCGACGGCGCGTGCTTCTTCCACGTCACCGATGGGCGTCGAAGTGCCGTGAGCATTTACGTATTCGATTTGCTCCGGGTTCAACTTGGCGTCTTTGAGCGCCAAGCGCATGGCCCGCGCGGCGTGCGTGTGGTCGGGAGCTGGCTTGGTGATGTGATAGGCGTCGCTCGTCGCGCCGTAGCCCGTCACTTCGGCCAAAATCCGCGCGCCGCGTTTTTTGGCACGGGTCAAGGTTTCGAGCACCAAGGTGCCGCCGCCTTCACCGCACACGAAGCCATCACGACCCTTGTCCCAGGGGCGGCTGGCCGCCTCCGGCTTGTCGTTGCGACGACTGAGCGCGAACATGGCGCTGAAACCCGCAATCCCGATGGGCGTGATTGTGGATTCGGCCCCGCCGGCGATCATCACTTCTGCGTCGCCGCGCTGCATCATGCGTAGCGCCTCGCCGATGGCGTGGCCGCTGGAGGAGCAGGCGCTGGTGTGAGCCAAGCTCGGGCCGCGGAAGCCGAACGCGATCGAGACTTGGCCCGCGGCCATGTTGGCGATCAGCGACGGAATGAAGTAGGGGCTGACCTTACCCGGGCCTTTTTTGTCGAGCGTGAGCGTGCAGCGTTCGAGATTCTCGAGCCCGCCCAGGCCGACGCCGATGAAGACACCGGCACGGTCGCGCTCGTCTTCGGTCAGCTCGAGTTGGGCCTGATCGAGCGCCATTTTCGTGGCTGCCATCGCGAAGGTCGTGAAGCGAGAGACCTCTTTGATCTTCTTCCTCTCCATGAACTCCGCCGCGTCGAAGTTCTTCACTTCCGCGGCGATTCGAGTCGAATAGGCATCCGTGGCCTCGAAGAGCGTGATCGGACCCACGCCACTCTGGCCCTTCAACAACGATTGCCAAGATGGCTCGGTCCCGATGCCGTTGGGCGTGACGAGACCAATTCCTGTAACGACGACGCGCTCCATCTCTTCCTCAGACAAAAAGCCCGGGTTTCACCTGCAGAGGATCACCCGGGCGGACGATCGATAAGAACGCCCTGGTGCCCGCTACTTCAGCTGGCCAGATGCTTTTCGATGTAATCGACGGCGTCTTGCACGCTGCGGATTTTTTCGGTGTCCTCGTCCGGGATGTCGATCTCGAACGCTTCTTCGAAGGCCAACACCAACTCGACGAGGCCGAGCGAGTCTGCACCCAAATCGTCGATGAACGTGGACTCGGGCTTGATGTCTTTCTCATCGACATCCAGCTGTTCCTTGATGATCCGCTTCACTTCGACGGTTACGTTGCGACCTTCAGCCATGATTCCTCCAGGGGCGCCTCTACACCAGGGGCGTTCCCGATTGCACGTGTTTCTATCAAACGAGGGCAAAACCCTCAAAACTAATCTGGGCCGCAGCCCCACCCGGGAGCCGCGTTAAAACCCGAAACCTTACATGTACATCCCGCCATTGACGCGCAGCGCCTGGCCGGTGATGTAGGCAGCTTCATCGGAAGCCAGGTAAGTGATTGCGGCGGCAATCTCGCGCGCCGTGCCGGTTCGACCGAGCGGAACCGCGGTCAACATCGCGCTCTTTTGCTCTTCGGTCAGGCTGCTCGTCATGTCCGTGTCGATGAAGCCCGGGGTGACTGCGTTGACCGTGATCCCGCGCGAGGCGTACTCACGCGCCAAGCTCTTGGTAACGCCGAGCAGGGCCGCCTTGGATGCGGAATACGCGGTCTGCCCCGCGTTGCCCATTTCGCCCACGACGCTGGACAAGAAGATGATGCGGCCGGTCTTGGCGCGCATCATCGTGCGGATGGCGGCGCGCGAGCAGGCGACTGCGCCCTTCACGTTGATCGATAGGATCTTGTCGAAGTCTTCGTCCTTCAGGCGCAAGAGCAGGCCGTCGATGGCGATGCCCGCGCTGTTGACCAAGATGTCGAGCCGGCCAAGGCGCTTGGCGGCCTCGGTGATGGCTTTCTCGGCGGCCTCGCCGCTTGCAACGTCGAATTGGAGCAGCTCGGCTTTGCCACCTGCCTGCTCGACGGCCAGCACGGTTTCGCGAGCTGCATTCTCGTTGCTCACGTAGTTGATGACGACGTGAGCGCCACGCTCGGCAAGGGCCATGACCGCGGCTCGGCCGATGCCACGCGAACCGCCGGTGACGAGTGCTACTTTACCGCTGAGATCGAACATACTGTGCTTCTAAGGAGCCAATTTCGGCTCGGGCGCCGTCTTTAGCACGGAGCCGTCGGCGTTAAAGCGGGAAATCTCTTTCGCGGCCCGAGCCGTTTGCGGACGCGGCCGCGGAGCAGGCTGCGCGCCGCGTCAAATTAGCCCAAAAACTCCGGAATTTTCGCGATGCTTTCCGCGTCGCTCACGCTCAAGACGGCGATGCGCTTGTCGATTCGCTTTGCCAGCCCGGCGAGCACCTTACCGGGACCGATCTCGAGCGCGTGGGTCACACCCGACTCGGCCATCAGCAAAATGGTTTGCTCCCAGAGCACGGGGGCGTCGATCTGGCGCACGAGCAAGCGCTTGGTTGCCTCGCCGTCTTGATTCGGCTGCGCCGTCACATTGGCGATCACGGGGAAGGTCGGATTGGCCAGCGTCAGTTGCGCAAGGGCCGCTTCCACTGCGCGGGCTGCGGGGCCCATCAGCGCGCAGTGGAACGGCGCGCTGACCTTGAGCGGAATCGCTTTCAGTTTTTTGGAGCCCGCGAGCGCGGCCGCACGATCGACGGCGCGCTTGTGCCCCGAGATCACGATCTGACCAGGCGCGTTGAAGTTGGCGGGTGACACGACGTCGCCCTCGGCGGCTTCTCGGCACAGCTCTTCGACCGCGGCGCGATCGCCACCCATCACGGCGGCCATGCCGCCTTCGCCCTCGGGCACCGCTTCTTGCATGGCGCGGCCGCGCAGATGAACGATGCGCACGGCGTCTTCGAGCGTGAATGCGCCCGATGCCACGAGTGCGCTGAACTCACCCAGCGAGTGCCCGGCGGCGAAGCTCGGATCGGGCAAGTTCGGGTTTGCCGCGCGAATCGCCGCCAGTATCGCGATGCTGGTCGCGACGATCGCCGGTTGGGTGTTCTTCGTGAGGGTTAGCTCGGTTTCGGGGCCATCGAAGCAGAGGGCTCGAATCGAAAAGCCGAGCGCGCGATCGGCGCGCGCGAAGACTTCGTCAGCGGCCGGAAACGCGCTCGAAAGAGCGCGACCCATGCCGACTTCTTGTGAACCTTGTCCTGGAAAGAGCCACGCGATTTTCACGCGCCGCCCTTAGCATGGACTCAATCGCGATGGAAAAGGGGAAGCGGCGGCGCGCGTTCCGGCGGGCGCGGCTACTCTCGTCTCACATGCGTACGAGCGCGCTACCCCAGGAGATCCCGGCGCCCAAGGCGCACATCAGCACGGTGTCACCCGGCTTGATTCGGCCATCACGGAACGCTTCGTCCAAGGCAATCGGGATCGAGGCGCTGGAGGTGTTCCCGTAGCGCTCGATGTTGATCACGAAGCGCTCCAGCGGAATGTCGAGACGCTCGGCGATCTGAGTGATGATGCGCAGGTTGGCCTGATGGGGCACGACCCAGCGCACGCTATCGGTCGACATGCTGGCGGCTTCCAACGCGGAGCGCGAAGCCTGACTCATGTTCTTGACCGCGGCCTTGAAGATGTCCTTGCCGACCATGTGCACTTTGTCGCGCTTGGCCGTGATCGCTTCCGCCGTCAGACGTTCACGGCTGCCACCCGCGGGAATGCACAGGGATTCCGTGAGACTCGCGTCCGTGTACAAGCGCGTGCTCAAGATTCCGCGACCGTCGCCCAAGGCGGGCCCGATCACGGCGGCGCCCGCGCCGTCTCCGAACAGCACGCAGGTCGTGCGATCTTCCCAGTCGATCAAACGACTCAGCAGCTCGACACCGACGATCAAGACGTGCTTGTGTGCACCGCTGCGCACGAACTGATCGGCGATCGACATCGCGTACAGGAAGCCGGCACACGCGGCCGAAACGTCGAAAGACGGGATGGGCCCCGCGCCCAGCTTGCGCTGCAGGTAGGCCGCGCACGCGGGCATGGGTACATCGCCGCTGATCGTGCCGACGATGATCATGTCGAGATCGCTCGGGCTCAAGCCCGCGGTCTCGAGCGCACGACGCGCGGCGACGAGTGCCATGTCACTGGCGGTCTCGTCGTCGCGTGCGATGTGCCGTTCCTTGATGCCGGTGCGCTCGGTGATCCAAGCGTCCGACGTCTCGACCATCTTCTCGAGGTCCGCGTTGGTCAGCACTCGCGCCGGCGCATACGCGCCAACGCCAAGAATGCGACTTTGGGGGACCAACTCAGACGCCATGCTCTCCTCGTACGATCCTACCGGGAGGCCGTCACGCAAAATGGTAGAACCAGTCAGCTTGGCCCGCAATGTGCGTGGGCACACGACCGCCTAGACGCTGCGAAAGCGTATTCGCGGTCGAGCTCCTCGCGCCTCGCGGGCGGAGGCTCACTTCTCCGAGGGTTCTGTCTTGAGAACGGCTCGGCCCTTGTAGAAGCCGCACGCCGGGCAAACCCGGTGCGACACGGTGGGGGCTGAACAATTTTGGCAAGGCACCACGTTCGGTGCGCTGACTTTGTCGTGATTTGCGCGACGCATGTCACGCTTGCTGCTGCTCAAACGGCGCTTCGGTACGGCCACGAGGCGACTCCTTACTCTTTGCTTTCACGCAAGCGGCTGCGAAGCGCCGCCAGAGGTTGTAACCGGGGATCGATGACGGGCTCCTGCTCGTCTGGCTCCACGGAGCGCGGACCGATAGCGGGACCTTCGGACGAAGGCAAGTCGGAACGCCTGGGAAACATCGGCAGCTCCAAGAGCAGGAACTCCCGAATGAACGAATCCAGCTCGATTTGGCTGCCTTCGTACGTATCTCGGGCTGCCGTGGAGTCGTCTAATAGTTCGCCTTCTTCGTCGTCTTCCTTGCCTCCGCGCTTGCGCGAGGCCGTTGCGCGCGCTTCGGCGGGCGCTTCTTTGCCCGCGCCACCCTTGCCGGAGGCTCCCGCGACCGAGCGCTTCTTTTCGGTCCGGCCGCCCTTGCCGGCTGCTTCAGAGGGGGCGGGGGTGAGCATTAGGAAGATTTCCGGCGCGAGATCGATGTCGAGTGGGTCGAGGGTCACGACGCAGGGCATGCTCATGGCCGCCTCGGCACGACCGCGCACCATGATGTCTTTCCCGCTCTTGCTCAGCTCCACGGTGACGCTGCCGGGGCGCCGGGGAGTGGCTTCAGTGCCCTCCATGGCCTCACGCAGCCAGGCTTCATCGAGCGTGAAGGTCACGTTGCGGGGGCCGCGCTCGACATCGGCGACGGGGACGACAAAAAGGGCTTTGCTCACGGCGGGCGCGCAAGCTAGCGCCGAGTGCGGTGGTTCGCAAAGATCGCCCGCAATTTCCCAAATAATCGCGGGTTCCGGTGGGAAGCGGTTCGAGCCGGCGCGCGTCTTGGGCTAGCGTCCCGCCCGATGCTGTCCGGCGGAAGCCCCGAAAAGCGCCGGTTGGGGATCGCCTGCGGGATCTACCTAGGCACCTGCCTGGTCTATTTCCTGTTCGCGGCCCCGGCCGTGCTCCACGAGCACACGCCGTGGAATCACTTCGCCCTGTTGGCGGACTCCTGGCGACAGGGGCGCTTGGACCTGGGCGGACCGCCGCCCGCGTACACCGGTAACAACGATTTCAGCCACGTAGGCGGCAAGTGGTACGTCGTGTTTCCTCCCTTCCCGGCGCTGCTCCTGCTGCCGATCTTGGCGTTCGTCAAATCGCCCGAGCGCGTCCACGACGGCCGGTTCTTCTTGTGGCTCGCGGGCATTGCGCCGGCGTTGCTGTTCCTCGCCCTCGAGAAGCTGCGCCGCTTCGGGCGCAGCGAGCTCGACGAACTCGGCAACCTCGGCATCGCGTTGTCATTCGCGTTCGGCAGCGTGTATTTCTTCTCGGCCGAGCAGGGCACGGTCTGGTTCGCCGCGCACGTGGTCGGCGCCGCGCTCGCCGCCGCGTATCTGTTGTTCGCGCTGGAAGCCGAGCGACCATGGCTCGCGGGTCTCGCGCTCGGTCTCGGCTTTGCCACGCGCACGCCGCTCTTGTTCGCGGCTCCATTGTTCGTGCTGGAAGCAATCCGCACATCGCGCCCGCACTTGCTGAGGACGTTGCTCGCATTCGCGACGCCGGTGATGGCGATCGTGCTGCTCACGCTCGTGCACAATCAGCTGCGCTTCGGCGATCCGTTCGAAGTCGGCTACCGATTCTTGGGCGTCGTTTGGCAGCAGCGCATCGAAAAGTGGGGGCTTTTTGCCTACCACTACTTGGGCAAAAACCTGGGCGTGGTGCTGAGTAGTCTGCCGTTCTGGACTCCGCGCGGCCCCGTTCCGTTCCAGATCAACGCCCACGGGCTCGCGTTGTGGATCACGACGCCCGCGTATCTGTGGCTGCTTTGGCCGCGGCGCACTTCGGTGCCGCATCGCGCGTTGCTGATCACCGCGGGGTGCGTCGCGCTGCCCACGTTGTTCTATCAGAACACGGGCTGGCTGCAGTTCGGCTACCGCTTCTCGAACGACTACGCGGTGTTCCTATTCGCACTGCTCGCGGTGGGGGGGATCCGCGCCGGGCGCTTGTTCCGCGCTTGTGCCTGCGTGGCCGTGCTGGTCAACGCGTTCGGTGCAGGCACGTTCGGTCGTCCGCAATACGCTGCGTACTACTT
>Ga0247757_10000159_pt1 | contig 56719 bp, 65 predicted proteins | sample UWRJL126311R4_FD_180929 | JGI IMG/M metagenome (GOLD analysis project Ga0247757, IMG submission 180929) | Plant litter microbial communities from Arlington Agricultural Research Station in Wisconsin, United States - UWRJ-L126-311R-4 | ecosystem: Environmental > Terrestrial > Plant litter >... | reverse complement strand
GCGGGCGGCTTTTCGCTCCGAGCCTAGAGTTGACGACACCAAGGCGTGGGCACGGCGCCGGGCGACCTGTTTGAATAGCGGGCACAGCTTTGTGAGGCGCCGCGTTGCGCGGCAGGTGCGCGGACTCCGCGCGGAGGGCACGAGGTACACACATGACGACGACCGAACCGGGCGAATCGGCACAGCAGCCTGCGCAGCAAGCGTCCGCACCAGCGCCTGGCCCCAGGCCGGGCCCGCCCTCGAGTAGGCCGAAGCCCGGCCCTGCGCGTCCAGGACCGCGTCCGGCGGCGCCGGTCGCCGCAGCCGTCGTCGCCCCGGCACCGGCCAGCGACCCGCACCGGTTCGGCCGGGTCGATCCGGACGGCACGGTCTGGCTGATCACCGCGTCGGGAGAGCGCACGATCGGCTCCTGGCAGGCCGGTGACACCGAGGCCGCCTACGAACATTTCGGGCGCCGGTTCGACGATCTGCAAACCGAGGTCGTCCTGCTGGAACATCGCCTGACGTCGGGTTCGGGCGACGCACGCAAGATCCGTTCTGCGGCGTCGGCGCTGGCCGAGACGTTGCCCGAGGCGCATGTGCTCGGCGACGTCGATGCCCTGGCCGCCCGGCTGGCGGCGATCGTCGAGCAGGCCGAAGGCGCCTCGGCACAGGAGAAGGCCAAACGCGAGGAGGTGCGCGCGGCACAGACCGCGCGCAAGGAGGCCCTGGCCGCCGAGGCCGAGGAGCTGGCAGGCAGCGCCACACAGTGGAAGGCCGCGGGGGACCGGCTGCGGGAGATCCTCGACGAGTGGAAGACCATCAGCGGCGTCGACCGCAAGACCGACGACGCGCTGTGGAAGCGGTACTCGACGGCGCGCGAGACGTTCAACCGGCGCCGCGGATCACACTTCGCCGAGCTGGACCGCGAACGCGTCGGCGCGCGCGCGGCCAAGGAGGCGTTGTGTGTCCGCGCCGAGGAGCTCTGCGACTCGACCGAATGGGGACCGACCTCCGCGACGTTCCGCGACCTGCTGGCCGAGTGGAAGGGCGCGGGCCGGGCCGCCAAGGACGTCGACGACGCGCTGTGGCATCGCTTCAAGGCCGCGCAGGACAAGTTCTTCTCCGCCCGTAACGCCGCCACCGCCGAACGGGACGCCGAGTTCGGTGCCAACGCCGAGGCCAAGGAGAAACTGCTGGCCGAGGCCGAGCGGATCGACGTCGCCGACCGTGACGCCGCCAGGGCGGCGCTGCGCACCATCGGTGACAAGTGGGACGCGATCGGCAAGGTGCCCCGCGAGCGGGCCGCGGAGCTGGAACGGCGCATGCGCGCGGTGGAGAAGAAGATCCGCGACGCCCCGACGGGCGGCGTCGATCCGGAGGCCCAGGCTCGCGCCGACCAGTTCCGCGAGCGCGCCGAGCAGTTCGAACGCCAAGCCGAGAAGGCCGAGGCGGCCGGCCGCAGCAAGGATGCGGAGTCGGCCCGGGCCAGCGCCGCACAGTGGCGGCAGTGGGCCGAAGCGGCCGTGGAGGCTCTGGGGAAACGCTAGCGGGGAAGCGCTAGCTAGCGGCCGGTTGGCGGGGCGTCGTCGTCGCCGAAGGTCTCGAGCAGGCTCTTGCTTTCCCGCTCGGCCATCAACCGACGGCGGTGCGCCTCGGTGGCCAGCTGCAGTGCGCTGCGGGCCGCCACCACGCGGGCCCAGTGGTAGGCCAGCAGGATGACCGAGAACCACGCGACCAGCAGCCCGATGCCGGGGCCCGGGTAGGGCGCGGCGGCGGTCTGGCGCGACCACACGGCGAGCAGGCCGATGAACGACGCCACGGTGGAGCCGGCGAGCGCGATCCACGCCAGCGCCCACCGCCGCGTGAGCAGCGCCGCGATCGAGAAGCCGACCCCGAACACCAGCGCGAGCCAGGTGAACACCCGCGACGGCAGCGCGATGCCGTTGGCGTGCGCGGCGTCCGAGCCGACGAGCACGTCGAGCCCGCGGGCGTCGCCGGTGTGCGGCAGGACCAGCGTGGTCAGCAGCGCGAACACGAAGATCGCGATGGCCAGCGCTCGAGCCCCGGGATCGATCTCGCGGGCGATGCGGCGTTCGGCGGCCTCGATGTCGTCCTTGAGGTGGTCGTAGTCCTTGAGGTGGTCGTAGTCCTCGGGGTGACCCGACGGCTCGGTCATCGGGCGCATCCGGTCGTCACCGGCGCCGCGGCGGGCACGCCGACACCCGGCATGCCGAGGCCGACACCGGTGCGCGGGCGCTGACCCGCCTCGTGCGCGTCGCCGGCCCTGGTACGCCGATGCGCCGACAGCGCCGCGTCGGCGATGAGGTGGTGCGGGGCGGCGCCCGTCACGGTGGTGACGACGACGTCTCCGGGCCGGATGCGCTCGGCGTCGGGTCCCGGCGCGAAGTGCACGAGCCGCCCGTCGCGGGCACGGCCCGACATCCTGGCGGTCGCGCTGTCCTTGCGGCCCTCCCCCGTGGCGACGAGCAACTCGACCGGCCGGCCGATCTGGGCGGTGTTCTCGGCCAGCGAGATCGTCTCCTGCAGCTCGATCAGCCGTTGATACCGCTGTGTCACAACCTCTTTGGGCACCTGGTCGGCCAACTCGGCCGCCGGTGTGCCCGGCCGCTTGCTGTACTGGAAGGTGAAGGCGCTCGAGAACCGCGCGGCAGCAACGACGTCGAGGGTGGCCTGGAAGTCTTCCTCGGTCTCGCCGGGGAATCCGACGATGATGTCGGTGGTGATCGCCGCGTGCGGGATCGCCGCGCGCACCCGGTCGATGATGCCCAGGTATTTCTCGGCGCGGTAGGACCGCCGCATCGCACGCAGGATGCGGTCGGACCCGGACTGCAGCGGCATGTGCAGGGTCGGGCACACGTTGGGGGTCTCGGCCATCGCCTCGATGACGTCGTCGGTGAACTCGGCCGGGTGCGGCGAGGTGAAGCGCACCCGCTCCAGGCCGTCGATGCGGCCACAGGCCCGCAGCAGCGCGGCGAACGCGCCACGGTCCCTGGGCTGATCCGGGTCGGCGAACGAGACCCCGTAGGCGTTCACGTTCTGACCGAGCAGCGTGATCTCCAGCACGCCCTGGTCGACCAGGGACTGCACCTCGGCGAGCACGTCACCGGGCCTGCGGTCCACCTCTTTGCCACGCAGCGCGGGCACGATGCAGAACGTGCAGGTGTTGTTGCAGCCGACCGACACCGAAACCCAAGCGGCGTAGGCGGATTCGCGACTGGCGGGCAGAGCGGACGGGAATTCCTGCAGCACCTCGACGATCTCCACCTGCGCGGCGCGGTTGTGCCGGGCCCGATCCAGCAGCGCGGGCAGGGAACCGATGTTGTGCGTACCGAACACGACGTCGACCCAGGGCGCCTTGTGCAACACGGTGTCGCGATCCTTCTGCGCCAGACACCCGCCCACGGCGATCTGCATCTGCGGATCGGCCTGCTTGCGCGGTGCCAGGTGGCTGAGGTTGCCGTAGAGCTTGTTGTCGGCGTTCTCGCGGACCGCACAGGTGTTGAACACCACGATGTCGGCGTCGTCACCGGCGGCGGCGCGCCGGTATCCGGCCTGTTCGAGCAATCCGGACAGCCGCTCGGAGTCGTGCACGTTCATCTGGCAGCCATACGTGCGGACCTCGAAGGAGCGCTGAGCGGGCGCGGCTGTCACCGAGCCGTCCGAACCACCAGCGCCTCTGGTCACCACCGAAGTCACGGCCCCATCCTACGGCGGCTCGACGAGCCTCCCGACGGGGCGACCGCGCCGTACCCGCCGGGATTGCCGACTTATGAGCAAGCTGGACGTTCCCTGGGTAAGGTCTTTCGCCATGGAGAGCCCCAGGGAGTCCCCTGACGTGCCGATGATCTCGATGAAGGCGGTCAACAAGCACTTCGGCTCCCTACACGTTCTCAATGACATCGACCTCGAGGTCGGCACCGGACAGGTCGTGGTCGTGCTCGGCCCGTCGGGTTCGGGCAAATCCACGTTGTGCCGCACCATCAATCGACTCGAGACCATCGACTCGGGCTCGATCACGATCGACGGCAAGGAACTTCCCGCCGAGGGCCGCAAGCTCGCCCAGCTGCGCAGCGACGTCGGCATGGTGTTCCAGTCGTTCAACCTGTTCGCGCACAAGACGATCGTCGAGAACGTGATGCTGGCCCCGGTGAAGGTCCGCAAGAGTTCCAAGGAAGAGGCGCGCAGCGCGGCGATGCGCCTGCTCGAGCGGGTCGGGGTGGCCAATCAGGCCGACAAGTACCCGGCTCAGCTCTCGGGCGGTCAACAGCAGCGGGTGGCCATCGCCCGATCGCTGGCGATGAGCCCGAAGGTCATGCTGTTCGACGAACCCACCAGCGCGCTGGACCCGGAGATGATCAACGAGGTCCTCACGGTGATGTCCGACCTGGCCGCCGACGGCATGACGATGCTGGTGGTCACCCACGAGATGGGTTTCGCGCGGCGGGCGGCGAACCGGGTGGTGTTCATGGCCGACGGCGCCATCGTCGAGGACGCCGAGCCCGCCCAGTTCTTCGACAACCCGCGCTCCGAGCGCGCCAAAGATTTCCTCGGCAAGATCCTGCATCACTGATTGGCGAAAGGAACCACTTCACATGGCTCTCTCCAGGCGCGTGGTCGCCACGCTCGCACTGGCTGCGGCCCTCCCCTTCGCCGCGACGGCCTGCGGTGGCGACAGCGGCGGCAGTGGCGGCGGTGGTGGCGGCGGCGGTGGTGACACCATCGTCATCGGCACCAAGTTCGACCAGCCCGGGCTGGGGATGCGCAACCCCGACGGCAAGATGACCGGATTCGACGTCGACGTCGCCACCTACGTCGCCCAGGAACTCGGCTACGCCCCGGACAAGATCGAATGGAAGGAGGCGCCGTCGTCACAGCGCGAGAACCTCATCCAGAACGGTCAGGTCACCTTCATCGCGGCGACCTACTCGATCACCGACGCCCGCAAAGAGAAGGTCTCCTTCGCAGGCCCCTATCTGATCACCGGCCAGAGCCTGCTGGTCCGGTCGGACAACAACGACATCACCGGCAAGGCGTCACTCGACGGCAAGGTGCTGTGCTCCGTGTCGGGATCCACGCCTGCGCAGAAGATCAAGGACGAGTACCCCAAGGTCCAACTGCAGCAGTACGACACCTACTCGGCGTGTGTCGAGGCGCTCAAGAACGGCGCGGTCGACGCGGTCACCACCGACGAGGTGATCCTGGCCGGGTACGCGGCGCAGAGCCCCGGCGCGTTCAAGATCGTCGGTGAGCCGTTCTCCACCGAGCGCTACGGCATCGGCCTGAAGAAGGACGACAACGAACTGAAGACGAAGATCAACGGCGCGCTGAAGAAGATGGAAGACAGCGGCGCCTGGAAAGCGGCCTTCGACAAGAACCTGGGTCCGGCGGGTATCACCGCACCGGCGCCGCCGCCGATCGACCAGTAGTCGGCGGGCCGCTCCGCAGTGGAGATTTTCCTCGAGTATCGCGACCAGATCTTCGGCGCGTTCTGGACGACGATCCAGCTGACCGGGTATTCGGCGATCGGCGCGTTGGTGCTCGGCACGGTGCTGGCCGCGATGCGGATGGCACCGGTGCCGATGCTCAACTGGATCGGCACCTCCTACGTCAACATCGTGCGCAACACGCCGCTGACGCTGATCGTGCTGTTCTGTTCGTTCGGCCTGGCCCAGACGCTGGGCATCAGCCTGGCCAGTCGCACCTCCCCGACGTTCATCGCCGACAGCGGGTTTCGGCTCGCGGTGCTCGGATTCACCGTCTACACGGCGTCGTTCGTGTGCGAGACGGTGCGTGCCGGGGTCAACACGGTGCCCCTCGGTCAGGCCGAGGCGGCCCGGTCGCTGGGCCTGACGTTCTCGCAGAACCTGCGGATCGTGTTGCTGCCGCAAGCCTTCCGCGCGGTCATCAGCCCGTTGGGGTCGGTGCTGATCGCGTTGACGAAGAACACCACGATCGCCTCGGCGATCGGCGTGGCCGAGGCTGCGCTGCTGATGAAGGAGATGATCGAGAACACGGCCGCGGTGATGGTCGTCGGGTCGATCTTCGCGCTCGGCTTCGTGATCCTCACCCTGCCGATGGGGCTGCTGTTCGGCTGGCTCGGTCAGCGGCTGGCGGTGGCCAGGTGAGGGACGCGTGAGCGGGTCGGTCCTGTTCGACGCGCCGGGGCCGCGGGCGCAGGTGCGCAACCGGGTGATCTCGGCGATCACCGTGGTGGTGGCCGTCGCGGTGGCGTGGGTCGTCTACTCCCGGCTCGAGGCCAAGGGCCAGCTCACCGCCGCGAAGTGGGAACCGTTCCTGACCGCCAACCTGTGGCGGACCTACATCCTGCCCGGTATCGAGGGCACGCTCACCGCGGCGGCGGTGTCGATTGCGCTGGCCCTGGTGCTGGGGTTCGTGCTCGGGGTCGGCCGGCTCTCGACCCACGCCGGCATCCGCTGGGTGTCGTCAGTGATCGTCGAGTTCTTCCGCGCCGTCCCGGTGCTGATCATGATGATCTTCGCGTACTTCCTGTACGCGAACTACGACGTGTTCCCGTCGAAGTATCTGGCGCTGGCCGGTGTCATCACCGGCCTGACCCTCTACAACGGCGCGGTGATCGCCGAGATCGTGCGGGCCGGTGTGCAGGCGCTGCCCCGCGGCCAGGCCGAGGCCGCCTCGGCGCTGGGGTTGACCTCTGGCCAGACGATGCGCACCATCCTGTTGCCCCAAGCCGTCACCTCGATGCTGCCCGTACTGGTCTCCCAGGTCGTCGTCGTCCTCAAGGACACTGCGCTGGGTTACCAGATCACCTTCGTCGAGCTGGTCCGCCAGGGCACCAATATCGGATCCTCCTACGGCAACTACATCCCGGCGCTGATCGTCATCGCGCTGGTGATGATCAGCATCAACTTCACGCTGTCCTGGTTGGCGACCAAACTGGAGGGCCGGCTGCGGCGGTCCAGCAAGGGCCCGGCACCGATGGAGGCCGAGCCGCTCGAACTCCAGGGCGAGCGCAGCCGCGGCGTGTGACTGCCCCGATGACCGGGTACGCGCTCGACCTGCTCCCCGAGTCCGCGTTGCGCTCCCTGGTAGACACCATGGTGCGGCTGATCGAGGCGTGCGGCGCGGTGGTGATCATGATCGGCGCGGTGGTGGCCATCGTGAAATTCGTTGCCGCACTGGGCCGCCGGGACATCGAGCGGTTCTCGTCCGTGCGGCTGTCGCTGGCGCGGTTCCTGGTGCTGGGGCTGGAGTTCCAGCTCGCCGCCGATGTGCTGCGCACCGCGATCTCACCGTCGTTCGCCGAGATCGGCAAGCTGGCGGCGATCGCGGCCATCCGCACTCTGCTCAACTACTTCCTCAACCGCGAGATCACCCAGGAGCAGCGCGACGTCGACGCGCAGCACGCACCCCGGCCGACGCCCCCGCCGTGAGCGTGTTCGTCAACGCCTCCTGGTGTCTGGCGATCGCCGGCATCATTCTCGGGCTCGGCGTGCTGCTCGTGTTCCGGCAACCGATACCGGCGCTGCGGGTGATGCTCGAATTGTTCACCGCGGCAGGCCTGTTGCGGCTCAGCGTGGACCTGTCCTGGTCGGCGATCCTCGGCGTCGTCGTGCTGATCGCGGTCCGCCGGCTCGTCACCGGAAGCCTGGTCGCCGACCTCACCCGGTCGACGTCCTAGACTCGCCGCCGCTCCCGCTCGTTGGCCAGCTCGGCGGTCACCACGTCCAGCGCCATCGTCTGGCCGTACCCGCGCCGCGCCAGCATCCCGACCAGCCGCCGCGCCACCTTGTTCTCGGTGTCCCGATCGCCGGGATCCCCCAGCTTCTCCCGCCGCAGCCGGTCGCGAACGAGCTGTTCGGCGCGGGTGCGTTCGGCGCCCACATCGATGTCGGCCAGCGCGGTGCTGATCACCTCGCTGTCGACACCCTTGGTGCGCAGCTCGGCGGCCAACGCCCGCTTACCTTTTCCGGCGTGCTGATGACGTGACCGCACCCACTGCTCGGCGAAGTCCTCGTCATCGATCAGCCCGACGTGTTCGAGCCGGTCGAGCACCGCGGCGCTGACGTCGTCGGGGTATCCACGCTTGGCCAGTTGACCGGCCAGCTCCGCTCGGGTGCGGGCCCGAGCGGTGAGCAGGCGCAGACACAGGGCCCGCGCCTGCTCGGCCCGGTCAGAAGTCGACGGGAGCGGGGAGGACATCGTCATCCGTCACGACGGCGCCGATACCGAGCTTCTCCTTGATCTTCTTCTCGATCTCGTTGGCCGCATCGGTGTTCTCCAGCAGGAAGTTGCGGGCGTTCTCCTTGCCCTGGCCCAGCTGCTCACCCTCGTAGGTGAACCAGGACCCGGACTTGCGGATGAAGCCGTGCTCGACACCCATGTCGATGAGCGAGCCTTCCTTGCTGATGCCCTTGCCGTAGAGGATGTCGAACTCGGCCTGCTTGAACGGCGGCGACACCTTGTTCTTGACGACCTTGACGCGCGTGCGGTTACCCACCGCGTCGGTCCCGTCCTTGAGCGTCTCGATCCGGCGCACATCCAGGCGCACCGAGGAGTAGAACTTCAACGCCTTACCGCCCGTGGTGGTTTCGGGCGAACCGAACATCACGCCGATCTTCTCGCGCAGCTGGTTGATGAAGATCGCGGTGGTTCCCGAGTTGTTCAGCGCGCCGGTCATCTTCCGCAGCGCCTGACTCATCAGGCGGGCCTGCAGGCCGACGTGGCTGTCACCCATCTCGCCCTCGATCTCCGCGCGCGGCACCAGCGCGGCCACCGAGTCGATGACCAGGATGTCGAGCGCTCCCGAACGCACCAGCATGTCGGCGATCTCGAGCGCCTGCTCACCGGTGTCGGGCTGGGAGACCAGCAGCGCATCGGTGTCCACCCCGAGCTTCTTGGCGTACTCCGGGTCCAGCGCGTGCTCGGCGTCGATGAACGCCGCGATACCGCCTGCGGCCTGGGCGTTGGCGACCGCGTGCAGCGCGACGGTGGTCTTACCCGAGGACTCCGGGCCGTAGATCTCGACGACGCGGCCGCGGGGCAGCCCGCCGATGCCGAGGGCCACGTCCAGGGCGATGGACCCGGTGGGGATGACCGAGATCGGCTGACGGACCTCCTCGCCCAGCCGCATCACCGAACCCTTGCCGAAGTTCTTGTCGATCTGGGCGAGTGCCAGTTCGAGAGCCTTCTCGCGATCGGGGGCTTGCTGCGCCATGATGTACCTCTCCAGGTAGTCGTTGTCGACCGGTTCTCGGTCGGTTGGCCGTGACGCTAGGCCAGGGCACCGACAAGTCGTCGAAAGTCGCTCGGACGAACTCCACCCACAGTAGACGAACAGGTGTTCGATTCAAGTGGACACGCCGAGCGGCTACCGTTTTCGACCATGACCACGCCGCAGGACGTCCGTATCCCGGCCGGCGGTGCGCAGCTCGCCGCCTATCTCTACCGTCCCGACGGCCCCGAACCGGCCGTGGGCCACCCCTGCATCGTGATGGCCCACGGCTTCACCGCCACCCGCGATGACGGGCTGCCCGCCTACGCGGAGGCCTTCTGCCAGGGCGGATACGTCGTGGTGCTGTTCGACTACCGCCATTTCGGCGCGTCCACCGGTGAGCCCCGGCAGCTGATCGACATCGGTGGCCAACAGCAGGACTACCACACCGTCATCGCCTGGGCGCGCGACCTCGACGGCGTCGACCCCGACCGTGTCGTGGTCTGGGGGTCGTCGTTCAGCGGGGGGCACGTGCTCGCGGTGGCCGCGCAGGATCCGCGGATCGCCGCGGTGATCGCCCAGGCGCCCTTCACCGACGGGATCGCGACGCTGCGGGTCCAGCCGCCGGCGTTCATCCCGAAGGCCCTGGCCGCGGGTGTGCGAGACCAGCTCGGCGCCTGGCGCGGTCGCCCGCCTCACCTGCTGGCCGCCGTCGGCGAACCGGGCGCCTTCGCCGCGATGACCTCCCCCGACGCCAAACCCGGGTTCGAGGCGATCGTCGGTGAGAAGTCCCTGTGGCGCAACGAGTTCGGCGCCCGCGTCGGGTTGCGCCTGGGCCTCTACCGGCCCGGGACCGCGGCCGCGCGGCTGGCCATGCCGCTGCTCGTCTGCGTGTGCGACGACGACGCGGTCACACCCCCGGGGCCGACGGTGAAGGCGGCCCACCGGGCACCGCGCGGTGAGCTGCGCCGCTACCCGTACGGCCACTTCGACGTCTACCACGACCCGCAGGTCAAGGCCGACCAGCTGGAGTTCCTCGCGCGGGTGCTCACGCAGGCGCGGTAGCCGCTCGCGTCACCACTGGTCGCGGGGCACGTCGAAGTCCGCGCACAGGGCACGCCACACCTCGCGCGGATCCACGCCGTCTTCGATGGCCTGTTCTGCGGTGCGGCCCCCCAGCGTGGTCAGCACGTGGTCCACCAGCATCGACGATGCCCGCACCGCCCCGAACTGTCCCGCCACCAACTCGTTGAATTCCGTCAGCCGCACGCGCCCAACCTACGCCGGCACACCCAGGGCCTCGTGGCACACCTGAACGGGATCGGCGACCTGCACGCGCGTCGCACCGGCTCGCCGGACCGCGTCGCGGTAGCCCGGCGAACCGAGCACCTCACGCACGGCCGCGCCGAGAGTGTCAGCGTTCAACGGCCGCACCAGCTGCGCACTACCCTGTCGCACAAGACGATTCGCGATCTCCCACTGGTCACCGCCGCCGGGCACCACCACCATCGGGACACCCGCGAGAATCGCCTTCGAGACGATGCCGTGGCCGGCGCCGCACACCAGCAGGTCCGCGCGGCCGAGCAGTTCGTCCTGGCGGCCGAGCCCGACCACCGCCCACGGCGGCACGTCCCCGGCGGGTCCGGCCAGCTGCGACACGGCGACCCGGGCCCCCTCGGGCAGCACCCGGCCGGGCACCAGCGTCGCCAGCGCGAGGTCGGCGAGCGCCACCGCGCCCGTGCTCGCCGTCGACGGGGCGACCATCACCAGCGGCCCGTCCCCGTCCGGCACGGTCAGGACGGACGTCGTCGGCTCGTAGTGCAGCGGTCCGACGACGACGGCCTCGGCAGGCCAGTCCGGCCGCGGCACCTCGAGGGCGGGCAGCGTCGCGATGAGCCGACGCAGCGGCCCGGGGTCGTGCGCGGGCAGCCCGATCTGGACGCGCGCCGCGGCGCGCTGTCGCAGTCCGGCGCGCCAGGACCGTGCGCTCAACGCCCGCAGCACGGTGTCGCGCAGCCGTCCGCGCACCCCGGTGCCCGGGGCCAGCCCGCTACCCAGCGGCGGCAGGCCCTTCGACGGCCGGTAGAGCGGATGGGTGTTCAGTTCGATCCAGGGCACGCCCAGCAGGTCGGCCACCAGCCCACCGCAGGTCGTGATGGAGTCCGAAATGATCAGGTCAGGCGCCAGCGCGGCGATCGGGTCGGTGTTCAGCACCGCCATCCTGGCCGCGCGCTCGTGGATCTTGGCGCCCGCATCGGCGTCGTCGTCGCCGCTCATCGGGCTCAAGCCGACCAGTTCGACCGCGCCGACCCCCTCCTGCCGCGCGGCGTCGAGCCACCGCGTCCCGGTGAGCAGGGTCGGATCGTCTCCCGCGGCGAGGAACCGCAGGCACAGCGCGAGGGCGGGGAACGCGTGCCCGGGGTCCGGTCCGGCGACCACGGCGACGCGCATGCGGGCTACCCTGCCACAGCCGCCACGGTTAGGCTCGGGCGATATGACCGATGAGGCTCCCCGGACGCTGCCGCCCGCCACCGACAGCGCGGCGCTGGTGCAGAAGTTCCTGTTCGCGCTCGCCGACGAGGACTTCGACACCGTCGAATCGTCGGCCGCTCCCGATCTGGTGTGGCAGAACGTCGGCCTGCCCAGCATCCGCGGCCGCGACCGGATCATGGGGCTCCTGCGGCGCGGCGAGGGCAAGGTCGGGTTCGCGGTGAAGTTCCACCGTATCGCCGCCGACGGTGACACGGTGCTGACCGAACGCACCGACGCGATCCTGCTCGGACCGCTGCGCCTGCAATTCTGGGTGTGCGGGGCGTTCGAGGTGCGCGACGGCGAGATCACGCTCTGGCGTGACTATTTCGACCTGGTCGACTTCATGGTGAAGGCACCGCTGCGCGCGGTCGCGGGCCTGGTGTTCCCGCCGCTGCGGCCCCGCTTCTGACTCGCGCTCAGGCGCGCAGCCGGCCCAGCTCGTCGAACGCCTGCGCCCAGCCGGTCAGCCGGTCGGTGGCCGAGGTCAGCTCCTCGCGGTAGCGGCGCTGGGTCATGGGCGAACTCGACATCGACCCGGAGTTGGCCGCTGACACCAATTGCGCTGCCGCCGAGACCATTTCGGAGTACTGGCGGGTGCCGTTGTCGAGTTGGCCGCGGAACGCCGCGATGGTGGGCGCCAGGTGCCTGCGCGCATCGGGGGCCGACGCGACGGTGCGCTCTATCGACACCACATCGGCGGCTGTCGCGGCCATCATCGCCGCGGTCCGCTCGGCGGTGGCCCGCACCTCGTGCGCCTCGTGGGCGGGCAGCAGATCGGCGCGCTCCATGACCCCGAGCAGCGAGGCGAGGCCACGTTCGGCATCGGCCAGCGCCGCCATCGGGGCGCGGGCGGCCGAACCACGCGGCGGCAGCCGACGAGCGGATCGATGGCGCGGCGGCGGCAGCGGCTCACGGCGCAGCCACCGGTACCGCAGGAATGCAAGGGTGGCCAGGAAGGCCGCGCCGACGGCGATCGGCGAGGGGATGAACAGGGCCCACACCGGCGTGTTCCACGATGCGAGCAGGGCGGTCACCGCGATCCAGAACAGCGCCGAGACGGCGAAGAACACCGCGAGGCGCCCCGCCCACCGCCGCTTGCGCAGCAGCTTGGCGCGCGGATCGGCGGCGGCGTTGAGCTTGTCGGCCACCACCTCGGACCATTCGGCGGCGGTGTCGATGCCCCGCTGGGCCATCGCACGCCAGGCTTCGGGCCGTCGGGTCCGAGGGTTCACCAGGTCCTCCCGTGAACGTTATTGCGACAGAGGGTTTTCCGGCGCCGGATTGGCCGGCATCGGATTGGCTGGGGCCGGATTGGCCTGGGCCGGGTTGGCCGGTGCGGGACTCGCGGCGGCGTCTCCGGCGGGCAGCTGGTCGCCGCGCATCGATGCGCGGATCTGCTCGAGACGGGAATGGCCGGCCATCTGCACGCTGGCCTGCTGCACCTCGAGCATGCGGCCCTGTACCGAGTTCTGGGCGAGCTCGGCCGAGCCCATCGCGTTGGCGTAGCGGCGCTCGATCTTGTCGCGGACCTCGTCGAGGCTGGGCGTGCTGCCTGGCGCGGCGATCTCACTCATGGACCGCAGCGAGGCGCTGACCTGCTCCTGCATCTTGGCCTGCTCCAGCTGGCTGAGCAGCTTGGTGCGCTCGGCGATCTTCTGCTGCAGCACCATCGCGTTCTGCTCGACCGCTTTCTTGGCCTGACCGGCGGCCTGCAGGGCCTGATCGTGCAGCGCCTTGAGGTCTTCGACGCTCTGCTCAGCGGTCACCAGCTGCGCGGCGAACGCCTCGGCGGCGTTGTTGTACTCGGTGGCCTTGCTCGCATCACCCGCGCCGACCGCCTGGTCGGCCAGGGTGAGCGCCTGACGCACGTTCACCTGGAGCTTCTCGATGTCGGCGAGCTGACGGTTGAGCCGCATCTCGAGCTGGCGCTGGTTGCCGATCACCTGCGCGGCCTGCTGGGTCAGGCCCTGGTGCTGGCGCTGCGCCTCCTCGATGGCCTGCTGGATCTGCACCTTCGGATCGGCGTATTCGTCGACCTTGGAGCTGAACAGCGCCATGAGGTACTTCCACGCCTTGGTGAACGGATTCGCCATGGGAAATTCTCCGCCTTCGTGTTCGTCGAACTGTGTCGCTCGGGGTCGCCGGTACCCAACCTATCGGGTCGGCACCGGTTGCCACACCTGCTCGGGCGATGTGTCAGGCGACCGCCATGGACACGACTTGCGGGATGACCACCTTGGTGGAGACGTCGATGTGGGCGGTGCCGACAGCGGCCCGGGATTCCTCGACGGCCAGGTCGTCCCCGGCTTCGGACAGCACGCGGGAGAGCGGGACGTCGAGCGCTCCGCAGATCGCGCTCAGCAGTTCGCTGGAGGCTTCCTTGCGGCCGCGCTCCACCTCGGACAGGTAGCCGAGGCTGACCCGGGCGGAATCGGAGACCTCACGCAGGGTGCGGCCCTGCTCGACCCGCGCGCGCCGCAGCACGTCGCCGATCACCTCGCGCAGCAATGCGGTCATCGCGCTCTCCTTCGTCAGATTCGAGACCCGCTCTCAGGTGCTCATGGGAGCAACGCACGGTGGGGCGGGGATGGTTCCCGATCCCCGCCCGTGACTGCTGACCGTCACCGCCGACGTCACTGCCCTTCGACGAGGACGCGCAGCCGGCTCAGCGCTGCGTGCGCCGCGGCGAGCCGGATGTGCCAGCGGGTGCCGTCTAGGTCCAGCCTGAGCACTTCGGTGCCGAGGGGGCCCGCGATGCCGACGAACACGGTGCCGACCGGATGGCCGCCATGCGGCTCGGGTCCGGCCACCCCGGTGAGGCCGACACCCCACGTCGCCCCGCAGCGCTGCTGGGCGCCGACGGCCATGGCGCGCGCGGTCGGTTCGGCCACCGGGCCGACGTCGTCGAGCAGTTCGGGCGCGACTCCGGCCAGTTCGATCTTGGTCTCGACCGTGTAGGTGATCAGCCCGCCCCGCAGCACCGCGCTGGCCCCGGGCACCCCGGCGAGCGTGGCCGCCACCAGACCCGCCGTCAGGGACTCCACCGTGGCGACGGTCTGTCTGCGCACGGTGAGATCGGCGACCAGCGCGCGCGCATCCTCAGTGACGAGCGGGTCGTCCACGGGAATCCCGGATCGCCGACACCAGGTAATCGACCCCGGTGATGATGGTCAACACGACCGCGGTCAGCATGATCACCCACGCGATGGTCAGCCACACGCCCGACAGCGGCAGCACGAACAGTCCGATCGCGACCGCCTGCACCAGTGTCTTGAGTTTGCCACCGCGGCTGGCGGGGATGACCCCGTGCCGCAGCACCACCAACCGCAGCACGGTCACGCCCAGTTCGCGCACCAGGATGACGACCGTCACCCACCACGGCAGATCGCCGAGGATCGACAGCCCGATCAGCGCCGAACCGATCAGGGCCTTGTCGGCGATCGGATCGGCCAGCGTGCCGAACTCGGTGACCATCCCGTAGCTGCGGGCGAGTGCCCCGTCGAGACGGTCGGTGATGGACGCCACCGCGAAGACGACGAAAGCCGTTGTGCGCCAGAAGCTCTGATGGCCGTCATCGACGAACAGCGCGACCAGGAAGACGGGGACGAGGGCGAAGCGGACCGCGGTGAGCGCATTTGCGAGGTTGGCCACCCGAGCGCGCGGAACCACAGGGTCGGTATGTGGTTGGCCCGGCACTGACACAGAATACTGGTTGCTCGAACCGTTACCCTTCTCCGTGTGAGCGATACCGGCGAATCGGCGTCCCCGCTGCAGGTCCGCCGGGCCCGAACCTCCGACGTGCCGGCGATCAAGACCCTGGTGGACGTCTACGCCGGACGGATCCTGCTCGAGAAGAACCTGGTGACGCTCTACGAGTCGGTGCAGGAGTTCTGGGTCGCCGAAATCGACGGGGAGCTCATCGGCTGCGGGGCGCTGCACGTGCTCTGGTCGGACCTCGGCGAGGTCCGCACCGTCGCGGTGCACCCCAAGGTGCGCGGCCGCGGCGTCGGGCACGCGATCGTGCGGCGGTTGCTCGCCGTGGCGACCGAGTTGCGCCTGCAGCGCATCTTCGTGCTGACCTTCGAGGTGGACTTCTTCGGCAAGCACGGCTTCACCGAGATCGAGGGCACGCCGGTGACCGCCGAGGTCTACGAGGAGATGTGCCGCTCCTACGACACCGGTGTGGCCGAGTTCCTCGACCTCTCCTACGTCAAGCCCAACATCCTCGGCAACACCCGGATGCTGTTGCTGCTCTAGAACTCCTCGTCACCCGCGTCACCGCCGACGGCATCGCTGCCACCGCGGATCAGCGCCAGGGTGCCGGCGAGTTCGTCGGGCTTGACCAGCACCTCGCGCGCCTTGGAGCCCTCGGACGGGCCGACGATGCCGCGGGTCTCCATCAGGTCCATCAGGCGACCGGCCTTGGCGAAGCCGACCCGCAGCTTGCGCTGCAGCATCGAGGTCGACCCGAACTGGCTCGACACCACGAGCTCGACGGCCTGCAGGAACACGTCCATGTCGTCGCCGATGTCGGGGTCGACGTCCTTACGCTCGCCGGCCTTGGCCGCGGTGACGCCCTCGACGAACTCGGGCTCGGCCTGGTCCTTGGTGGCGGTGACGACAGCGGAGATCTCCTCGTCGGTGATGTAGGCACCCTGCAGCCGGATCGGCTTGTTGGCCCCCATCGGGAGGAACAGCCCGTCGCCCATGCCGATCAGTTTCTCGGCGCCGGGCTGGTCGAGGATGACGCGGCTGTCGGTGAGCGACGAGGTGGCGAACGCCAGCCGCGACGGCACGTTGGTCTTGATCAGGCCGGTGACGACGTCGACCGACGGTCGCTGGGTGGCCAGGACCAGGTGGATACCGGCGGCGCGCGCCTTCTGGGTGATGCGCACGATGGCGTCCTCGACGTCACGGGGTGCGGTCATCATCAGGTCGGCGAGCTCGTCGACGATCGCCAGGATGTAGGGGTAGGGCTTGTACACCCGGTTGCTGCCCAGCGGCGCGGTGATCTCCCCGGAGCGCACCTTGTCGTTGAACACGTCGATGTGCCGCACCCGCGATGCCTGCATGTCCTGGTAGCGCTGCTCCATCTCCTCGACCAGCCAGGCCAGCGCGGCGGCGGCCTTCTTGGGTTCGGTGATGATGGGCGTGATCAGATGCGGAATGCCTTCGTAGGGCGTGAGTTCCACCATCTTCGGGTCGATCAGGATCATCCTGACCTCGTCGGGGGTGGCCCGCGCCAACAGCGAGACGAGCATGGAGTTGACGAAGCTCGACTTGCCCGAGCCGGTGGAGCCGGCGACCAGCAGGTGGGGCATCTTGGCCAGATTGGCCGAGATCATCTCGCCCTCGATGTCCTTGCCCAGCCCGATGACCAGTGGGTGGTGGTCGGAGCGCACCACCGAGTCGGTGAGCACGTCGGCCAGGCGCACCATCTCACGATCGGTGTTGGGCACCTCGATGCCGACCGCCGACTTGCCGGGGATGGGGGCGAGCATGCGCACGCTCTCGGTGGCCACGGCGTAGGCGATGTTGCGGTGCAGCGCGGTGATCTTCTCGACCTTGACGCCGGGTCCCAGTTCGACCTCGTAGCGGGTGACGGTCGGTCCGCGGGTGCAGCCGGTGACCGCGGCGTCGACCTTGAACTGATCGAGCACCGAGGTGATCGCGTCGGTCATCGCCTGGTTCGCCGAGGTCAGTCGCTTCGGCGGATCGCCGGCGATCAGCAGTTCGAGCGAGGGCAGCGTGTAGGGCCCTTCGACGACGCGGTCGAGGTTGAGCGTGGGTTCCTTGCGCGGTTTCTTACGGGCCTTGGCGGCGGGCAACGCGAGCGGCTCGTCGGCGGGTTCCTCGAGCGGGTAGTTGTCCATCGGGCTGCCGGCGGGCTTGGCCAGCGGCACGGTCGGCTGGGTGGCCGACGGCCAGGCGGCAGCCGGGTCCTCGGCAGCCGGATCCTCGTCGTAGTAGCCGTCGGAGAAGTCGTCGGCGGCTCGGCTGCCCCCCTCGTCGTCGTCCTCGCCGTCGTAGTCGTCGTCGCCGTCGTACTCGTCGGCGTACTCGTCGTCGTACTCGTAGTCACCGCGCCAGCGCGTCACGAACATGTGGTGCAGCGTGGCGGGCATCTCACGGATCGTGGTCCCGGTGATCAGCAGCACGCCGAAGGCCACGCCGATCACGAGCAGCGGGGCCGCGATCCACGCGGTGAGGCCGTCGGCGAGCGGACCGCCGATCGCGAACCCGGTGAACCCGGCCGCGTGCTGGCGGCCGACCGGATCCTGCGGGGCGCCCGACCACAGGTGCCAGAGGCCGAGTGCGGGCAGGGCGATCATCGCCGCACCCAGGATGAAGCGCGGCCGGGCCTCGGGATCGGGTTCGGACCGCATCAGGGTGACGCCAACGACGGCGAGCACGAGTGGCACCAGGACCACGGCGCCGCCGATCAGCATGCGGACGAGGGTGTCGATCCACTGACCCACCGGCCGCGCGGCGTCGAACCAGGAGCTCGCCGCGACCACGACGGCCAGCCCGAGCAGCGCGAGCGCGAGACCGTCACGGCGGTGGCCGGGGTCCAGATCGCGGGCCCTGCCGACCGAACGGGCGGTGCTGCCCGCCCCCTTCGCGAGCATCAGCCATCCGGCGCGCGCACCGCGGCCGACGGCCGTCCCGGCGGCCGATACCGGTGACGATCCCCGTCGCGCGGGCTTGCGTCGGGACGGGGCCGGGCGCGCCGACCGGCCGCCGGCCCGGGAAGGGGCCTTTGACCTGGTCGGACGTCCGGATGAGCGGGCCGCGGTCTTACTCGCCATGGGGTCAAGCCTAGTCGCTTCGACCTCACATGCACCATGCGCCACACTAGTCACAGATTGGTGTCGCTAGGGCTTCGGCGAGGTCGCGACGACAGTCGTCGGTGCGGGAAAGTACGGTGACACTGCTGTCAGTCCCGCTCACCTGGAGGAGTCTCATGCCCGTCGTCGTCGTCGCGACCCTCATCGCCAAGCCCGAGTCCGTGGACGCGGTCCGTGATGCCTGTCAGCAGGCCATTCCGGCCGTGCACGAGGAACCCGGCTGCGAGCTCTACGCGCTGCACGAGTCCGGCAACATCTTCGTCTTCGTCGAGCAGTGGGCCGACGCCGATGCGCTCACGACGCATGGCAAGGCTCCGGCGCTCACCACGCTGGGCGGTGCGCTCGACGGGCACCTCGAGGTCGACATGGACGTCAAGCTGCTCACCCCGGTCGTCACCGGGGACCCGGCCAAGGGCCAGCTGCGGCCCTAGCGTGGGCGAGCTCGGCGGCAAGGTCGCCTTCATCACCGGCGCGGCCCGCGGCCAGGGCCGGGCGCATGCGGTCAAGCTGGCGTCGGAAGGCGCCGACATCATCGCCATCGACCTCTGCGCACAGATCGATTCGGTGCCCTATCCCCTGGCGACACCGGATGATCTGGCGACCACCGTCGAGCTCGTGGAGGAGATCGGCGCGCGCACCGGCGCCCGGATCGCGTCGTATCAGGCCGACGTGCGTGACCGCGACGCGGTGAAGGCGGCTGTCCGTGACGGCACCACCCGGTTCGGCGACCGGCTCGACATTGTCATCGCCAACGCAGGCATCGCCCCGATGACCGCGCCGCAATCCTGGCAGGACGTCATCGACGTCAACCTCACGGGGGTCTACCACACCGTCGACGTGGCGATGAAGCCGATGATCAAGTACGGCAACGGCGGGGCCATCGTGCTGACCAGTTCGGTGGCCGGCCTCGTCGGGGTCGGCGCGCCGATGCCGGGCTCGCTCGGTTACGCCGCCGCCAAGCACGCCCTGGTCGGGCTCATGCGGGCGTACGCCAATTTCCTTGCCACCTACAGCATCCGGGTGAACTCGGTGCATCCCGCGGGGGTGAACACCCCGATGATCGACAACGAGTTCACCAGGTCCTGGCTCGACGGCCTCGCGAAGGAGCAGGGCGGCGGCCCTGACATGGGCAACGCGCTGCCGGTGCGGGCGCTGGAGCCCGAGGACATCGCCAACGCCGTGTACTGGCTGGTGTCCGACGCCGCACGGTACGTGACCGGTGTGGCACTGCCCGTCGATGCCGGATACGTCAACAAGAGATGACGCGCAGGCCCGCCGCGCAGACCGCGTTCGGCCCGATGGTGATCGCCGCCGTCGAGCACAACGAGCCGCAGGCGCAACGGTTGGTCGACGACGACCTGGCCGGTGAATTCCTGCCGGCTCACCTGCGGGGGCTGGTCGCGCTGACCCGCGTCGGTGCCGCCCGGCGCGCGGTGGTGGCCGCCTCGGAGCGGTCCGGTAAGGGCCTGTGGGCGAGCATCGCCTGCCGCAAGCGGTTGATCGACGACCGGCTTTCCGATCCGCTGACCGAGGTCGACGCGGTCGTGGTGCTCGGCGCCGGCCTGGACACCCGCGGTTGCCGGATCGCGCGCCACAGCACCCTGCCGGTCTTCGAGGTCGACCAGGCCGTCAACGTGGCACGCAAGACGTCGGTGCTGCGGCGGGTGCTCGGCGGAACCCCCGACTCGGTGCACCTGGTGGCGGCGGACCTGGAGAGCGACGACGTGCTGGGTGCGCTCCGCTCGGCGGGTCACGACCCCGCCTGGCGCACCTTCTTCATCGCCGAGGGGTTGACCCAGTACCTGACCGCGGACGCGGTGCGGACGCTGCTGTCGGGCCTGGCCACCGCCGCCGCACCCGGCAGCCGGCTGGTGTTCACCTACATCCGGCAGGACTTCCTCGATGGCACGTGCAGCTACGGCGCCGAGTCGCTGTACCGCCGGTTCCGGTCCCGGCGGCAGATCTGGCAGTCCGGCCTGGTGCCCGAGCTCGTCGACGAGTGGTTGGGTGAGCTCGGCTGGCGGCTCACCGAGCAGCTGGGGCCCAGCTACTACCGCGACCTGTACATCCGGCCGACGGGCCGCGGGGTGCGTGCCTCACCCATCGAATGGGCGGCCGTCGCCCAGCGCTGATGCCACCGGAGGGTTGCAGCAAAATTGACGAAACCGCAGCGTAACGCCCCGAAAATCTCCGTGAATCCGGTGTCGGCATCCCACCCCGTGTGACTTAATGGGGGTGGCAAGATGCCGTCGGCCAGGGCTCGCGAGGGGTAGCCGTGACCGGCCCCGAACACTGGGGTTCGATGAGCTCGCTCGCGCTCAGATCTCGATGACGGTGGGCACGATCATGGGCTGCCGCCGGTAGGTCTCCCCTACCCACTTGCCGACGGCGCGCCGGACCGCCTGCGCGATGCGCGCGGGGTCGGTGATGCCCTGTGTGGCCAGTGCTTCCAGCTCCGCCTCGACACGCCGGGCTGCGGGTTCCAGAGCCTTGGGGTCTTCGGAGAAGCCGCGCGACTGCAGGTGCGCCGGTGCGGCCGCCTTCCCGGTCCCGCGGCGCACCACCACGGTGATCGCGATGAAGCCCGACGACAGGATCAGGCGCTCGCCCAGGGTGGCGTCGCCGACGTCCCCGGTGATCAACCCGTCGACGAACATCTTGCCCACCGCCACGGCGCCGGCGATGCTCGCCCGGCCGGCGACCAGGTCCACACTCACGCCGTTCTCGGCGATCACGATGTTCTCCTCGGGCACCCCCGCGCTCAGCGCCAGCGCCGCATTGGCGCGCAGCATCCGCCAGGTGCCGTGCACGGGCATCACGTTGCGCGGCCGCACGCCGTTGTAGAGGAACAACAGCTCACCGGCGTAGGCATGACCCGAAACATGCACGCGCGCTTGACGATTCGTGACGACGCGGGCACCGATGCGAGACAGCGCATCGATCACCCCGTAGACGGCTTCCTCGTTGCCTGGGATCAGCGACGAGGACAGGATCACCAGATCGCCGTCGGTCAGGGTGATGCTGCGGTGCTCGCCGCGCGACATCCGCGACAGCGCGGCCATCGGCTCGCCCTGCGTGCCGGTGGTGATGAGCACGACGCGGTCGGCTGGCATCATCTCCGCCGCCGCGATGTCGAGGATGTCGTCGTCGGCGACCTGCAGATAACCCAGTTCGCGAGCGATGCCCATGTTGCGGACCATCGACCGGCCGACGAAAGCCACCCGCCGACCCAGCGCGACCGCGGCATCGATGATCTGCTGGACGCGGTCCACGTTCGATGCGAAACAGGCCACGATCACGCGACCCTGCGCACCGCGGATCAGGCGGTGCAGCGCCGGGCCGATCTCGCTCTCGGACGGGCCGACGCCGGGGATCTCGGCGTTGGTCGAATCGCAGAGGAACAGGTCGACGCCGCTGTCGCCGAGCCGGGACATGCCCGGCAGATCGGTCGGCCGCCCGTCGAGCGGCAGCTGGTCGAGCTTGATGTCACCGGTGTGCAGCACGGTGCCCGCGCCGGTGCGGATCGCGATCGCCAGACAGCCGGGAATCGAATGGTTCACCGCGAAGAACTGGCAGTCGAAAACGCCGTGCGTCGACGTCGCACCCTCGCCGACCTCGACCAGCTTCGGCGAGAGCCGGTGCTCACGGCACTTCTCGGCGACCAGCGCCAGGGTGAACTTCGAGCCGACGATCGGCAGATCGGACCGCAGCTTCAGCAGATACGGGATCGCGCCGATGTGGTCCTCGTGGCCGTGGGTGATGACCAGGGCCTCCACGTCGTCGAGGCGGTCCTCGACGTGCCGCAGGTCCGGCAGGATCAGGTCGACGCCGGGTTCGTCGTGGGTTGGGAACAGCACGCCGCAGTCGACGATCAGCAACTTGCCGAGATGCTCGAAGACCGTCATGTTGCGGCCGATCTCGTTGATGCCGCCCAGCGCGGTCACCCGCAGTGCACCGGCGGCCAACGGGCCCGGCGCGACCAATTCGGATTCCACCAGTGGCCCCGCTACCGCAGCACCGCGGCGGCCCGCAGGTCCGCAGCCAGTGCCTCGATCTGATCCTCGGTCGCCGGGATCTGCGGCAACCGGGGCTGACCCACGTCCAGGCCTTGCAGCCGCAACGCCGTCTTGGCCAGGGTGACTCCGCCCAGTCTCGACTGCGCGTCACTCAGCGGAGCCAGCGTCACGTTGATCTTGCGGGCGGTGGCGACGTCACCGGAGGCGAAGGCCGACAACATGTCTCGCAACTGCGACGCGGCGACGTGCCCCCAGACGCTCACGAGGCCGACCGCGCCCATGGCCAGCCAGGGCAGGTTGAGCGCGTCGTCGCCGGAGTAGTACGCCAGCCCGGTCTCGGCGATGATGCGCCCACCGCCGGCCAGGTCACCCTTGGCGTCCTTGATCGCGACGATGTTGGGGTGCTCGGCCAGCGAGCGGATGGTGTCCCAGGCGATCGGGACCCCGGAGCGCACCGGGATGTCGTAGAGGATCGAGGGCAGGTCGGTCGCGTCGGCGATCGCGCGGAAGTGCGCCGCCAGACCGGCCTGCGGGGGGCGCGAGTAGTACGGGGTCACCACCAGTAGACCGTGCGCGCCGGCTGCGGCCGCGGCCTCGGCGAGGTGCACGCTGTGGGCGGTGTCGTAGGTGCCGACCCCGGTGACGATGCGGGCCCGGTCGCCCACCGCGTCGAGCACCGCGCGCAACAGCGCGGTCTTCTCCTCGTCGGTGGTGGTCGGCGATTCCCCGGTCGTCCCGGACAGCACCAGACCGTCGCACCCGGCGTCGACCAGATGGGTGGCCAGCTGCTGGGCGGTGTCGAGGTCCAGGGCGCCGTCGGGCTTGAACGGGGTGACCATGGCCGTCAACAGGGCGCCCAACCGGGCCGTGACGTCGAAGGCGCTGCTGCTCACGGACATAAAGATTACCCTCCTCGCCTCAGCCCTCTGTTGCCAGCGGGCTGGTCGCGACCTCGGTGCCGTCGGCGAGCACCGTGATCTCGAAGTCGGCGAACACCTGGGGTGCGGTGTCGGCGAGTTGGCGCAGGCATTCCACCGCGAGCCGCCGGATCTCCACATCGGCGTGTTCGCTGGCCCGCATCGCGATGAAGTGCCGCCACGCCCGGTAGTTCCCGGTGACGACGATCCGGGTCTCGGTGGCGTTGGGCAGCACCGCCCGCGCGGCCTGACGGGCCTGCTTGCGCCGCAGCGTGGCGTTGGGTTGGTCGGCGAACTTCTCCTCCAGCCGGCTCAGCAGCGTGGTGTACGCCGCGCGGCTGGCGTCGGCGGCCTCGGCGAGGATCGCGGTCAGTTCGGGATCCTCGTCAATGCCCGGCGGCGCGACCACCCGCGCCTCGTGCTCAGGCACGTACCGCTGCGACAGCTGCGAGTACGAGAAGTGCCGGTGCCGGACCAATTCGTGGGTGCACGATCGCGACAGCCCGGTGATGTAGAAGGACACCGAGGCGTGTTCGAGCACCGAGAAGTGCCCGACGTCGATGACGTGACGCAGGTAGCCGGCGTTCGTCGCGGTCTTCGGGTTGGGTTTGTCCCAGCTCTGGTAGCAGGCCCGCCCCGCGAACTCGACCAGTGCGGGGCCGCCGTCGGCGTCGGTGTGCCACGGCACCTCGGCCGGCGCACGGAACTCCGTCTTGGCGATCAGCTGCACCCGCAGCGGCGCGATCTCGGCCACCGGCGAAGCCTAACGCGGACGTCCGGTCAGTCCACCGACACGCCCGCGCGACGCATCGCGACGACGATGTGCCCGAAATCGATGGTTCCGTGCGCCCGGGCCAGCGCGTCGGCGTCGTCGGCGCGGCCGTCGGCGATCGCCGCCACGATCTCCTGGTGTTCGTGCAGCGCCCGGGCTTCGGTGGCCCGCATGGTGTCCGGCTCGCCCCACAGGTGAGCCGGCGCACCGATGCTGATCCGGGCCTTCACCTCGTTGAGCACCGCGGCGAGGACGGCGTTGTGCGCAGCGGTCGAGATGGCCTGGTGCAACCGGCTGTCGGCCTGCTGGGCGGCCAGACCCGTCGGCGCGGTGCGGTACTCGTCGAGACGCTGCCACAGCACCGCGATGTCGGCGTCGGTCCGGGCCTCGGCCGCGGCGCGGCACACGGCGCCCTGCAGTCGGCAGACGGCGTCGCAGTGCACCCGCAGTTCGTCGAGGCGACCGGACAGGGTGCGTCCGACGGCCTCGGTCGACGATTCCGGCCACTGGTCCCGGACGAACGAGCCGCCGCCGCGGCCCCTTCGCGTCTCCAGCAACCCGCGCTCGACCAGCCGGGCCAGCGCTGCCCGCACCGTCATCCGGCCGGCACCCAGGAACGCGGCCAGGTCGCGCTCACACGGCAGCCGCGCCCCCGGCAGGTATTCGCCGATGGCGATCGCGGTGATCAGGCGGTCGGTGACCTCGTCGACGCGGGACGCGGTCGCCAGCTGCTGCTGCAGCAGGCCCGCCGGCGCTTCGCCGGGGGGCGATCCGTTGTGGCCCATGGGCGGATCCCTCCGTGGTCACCGACATGTTAAATCGAATCGATTGGTCTTGCCGAGAGACCTTTACGGGTCCATGCTGTCCCGGTGCAGCGCGAAACCCAGTTCGTCCCGTTCCGCGACGGTCAGACGTGGGTGCAGATCACCACGCCCGACAGCGCCACCGCCGGTGCACTCCCCCTCTTCGTGCTGCACGGCGGCCCGGGCATGGCGCACAACTACGTCGCGAACATCGCCGAACTCGCCGACGAGACCGGCCGGGTCGTCGTCCACTACGACCAGATCGGCTGCGGCAACAGCACTCATTTTCCTACCGCGCCGGCCGAATTCTGGACCCCTGACCTTTTCGTCGACGAATTCCACACCGTCGCAGCCGCTCTCGGCATCGAGACCTACCACCTGCTCGGCCAGTCGTGGGGCGGCATGCTCGGCGCCGAGATCGCGGTGCGCCGTCCGGCCGGCCTGAGGTCGCTGGCGATCTGCAACTCCCCGGCGTCGATGCAGCTGTGGGTCGACGGCGCGGCCGAACTGCGCGCCCAGCTACCCGCCGCGACGCAGGAGGCGCTCACCCGCCACGAGGCCGCAGGCACGGTGACCGATCCCGAATACCTCGCCGCCACCGCGGAGTTCTACCGCAGGCACGTCTGCCGCACAGAACCCATGCCGCAGGACTTCCTCGACAGCGAGGCCCAGATGGAGGCCGAGCCCACCGTCTACCACACCATGAACGGCCCCAACGAGTTCCACGTCGTCGGCACGATGCGGAACTGGACGATCATCGACCGGCTCGGCGAGGTCGCCGTGCCGACCCTGGTGGTGGCCGGCGAATTCGACGAGGCCACGCCCGCGACATGGCAGCCCTACGCCGAGCGCATCCCCGGCGCACGCAGCCACGTCTTCCCCGACTCCAGCCATTGCACCCACCTGGAGAAACCCGCGGAATTCCGCGCCGTGATCGCGGCGTTTCTCACCGACCACGAGGACACCCCATGACCGAGACCGACTCCTCCGCATCCGCGTCCACCGGCCAGCGCACGCTGGAATCTTTCGGCTACAAGCAGGAACTGCACCGCTCGGTGTCGACGTTCGACCTGCTGGTCTACGGCTTGGTGTTCATGGTCCCCATCGCGCCGTGGACGATCTTCGGCACCGTCTACAACAGTGCCTCGGGCATGGTGCCGCTGGTCTACGCCATCGGGCTGGTCGCGATGATCTTCACCGCGCTGGCGTATGCCCAGATGGCCAAGGCGTTCCCGCTCGCCGGATCGGTGTTCTCCTACGTCGGCCGCGGAATCCATCCTGGCGCAGGGTTTTTCGCCGGCTGGGTGATGCTGCTGGACTACCTGCTGATTCCCACACTGCTCTACGTCTTCGCCGCCGAGTCGATGATCGGCCTGTTCCCCGACACGCCGCGCTGGCTGTGGGCGATCCTGTTCGTGCTGGTGAACACCGGGATCAACCTGCTCGGCGTGGACTCGCTGAAGATCGCCAACCGAGCGTTCCTGGCCATCGAGCTGGTGTTCGTGGTGGTGTTCGTCGTCATCGCGGTGCGTGCGATCAGCGGTGGCACCCTGCCCGACGTGGGCTGGAGCACCACACCGATCTGGAACTCCGAGGCAGTCAGCGCACCCCTGGTGGCCGGGGCCCTGTCCATCGCGGTGCTCAGCTTCCTCGGCTTCGACGGCATCTCCACGCTCGCCGAGGAGTCGACCGGCAAGCGCAATCCCGCCGGCAAGGCCATGATCGGCGCGCTGTTCATCGTCGCGTTCCTGTTCATCGTGCAGACCTGGTTGGCCAGTCTGCTGGCCGGCGGCCGTGAGGCGTTCCCCGACGACGAGATGGGCAACGCGTTCTTCAACCTCGTGCAGGAAGCCTCGTCGACGGGCTGGATGGACGCCTTCTTCGTCGTCAACGTGCTCGCCGTCGGTTTCGCCAACGCCATGGCCGCCCAGGCCGCGACCAGCCGGCTGCTGTTCTCGATGAGCCGCGACCGTCAGCTGCCCCACTTCCTGTCGAAGATCAGCTCGCGGCAGGTGCCGATCGCGGCCATCCTGACCGTCAGCGCGCTGTCCATCGTGCTGGTGCTGTTCTTCGTCGGCCAGATCGGCCTGATCTCGTCGCTGGTGAACTTCGGCGCGCTCTTCGCGTTCTGCATGCTGCACATCTCGGTGGCCTGGTACTACCTGGGCCGCAAGAAGTCGAAGAACTACCTGTTGCACCTGGTGGTGCCCGCCCTGGGCTTCGTGATCATCGCCTACGTACTGATCAACGCCGATTCGCTGGCCAAGATCGGCGGCATCGTGTGGCTGGCGATCGGCCTGGTGGTCTACATCGTCAACCGGAGGCGCGGCGTCACCACCGGCCCGTCGGCGGATCACGCGGCACCGGGCACCGCCGCGGCCGGTACGCCGAACCCCTGATCAGCGCAGCGGGTCGTCGAGGTGTCGCTGCTCGACACGGTCACCGCCGGCCCGCTTGGCGCCGTACATCGCCGCATCGGCGATTTCGATGAGCCGGTCCAGGAAGTCCGGATCGGCCGCCGTGCCGCCGCCCACGATCGCGGTGCAGGTGCCGACGCTGGCGGTGATGCCGAACGGCATCCGCGCGATTCCGCGGCGGATGCCGTCCGCGGTCTCCCGGTGGTCGGCCGCGGTGTCGGTGTCGGCGACGACGAATTCCTCGCCACCGAGGCGGCCGAGCACCGCGGCCGGGCCGCACGTGTCCATCAGCACTTCACCGACACCGGCCAAGGCCTGATCACCGACCGCGTGCCCCCGCGAGTCGTTGAGGCCCTTGAAGTCGTCGAGGTCGATCATCGTGACGTTCAGCGGCGTACCTGCCCGTTCGCCGCTGACGAGCTGATGCACGGCGTGGTGGAACGATCGGCGGTTCAGCAGCCCCGTGAGCGGGTCGCGGCTGGACTCCCGCAGGTCGGTGTGCAGCGAGTGCACCAGTGAATAGATCCCGAACGGGACGCCGATGTTGAGTGCGGCCACGGTGGTCACCGCGGCGATGGTCACCGCGACGTCGCCGGTGTCGGCGACGAGCCGGGCGGCGGTGATCACCACGCACAGCGTGGCGACGGCGAAGTTGGCGATCACGTCGGCGAGCCCGTGGAAGTACGCGAGGTAACCCCCGAGCACCGCGAACACCACGCACCCCGTCAGGCCGGCATAGGCATACGACATCGACAGCGAGACCGCGGCGATCGACGCGCAGCAGACGGCGTTGTAGACCAGCGACACCGCCCGGCTCGGCCAGCCGACCAGCCACACCGCCGACACCGCGAGTGCACCGGCGGCCGCGGTGACGGCGACCACCCTGGTCACCGCGCTGTCCGGGCCCGCCGGGCTGGCCAGCACCACGAGCGGTAGCAGTCCCAGCACGCAGGTGAAGCCGAATACGGCCCAGCGCCACTGTCTTTCGAGCCCGCGGTCGCGCAGATAGGCGCTGAACGATTCGAATCGGCTCGATTGCCGCCACCACTCCGACATCCGTTGACCCTGTCGTCTCCCGGCGAAACGCTGCTGTTGCGCAGTTCGTGGCATTGTGCCCGCCCGGCGGCGTGTCGTCATGTCCGGGTGGCCGGTCAGCCCAGCGCGGCCCGCAGGGCCGGCGCCAGGTCGCCCCGGTCGCCGACGGTGACCTCGGCCAGACCCAGCCAACCGGCCATCCGCATCAGCTCGCCGGCGAGCGGTGCCGCGACCCGGCCCGCCTCGTCACCGGGCTCGGTGAAGGCGCCCACCACATGCAGCGCGCCGCCGGCCCGGTCGGCCTTGAGGTCCACCCGGCCGACGAGCCGGCCGTCGAGCAGGAACGGCCACACGTAGTAGCCGAACTGGCGTTTCGGCGCAGGCACGTAGATCTCGATGCGGTAGTGGAATCCGAACAGCCGCTCGACGCGGGGCCGGAAGAAGATCAGCGGGTCGAAGGGGCACAGCAGCGCGGTGCCGCGATCGCGGCGCGGCACGATCTGCCCGGCCCGCAGGTAAGCCGGCGCGCCCCAGCCGTCCACCTCGACGGGTTCGAGCTCCCCGGCGGCCACCAGGTCCGCGATCGCGGGCTTGACCTGGCGCGCGCCGAGGCGGAAGTAGTCACGGATGTCGGCCTCGGTGGCCACCCCCAGCGCGGTGGCCGCGCGCAGCGCGAGCTCGCGGATCGCGTCGGGTTCGTCCACCTGGCGGGCCACCACCTCGGCGGGCAGCACCCGCTCGGTCAGGTCGTAGTGCCGCGCGAACCCGACGCGGGTCGCGGTGGTCAGCACCCCGGCCGCCCACAGCGCCTCGGCCACCCATTTGGTGTCGCTGCGATCCCACCACGGGCCCTTGCGACCGCGCGGCTCCGACTCCAGGTGTGCCTCGATCTGCCCCGCCGTGGCCGGGCCGAGCGCGTCGATGGCGGTCACCACGTCCGCGGCGAGTTTGCCGTTGCGCTTGACGATCTCGGTGCCCCACCGGCCGTGGGCGTACTCGCGCATCCGCCATCGCATCAGCGGCCAGTCGTCGACGGCCATCAACGCCGCCTCGTGCGCCCAGTACTCGACGAGCAGCCGCGGCGAGCGGGCCGAGTGGCTCCACGCGGACCGGTCGAGCATGTCGCGGTCGTACGGGCCGAGGCGGCTGAACACCGGCGCGTAGTGGGCGCGCACCGACACCGACACCGAGTCCAGCTGCAGCACCTGGATGCGGGCGATCAGCCTCTTCAGATGCGCCCGGGTGACCGCGCCGGCGGGGGTGGGCTCCGCGAAGCCCTGGGCGGCGACGGCCACCCGCCGCGCCTGCGCAGCGGTGAGCCTCATGCCCGCCGGTAGGTGGAGAACCGGTAGCGCAGCCCGGACGAACTGTCCTGCCAGGGCCCGGCGGTGCCCACCCAGTTCTCGTCGAGGGCCGGAGCCAGCGCATCGTCGTCTTCGCGGCGCAGGTCGATGTCGATCTCGGTGACCTCGCAGCGCGTCGCGAGCGGCAAGGTCAACCCGTAGACCTCCGACCCGCCGATCACCCACGCGTCCTCGAGCGGTACGTCGTCGAGGCTCGTCACCGTCTGTGCTCCGTCAGCCATGTAGTCAGCATGCCGGGTCAGTACGACATTTCGGCGGCCGGGCAGCGGCCGGAACCGCTCGGGAAGCGACTCCCACGTCCGGCGTCCCATGATCACGGTGCGGCCCATGGTGAGGTCTTTGAACCGGGCCATGTCCTCGGGCACCCGCCACGGGATGGCGTTGTCACGCCCGATCACCCCGGAGGAGGACTGCGCCCAGATCAGGCTCAGACTCACACCGCCACCGGCGCTTTGATGGCCGGATGCGGATCGTAGTTCTTCACCACGACGTCGTCGTAGGTGTAGTCGAACAGCGAATCACGGTGTCCCAGAACCAATTCCGGATACGGCCTGGGTTCGCGCGACAGTTGTTCGGTGACCTGCTCGACGTGGTTGTCGTAGATGTGGCAGTCGCCGCCGGTCCAGACGAACTCCCCGACGTCCAGTCCGGCTTGGGCGGCCATCATGTGGGTGAGCAGCGCGTAGCTGGCGATGTTGAACGGCACGCCGAGGAACAGGTCGGCGCTGCGCTGGTAGAGCTGGCAGCTCAGCCGGCCGTCGGCGACGTAGAACTGGAAGAAGGCGTGACACGGCGGCAGCGCCATCTGCGGGATCTCCCCCACGTTCCACGCAGAGACGATGTTTCGCCTGCTGTCCGGATCGCTGCGCAACAACTCCAGTGCTGCGCTGATCTGGTCGACGTGCTCGCCGGCCGGAGTCGGCCAGGACCGCCACTGCACCCCGTAGACCGGACCGAGATCGCCTGTCGGAGAAGCCCATTCATCCCAGATGGTGACTCCGTGGTCCTGCAGCCACCGCACGTTGGAGTCGCCGCGCAGGAACCACAGCAGTTCGTACACGATGGACTTGGTGTGCACCTTCTTGGTGGTGATCAGCGGGAACCCGGCGCTCAGGTCGTACCGCATCTGATGCCCGAACAGGCTGCGGGTGCCGGTTCCGGTGCGGTCCGATTTGGGCGTTCCGCGCTCGAGCACCAGGCGTAACAGATCCTCGTACGGCGTGGGAATCAGCACCTGCCCAGCTTAGGGCAGCCGGGCGCAGGGGAACCGTAGGGAGTAGAACTGGAATCCATGCCGAGGATCTCCGACACCGTCACCACCGCCGACGGCTCCTGCCCGGTCAGCCTGCACATCCCCGACGGTGATGGGCCGTGGCCGGGCATCGTGATGTATCCCGACGCCGCTGGTGTGCGCGCCACGTTCCGCGCGATGGCGGACAAGCTCGCCGAGTACGGCTATGCGGTGCTGATGCCCGACGTCTACTACCGCGACGGCGACTGGGCGCCGTTCTCGACCGCGACGATGTTCGACGACGAGGACGAGCGCACCCGCCTGTTCGCCATGATCGCCAGGGTCACCCCGGACGTGATGGCATCCGACGCCGAGGCGTTCTTCGACTACCTAGCCGGTCGCTCGGAGGTCAGCGGCGACGCGTTCGGGACGACCGGCTACTGCATGGGCGGCCGGACGTCGGTGACGGTGGCCGGCCGGCTGCCCGACCGGGTGGCGGCCGCGATGTCCTTCCACGGCGGCGGCCTGGTCACCGACGAGCCGTCCAGCCCGCACCTGTTGGCCGACCGGATCCGCGCCGCGGTGTACGTGGGCGCAGCGAAGAACGACCGGTCGTTCACCGATGCCGACGGCGAGACCCTCGACAAGGCGTTGACCGACGCCGACGTGGAACACACCGTCGAGTTCTACGACGCCTTCCACGGCTTCGCCGTCCCGGACAACGGCCCCTACGACGAGTCGGCGGCGCGGCGACATTGGGAGACGATGCAGGCGTTCTTCGCCTCTCACCTAGGGTGAGCAGCGTGGATGCGCAGACCTCCGGTGAATCGGCGTTCGGTGAACACGGCACCCGGATGGATTCGGTGCTGGCCCGCAGCTGGCTGCTGGTCAACGGTGTGTCCTACGAGCGGTTCGCGCCGGCCGCCGAATCGCGTGCCGACATCGTCGTCCTCGACATCGAGGACGCCGTCGCGCCGAAGGACAAAGCCACCGCGCGGGACAACGTCACGCGCTGGCTCGGCGAGGGTCACGACGACTGGGTGCGGGTCAACGGTTTCGGCACCGAGTGGTGGGCCGGCGACCTGGAGATGCTGGCGGGCACCGGCGTCGGCGGGGTGATGCTGTGCGATGGTGGAGTCGGTCGACCACGTCACCGAGACCGCCAAGCGCTTGCCCGACGTGCCGATCGTGGCGCTGGTCGAGACCGCGCGCGGACTCGAGCGCATCACCGAGATCGCCGCAGCCAAGGGCACATTCAGGTTGGCGTTCGGCATCGGCGACTTCCGCCGCGACACCGGGTTCGGTGACCACCCCACCACGCTGGCCTACGCGCGATCCCGCTTCACGATCGCCGCCAAGGCCGCCCACCTGCCCGGCGCGATCGACGGTCCGACGGTCGGGTCGAGCGCGCTGCGCCTCAGCGAGGCGACCGCGGTGTCGGCGGAGTTCGGCATGACCGGCAAGATCTGCCTGACGCCCGACCAGTGCCCGACGGTCAACGAGGGACTGTCGCCCTCGGTCGAGGAAATCAGTTGGGCCAAGGAGTTTCTCGTCGAATTCGAACGCGACGGCGGCGAGATCCGCAACGGGTCCGACCTCCCCCGGATCGCTCGGGCGAACAAGATCCTCGACCTGGCCCGCGCGTACGGGATCGAGCCGTCGCATTTCGACGACGTCGACGATCCCGTGCACATCCCCGCACCGTCGGACACCTACCACTACTGACGGCGCTTCACTGACGGCGGCGGCGTCCGCGCAGATACGTGCCCGCCGCCCGCAGGATGCCTCGTGCCGCGTAGCCGGCGGCCAGCACCGACAGCGCGATCAGCACGATGAACATCACCAGCCAGTTGGTTCGGCTGTGGTCGACGTTCCACCACACGATCGAGAACAGCACGGCGCAGATGAACACCACGATGTCGCGCCAGTTGCCCTGGTAGGAGGCGGCGAGCGCCCGCAGTTCGCGGTTCTTGTCCACCGCGGCGATCAGGTCGTCGATGCGCAACTCGATGACGCGTTCCAGCTCGGCCCGCCGGTGCACCTGGTCGGCGGGCAGGCGTTCGAGCAGGTCCAGATCTTTGGCGATCATGCCGCGCACATCGGGCGCGCGCAGGTTCCCCGCGGCCATCCCCAGCAGGGCGCCACCGGCGATCGGAGCACCGGCGAGGGCGAATTCGGCGAGACCGGGCATGCGGATCCTCCTCGATGTTCACGTCGCAGCAAGTGTGCCGCCCGGACCGTCACCGGTCCATCAGCGACGCGGCAACGGTCGCGCCGAGGTTCCAGCACGCCTCGACATCGGCCGTCGACGGCTTGCCCGAGACGACGACGGTTTCCGCGACGCGCACCCAGCCCAGCCCGCCCGTGATGCCGTCAAGGGCTCGCGCAGCGCCTTCGGTGCCCTGGTTGCCGTGCAGGTAGACGCCGAACGGTCGGCCCCGGGTGGCATCGAGCAGCTGGTAGTACGACTGGTCGAAGGCGTGTTTGAGCGCCCCGGAGAGGTAGCCGAGATTGACCGGGGTGCCCAGCACGTAACCGTCGGCCTCCAGCATCTCCACCGGCGACACCGTGAGCGCCGGCCGCCGGATGACCTGCACGTTCTCGATCTCTGGATCGGTGGCCCCGGCCACGACGGCCTCGAACATCTCCTGGCAGTGCGGCGACGGGGTGTGGTGGACGACGAGCAGCGTCGCGCTCACCGCGCCGCTTCCTCCATCTTCATGGCCTTCTTCATGGTCTCGCGGGCGCGGCTGCGATCGCCGGCGTAGTCGTAGGCGCGGGCCAGCCGGTACCAGCGGCGCCAGTCGTCGGGATCGGCCTCGACTTCCTCACGCACAGAGGCGAACAGCGCGTCGGCGGCGTCGCGCTGAATGCGTCCCGACGGCCTGCGCGGTAAGTCGCTGACGTCGAGTTCCATCCCGTCGTCGCGGGCCAGCCGGGCCAGCCGCTGGTGGGCCAGGCCGGCGCGCAGCGTCGCGATCATGGCCCAGGCGCCGATGAACGGCAGGATGAGAATGGCCGCGCCGAGCCCGATGGTGGCGGGTTCGCCGGACCGCATGAGAAGCACCGCGGCGCGGCCGAGCAGAACGAAATAGACCACGAGCGCCACACACATGAAGCCGATCAGCACCTGGGTGCGCAGCGCGCGGGATCCCTCGCTCATGTGAGGTCGAGCAGCGGTTCGAGACCGACGGTGAGGCCGGGGAACTCGCGGATCTTGCGGACGGCCAGCAGCACACCGGGAACGAAGGACGTGCGGTCGATGCTGTCGTGCCGGATGGTCAGCGTCTCACCCTGGGTGCCGAACAGGATCTCCTGGTGGGCCACGAGGCCCGCGAGCCGGATCGAGTGCACCGGGACGCCGTCGACGTTGGCGCCGCGGGCGCCGTCCAGGCCGGTACTGGTGGCATCGGGGTTGGGCGGCATACCTTTTCGGGCTTCGGCGATCAGGGCGGCGGTGCGGGCCGCGGTGCCCGACGGCGCGTCGGCCTTGTGCGGGTGGTGCAGTTCGATGACTTCGACGGATTCGAAGTACTTGGCCGCGCGCTGCGCGAAGTGCATCGACAGCACGGCGCCGATGGCGAAGTTCGGCGCGATGAGCACGCTGACCCCCGAGGTGGCCGACAACCAGGAGCGGACCTGGTCGAGGCGTTCATCGGTGAACCCGGTGGTCCCGACGACGGCGTGAATCCCGTTGTCGATGAGGAACTTCAGATTGTCCATGACGGCGCTGGGATGGGTGAAGTCGATGACGACCTCGGTGTCGGTGTCGGTCAGCACCGAGAGCGCATCGCCCGCGTCGACGCCGGTGGTGAACGTCAGATCGTCGGCGGCCTCGACACCGGCCACCATGGCCGACCCGACTTTGCCCTGCGCTCCCAGCACTCCGACTCGCATCCGCCGAGCCTAACGTGTCGGTGGTTCGAGGCTCGCTGGCTTGCGGGGTGGTGGCGGGACGGCCCGTCCAGCTCTTGGACATGAGCTGCAGCTCATGTGTGGTCAACGACCGTCGACCAGCGGTGCTGCGAAACACCACCCGAGCTGACGAGCGCACCGGCGAATTCCGCGCCCGCCGACCCTGACTTGTCGGTGGTTCGAACTAGTGTTCGATGCATGGGTGAGGTGGCGAGCGCGGTGGAGGCGATCCGGTCGCAGATCGCGATCCTGCACGACGCCTGCGACGGGTTGACCCACCCCGAACTCGTCGGGTTGTTGAGCGAGGTGACGACGGTGCTGCGCACCGTGCCCGCGCTGGAGCATCGGATTCTGGCCCGGCTCACCACGGAGACCGAACCCCGAAAGTTGGGGGAATCCTCCTGGCGGACGGTGCTGACCACCGCGCTGCGCGTCTCGTCGCGGGACGCCCGACGCCGGTTGGCCGAGGCGGCGGCGTTGGGGCCGCGCCAAGCGATGACCGGCGAACCGTTGGCGCCGCGGTGGGAAGCCACCGCCGCCGCCCAAGCCGACGGGGCGTTGAACGCTGAGCATGTCGCGGTCATCGCGACGTTCCATGACCGGTTGCCCAGCTGGGTCGATGTCGACACCCGCGCCCACGCCGACCGCCAGCTCGCCGACCTTGGCCGGGGCGTGGGTCCTGAGGAACTGCGCAAGAAAGCCGACCGGTTGGCCACGGTCATCGATCAGGACGGGCCCGAACCCACCGACGCTGAGCGCGCCCGCCGCCGCGGGATATCACTGGGTGCGCAACAGTCTGATGGGATGAGCCATCTCACCGGCTGGGTCACCCCCCAATGGCGAGCCGTCTGGGAAGCCATCCACGCCAAACTCGCCGCACCGGGCATGTGCAACCCCGACGACCAGACACCATGCACCGACGGCGACCCTGACGAGAAGCAACACCAAGCCGACACCCGCAGCCCCGCGCAACGCAGCCACGACGCCTGGCTCGCCGCAGGCCGGATGGCCCTGATGTCCGGACAGCTCGGACAACACCACGGCCTCCCGGTCACCGTGATCGTCTCCACCACCCTGCAAGACCTGGAAAAAGGTGCCGGGGTCGCCGCCACCGGCGGCGGCTCCCTACTCCCCATGCCGGATCTGATCCGCATGGCGTCACACGCCCACCACTACCTGGCGGTGTTCGACCACCACACCAACGAAGCCCTCTACCTGGGCCGCACCCGACGCCTCGCCTCCCCGGCGCAGCGGATCATGCTGCACGCCCGCGACATCGGCTGCACCCGACCCGGCTGCGACGGGCCCGGCTACTGGACCCAGGTCCACCACCTCGTCGACTGGAAACACGGCGGCACCACCGACATCGACAACCTCACCCTGGCGTGTGGCCCCGACAACCGCCTCATCGAGCAGACCGGCTGGACCACCCGCAAAAACGCACGAGGCCAGACCGAATGGGTGCCGCCCCCCGACCTCGACACCGGCCAACACCGGGTCAACGGCTACCACCACCCCAACCGCCACCTCCTCCCCGAAGACGACCACGGACCGTAGCGTCGCGGCTACTGTCGACCGCATGAAGGTCGCCGTCGCCGCCATGGTCATCGGAGGCACCGTCGCAGGTGTTTGCGCGCTGGCCGGACCCGCGGCCGCGGCGCCGAGCTACGGCAGCAACGGCGTCTTCGGCGTGACCACGCAACCGCGCGGCGGCTGGTCGACCACGTTCATCCCGCCGGGCCGCTACCGGGTGGATCAGTCGCCCAGCATGCAGCCCTATCAGAGCCCGCCCGGCTACTGGTTCCGGTGCCGCGACTACCCCTGCGTGGGCGGCAACATCATCGCGACCGGAGACGCGCTGCGGGACACGCCGACGTTCGTCGACGTCCTGCCCAGCGACGTGGCGGTCTCCCTGCACAACGTCACCCTCACCCCCGCCTGACGGCGGGTCACAGCGGCGATGCGCCGCGCAGATGTTCGAAGATCAGCGAGGTCTGCGTCCCGGCCACATCGGCATCGGAGTTCAGGTTCTCCACGACGAAGGACCGCAGATCGTCGGTGTCCCGGGCCGCCACATGCAGCAGGAAGTCGTCAGTGCCCGCGAGGAAGTACACGTCCATCACCTGCGGCTTACGCCGGATCTGACCGATGAAGCTGCGGATCTTGCCGCGGGCGTTGGCCTGCAGGCTCACCGAGATCATGGCCTGCAGGGTCAGCCCGATCGCCGCGGGATCGATGTCGGCATAGAACCCGCGGATCACCCCGAGTTCCTGCAGGCGGCGAACTCGGCCGTGGCAGGTCGAGGCCGCGATCCCGACCAGCTCGGCCAGGGCACTGTTGGGCATCCTGGCATCGGCGTGCAGCGCGGTCAGGATGCGCCGATCCACCTCGTCGAGCGCGGCCCGAACATCCTTCGAGGCCGTGGCCCGCCCAGACTTCGATTCCGATGATTCGACTGACATCAGCCAAACATATCGAATCATGTTCACCAATATTGTGTGCAGCCCGAAAGTTCTTCACAATCGACGTACCACGTCCCCAAGTACAGGAGCAATGATGCGCGTCGGTGTGCCGACCGAGATCAAGAACAACGAGTACCGAGTCGCGATCACGCCCGCAGGCGTCGCGGAGTTGGCCCACCGCGGCCACGAGGTGCTCATCCAGTCCGGGGCCGGTGACGGATCGGCGATCACCGACACCGACTTCAAAGCCGCAGGCGCACAGATCGTTTCGACCGCGGACGAAGTGTGGAGCGAGGCCGACCTGCTGCTGAAGGTCAAGGAGCCGATCGAGCCCGAATACGCGAAGATGCGCCGCGGGCAGACCCTGTTCACCTACCTGCACCTGGCGGCGTCCAAGCCCTGCACCGACGCGCTGCTCGCCTCGGGCACCACCTCGATCGCCTACGAAACCGTGCAGACCGCCGACCGCGCCCTGCCGCTGCTCGCCCCGATGAGCGAGGTCGCCGGGCGACTGGCCGCGCAGGTCGGCGCCTACCACCTGATGCGCACCCAGGGCGGTCGCGGTGTCCTGATGGGCGGCGTGCCCGGCGTGGCACCGGCCAAAGTCGTCGTGATCGGCGGCGGAATGGCCGGTGACAACGCCGCCGCCGTCGCCTGGGGCATGGGCGCCCATGTCACGGTGTTCGACCTGAACATCAACACGCTGCGCAAGATCGACGCCGAGTACGGTGGCGCGATCGAGACGCGCTACTCCTCGCGACTGGACCTGGAAGCCGCGGTCAAGGAGGCCGACCTGGTGATCGGCGCCGTGCTGATCCCCGGCGCCAAGGCCCCGAAACTGGTCACCAATTCCACGGTGGCAGCCATGAAGTCGGGCGCGGTGCTGGTCGACATCGCGATCGACCAGGGCGGCTGCTTCGAGGACTCCCGCCCGACCACGCACGACGACCCGACCTTCGCGGTGCACGACACGGTGTTCTACTGCGTGGCGAACATGCCGGGCGCGGTGCCCCGCACGTCGACCTACGCGCTGACCAACGCCACCATGCCCTACATCCTCAAGCTCGCCGGCATGGGCTGGCAGGACGCGTGCCGCGCGGATGCCGCGCTGGCCAAGGGGCTCTCGACGCACGAGGGCGCGCTGCTGTCCGAGCAGGTGGCCACCGACCTCGACCTGCCGTTCACCGATCCGGCGGGGCTGCTGGCCTGACGGCTCACTCGACAACCTCCCCGTCCAGGTAGAACCAGCGACGGGCGCGAACAGCGAACCGGGACCGCTCATGTAGCGTCCCGGTTCGTTGGTCTTCTGAGGTGTACGCCGCCACGAACTCGACCTCGTCCCCGCCTGCCTCGATGATCTCCAAACCGGTCCAGACGATCTGCGGGTCGATCGTCACCTCTTCGGGACGGGTGCGCGGATGCCACGTCCGCCAGAGATAGTCGGCGTCGCCCACGACGAATGCGCTGTAGCGCGAACGCATCAGATCCTCAGGGGTGTCGGCCTGCCGGACGCCGGTCAACAGCGGGCGGCAGCACTCGCCGGCGAGCGCGCGTCCACAAGGGCAGGGATCCTCGGGCTGCATCACAACAGTCTGCCCGATTTGACGCGTGTCAAGTAAACTCGGCTCTCATGACCGTGCTGACCGATGCCCTGCCGACCGCCCCGACCACCACGGCCGACGCGCTGGCCCTGTTCGACTCGCTGCCCGCCGTCGAGACCGAGTTCATGCTCGGGACCTGGCACGGCGCCGAAGTGCCCACCGGCCATCCGCTCGACGGCATGCTCGAGGCGAGCGGTTGGTGGGGCAAGCAGTACACCGATGCCGAAACGGTCCACCCCCTGCTGTTCCCGACCCGCGACGGTGCCGGCCTGTGGCCGCTCAACCCCCTGCCCGCCTTCGCGGGAATGGGCATCGCGAGCAAGCTGCCCGCGCTCACGAACCGGAACCTGAACGGGCTGATCACCGCGCTGAAGCCGGTGCTGGCGGCCCGCGGCCCGAAAGCACGGCTGCGCACCACCCGCTACCGCGGCGTCGACACCGCGACGATGATCTACGACCAGCTGCCGATCAACGACGTGTTCCGGCGCCTCGACGAGACCACCGTGCTGGGCGCGATGGATCTGCGGGGCATCCGCAGGCCGTATTTCTTCGTCCTGCAACGGGACAACTCGCTGCGGTTGCGCTGACCCGGCGTCAGGGCCGGATCACAGCGTCTGCAACGGCCGCGGCAGTGATCGCTTACCGCGCACCGGCCCCAGCACCGCGGCCCCGAACTGTCGCGTGAGGAGCTGGCGGGCAACGGCATTGACGTCTTCGAGGGTGACCTCGTCGATGCGGATCAATGTCTCGGCGATCGTGCGATGCTGACCGTAGTTCAGCTCGCTGCGGCCCAGCCGGTGCATCCGTGAGCCCGAATCCTCCAGTCCCAGAACCAATCCCCCGCGCAGCGAGCCCTTGGCGATCCGGCACTCGTCGGCGGTGATGCCGTCGCGGGCCACTTCGGCGAGCACGTCGGTGGTCACCCGGACCACCTCGTCGAACCGCTCGGGCAGGCAACCGGCGTAGATGGACAACGCGCCGCTGTCGGCGAAGGTGTCCACCGTCGAGTACACCGAGTAGGCCAGGCCGCGGGTCTCCCGAATCTGTTGGAACAGGCGCGAACTCAGCCCGCCACCGAGTGCGGTGTTCAGCACCGAGAGCGCCCAGCGCTGATCCCAGTGCCGGCCCGGGGTGCGAACCCCGAGCGACAGATGGGTCTGTTCGGCGTCCCGCTTGACCAGCTGCAAGCTGGGTCGCCCGCTCACCCGGCCGGCACCCTTGCGGGGCGAGACCGGGCTGCGCCCGGCCACCAGCCGATCACCGAAGTGCGCACGCACCAGGGCGACGACCTCGCGGTGTTCGACGTTGCCGGCCACCGCGACGACCATCCGGTCAGGCGTGTAGCGCCGCAGGTGGAACGAATGCAGTTGCGCGCGTGTCATCGTCGAGATCGACTCCACGCTGCCGATCACCGGCCGGCCCACGGGATGGTCGCCGAACATCGCCGCGAGGAACACGTCGCCGAGGGTGTCCTCGGGATCGTCGTCGCGCATGGCGATCTCCTCGAGCACGACGTCCCGCTCGACCTCGACATCGGCGGCGAGGCACTGCCCGCGCAGCACCACGTCGGCGACCAGATCGACGGCGAGCGCCAGATCCGTGTCGAGCACGTGCGCGTAGTAGCAGGTGTGCTCCCGCGACGTGAACGCGTTCAGCTCACCGCCGACGGCGTCGACGGCCTGGGCGATCTGCACCGCGGACCGGGTCGGCGTCGACTTGAACAGCAGATGCTCGAGGAAGTGGGCCGCGCCGGCCACGCTGCGACCCTCGTCGCGCGAACCGACGTTGACCCACACCCCGACCGACGCCGAGTGCACGTGCGGGATGTGCTCGGTGACCACACGCAGGCCACCGGGCAGATCCGTGCGGCGGATCGCCGTGGACTTCCCGGCGCTCTCACCACCCCCGCGCACCCGGCGCAGTGCCGCCGACTCAGCTATTGGCGGTCGCGGCATCAGCGGGTGCAGGCGCCTCTGTGCCGGCAGCTTCGGTGGTCGCTTCGGCAACTTCTTCGGCGACCAGCACCAGCGAGATCTTGCCGCGGTTGTCGATGTCGGCGATCTCCACGCGCAGCTTGTCACCGACCTTCACGACGTCCTCGACCTTGGCGATGCGCTTGCCGCGGCCCAGTTTGGAGATGTGGACCAGACCGTCACGGCCCGGCAGCAGCGACACGAAGGCGCCGAAGTCGGTGGTCTTGACCACGGTGCCGAGGAAACGCTCGCCGATCTTGGGCAGCTGCGGGTTGGCGATGGCGTTGATCTTGTCGATCGCCGCCTGGGCCGCCTCGCCGTTGGACGCGCCGACGAACACCGTGCCGTCGTCCTCGATGGAGATCGACGCACCGGTCTCCTCGGTGATCGAGTTGATCATCTTGCCCTTGGGCCCGATCACCTCGCCGATCTTGTCCACCGGCACCTTGATCGTGGTGATCCGCGGCGCGTGCGGGCTCATCTCGTCGGGTTCGTCGATGGCCTCGGCCATCACCTCGAGAATCGTGATGCGGGCGTCCTTGGCCTGCGCCAGGGCACCGGCCAGCACCTGCGACGGAATGCCGTCGAGCTTGGTGTCGAGCTGCAGGGCGGTGACGAAGTCCTTGGTGCCCGCGCACTTGAAGTCCATGTCGCCGAACGCATCCTCGGCGCCGAGGATGTCGGTCAGCGTCACGAAGCGGCGCTCGGTCTTCCCGTCGACCTCGACGTCGTCGGACACCAGGCCCATCGCGATGCCCGCGACCGGAGCCTTCAGCGGCACACCGGCGTTGAGCAGCGACAGCGTCGAGGCGCACACCGAGCCCATCGACGTGGATCCGTTGGAGCTCAGCGCCTCGGACACCTGGCGGATGGCGTACGGGAATTCCTCGACGCTCGGCAGCACCGGCACCAGCGCACGCTCGGCGAGCGCACCGTGGCCGATCTCGCGGCGCTTCGGCGAGCCGACCCGGCCGGTCTCACCGGTGGAGAACGGCGGGAAGTTGTAGTGGTGCATGTAGCGCTTGGAGGTCTCGGGGCCCAGCGAGTCGATCTGCTGGGCCATCTTGACCATGTCGAGGGTGGTGACACCCATGATCTGGGTCTCGCCGCGCTCGAACAGCGCGCTGCCGTGCGCCCGCGGGATCACCGCGACCTCGGCCGACAACGCCCGGATGTCGGTGACACCGCGACCGTCGATGCGGAAGTGGTCCGTCAGGATGCGCTGGCGCACAAGCTTTTTGGTCAGCGAGCGGAAGGCCGCGCCGATCTCCTTCTCGCGGCCGGTGTACTGCTCGGCCAGGCGCTGCAGAACCTCGACCTTGATCTCGTCGGTGCGGTCGTTGCGCTCGTTCTTGCCCGCGATGGTCAGTGCCTCGCTCAGCGCGTCGGTGGCCACCGAGGCGACGGAGTAGTACACGTCGTCGCCGTACTCGGGGAACAGCGGGTACTCGGCGGTCTCCTTGCCGGCGGCAGAAGCCAGCGCGGCCTGGGCGTCGCACAGCACGGCGATGAACGGCTTGGCGGCCTCGAGGCCTTCGGCCACGACCGACTCGGTCGGCGCACCCGCGCCACCGTCGACGAGCTCGATGACGTTCTCGGTGGCCTCGGCCTCGACCATCATGATCGCGACGTCTTTTTCGGAGCCCTCGCCGACAACACGGCCGGCGACGACCATGTCGAACACGGCCTTCTCGAGTTGCTCGACGGTGGGGAACGCCACCCACTGGCCACCGTCGGCGGTGCCGACAGTCGAATCATTGATCAGCGCCACGCGCACGCCGCCGACGGGACCGGAGAACGGCAGGCCGGAGATCTGCGTGGACGCCGACGCCGCGTTGATCGCCAGGACGTCGTAGAGGTCCTTGGGATCGAGGCTGAGCACCGTGACGACGACCTGGATCTCGTTGCGGAGACCGCTGACGAACGACGGGCGCAGCGGCCGGTCGATGAGCCGGCAGGTCAGGATCGCGTCGGTGGACGGGCGACCTTCACGACGGAAGAACGAACCGGGGATGCGGCCGGCTGCGTACATCCGCTCTTCCACGTCGATGGTGAGCGGGAAGAAGTCGAAATGCTCCTTGGGAGCCTTGCTGGCTGTGGTGGCCGACAGCAGCATGGTGTCGTCGTCGAGGTAGGCGACGACGGCACCGGCGGCCTGCTTGGCCAGCCGGCCGGTCTCGAACCGGATGGTGCGGGTGCCGAAGCTCCCGTTGTCGATGGTGGCGGTGGATTCGTACACACCGTCTTCGATTTCAGTCACAGACATAGACGTCCGTACGGCCTCTCTGGGTCACTCAGCTGTTTTGCGGCGCCACAGCGTCGACAAGCGTGGGCAACCACCGCCCCTGATGCGGCTACGGCCATCGATCGAAGCTGCCGGCACTCATCCGGCAGCCACTACCGAAGACCGCGCGATCAAGCGGGTCGGCGATGTGACGCACGGGAACGGTGCTCGCGGGTCTGCGAAGACCGCACCCAGATCGTCCGACCCCTGAGTTGCGAGCCGAACCAGGCAATAGTACTCGCAGCTACCACGCGACGAAAAACGCCCGCCTCAACGCCACCGCCCCCAGCCACCCACGATGGTCGGCATCGTCCAGCCGGCATGCTGCTCGCGGATCTGCGCGTCGAGGCGGTCCTCGAGGGTGTCGAGCTCCATGTCGTCTTCGGTGACAACGCCCGACGCCAGGAGCAGGGGCTTCAAGGAGCGCACCACGTCGACGACGTAACCCACCGCCCACCGCTCGTCGGGTCCGAAGTACAGCTGGAAACCCAGGGTCCCCACGTCGGTCAGGCCGGCCCGGCCGAACATCTCGGGGAAGCTCATGCCGATGTTGGGTTCGGCTCCGACGTGCCGGAATCCGGCCTGCATCCAGGACCCGACCTGCGTGTAGAGGGGTACGTCGGGGTACGCACGGGCGCCGCTCATGTCGTAGTCGACGGCGACGAAGCACCCACCCGGACGCAGGTTGCCCAGGTGGTGGATCAGGACCTCGACCGGATCGGGCAGGTGCATGAGAAGCAGCCTGCACACCACCGCGTCGAACGGTTGCTCCGCGACGAAGGTGCGGGCGTCACCCTGCTGGAACGTCACGGTGGTCAGACCCTGCTCGTCGCGGCGGCGATCGGCCGCCGCGAGTTGTGCGGCGTCGAGTTCGAGGCCGAGCACCGAGCCCTGCGGGCCGACGATGTCGGCGAGTTGGAAGGTGACGTCACCCGGACCGCAGCCCAGGTCGAGCACTCGCATACCGGGCTCGATGCCACCGCGTTGCAGCAGCGCGGCCGTCGGTTCGGCGATGACGGCGGCTTGCCGCTGCAACCGCGCGATCTCGGCGTCGGTGCTCCCCAGCGCGTACTTCGGTGTGGTCACGCGACCGACCGTAACGCGCTGGGGGCTACCGGGTCAGCGACGCAGGCCGAGACGCTCGATCAGCGAGCGGTAGCGCGCGACGTCGACCTGCGCGACGTACTTGAGCAGGCGCCGACGGCGGCCGACCAGCAGCAGCAGGCCACGACGCGAGTGGTGGTCGTGCTTGTGTTCCTTGAGGTGTTCGGTGAGATCGGAGATCCGCTTGGTCAGCAGCGCGACCTGCGCCTCCGGCGACCCGGTGTCGGTGTCGTGCAGGCCGTACTGGCCGAGGATCTCTTTTTTCTGTTCGGCGGTGAGCGCCACGAAAACAACTCCATCGATACGGTTCGCGAGTGAGAATTTTTCGGCGCGGCCACCGCGAACTGCAGCGCGCGCCAGGTCGGCAGGCAGTCTAGCAGCGCGATCGAACCGGCCGCCAATCCGCTCAGTTCGCAGAAAGAATGATGCGAGCACGCTCGGTGTCGGCGTTCATCGCCGTCACCAGGTCGTCCACCGAGCCGAACTTCTCCTGGCCGCGCAGGCGGGCCACGAAGTCGACGGCGACGTGCTGTCCGTACAGGTCGGCGGCGGTGTCGAGGACGAACGCCTCGACGGTCCGGGTGCGGCCGGAGAACGTCGGGTTGGTGCCGACCGACACCGCCGACTGGTAGCGCTCCCCCGGCGTGACGGTGCCGACGACCGGACCGTGGCCGAGCACCGTGAACCAGGCCGCGTAGACGCCGTCGGCGGGGATCGCCGAGTGCATCGGCGGGGCGACGTTGGCCGTGGGGAAGCCCAGCACCCGGCCCCGTCCGTCGCCGCGCACCACCACACCCTCGACCCGGTGCGGGCGGCCCAGTGCCTCGGCGGCGGTCACCATGTCACCGGCGTCCACGCAGGACCGGATGTAGGTGGACGAGAACGTCACGCTCTCGTCGCGGTGGTGCTCAGCGACCAGACTCAGCGAATCCACCGCGAAGCCGAACCGTTCACCGGCCTTGCGGAGCAGGGCGACGTTGCCGCCCGCCTTCTTGCCGAACGTGAAGTTCTCCCCCACCACGACCTCCACCGCGTGCAGCCGCTCGACGAGCAGTTCGTGGATGTAGCGCTCGGGGGTCAGCTTCATGAAATCGGCGGTGAACGGCATGACCAGGAAGACGTCGACGCCCATCTCCTCGACCAGCTCGGCGCGCCGCGTCAGCGTGGTCAGCTGAGCCGGATGGCTACCCGGGAAGACGACTTCCATCGGGTGCGGGTCGAAGGTCATCAGCACGGTCGGCACCCCTCGGGTGCGGCCCGCCTTGACCGCGCGGCCGATCAATTCCTGGTGTCCCCGGTGGACGCCGTCGAACACGCCGATGGTGACGACGCATCGGCCCCAGTCGGTGGGGATGTCGTCCTGACCCCGCCAGCGTTGCACGCAGCCAGCCTACGGCGTTCGGGCGACACCGGGCCCAGCAGCGTCACCGCAACGGGTGATCGTTGCCTAAACTCTTCAGGTTGTGAGTCCTGATCAGAAGCCCGCCGACCTGTCGACGGTGGCCCAGGACTACCTGAAGGTGATCTGGACCGCCCAGGAGTGGTCCCACGAGAAGGTCAGCACCAAGCTGCTCGCCGAGCGCATCGGCGTCTCGGCCAGCACCGCGTCGGAATCCATCCGCAAGCTCGCCGATCAGGGCCTGGTCGATCACGAGAAGTACGGTGCGGTCACCCTGACCGAGGCCGGCCGTCGGGCCGCGTTGGCGATGGTGCGCCGGCATCGGCTGATGGAGACGTTCCTGGTGCGCGAACTGGGCTACGGCTGGGACGAGGTGCACGACGAGGCCGAGGTGCTCGAGCACGCGGTGTCCGAGCGGATGCTGCTGCGCATCGACGCCAAGCTCGGCTACCCGACGCGCGACCCGCACGGCGATCCGATCCCGGCCGCCGACGGCCGGGTGCCCACCCCGACGGCGCGCCAGCTCTCGTCCTGCCAGAACGGCGAGGACGGCACGGTCGCCCGGATCTCCGACGCCGACCCCGAGATGCTGCGGTACTTCGACTCGGTCGGGATCAGCCTGGACTCGCGAGTCCGGGTGGTCGCGCGCCGCGATTTCGCCGGGATGATCTCGGTCGCGGTGCGCACCGCCGACGATTCCGATGGCACCGGGCCCGATGGGCCCGACGCGGCCGACGAGACGACCGTCGATCTGGGCAGCCCTGCCGCGGACGCGATCTGGATCACCGGATAGGGAGTACCGATGGCGAAGCTGGAGCTGTCCCGATCGCTGCCGATGTCGGCCGACGACGCGTGGCGTCATGTCGCCGATCTGTCCTCCCTCGGCGATTGGATGACCATGCATCAGGGCTGGCGCTCCGAGCTGCCCGACGAATTGGCGGTGGGCACCACGATCGTCGGGGTGGCCGGGGCCAAGGGCATGCGCAACCGGGTGACGTGGACGATCCGCGAGTTCGATCCGCCGACCACGCTCGCGATCACCGGCTCGGGGGTCGGGGGCACGCGCTACAAGCTCGCGATGTCAGTGGCCGACACCCGACCGGCGGGCTGCACGTTCACCATCCGGATGGACCTGGGTGGCGCTCCCCTGTTCGGCCCGATCGGCGCCGCCGCCGTCCGCGCGGTCAAGGGCGATATCGACACGTCGATCACGCAGTTCGAAAAGCTCTACGCCTGAGCGCTTCTAGAGCGTCGCGGGCCGGATGACGACCACGGACCGGGTGCGCCTGCCTGCGTCTTCGAGCAGCGCCATCACGCGGCCGTCCGGGGCCACGGCGGCGTAGGGGCCGTCGATGCCCGCCGCGTTCAGCGGCCGGCCGTGCCCGACGTCCACCGTCTGTTCGTTGTCGAGGTCACGACGCGGGAACGCCTGCAGGCACGCCTCGTCCACGCTGTAACTCAGCGTCGGTGTCTCGGCGAGCTGTTCCAGCGTGCGCGACTGATCCAGGCCGAACCGGCCAACCCGGGTGCGTCGCAGCGCGGTCAGGTGGCCCCCCACCCCGAGGGCATCGCCGACGTCGCGGGCCAGCGCACGGATGTAGGTCCCGCTCGAACAGTCCACGGCCACATCAACATCGACGACAGCAACATCGACGAGGTCGGCCGCACGGCGCACCCCGAGTACGTCGAAACGCTCGATCCGCACGGGGCGGGCGGCCAGCTCGACGGTCTCGCCGTCGCGCACCATCTGGTAGGCGCGCTTGCCTGCGATCTTGATCGCGCTGACCGCGGATGGCACCTGGTCGATGTCGCCGCGCAGCGCGGCGACCGCGTCCTCGATCTGGGCGTCGGTCACATGCGATGCCGAAACCGACTGCAGGAGCTCGCCTTCGGCGTCCTCGGTGGACGTCGTCTGCCCGAGCCGGATGGTCGCCTCATACGACTTGTCGGTCGCGGTGAGCAGGCCGAGGATCTTGGTGGCACGTTCGACACCGACCACCAGCACGCCGGTGGCCATCGGATCCAGCGTGCCGGCGTGGCCGACCTTGCGGGTGCCGAACAGCCGCCGGCACCGGCCGACGACGTCGTGGCTGGTCATGCCCGCCGGTTTGTCGACGACGACGAGACCCGCTGGCGTCACAGCACGATCGCGGTCAGCGTGATCCCGCTGCGCACCGCCCACCGGCCGGTCAGCGATGTCAGCGGCGGACCTGACCGCGCCTCGGGGTCGATGAGGATCTCCGAGGTGAACGTGCCCGCCAGCCCGGAGTCGTCCGCGGCGAACGTGATGTGCGCGTCCTCGAAACCCAGCCACCGCCGGGTCAGGGGGTACCAGGCCTTGTAGGTCGCTTCTTTGGCGCAGAACAGGACTCGGTCCCAGTGCACACCGGGTGGCAGCGCCGCCAGCTCTGTGCGCTCGACCGGCAGGCTGACCGCGTCGAGCACGCCGCGCGGCAGCACGTCGTGCGGTTCGGCATCGATGCCGACCGACCGCACGTGCGGTGAGCGCCCGACGGCCGCACCGCGAAAACCTTCACAGTGGGTGAGGCTGCCGACGAAACCGTCAGGCCAGCACGGTTCGCCCTTGTCGCCCTTGAGGATCGGCACCGGCTCGGCACCGAGGTCAACCAGGGCTCGGCGGGCGCAGTACCGCGCGGTGATGAACTCGTTGCGCCGTTTGGGCACCGACTTCGCGATCAGCGGTTCCTCTTCGGGCAGCGGCGCCAATTCCCTGGGGTCGGAATACATTTCGGCGGCGGCCAGCGCATCGAGCTCACCGGGCAGCACACCGGCGAGCAGGGTTGCCGCGATCACGCGCGATCCCTGATCCGCTGCTTCACCTTCTCGGCCTGCTCGCGCATCTCCTGGGTGATCTGGAAGTGGCCGCCGAACTCGTTGAGGTACCCGGGGCTGTACTGCGGGTCGGGCAGGATCTGGCGCAGCCAGCGGTACGGCCTGCGGCGACGCCACTCCCTGGGGTAGCCGACCGACACCTCCTCGAACCTGACGCCGTCGTACCAGGTGGTGCGCGGGATGTGCAGGTGGCCGTACACCGAGCACACCGCGTTGTAGCGGGTGTGCCAGTCGGCGGTCGCGGTGGTGCCGCACCACAGCGCGAACTCCGGGTAGAACAGCGCGTCACAGGGTTCGCGCACCATCGGGAAGTGGTTGACCTGCACCGTGGGCATCATCCAGTCCAGCTCTTCGAGCCGCTTGCGGGTGTAGGCCACCCGGTCGCGCGACCACGCGTCGCGGGTGGCGTACGGCTCGCTGGACAGCAGGAACTCATCGGTCGCGACGACGTTGCGGTCCTTGGCGATCGCCAGGCCCTCGGCTTTCGTGCCGGCGCCCTGCGGCAGGAACGAATAGTCGTAGAGCAGGAACATCGGCACGATCGTGGCGGGGCCACCCTCTTCGGTCCACACCGGGTACGGATGCTCCGGGGTGAGCACGCCCATCTGGTCACACATGTCGACCAGGTAGTCGTAGCGGGCCTTGCCGAAGATCTGCATGGGGTCACGCGCACTGGTCCACAACTCGTGGTTGCCTGGCACCCAGATCACCTTCGCGAAACGCTTCCGCAGCACGTCGAGCGCCCAGCGGATGTCGTCCGTGCGCTCCGCGACGTCCCCGGCGACGATCAGCCAGTCGTCGGGCGACGCGGGATGCAGCGACTCGGTGACCGGCTTGTTCCCCGTGTGCCCGGTGTGAAGATCGCTGATCGCCCACAGCGTCGGGCGACGATCCTCGGTGTTCACAATCGGCCAGCCTACTGGTGGCCCCCTGGGTGACGCCTCTCCACCGACTAGAACAGGTTCTAGAATCCCGCCGTGGGCGGCGGTGCCGCCCGTTACACTCCGGGCAGGGTCGGGACGTCGAGAACCGGACATGAGGGGTGCGATGCTCGCGAAGGCGCGACTGCTGTCGGCACTGTGCGCGCTGGTCGCGGCGGTGATCGCGGTGTGGCAGGCTCCGCCGGACGCCCCGGTGCAACCCGGCCGCGTCGAGCTGCGGTCCACCGACGTCCCGATGACCACGATCAAGTGGCCGGTGGTCGAGACCACAGACCCGGATCCCTTCGATCCGTGTCGCGACATCCCGATGGATGTCATCGCCCGTATCGGGTTGGCGTTCACCCCGCCGAGGCCCGAGGACGGCCTGCGCTGCCACTACGACGCCGGCAACTACCAGATGGCCGTCGAGGGGTTCGTGTGGCGCACCTACGAGGCGACGCTGCCACCCGACGCCGTCGAACTCGACATCGACGGTCACCGCGCGGCGCAGTACTGGATCATGAAGCCCACCGACTGGAACAACCGCTGGTGGATCACCTGCATGATCGCGTTCAAGACCAGCTACGGCGTCATCCAGCAGTCGCTGTTCTACTCGCCGATCTACTCCGATCCCGACCCGGACTGCATGCAGACCAACCTGCAGCGAGCCCACGAGCTGGCCCCCTACTACGTGTACTAGAGAGTGTTCTGAGCCGGCCGGTCGCACGCCGTAGCCTGTCGGCGTGACGTTCCAGCGCGCCGTGACGAGCCGGCTGAGCAGACTCCTGCACCTCCCCCCGTCGACCACCGAGATCGACGTCGACCGCGGGCTGACGGTGCCGATGCGCGACGGCGTGGCGCTGATCGCCGATCACTACGCGCCCCGATCCGGGACACCGGTGGGCACTCTGCTGGTGCGCGGCCCCTACGGCCGCGGCTGGCCGTTCGCCGGGCTGTACGCGCGGGCCTTCGCCGCCCGCGGCTACCACGTGCTGCTGCAGAGCGTGCGCGGCACATTCGGTTCCGGCGGCGAGTTCGACCCCTTCGTCGCCGAGATCGCCGACGGTCACGACACCGCCGCATGGTTGCGCGAGCAGCCCTGGTTCACCGGCACCTTCGGCACCGTCGGGCTGTCGTATCTGGGCTGGACCCAGTGGGCCCTGCTGAGCGATCCGCCGCCCGAGCTGAAGGCGGCCGTGATCACCGTCGGCCCGCACGACGTCAGCGGGCCCCGTTGGGGCGCCAACAGTTTCGGCATCAGCGACTTCCTCGGCTGGAGCTACTCGGTGGAACACCAGGAAGAGCGGGGGCGGCTGCGCGCCATGCTGCGTCAGCGGCGCACGCAGCACGAGGTGCTCTCGGCGGCGCTCGGACTCTCGCTCGGCGAGTCCAGCCGCGCCCTGCTCGGCGGCGGCGCGACGTGGTTCGACGCCTGGCTCGAGCATCCCGCCGCCGATGACCCGTTCTGGGACAGCCTGCGGCTGACCGCCGCGCTGGAGCGCGCCAACGTGCCGGTGCTGCTGCTCAGCGGGTGGCAGGACCTGTTCCTCGAGCAGACGCTCGAGCAGTACGCCACCCTGCGTCGTCGCGGGGTGACCACCGGCCTGACCATCGGCCCGTGGACGCACGGGCAGATGATGACCAGCGGGGCGCCCACCGGGATCCGCGAGTCGCTGGACTGGCTCGGCACCCACCTCGGTGGCGCCGAGTCCGCGCGGCCGGCACCGGTGCGCATCCACCTCAGCGGGCACGGCTGGCTGGAGCTGCCCGACTGGCCGCCGGCGATGGACGAGCGGGTGCTCTATCCGCGTCCCGGCAGGCACCTCGGCGACGCGCCACCGGAATCGGGCGGCACCGCCACTTTCGTCTACAACCCGGCCGACCCCACCCCGACGGTCGGCGGTCGCCTGCTTGCCGCGACCGGGGGGTACCGCGATGACAGTGCCCTGGCCCTGCGTGCCGACGTGGTGACCTTCACCGGTGACCCGTTGCCCGCGGAGCTGTGCGTCGTCGGCATCCCGACCGTGGAGTTGGCGCACACCTGCGCCAACCCACACAACGACCTGTTCATCCGCATCAGCCAGGTCGACGCGGACGGCTCGTCGCACAACGTCAGCGACGGCTACCTCGCCTCGGCACCCGATGCCGGTGACGTGCGCATCGCCCTCGACGCCGTGGCGCACACCTTCCCGGCCGGCTCCCGGATCCGCCTGATGATCGCGGGCGGCTCGCATCCCCGGTTCATCCGGAATCTGGGCACCGGCGAAATGCTCTCCACCGGAAAGACTTTCGCGACCGCCAAGCACACGATCGGGTTGGGGGCCATGACGCGGCTCGTGCTGCCCGCCGGTCCGCGACCGCCGTCAGGCGACTGAGCGGCGCACCTGCTCGGCGATGTCGTGCAGGTGGTGCTCGTCGTGCACCGGGTCGCCCCACTGCGGGGCGACGGGCAGCGTGACCCAGCTGGTACAGCCGCGATAGGCCGGCGTGCGCACCACCCGGACCGGTTCGCGCAGCGGGACGGCCGCGATCACCAGCACCGTCAGCCGGTGGCGTGGACGGAAGTCGAGCCTGTCCTCACGCACCGATTCGGCCGTCCAGATATGGTGTGCGGCAATGTCTTCCAGCCCCTCGGTGCGCGCCACCTGGATCGCGTCGACCACCCGCGCACCGGCCCGCACCACGACCTCGGCCTCGGTGCTGTCGGAGAGGGCAGGGTCGAGCAGGTGGCGGTGTTCGGGGCGCACCCGTTCGGTGTGGCTGTGCGCGACGGTCGGGAACAGCAGGAACCGCGACGCGGCCACATCGGGGGCGACCTCGAACCGCTTCTCCCCGATGCCGCCCTTGCGCAGCAGGACCGTCTGCCTGCCGTCGAGCAGCGCGTGCACCGCCGCACTCCACTCCTTGAGGGCACTCCACTCCTCGAGCGCCGGCGCGGTCGGTGTCATCCCAGCCCGAGGCGGGCGCGCACCTCGGGACGACGCAGCGGCGGCACCGTCGCCGGGGGTTGCCGACGCGGCGCGAGCCCGTCGAGCAGCCGGTGGGTGGTCGCGGTGACCTCGGCGACGGCCGCCTCGAATGCGTCGACGTTGGCCCCGGATGGCTTGGTGATACCGCTGACCTTGCGGACGAACTGCCGGGCGGCGGCCTCGATCTCCTGGTCGGTGGCCGCCGGTTCCAGCCCCCGCAGCTCGGTGATGTTTCGGCACATGACCTCCACGATAGGCGCGTCGGTACCCGTGGTTACGGTGAGCACATGAGCCCCGCCGCCCACGACGATGCCGCCCACGCTGATGTCCTGCTGATCGACACCCGCGACCGGATCCGGACCCTGACGCTGAATCGGCCCGGCGCCCGCAACGCCCTGTCGGCGGCGCTGCGCTCCCGGTTCTACGGCGCGCTGGCCGACGCAGAAACCGATGACGGCGTCGACGTCGTGATCGTCACGGGCGCCGACCCGGTGTTCTGCGCCGGGTTGGACCTCAAAGAGCTCGGCGACACCACCGAGCTACCCGACATCTCCCCCAAGTGGCCGGCGATGTCCAAGCCCGTCATCGGCGCGATCAACGGCGCGGCGGTGACCGGGGGTCTGGAGATCGCGCTCTACTGCGACATCCTGATCGCCTCGGAGAACGCCCGCTTCGCCGACACGCACGCCCGGGTGGGGATCCTGCCGACGTGGGGGCTCTCGGTGCGGCTGCCGCAGCGGGTCGGCGTCGGTATGGCCCGTCGGATGAGCATGACCGGCGATTACCTGTCGGCCGACGAGGCGCTGCGCACCGGCCTGGTGACCCAGGTGGTGCCCCACGAGGAGCTGCTCGACACCGCCAGGGCGATCGCGACCGCGATCGTCGGCAACAACCAGAAGGCGGTGCGGGCGCTGCTGGCGTCCTACCACCGCATCGACGATGCGCAGAACGGCGCCGGCCTATGGCTGGAAGCCGCCTCGGCACGGGAGTGGATGCGCAGCACCTCCGGCGACGACATCGCCGCGAGCCGCGGCTCGGTGATGGACCGCGGGCGCAGCCAGGTGCGCTGACCCCGCTGAGCCCGCTGGAGATCAGCGGGTACCGGGGACCAGCCAGCGGCCCGACAGCGCCCGCCAGCCGACGAACACCAGCCGCAGCACCATGAAGGTGCTCAGGCCCGACCAGATGCCGAGCAGGCCCCACCCGAATACCAGCGACAACCAGATCAGCGGCAGGAAGCCGACCACCGCGCTGACGAGCGTGGCGGTGCGCATGAACCGGGCATCCCCGGCGCCGAGCAGCACGCCGTCCAGCGCGAACACCACCCCGGCCACGGGCAGCTGCGCGACGAGGAACCACCACGGCACGCCGATGGCGTCCAGGACCGCCCGGTCGGCGGTGAAAATGCGCGGCAGCACCACCGAACCCAGTGCGAAGCACCCGGCGAGCACTGCCCCGGCCACGGTGGAGAAGACAGTCACGCGCCAGGCGACCGACTTGGCGTGGCCGACCCGGCCCGCCCCGAGCGCCGCACCGACCAGTGACTGCGCTGCGATCGCCAACGAATCCAGCACCAGCGCAAGGAAACTCCACAGCTGCAGGACCACCTGGTGGGCTGCCACCGCCGCCGCCCCGAACCGCGCGGCCACCGCACCGGCGGAGACGAAGCACGCCTGGAAGGCCAGCGTGCGGACCACCAGGTCGCGGCCCATCACCAGCTGGGCGCGCAGCACCACCGGCCGCGGCCGCAGCGGCACCGCCTCGACGCGCAGCGCGCGGAAGAACAGCGCCGCCGCGAGCCACTGCCCGACGAGGTTGGCCACCGCCGAGCCGAGCAGACCCAGCTCGGGCGCCCCGAACCAGCCGTACACCAGCGTCGGGCACAGCAGCGCCGCCACCGCGAAGCCGACCACCACGTACCGCAGCGGCCGCGCGGTGTCCTGCACCCCCCGCATCCAGCCGTTGCCCGCGGCGGCCACCAGGATCGCCGGGACGGCCAGGCTCGCGATCCGCACCCAGGGCAGCGCCGTGGCGGCGATGTCCCCGCCGGCGGCCAGCGCCGACACCAGCGGAACCGCGCACACCTGCACCGCGGCGACGATCACCACCCCGATGCCCAGCGCCAGCCACGTCGCCTGCACGCCCTCCTCGACGGCGGCGCGCCGATCACCGGCGCCGTAGAACCGTGCCGCCCGCGCCGTGGTGCCGTAGGACAGGAACGTCAGCTGCGAGCTCAGCACACCCATGATCAGCGCGCCGATCGCCAGACCGGCCAGGCTCAGCGCACCGAGCCGGCCGACGACAGCCAGGTCGAAGAGCAGATAGAGGGGCTCGGCGGCGAGCACCCCGAGGGCCGGGAAGGCCAGTGCGGCGATGCGGCGGCTGGTGGCGGGCGCCACGGCGCCGCTGGGCGCGTCAGCCAAGGACCGCGCGAAGTGCCGCGACGACGTCCTCGGCGGTGCCGACCGCCGAGTACCCGGCGGCCAGACAGTGCCCGCCGCCGCCGAAGGTGGCCGCCACCGCCGCCACGTCGAGCGAGCGGGACCGCATCGACACCGTCCACTGCGCCGGCTCGATCTCCTTGAACACCGCCGCCACCTCGGCCTGCGCCGTGGTGCGCACGATGTCGACGATGCTCTCGACCTCTTCGGGTCGCGCGGCCGACCACTCGCGGTGCGGCACGACGGCGTACACGAAACCGCGGCCGTCGGCGGCGTCGGCGTCCAGCTGCGCGCCGGCCAGCACCCGCGACAGCATGGGCAGCCACGCGAAGGGATGGGTGTCGAGCAGGGTGCGGCTGATGCCGGCGTTGTCCACGCCGAGGTCGACCAGCCGCGCGGCCAGGCGCAGCGCCCGTGCGCTGGCCCACCGGAACGAGCCGGTGTCGGTCGTCAGCCCCGCATACAGGCAGTGCGCGACGCCCGCGTCGATCGGCTCACCCCAGGCGTCGAGCAGGTCGGCGACGAGCATCGTCGTCGAATCTGCCGTCGGGTCAACGTAATTGGCGGTGCCGAACATGTGGTTCGACGCGTGGTGGTCGATGACGAGCACTGGACGGTCACCGGTGACATGCTCGGCCAGCGACCCGAGCCGGTTCTCGCTGGGAACGTCCACGGTGACCACCAGGTCGGCATCTGCACCCATCTGGTCCGGCGCCACCAACAGGTGACCGCCGGGCAGCGACCGCAGCGACTCCGGCAGCTCCGCCGGCGCGGCGAAGCTGACCTGCACGTCCGTCCCGGCGCGGTCGAGCACCAACGCGAGCGCGAGGCCCGCACCGACGGTGTCGGCGTCGGGATGCACGTGGCAGATCACGCTGACCGAGCGCGCCGACGCCAGTAGCCCGGCGGCGGCTCCCGCGTCGACCCGGGAGCCGACCGCGAGAGAGTCAGTCGCCGCGTCTGTCATCAAGCGTGTCGAAGTCACCAGTGTCCTCAGCGTCCGCCTCGTCTGGCCCCCGGTCGTCGTCCTCCACCCCCGTAACACGGTACGGGTCGGCCTCGCCCGCATGCTTGGCGCCTTGACGAACTCTCGCCAAATCCTCATCCGCCGCACGGGCGCGCGCCAGCAGCTCCTCCATGTGAGCCGCGGTGTCGGGCACCCGGTCGAGCACGAAGGACAGCGTCGGGGTGAACCGCACACCGGTGGCCGCACCGACCTTGCTGCGCAGCGTGCCCTTGGCCCGCTCCAGCGCCGCCGCGGCCGCCGCGTAGTCCGGTTCGTCGTCCAGCGTGTCACCCCGCACCGTGTAGAACACGGTCGCGTCGTGCAGGTCACCCGTGACCTTCGTGTCCGTGACGGTCACGAAGGCCAGCGGGGGATCCTTGATCTCGAACTCGATGGCCGAGGCGACGACGGTGCCGATGCGCTTGGCGAGCCTTCTGGCCCGCGCGGGATCGGCCATGTCAGATTGCCTTCCTCACGTCGTTCATCAGGCGGTTCTACGTCCTCGCCTTCTCGACCAACTCGTAGGTCTCGATGACGTCGCCCTCTTTGATGTCGGAGTACGTCAAGGTGAGACCACACTCGTAGCCTTCGCGGACCTCGGTGGCATCGTCCTTCTCCCGCTTGAGCGACGAGATCGTGAGATTCTCGGCGACCACCACGT
>Ga0247757_10000158_pt1 | contig 56728 bp, 44 predicted proteins | sample UWRJL126311R4_FD_180929 | JGI IMG/M metagenome (GOLD analysis project Ga0247757, IMG submission 180929) | Plant litter microbial communities from Arlington Agricultural Research Station in Wisconsin, United States - UWRJ-L126-311R-4 | ecosystem: Environmental > Terrestrial > Plant litter >... | reverse complement strand
CGAACTGCACGGCCGAGACGACTTGTACGGCCATGCGCTGCTTTGGCCGAACCGCATGACATACACGGTGCTGCAACCGGGCACCTTGCGCAGTGTGCTGTCACAACAGCGCGCGGACGTCGTGCCGCTGGTGCGCCCACGCTTCAGCGCCTTGTCGGGCGGCTCGCTGTTCGCGTTCAGCACCGAGCGCGTGCAGCTGACGACGCCCATCGGCAAACTCGAACTCGAGCAAGTGCGCGCCCCGAGCCCCGCGCAAACCGGCGCGATCTGGGCCAGCGGGGCGAGCTTGTGCCAGCTCTTGATCGAACTCGTCGGCGCTTCGCCGGTGAGTTCGGCGTGCCGCACGGACTTGGTGCCGGTACGCGCCACCTACACATGGCAAAACGGTCAGCACTTCGCGTTCGAAGTTTCGCGCTTGCTGCGGCGTACTGATTTCAATCCGAACACGCTGGCCGTCCCCCCCGCGGGCGCCGAGTTTCGGCAAAGCGAGCTGCCGCCCGCGCCGCCCACTGCGCTCGTGTCCGACAACGAGCTCGTCGAATTTCGCGTTCGGCCCGCCGCGCGCACCGAGCGCCCGGATCCGGGCGCGCCGAAAACCGGGCTCTTACTCGTCAACCGCAGCGAAACGCTGCGTTACATCAGTGTCGACGGCGCGCCGGTCGCACGCTTGCCTCCCGGCGCGGAACAACTGATGCCCGGTTTACGCGCGGGAAAGTACCAAATCAGCGCGCGTGATTTCTTCGACGGCGAAGAAACGCTGCTCAAAATCGTCGAAGTTCCCGCCCGCTTCAGCCTCGGCGACGACCCCGAGAAGGCGCACTAGCTCGGCTCTAGGAGTCGAGTGTGCGAGAACCGAGTTCGTAGTCTTCCAGACCAAACTCCGCGCCCTCGTAACCGGTGTCGATCAAACGCGCGTGCAGCGCTTCGGTCGCGACCTCGAGCGCTTCGAAGCGCGTCGAAAACGAGAAAAATTCTTCTTCGGGCACGGGCGGCAATTGCGCCAAGCGCTGGGCAAGGAACGCGTGCTCTTCGGGTGAGACGCGCAGCATCGAGCGCGGGCCGTCGTGATCGGTGTTGCCGTACACGGCGTCGTACGCGCTCCCGATCGGATTGAACCAGAGGAACACCGTGTTCGAACACACCGCCCAGTCGTGCACGTTGATCGTCGGCACGCGCCAGAAGCCGCTCAAGCGGCCGCGCACCAGCTCACCGAAGTAACAACCCGCGGCGCGCGTGATCAACGGCGCGAGCTCCGGACGCTCGCGAATGGTCTCGCGCGAGAGGACCGCGTAGTGATCCAAGAGCGGCAGGGTCTCGGGCGTGAAATCGAGATCGACCTTCAGCGCTCGCCTGACGTATTCGAGGCAGGCGGTAACATAGTCGGGGATCGGCTCGGGCGGCGGCTGGAAGCCTTCTTTTGTGGCGGTCATCTTGGGACTGAACGGGCATGCCCGAATCAAGGCAGCGGTGCCAGAAAAGACGCCCGAAGGACCCGAAAGGCCCGAAGAAGGCTGCAAGGAAAGGCCCTTCATTCGGAATTCTCGCACCAAAGTCGCGTTCCACTAGAATCTTGCCTGCCGGCCCCTGCGCCTAAATTGACCCGAATGGGCGTGCCACGCGCCAAATCTTGGCTTGCGTCAAAGGCTCACGCTGGGCGAGGGTGAAGACGCAGACTTACCTTCCCTCCCCAGCGTGTTACTCTCAAAAATCTCCCATGCGCCTCGGTATCCTGAGCGACATCCACGCCAACTACGAAGCGTTGAGTGCCGTTGTCGAAGCGTTCAAGCGCGAAGAAATCGACAAGTACTACTGTCTCGGTGACACCGTAGGCTACGGCGGCTCGCCCAATGAGTGCGCGGACATCGTGCGCAACTTGGTCGAAGCCACGATCCTCGGCAACCACGACGCCGCCGTCGCGGGTCGCATGGACTACTCGTACTATTACGAGGCCGCGCGCCACGCGCTCGACACCCACGCGCAGCTGCTGTCCGAAGAGAACATGCAGTGGCTCAAGGGCCTGCCGTACCAGATCAAGTTCGACGAGATCGGCGTGCACCTGTGCCACGGCTCGCCCGTACGTTTGGAAGAGTTCGAGTACATCTTCGCCCCCGAGCAAGCGCGTGAATGCTTGCCCATTTTCGACGAACTCGGCCACATCACGCTGATCGGCCATTCGCACCTGTGCAAGGTGTTCGCGCTGACCAAGACCACGGTCGAAGAGCTGCCCCCGATCGACTTCGAACTGCAGCCGGACCGCAAGTACATCGTCAGCGTCGGCTCCGTCGGCCAACCGCGCGACTACGACAACCGCGCCAGCTACACGCTTTACGACTCGGACAAGAAGCGCTTCGAGTTCAAACGCGTCGAGTACGACATCGAGACCGCCGCCGACAAAGTGCTGCGCGCCAAACTCGAACGCAACTTCGCCCACCGCCTCTTCATCGGCGTCTGACGCTTCATCGGCGTCTGACGCTTCATCGGCGTCTGACGCTTCATCGGCGTCTGACGCTTCAGCGTCGTCGCGCGTTCGGCGATCGCGCCGGCGCTCTCGACAGCGAGAGGATGGGGCGGGCGCGATCCCGCATCGCACCTCGCGAGCGCGCGCAATTCTCGGCGCATCGCGCCTCATCGCTCAGCGAGACCAGGCGCGCGCTGAAATTTCCGAGAGCACGGGGAGCGCTCGGAATTCTTCGCCAAGGGACAAGGGGGTGCCAAGAGCATTTACGAACCGGCGACCCACCACCACACCAAGCTCACTCAGAGATCTTGGGTTGTGCGCGGCGACTGCCGATCATCCCGAGTGGGTGACGGCCGCTGATCGTGCGCCGTTCGTACCGCGCGATACGCGCCGATCGACGTCACCGCGTTTGCCAAGCAGAACCGCTCTCCTTTCGCTGCGTGCGCTATTTCGGCCAATACCGCACAGAACTGCCCTCGTGGCGCGCTCAACAACGCGTTCGTAGACGGCATCGCGACCCCCAGAATCTGGGTGCCGTCAGAGGTGTGAGGTCGCACTCATTCTGCGGGCCGCGTTCCTTTGCCCTCTTCTTCCTCTTTTCCCTTGGTGAACCTCCGCTCCGCCGCTCCGGGCGGACCTGAGTTCCGTTGGGTCGCTCGGCTCGGCTTCGAGTCGCCTCGCGTCGGGAACAGCGCGGACTGTGAGGTGCGATGCGGGCTCGCGAGCGCCCCCACTCTATCAAAGGGTGGGTCAAAAGTGACCGCACCCTGGGTTCGGTCCGGTTATTGGGCGATGGACCACTCGGTGGAGGTGGGGGTGTCCATGAGGGTGACGCCGAGGGCGAGGAGTTCGTCGCGCAGGGCGTCGCCGGCGGCAAAGTCTTTGTTTTTGCGCGCTTCGGCGCGGCCGGTGACTTTGGCTTCGATGGTTTCGGCGGTGAGGCCGCGTAGGGCCATGCGGCGAACTTTGACGCGCTCGAAGTACTCTTCGGGCGTCGCGTGGAGCAAGCCGAGATCGCTTGCGAGCTTGCCCATGGTTTTGAGCGCGAGGCGACCGAAGAGGGCGACGCCGCTTTGCAGCTGGGCGTCTTTGCGTTTGCGCTTGGCGAGATCGCAAGCCTCGTTGGCGGCTTGGGCCATCTCGCCCATGGCGGCGAGCGCGACGGGGGTGTTCAGATCGTCGTCGAGGGCTTCGTCTGCGGATTGCTCGGCTTTCAACACGCGTTCGCGGAAGGGCACCAATTCTTGCGGCAATTTGCCGGGAAATGTGACATCGGGCGAGATCAGCCCGCTGAGGCGTTGCAGCGCTCCGTACACGTAGTCGACGCGACGTTCGGCTTCATCGACGCCCGGGAACACCACGCGGCCCGAGGCGAGTTGCTCGGTGTCGAACTGGATCGGGCCTCGATACTGCGCGCCGAGTAGGAACCAGCGAAAGCCTTCGGCATCGTTTCGCGCGAGCACGTCTTGTACGGTCACGAAGTTGCCGAGCGACTTGCTCATCTTCTCTTTGTCGACGTTGACGAAGCCGTTGTGCATCCAGAGCTTGGCCAGCGACCCTTCACCGGGGTGGGCGGCTTCACTCTGCGCGACTTCATTTTCGTGATGGGGGAAGATCAGATCCATACCGCCCGTGTGCACGTCGAAACCGTGGCCGAGGTAGTGACTGCTCATGGCCGAGCACTCGATGTGCCAACCGGGGCGGCCGCGGCCCCAGGGGCTCTCCCAGCCCCACTCGTCCATGGGGCAGCTCTTCCACAGCGCGAAATCCAACGGATCGTGTTTATCGCCGTCTTTTTCCACGCGCGCGCCGGCGATCAACTCGTCGATTTTGCGACGTGAGAGCTTGCCGTACTCGCTGAAACTGCGCACCGCGAAGTACACGTCCATCCGACCCGGCTCGGGTTCGACGGTGTACGCGCTGCCATTCTCCAAAAGCTTAGCGATCAACTCGAAGATCTGCGGCAAATGATCGCTGACGCGCGGTTCGTGGTCGGGCGCGAGGTGCCCCACTTCGTGCATTTGTTTTTGGTAAACGGCGGCCATACGCCGTGACAGTTCCAGTGGCGGCTCGCCGTTCTTCTGCGCGCGCGCCAAGATCTTGTCGTCGACGTCCGTGATGTTGCGCACGTACGTGACTTGAAAGCCCTTGTTGCGCAGCCGGCGCACGAGCAAGTCGGGAGCCAGGGCCGCGCGCGCGTGGCCCGCGTGCGGCACGTCGTACACCGTCGGACCGCAGCAGTAGATCGTGACGCGATCACCCTGGGGGGTAAGCGGCTCGGTCGTGCGGGTCAGCGTGTTGTACAGCCGTGGAAGCGGTAACGAAGTCATGGACGTTTCCGATTCTAACCTGCGATCTCAGTTACGGACTGCTCGAAAACCCGTGAAGCGCGAAGCCCGCAGCCGTTCACGCCCAAGCATCGCCGGGCGAATGCCGAGCACGCCCGCCAAAAACCCGCCAATATGCGCGAAAAAGGCCACGCCGCTGCTCGCATCCAGACCCAAGGCGGCCCAGCCGCCGCTCAGCTGCAGCAAGAACCAAAAACCAACCACCACCCAGGCCGGCAGCGAGATCAGGAAGAAGCCGACGAAGACGGTGATGGGAGCCTGCGGGTAGAGCACGAGGTACGCGCCGAGCACCCCCGCGATTGCGCCGGATGCGCCCACCATCGGCGCTTGGCTGCCGATGTTCGTGAGCACTTGGGCCAGCGCCGCGCATACGCCGCACAGCAAGTAGAACAGGACGTAGCGACCGTGGCCGATAGCGTCTTCTACGTTGTCCCCGAAGATCCACAAGAAGAGCAGGTTGCCGCCCAGGTGACCGAAGCCACCGTGCATGAACATGCTGGTCAAGATCGTGAACGCTTCGCCCGAAGGGTCGGCCGAAATGCGGGTCGGGACCAGGCCATAGCCGGAAATCACATACGACTCCCCGTGGCTACCGATCAGCTGCCGCTCGAGCAGAAAAGCAACGATGTTGAGAGCGATCAGCACGTAGGTCACGTACGGCGTCGTGCGCGTCGGGTTCTGGTCGCTGATCGGAATCATCGGCGCGTCAGTTTAGCCTGAAACGGAGCGCTTACGGCACGCGCCCGATTCCGACCCGGAAGGTTGATGCTAAGGTGCCTGGGTTCATGGTTTGGCGCCGACATTTGCGCGGGTTCGTGGTCGCTCTTTCGCGTGTGGCGTGTCTGATGCTCGCGGCCTGCGCGTCATCCGGCTTCGACGGCGCGGTGTACCACGACGATGACGTCCGTTTTCGCGTGGGGCCGATCCCGAACGCTTGGCACCGGCTGGAAGTGAACGACGCGCGCCTCGCCTTTCGCGACGACTCGGCCAACGCGACCGTCGCCGTCAATGGCCGCTGCCATGTGGATGGCGACGACGTGCCGCTGGCGTCATTGACTCAGCACTTGTTTTTGCAATTCACCGACCGCACGCAGCTGTCGCAGAAAGCCGTGAGTTTGGACGGGCGCGAGGCACTGCGCACCGAGATCAGCGCCGCGCTCGACGGCGTGAAGAAGCAGTACTTGGTGTACGTGCTGAAGAAGAACAACTGCGTGTACGATTTCATGTACATCGCGGCTGACTCGGCCGCAGGCTCACGCGCTGATTTCGAGCGCTTCGTGCAAGGCTTCGCGGCGCTCGAGTGACGCATGGAAGTCGCGTCTTCGCCCAGTAATTCGCGGCCATCGCACGAGCCGCCCGAGGGTCGCCCGAGCATGCGGCCGAGCTTGATGCCGGCGCCGCCCGAGCCCAGTTTGGCCAAGCGCCAGACCGAGCGCGTGCGGCACTTCTTCGAGCACATCGGGGTGATTTGGCACATGCTGACGGGCAGCATCCGCGCCGGCTTTCAGCGCCCGTTCGAGGGCCGAGCGATCTTGAAGCAGCTCGAGTCCCTGGGGGTGGCGTCGGTGGGCATCGTGGTCGTGACCAGCGTGTTCATCGGCATGGTGATGGCGGTGCAGTTCGCCTTCGGCCTGCAGAAATTCGGCGGGCTCGAATATACCGGAAGGGTGATTGCCCTGAGCTTCGCGCGCGAGCTCGCGCCCACGCTCACGGCGGTGATCGTCGGTGGACGCATCGGCTCCGGCATGGCCGCCGAACTCGGCGCCATGGCCGTCACCGAGCAGATCGACGCGATTCGTGCGCTGGGCGCGGATCCGCTCAAAAAGTTGGTTTGGCCGCGGCTATTGGCTTCCGTAATCGTGCTGCCGGTGGTGGCGGCGTTCGCCCTCGTGCTCGGCTTCGCCGGCGCGATGATGATCACCGATCTGCAGTTCGACATCCCGTCCACGTTCTTCTTCCGCAGCGCGCTGGCCGCGGTGAACATGAGCGACTTCGCGGCCGGCATGCTGAAGACGCCGTTTTTTGGCGCGATCATCGCTTTGGTCGGTTGTCACTTCGGCATGACGACGAAAGGCGGCACCGCGGGGGTAGGCAATAGCACTACGCGCACCGTGGTGGTGATCTCGATCGCCATCTTGATCGCAGACTTTTTCTTGACCAAATTGGCGATCATCATCTGGGCGCAGAACTGATTGTTTCGGACTGAGAAACAAGCACAAAACTGCGGCGTAGCGGCGAGAGTAGGCATTCGTTGAAAGCCCTTGACCGTCTTCAATGAGTGCTAAGCTTGCGGTCGATTGCCAGTGGGAACTTCGGCCATGCAAACACAACGCGTCTTCACTATTTCCGAAGTCAACGCGCTGATTCCAGATCTTTCGGATCTGGTCGGCGACCAACTGCGTGAGCAGAGCGAAATCGAGCACGGGCTTGCCGAATTGACTCGCTTGTCCGGTTCCGCACCCGCCTCCCTCGAGACCAACGAGGACGACCGCAAAGACGTACTCAAGCTCAAGCGCGACTTGAAGCAGCGCATCGAGCGCTACGAGGCGGGCTGGGCGCGCGTGCAGACCATGGGCGGCGTGATCAAAGATCCGCAGACCGGTTTGGTCGATTTCTACGGCCGCGTGGGCGAAAAGCTCGTCTGGCTGTGCTGGCGCTACGGGGAAGATTCGCTCTCGCACTATCACGATTTGGAGTCGGGGTTTTCCGCTCGTCGCCCGCTCACCGCTGACGTACGGCGCGCTCTGTTGAACTGAATCATGGGCGTCGATCGACCAGCCGCAGCGCGCGCCATCCACGATTTCCTGAAAGCGCTCGGCTTCGATCCCGCCCAGCACGCTGATCTGGCGCACACGCCCGAGCGCGTCACCGAAGCGTTCACGGAAGAGCTGCTGCGCGGCCACGCGGTCGACGTGCGAGGTCTGCTCCGCGAAGGCTCATGTGAAGCGCCACCGGACGCCAAGACCGGCCCCGTTGCGGTCACGGGCATCGCCGTCGCGACCGTCTGTCCGCACCATTTGATGCCCGCGCTTGGCCGCGCAAACGTCGTGTATTTGCCGGGCCACTCGCTGCTCGGCATCGGCACCCTGACGGCGTTGGTTGACGCCTTCGCGCGTCGGCTCACCTTGCAAGAGGCGATCGGGCAAAACGTGGTCGGGGCGTTGGTCGAGCATGCCGGCGCGCGCGGTGCGTATTGCGAGCTCGAGCTCGAGCACGGCTGCTTGCGCGCGCGCGGCGAGCGTCAGGTGAACGCCGTGGTCCGTAGCTCCGCGCGCGCCGGGGAATTCACGAACCCGAGCGCCGTGGCGGAAATTGCACTCGCGCTCGGCCGTGCGCGGAGTGAAGCGTGACGCGCATCTTGGTCACCGGGACGAGCCGAGGCATCGGCCGCGCCACGGCGCTCGCGTGCGCCGCGCGCGGCGTGGAACTCGGCTTGCTCGGCCGGCCCTCCCCCGCGCAGACCGAAACGCGTGAATTGTGCCTGAAAGCGGGGGCAACGCGCGCGGTGTCGCTGTCGGCGGACGCCACGCGCATCGACCAACTCGAGCACGCCGCGGCTGAGTTTCTAGCAACGTTCGGCGCGCCGGATGCCGTGATTCACAATGCCGGAGTCGCCGTCCGCACCAGCATCGAGAACACGTCCGTCGATTCTTGGCAGGAGCAGCTGCAAATCAATCTGCACGCGCCCTTCGTGCTCACGCGCGCGCTCTTGCCCGCGATGCGAGAGCGTGGAACCGGGCGCATCGTGTTCGTCGGGAGCATCTCGTCCACCCTCGGCACCGCCAATCTGGCGGCTTATTGCGCAAGCAAGTGGGGCCTCGTCGGCTTGATGAAGAGCCTCGCCGCCGAGCTCACGGACAGCGGACTGATGACGTGCGCGGTGCTGCCCGGCTCGGTCGACACCGAGATGCTCGTCGGCAGCGGCTTCCCCGCGCGCATGAGCGCCGAATCAGTCGCGCAAACGCTGCTGCACTATGCGCTCGATGCGCCGCTCGCCCACAATGGCGCGAGCATCGAGATGTTCGGCACCTGAGCTCGATACCCGGCCCGAGCCGCGGAACACCGAATTGAGCGGGCCCGCCACACCCGCTTTTCTCTACCGTTGCTCCCTTCCGGGCCTGGCGGGGTTCGAGTTGCGCTGTCGGCGGACCCATAGATTCAGTGACGGACGAGGGCATACCGCACGCTCCGCATTCTGCCAAGGACCCGCAAACGGATCGGAGTACATTTGTCGCTAGGCCTGGCCGATGAGCGACCCCGAGCGACCGAACGACCCTGCGCCAACCTTCGACGTGCCGGACCTCGAGCTCGAACCGGTGATACGCGCACGCGCGCCTCGATCGGTCCCGCCCGCTCGCCCCGGCCCGGCGCAAACGAAGACCGGACCCAACGCCCAGGAGCTTCTGTTCGGTTCGTCGAGCGACTTCGGTGACGACCTCGAAGACTTCGAGTTCGACCGCACCTCGCAGCCCATCGCGCACGTGCCCGGTCAATCGGCGTCGCGCAAGGCCGCCGCCGCGAAGCGCGCCCAACCGAGCGCGCCCGAAAGCGCCGAACTCACTTGGCCTTCGGGACGCACACCCGTAGCCGACGAACTCGCGATCGACCCACTCGAACTCGCGATCCTCGCCGACTATGGGCCGGCGCCGGAGTCCGTTCCGCTCACGCTTGCGTACGCCTACCGCGTGTTCACGCGCCAGCGCGAACTCAAGCGGCAGCTCATCCCGATCGAAGCAGAAAGCGAGCGCGCCCAGTTCGAGCGCGAGGCCACGCTCGCCGAACTGGCCCGCGCGGTGCGCCCCGCCGCCGAACAAATCCCGGAATTTCGTGGTTATTTCGTGGCGCTCAGCGAGCTCGAACAGGTCGCGGCGCAGCGCGGGCAGGCGCTCACCTCGATCAACCTGCAGCTCGGCGCCGAGAGCGGACAACTCGACGCCGAACTCACGCAAATCGCAAGCCAGCTCGAGGCCGAACAGCGGCTCGAGAGCGAAGCTCAGCGTCAGTACGACGACCGCGAGGCCAACGCCAAGCGCGCGGATGCCAAGCTCAAACGCGTGCAGATCGAAATGCGCGCCGTGACGCAAGTGGCCGAACAAAAGCTCGGCCCCCAAGGGGGGACGATGCCCGCCGCAGAAGCCGCACAATTCGCGGCCCTCGAGCAACGCGCGCAGGCCATGCAGCCCGAGGTCGCGCAGGCGCGCGCCGAGTTCGAGCAAGCCAAGCACGCGCTGACTCAGCGCCGCGCGCAGATCGACACGCTCCGGCGAAACGAGCGGCAAATCAGCCGAAAAAAGCAGCTCTTGGGCGGCGCGTATCAGCAAGAAGTCACGCTTCGCAACCAAGGCGTGAGCGAGAACGAAATTGCCCAGCGGGCGGCGCTGGTCGAGATCGCACGCGCCGTGCTCGCGGCGCGCGGCCGCGTCGAAGTACCCGACGCTTGGCTCGAGCGCGTGCGCAGCGTTTGCGAGCACGCGGATAAACTGATCGTGCGCGCGGAAATGCAGCGTCGCGCCATTCACGCCTACGATGCTCAGCGCGCGCGGCAGGGCGTACGCCTCGCGTGCACCGCCGTCGGACTTTTGCTCCTGCTATTCGTGTTCAAACTCGTGTTCTGAGAGGACGGCCCGGGTGACCGAAATCGACCAATCCGCTCGCCTAGCCGAGCTCAACGCGCAGGCCTTGCTGGGCGGCGGGCAAGCGCGCATCGACAAACAGCACGCGCTCGGCAAGCTGACCGCGCGCGAACGCGTGGAGCTCTTGCTCGACGCGGGCAGCTTGGTCGAACTCGGCCGCTTCGTCACGCATCGGGCGACCGACTTCGGCATGGCCGACCAGCACGTACCGGGGGACGGCGTAGTCACCGGGCAGGGCACGATCGACGGGCGCAGCGTGTTCGTGTTCGCGCAAGACTTCACCGTGTTCGGCGGCTCACTCGGCGCCGCGCACGCCGAGAAGATCGTCAAAGTGATGGAGCATGCGCTGCGCGTCGGCGCGCCGATCATCGGCCTCAACGACTCGGGCGGCGCGCGCATTCAAGAGGGTGTCGAATCGCTCGGCGGCTATGCCGACATCTTCTTGCAAAACACGCTCGCCAGCGGCGTCGTCCCGCAAATCAGCGCGATCATGGGCCCGTGCGCGGGCGGCGCGGTGTACTCGCCCGCGCTGACCGATTTCGTGTTCATGGTCGAAAAGACCAGCTACATGTTCATCACCGGCCCCGACGTGATTCGCACCGTGACCCACGAGGAGGTCACGAAAGAGGCCCTGGGTGGCGCGCACGCCCACGCCGCGATCAGCGGCGTCTGCCACTTCACGGCCCGTGACGACGCCGCGTGCATCGCGCGCATCCGTGAGCTCGTCGGCTACTTGCCGGCGAACAACACCGAAAATCCACCGCACCGCCCGAGCTCCGACTCCGCCCTGCGCGAAGTCCCCGAGATCGAGCGCATCGTCCCGCGTGAAAGCAACAAGCCGTACGACATGCTCGAGCTCCTGCGCGCGGTCGTCGACGACGGGAACCTACTCGAAGCGCACGAAGAATTCGCGCGTAACATCCTGACCTGCTTCGCGCGCATCGACGGCCGCGTGATCGGCATCGTGGCCAATCAGCCCGCCGTCCTCGCGGGAGTGCTGGACATCGACGCCAGCACCAAAGCCGCGCGATTCGTACGCTTTTGTGACTGCTTCAATATCCCGATCGTGACCTTCGTCGACGTCCCGGGCTTTCTCCCCGGCGTGGAACAAGAACACCGCGGCATCATCAGCCACGGCGCCAAACTGCTGTACGCGTTCTGCGAAGCCACCGTGCCCAAGCTCACCGTCATCACCCGCAAGGCTTACGGCGGTGCCTACGACGTGATGAACAGCAAGCACATCCGCGCCGACGTGAACCTCGCCTTCCCCCACGCCGAAATCGCGGTGATGGGCGCTGGCGGCGCGGTCAACATCATCCACCAAAGAACGATCGAAGCCGCCCAAGACAAAGCCGCCACGCGGGCCGCCTTCGTCGAAGAATATCAAGAACGCTTCGCCAACCCCTTCCACGCCGCCGCCCTCGGCTTCATCGACGAAGTCATCGAACCCCGCGATCTACGCAAACGCCTCGCCACCTACCTCGCCCTCTTCGCCAACAAACGCGACCGCAATCCCCCGCGAAAACACGGCAATATCCCGCTGTGATGGAGAGTGGGCGATCGCGACCCGCATCGCACCTCCTAGCGTAACGCTATCCCCGCAAAAGCCGACGACGGCGCGGCGAGCGCTCGTGCGGCTTCTGTGAGGTCGCCAAGATCGCCAAGGTTACCAAGACCGCCAAGCACTCAGGGCGTCCAAGCGACACGCATTGACCCCGCAGAGCTCGAGGAAATTTCTTGGGTAGCCGTGTCAGGCCCGTTTCGCATTTTATACTGCGCAGACGCCTCCCGGCCGAAGCGAGCTTCGTCGAGCGCCGACATGCGATCCGGCCTATCTCGCCGCTGAAATCTCGCGTCGTGTCGCAAAGATCTAAACCAAAAATTTCTATGAGCTCTGCGTTGTGGCGCCATGCCCCGAGCCGTCCGGGCTCTTGGCGATCTTGGTAACCTTGGCGATCTTGGCGGCCATCTGGGAGCCGCAGGTCGGGATCCGGCGGCGCCGTCGGGACGTAGCCGGGTGCCGCTATTCGGGCGGGTCGAAGTAGTCGACTTCGACGCCGCGGTGCGTTTTGAAGCGCGTGACTCCGGCGCCGCGGGAGACGATGTAGTTCGGGGAGACTGGGACTTTGCCCATCCCGCCGGGGCTATCGACGATGAATTTCGGGAGCGCGATGCCGCTCAAGCGGCCTTGCAGCTCGCTCATGATGCGTAGGCCCGTATCGAGCGGCGTGCGCAGGTGGCCGGTCCCGCGCACGGGGTCGGCTTGCAGCAAATAGTAGGGCTTGGCGCGTTCGCGCACGAGGCCGCGGAAGAGCGCGGTCAAGGTCGCGCTGTCGTCGTTCACGGAGCGGAGCAGCACGGTGTGGTTCATCACCGGGAAACCGCCGTCGACCAGCCGCCGCAGGCCTTCGCGCGCTTGCGGCGTGAGCTCCTTGGGGTGGTTGAAGTGAGTCATGATCCAGATCGGGTGAAAGGGGCGCAGCGCCTGCACCAGCTCGTTCGTGATGCGCTGGGGCAACGCCACCGGCATGCGCGTGGCGATGCGAATGGTCTCGATGCTCGGCACGCTGCGCACGGCCTCGAGGATGCGCACGATCCGCGGTGTGCTCATGGCCAGCGGATCGCCACCGCTGATGATCAGATCGCGCACTTCGGGGTGCGCGCGTAGGTAGTCGATAGCCGGCTGCAAGCGCGCATCGGAGCGCGGTCCGCCGCCACTGCCCACGATGCGACTGCGCGTGCAAAAACGGCAGTACACCGCGCAGCGATCGGTCGCGAGCAACAGTGCGCGATCGGGATAGCGCTGCACGAGTTCGGGCGCGACCTCGTGCGCTTCTTCTCCCAGCGGATCGCGCAGATCGCCTTCCACCTCACGAGCTTCGAGCGCGTGCGGCACGACCTGCTTACGGATCGGGCAGTTTGGGTCGTGTTTGTCGCACAGCGACAGGTAATACGGCGTGATCGAGATCGGCAAACCGGCGCGCTCGGCGGCCTCCGCGCCCGCGAGTTCTTCGGCCGAAAGCTCGAGGTGCGCTTGCAGCCCTTGCACCGAGCGCACCGTATTGCGCATCTGCGCGCTCCAATCCGGCGCGTCCGCGTCGGGCAACAGGCGCAGCCCGGTCGGATCGGGCGGCGGCACCGAGTCCGACCCCCACGGTGACGAACCGTGGCTCATCGCGCGCTCGTGATCGGCGCGGGACTGGTAGCGTCGGCTTCGGGCACTTTGACTTGGCGCAGCGCCTCATCGTCCACGCTGACGGGGAAGCGCTGTTTCAGCTCTTGCTCCAGCTCGGCTTCACGCGCGCGGATGCGCTGTTGGACGAGCGCGACGCGGATCGTGCGCTCGGCGTCCTGGTACGACCGATCGCGTGCTTCGGTGCGACCCGTCATGCGCACGACATGAAATTGCCCCCCGTCTGCCACGACGCGGTCGAGCACGCCGCCCAGATCCTTGATCTCGAAAACCGCGGCGCGTAGCGGCTCGGGCACGCGCGGGTTCGCACCCCGCGGGTGACCCGGCGGTCCGACGATGCCCAAATCCCCGGCGAGCTCGGTCGGCGTCGGACCGGTAGAAGGCGGTGGTTTGTCGAGCGAAACTTGTGTCACGAGCTTGCCCCAATCAGCCGCAGACGCGCCCAATGCCTTCTGCAACGCAGCTTTGGCTTGCGCCTCGCTCGCGAGCGCCAAATGCGCCACGCGCCGCCGCTCAGGCTCCTTGAACTCGTCATGATGCGAATCGAAGTAGGCGTGCACTTCGGCCTCGGGGATGTCGGTCGGGCTGGGCACGTTCTGACGCACGTCGCGGAGCAGCTCGTCACGGAGCATCTGCCGCACGCGTTCTTGCGTTTCGGGCTGTTTATCCAGGCCGCGACGCTTGGCTTCTTCGGCCAGCAGCTCGACTTGAATGATCTCGTTCAGCAGCTGTTTCCGACGATCCGGTGACTGGTAGCGAAGGCGCTCGAACGGATCCATGCGCTCGAGGGTCTCGGCGTATTCACCGAGCGTGATCTCGCGTTCGCCGACCTTGGCCAGCACCTGTTTCGCTAGTTCGGGCGTCAGCTTGCCGGGCGGCTCGACGCTCGCGGAGGCGGCGGGCCCGAGCGTTTGTTTCGGCTTCTCGCGGCAGCCCGCGAGCACGGCTGCGCACAGCAATGCCGCGAGTGGACTCCACCGGAAATGGCCGAAGCGCAAAAGTGCCCGCATGCGAGAAGCACCGGGATACTACGGGGCCGGCAAAAGTGCCAGAATCGGCCATTGCGCGCGTTCCCGGGCGGCGCTACGCATCGCGGCGTGGAAGAAGAGAATACCGGAAAACTTCGTTATCGCCGCGTCATCATCAAGCTCAGCGGTGAAGCGCTGAGCGGTAAGGAGGGTGGCTCCGGCATCGACACCACCACGCTCAAGGCCACCGCCAGCGAACTCGCGGAAGTGCACGGAACCGGCGTCCAGCTCGGCTTGGTCGTCGGCGGCGGCAACATCTTCCGCGGCCTGCGCGGCGCGAGCGAAGGCATGGATCGCGCGCAGAGCGACTACATGGGCATGTTGGCCACGGTAATCAACGCCCTGGCGTTGCAAGATGCGCTCGAGCGCAGCGGCGTGCCGACACGCGTGATGACCGCGATCGAGATCAAGCAGCTGGCCGAGCCGTACATCCGGCGCCGCGCCATGCGTCACCTGGATCGCGGGCACGCGGTGATTTTCGCGGCCGGAACAGGCAACCCATACTTCTCCACCGATACCGCAGCTTCGCTGCGAGCCATGGAGATTCACGCCGATTGCCTGCTCAAAGCGACCAAGGTGGACGGCGTTTACGATCGCGATCCGCGCCGGCACCCGGACGCGAAACTGCTGAACAGCGTCAGCTACGACCGCTTCCTGAACGACCACTTGGGCGTGATGGACTCGACCGCGGTGGCTTTGTGCCGTGAAAACGGCTTGCCAATCCGAGTATTCAAGATGGTGCCCGGCAACATTCGCCGCGTCTGTCACGGCGACCCGGTCGGAACTAGCGTAACCGACAAGGCCGAGTAGTATTCCCGCGCGGGGTGCGGCGGGTGCGGCGCAGGCGCACGTGGGAAATCTCACGGGCTCTCGCGCCCCCGCTCCAACTCCTCGCTGCCGTCGCGCCCCGGTCTGTGCCCCCGGCTCGCATCCCGCGATCGGGTTCTGAGCGGAAAAACAGCTGCGAACGCTGGTGCCGCGTTGGTGCCTTCGAGCTAAGCTCGGGCACCCGTCATGTGGCAATCACTCCCCGAGCTGGGCACGGGAATCGTGTATGCGATTCTCGTCGCCGCCGCGTACACCTTCGCTGTCGCGCTCGCCGCCGGCCGCGGCCGACCAAGGCTCCTGCAGGCCGCGCGCATGGGCGCGTACTCGACATCAGCGTTGGTGCTGTTCGCGGTATTACTCTTGTCGTACGCATTCGTGTCGCACGACTTCCGCATCCGCTATGTCGCCCACTACAGCGACCGGCGCATGTCGACCGCGTATCTGCTGACCGCGCTCTGGGGCGGGCAAGACGGCTCGCTGCTCTGGTGGTCGCTCTTGCTCTCCGGCTACAGCGCCGCCTGTGTGGCTTGGCTGAAGGGCCGCTACCGCGAGCTCCAGCCGTACGTGATCGCGACCTTGATGGTGATCATCGGCTTCTTCGCGATGCTGATGTTGTTCGCGGCGAACCCGTTCGAGACCAGCATTGCCGGCGCGCGCCCCGACGGCGAGGGCTTGAACCCACTGCTGCAGAACTACTGGATGATCATTCATCCGCCGGCCCTGTACATGGGTTTCGTCGGCTGTTCCGTGCCCTTTGCGTTCTGCGTCTCGGCCTTGGTCACGCGCCGCTTGGACAACGAATGGGTGATCGCGGTTCGCAAGTGGATGCTGTTCGCGTTCCTGTTCCTGTCCATCGGCAACGTGCTCGGCATGATGTGGGCCTACGAAGAGCTCGGCTGGGGTGGCTATTGGGCTTGGGATCCGGTGGAGAACGCGGCGTGTCTGCCTTGGTTCACCGCGGCTGCCTACGTGCACTCGACGATGATCCAAGAGCGCCGTCCGATGCTCCGCATCTGGAACGTGTTCTTGATCTGCCTCACGTTCTTCCTGACCATCTTCGGCACGTTCCTGACGCGCGCGGGCATCATCACCAGCGTGCATAGCTTTGCGCAAAGCAGCATCGGCACGTACTTCGTCTACTTCATGGGCGTGATCTTGGGCACCAGCTTGGGCCTAATGGTGTGGCGCTTGCCCGAGCTGAAGAGCAAAGGTCAGATCGAAGCCGCGGCGAGCCGCGAGGCCATGTTCGTGGCCAATAATTGGGCGCTCTTGGGCGGAATGACCTTCATCTTGGTCTCCACCATGTATCCGAAGATAAGCGAACTCTGGGGCGAGAGCGCGACCGTCGGACCGCCGCACTTCAACCGCTGGATGGGCCCGATCGGGCTCGTGATCTTCGCGCTGATGGGACTTGCGCCGCTGTTCGGTTGGCGCAAGACGAGCGGCGCGTCGATCAAAAAGGCGTTCCGCGCGCCGCTGATCGCCGCCGCGGTCACGATCGCGCTGCACTTGGCGCTCGGCAATTATCTCGAGTACCCATTCTTCGTTGCGCGTGACGCGTTCTACCCGGGCGCGGTTGGTGCACTGCTGCAGAAGGTCGGCTCGTGCTTGCCCGGCATCACGATCGCGCTGTGCGGCTTCAACGTCGCGGTGATCGTGCAAGAGTTCGTGCGCGGCGTGAGCGCGCGCCGAGCCGTCGCGAGCAAACGCGGTGAAGAGGAGTCCCTCGTCGCCGCGCTATTCCGGCTAATCGAGAAAAATCGCCGTCGCTATGGCGGTTATATCGTGCATTTGGGCATCGTTTCGATGTTCGTCGGCTTCACCGGCACCGCGTGGAACATCGATCGCGAGACCGCGCTGATGCCCAATCAGACCTATCGCATCGGCGAGTACGAGCTGAAGTACCTCGGCACGCGCATGTGCCCGGGCAACCCGAAGTGCAGCCCCACCGAGCAAGCCGACATCGAGAAGCGCATGATCTTTGCCGACATCGAGGTCAAGCGCTCCGGCAAAGATCTGGGCTTGGTGCACCCCGCCAAGTTCATCTATCACGCGTCACCCGATGGCCCGACCACCGAGGTTGCCATGATTCGCTCGCTGCACGAGGATCTGTACACGGTCGTCGGGCAGATGGACCCGCAGACCAAGCGCGCCACGTTCCAATTTCACGTGAACCCCTTGGTGATGTGGATCTGGATCGGGCTCGGGATCCTGATCGTGGGCACCGTGACGTCGCTCTTCCCCGAGCTCAGCTTCGCGGAGGCCGGCGCTTGGACGTACGTACGCGCCAGTGCGGGTGCCGCCACCGGCGTCGCGTTCGCGGTCTGGATCGCGATGGCGCCGAGCATGTCGTACGCCCACGAGCGGCCCGCAGACACTCCGCGAACGGGCCCTGATACTTCACTTCGTGCACTGCGAACCCTGCCCACCGCCGGGCTCGGAACGGCGGGCTTCGTCGGTCTCGCGCTCGGTTCGGTGGTCTCGTTCGGGCGACGCCGACGAGTTGATGTTAAAAGCCCGCGCGACTGACGGATGAACAATCGCTCTTCCCGCATGAGTGTGGTCCGTTGGGCCGCGCCCCTAATCACCCTGCTCGCCGCCATCACTGCCGGCACCCTGTTCGGCGTACAGCTGGTCGTACTGACCTTGGCGGCGGCCGCGCTCTTGCTCGTGATCTTCTTGCTCTGGAGCAGCGTTCAGGCGCTCGCGGGCGAGTCCGAGCTGACCTTCGAAGAAGCGTTCAGCTTGGGCGCGCGCACTGCCGAAGAAGAGCAGAAGCGAGCCGTGCTGCGTGCCCTCAAAGATCTCGAGTACGAGCGCAGCGTGGGTAAGATCAGCGAGGAGGACTACCACGAGTACTCTCAGCGCTATCGCGCCGAAGCCAAGCGCTTGATTCAGAGCTTGGACGAAAACTTGGCCGATGGCCGCCGCCAAGTCGAAGCCGAGCTCGAGCGCCGCCTGACGAAAAACGCACAAAAATCCGACAAAAATCCGAGTCCCGAAGCGAGTGCGAGCGAAGGCGGCGCGCCCGAGAGCAGCGATTCCGAAGCCCACAATCGCGAGCCCGAGACCCGTGAGTGCCCTGCGTGTCGGGTGAAGAACGAGCTCGATGCACGCTTCTGCAAAGCCTGCGGCAAGAGCATGAGCGAAGCCGAGGAGAGTCAGTCGTGAGCGCGCTCAAAACCTGGATCGCCATCGGCATCGCCTCGGCCCTGCCCATCGCTCTCGCGCACGCACAAGGAGCGGCGGCTCCAGCCGCACCCGTAGCGAGCGCCGCCCCTGCCGCTAGTGCCAGCGTCCAACCCGCACCCGCGGCGGCGAACAACGGGCACGACGCGGCCCCCGCCCAAGACTCCGGAAACCCCACGGCGGCAGTCCCCCCCGGTCACCCGGGCATGGGCAATACCGACCCGCAAGCAGACCTGAACGAGCCCAGCCCCAGCCTCGAACCGGGCACGATTTCAGCCACAATCGTGGATCAGCGCGGCTTCCCGCTGGGCGGCCAACAGGTGCGACTCGGCATCTTGTTCCAGAAGATCGCCGAAGGCGAAGCGCGCTCCGAGAAGTTCGCGCAAGCCGACGCTCAGGGCACGGTTCAGTTCAACGGGCTCGTCCGCGGCACGGACCACGCGTATCGCGTCACCGTGCAAGTGCATGGCGCCATGTACCAAACTGCACCCTTCAACTTAAAGCCGGACATGGGTCAACGCGTCGTGTTGCACGTGTTCCCCGCAACGTCCGACGTCGAGCGCGCGGCCTTCGGCATGCGCGGCTATCTGTACGTCGAAACACGCGATGAGCTCTTTCAATGTGAAGCCCTGTTCCGCGTGTTCAACGTCGGACAGATCACTTGGGTTCCGAAAGACGTCGTCATCGAGTTGCCCAAGGGCTTCAAAGCCTTCAAGGCACAAGAGGGCATGACCGACGTGCGCTTCGAGCAAGTCGAAGGCGTGGGCGCGCGACTCGTGGGCACGTTTCCTCCGGGTCAGTCGGAAGCCTCATTTCGTTTCCAACTGCCCAAATCCAACGAAGATTCGCTCACTTTTCGCATGCAAGTGCCGCCCCACGTGGCCGAGATGCGCGTGATCGCCGAAGCCTCGTCGTCGATGAACCTGAACGTCACCGGCTTTCAGGAACCGGTACCGACCGCCAACCAGAACGGTCAACGCGTGTTGGTCGCGGTCAAGCAGCTCTTGCAGCGCGACGAAGAGATCAAAGATTTCACCGCGACCATCTCGGGTATCCCCACGCCGGGACCAGGGCGTTGGTTCGCGCTGGCCCTCGCCGGTTGCATGGCCATTGGCGGCGTCTTCGCGGCCCGTGGCGCGTTCGACGGCGTAGCGGGCGGCAAGGACGCCGCCTCCGACAAGAAGCGCGCACGCGAGCTCCTGCTGCGCGAGCTGATGGCCCTCGAGACCGCGCGCCGTGAAGAGCGCATCGGTCCGCGCTCTTACCAGCAGAGTCGCACCGCGCTGATCGACGCTATCGCCCGCCTCGGCCTGCCCGCACAGGTCGCCGGTCCGAAACGCAAGGTCGGCAAGGTGATGACCCTGCGCAAGCGCCCCAAATCGGCCGCCCAGAAGGGCTGATTCCCAACGCCGTTTCGGTGGCTCCAGCCACCGGGACAGGCTGGGGAAAAGCCTCTGGACCGGCCTGGTGCTAACCCTGTGGAAAGCCGCCTCAGCGGGGTTATCCAGTGCCTGTCCCGATCCGCGTCCCGGGCAAGTCCACAGCGCAATTAGCCAATTACTTGACTAATTTCCGAAGCTTCCAGAATTACCCACAGTCCGCACAGGCTCTACTAAGACTGCTCTTTATTTATAAATATAAGAGAGAAGAGAGAGAAGAGATCCCGTTCTGCCGGGCCCATCCTGGGCCGAAAGGCCGAATCGTCAGCCGCCTGACGCAGCGCTAGCGCCTCAGCGAAACCGCGGGTAGACGTGGGCGTTCAATGCACGTCGTCGTCGCCAAGAAAGACCTGCTCCGAGTTCTCGCGCGCTGCCAGGGCGTCGCAGACAAAAAGAGCACCATGCCGGTACTCGGCAACGTCTTGCTCGAAGTCTCGGGCACCGATCAGCTGCGCTTGGCCGCTACCGACTTGTATCTCGCGGTCAGCGGCAAGATCCCGGCGAAGGTCGAGACCGGGGGAGCGATCGCAATCGGCGCACGCGACTTGTTCGAGCGCGTGAAAATGATGCCCGATGGTCAGATTTCGATCGTGACCTCGGGCGGTGCGGCGACCACGATCCGCGCGGTCGGTGCTTCGCGCCGCTTCACGCTGCATGGCATTCCCGGCGAAGAGTTCCCGAGCTTGCCGCAACCGGACGAAGCCGCGGCTCCGCTGACGATCCCGGTCGCGACCGTGTCTTCGTTGATCGCCGGCACTTATTTTTCGATTTCGACCGATGAGACCCGCCTGCATTTGAACAGCGCGCTGTTCGAGTGGGAAGGCGATCGCGTGCGCATGGTCACCACCGACGGCCATCGCTTGTCCAAGATGGATGCCACTTTGCAGGGCAAACAGGCGTCCGCCACCATGCTCATCCCGCTCAAGGGCGTGCTCGAACTGAAGCGCTTGTGCGACGAAGCCAGTGAAGAAGCGGGCGCGAGCGAGATCCGAATTTCGCAAAGCGGTCCGAATGCGTTCTTCCAACTGGCGGGCTTCCAGTTCAGCGTGAAGCTGGTCGACGCGCAGTTCCCGCCCTACCAGCAGGTCATTCCCGAGCACAGCGAGCAGAAGGTGCGCGCACCTCGGGCTGCGCTCGCGGACGCGCTACGGGCCGTCTCCGTGGCGGCAAGCGACCGTACCGGCGGCATCAAGCTGACGCTCGCGGGTGGCAAGATGCGCTTCGAGAGCGAGAACCCGGACAGTGGGGAAGGCTTCGACGAAGTGAACGTCGATTATGCGGGCCCCGAGCTCACGGTCGGCTTCAACGCGCGTTACTTCTTGGACGTGCTCAGTGCCATCACCTCGGAAGAGATCGAACTCGCGGTCAGCGGTGAGCTGGACCCCGCCGTGGTGCGACCCGTGGCCGAGACCACGACCTCGTATTTGTCCGTGATCATGCCGATGCGCATTTGACGTTCGGCGTGTTCCGAGGAGCATGCCGTGACGGCGCTGATTCGCTTCCAGAACGTCAGCGTGCGTGCGTTTCGTAACCTCTCGCAGGTCGAATTCGAGCCGGCGCCGGGGCTCAACGTCATCTCCGGAGACAACGGTCAGGGCAAGACCAGCTTGCTCGAGGCGTTGTACTTCGTGGCCGTCACACGCAGCTTCCGCGCCGAGAAGCTGGAGAGCCTGATCCAAGAAGGCCAAGAGTTCGCCAGTGTGCGCGCCAAGATCCAGGACGGTGACCACACGCGTGAACAGCGTGCCGTGCTCGGGCACAAGGAGCGCAGCGTGCTGCTCGACGGCAAAAAGCCGGAGCGCTTGGCGGCCTACGCGACGCGTACGCCCGCGGTCGTCTTCCACCCGGGTGACGTCGAGCTGGTGAACGCCAACGCGGCCGCGCGACGCAAACTCTTGGATCGCGTCGCGCTGTACGTCGACCCGCGCAGCAGTGACGCGCGCCTGCGTTACACGCGGGCGCTACGCGAACGCAAAATGGCGCTCGACCTACGCGGCCCGCAAGCGCGAGAACTGGACGCGTTCGAGCAGGTCATGGCCGAGCATGGGGCCCACTTCGCCCGCGCCCGCAACGAAGCCGCTGAGCGCCTGCTGACGGCGCTCAGACCCGCGTTCCTGCGCATGGCTCAACCCGGCCTCGAACTGCGCGCCAAGTACAAGCCAGGCGGCAGCACGGATGCAACGGAGTTCGCCAGCGAGCTCGCCGCGCGCCGGCCGCGGGATGCGCGTCAACGCGCGGCCTCGTTTGGCCCCCAGCGCGACGAGATTCAGTTGGTCGTCGACGGTCGCTCCGCGCGCCATCACGCCTCACAAGGGCAACAGCGCATCTTGACCTTGGCGCTGAAGGTGGCGGAGCTCGAGTGTGTGCGGGAGGCGCGCCGCGCCCACCCGGTGCTGCTCTTGGACGACGTCTCGAGCGAGCTCGATCCGGCCCGAACTGGCGCCGTGTACGACTTCTTGCGCGAAACTCAGAGCCAAGTTTTCGTCACCACCACGCGGCCAGAATTGTTTCCGACGCCCGGTGTGAGCACGCTCGAACGCGCCGATTGGCAACTGTCTTCCGGGGCTCTACGAAAGCTCTGAATCGACGCCGGCCAAACCAACAAATCCAGCATAATTTACGCCGGATTCAGCTTGCGTGCCGCGCCCTTCGTGGCTATAAAAAGTAGCTCGTATTCGAGACCTCTCCGGCCTATTGCCGTGTCGGTTTCGAGAGCCAGACCAGGACCTCAAAGTTGACGACCGAGGCAGCAGAAGACCAACCGCGTTCCGCGGAGACTTACGACGCTCGAAACATCACCGTGCTGGAAGGCCTGGAGGCAGTGCGCAAGCGCCCGGGCATGTACATCGGTGACGTGCATGACGGTTCCGCCCTGCACCACCTGGTGTGGGAAGCGGTCGACAACGCGGTCGACGAACACTTGGCCGGCTTCTGTGACGGCTTCACCGTCACCGTCCATTTCGACGGCTCGGTCACGGTCGAAGACAACGGGCGCGGTATCCCCGTCGGCATCATGGAAGACCGCGGCGTCAGCGCGGCCGAGGTCGTGATGACCGTGCTGCACGCAGGCGGCAAGTTCGACCACTCGAGCTACAAGGTCTCGGCCGGTCTGCACGGCGTCGGCGTGAGCGCCGTGAACGCCGTGTCGGAAGTGCTGCGCTTGGAGATCAAGCGCGAGGGCAAGGTCTGGTTCCAGGAGTACCGCCGCGGCGTGCCGCAGGCGCCGCTCGCGGCCATCGGTGAGTCCGACCAAACGGGCACCAAAGTCACCTTCAAGCCCGACCACGAGATCTTCTCGAACCTCGAATACAACTACGACATTTTGGCCAACCGCCTGCGCGAGTTGTCGTTCTTGAACTCGGGCTTGGCCGTCAACTTGATCGACGAGCGCGCCACGGGTCGCAAGGACACCTACCAATACAAGGGCGGCATTCGCGAGTTCGTTGCTCTGCTCGCCCAAGCCAAAGAGCCCGTCCACGAAGACGTGATCGCGTTCACCGGCGAGTTCCCGACCGGTGACGGCAAAGGCACGGCCATCGTCGATCTGGCCCTGCAATGGACCAACTCGTACGCCGAGCAAATCCTGCCGTACACGAACAACATCCACAACAAGGATGGCGGCACTCACCTGACCGGTCTGCGTGGCGCGCTGACCCGTTCGCTGAACAACTACGGCACCGCCAACAATCTATTCAAAGAGGCCAAAACCGGCCTCACCGGTGACGACACACGGGAAGGCGTGATCTGCGTCATTCACGTCAAGCACCCGGACGCGAGCTTCGATTCGCAGACCAAATCCAAGTTGGTCTCGAGTGACGTGAAGGGCATCGTCGAGAACGCGGTCAGCGAACATTTGGCCGTGTACTTCGAAGAGCACCCGCAGGTCGCGCGCAAGATCTTGGAGAAGGCCGTGATGGCCGCCAAGGCTCGTGATGCCGCACGCAAGGCCCGTGAGGTCGTGCGCAAGGGCGTGCTCGATGGCTCCTCGCTATCTGGCAAATTGGCGGATTGTCAGAGCAAAGACCCGACGATCTCCGAAATTTACATCGTCGAGGGCGAGAGCGCCGGCGGCAGCGCGAAGCAAGGCCGTGATCGGCATTTTCAAGCCATCCTGCCGCTCAAAGGCAAGATCCTGAACGTCGAACGCGCCCGCTTGGATCGGATGCTCGCCTCGCAGGAGGTGGCCACGCTGATCTCGGCGCTCGGCTGTGGCATCGGTGACAATGGTGGCTTCGATTTGTCGAAGCTCCGCTACCACAAGATCATCTTGATGACGGATGCCGATGTCGACGGCAGCCACATCCGCACCCTGCTTTTGACGTTCTTCTACCGTCAAATGCGCGACGTGATCGAAAATGGCTACTTGTTCATCGCGCAGCCGCCGCTGTTCGGCGTGCGCAAGGGCAAGAAGTACCAGTACTTGAAGGACCAATCGGCGCTCGACCGCTTCTTGATGGAAAACGGCATCGAGGACCTGACCGTGCAAGCCAGCACCGGTCACACCTTGAACGCGCCGCTCTCGGGGTTGCCGCTCTTCAACCTCGCCTCGCGACTACGCGCGATGCGCAACATCTTGGCCAAGATCGATCGCCGCTGTGACGCCCGCGTCGTGGCGGCCCTGCTTCGCGCAAAAGCGATGACTTTGGCTGATTTCCGCGACCACGCCACGGTCGAAGCCGCCGCGCAGAGCCTGCAAAAGTACCTAGAAGAGCGCTACCCGGACTTGATGCCGCTGTCCGTGAGCGTGGAGTGGGAAAAGGCCCACGACGCCGGTCGTTTGAGCGTCAAGTTCCGCCCCGGAGCTTCGGCGCGCCCGGCCGTAGCCGACTGGGAGCTGGCCGAATCCGCGGAGTACCAAGAGCTGCTCTCGATCGAAGAAGACATTCGTTCCATCGGCGCCATGCCCTACACCGTCAAAGTCGGCGACGGCGAGCCGCGCACCCTGCCGGATCCAGAGGCGCTGGAGGCTTTCATCTCCGAACGCGGCCGTAAGGGCATGCAGATCACCCGCTACAAAGGCCTGGGTGAAATGAATGCGGATCAGCTGTGGGACACGACCATGAGTCCTGACGCGCGCACCCTGCTCCAGGTCAAGGTCAACGATCCGGTACGCGCCGACGAACTGTTCAGCGTGCTGATGGGCGACCAAGTCGAGCCACGTCGCAAGTTCATCGAAGACAACGCGCTGAACGTTCGCAATTTGGACATCTAGCCGCGTGATTTCGCGCGCGCGCCCGTTGCCATTGGGTTTCGAGCGCGCGCGGCGGCTCCAATGGGGCGGCCTGCGGTCATCGCGCGCCTGACCGCCAGCTCGACACCTCACCCGTGTAGAGGCGAGTTGCATCACTTATACGCCGATCACTGGAATCGAGCGCTCCGAGAGCCGTTATCGGAATCCGCTGCTCGTGTCCGAGCTAGGTCGACGCGGCCCAAGTGCGTTCACTCGTGCCACGCGCGGCTCACGCAAGTCGTTGGCACGATTTCGCCGGAACCACGAGCCCGCGCCGGTTCGCAGCGATGGCGTGCCGGGCTGCGCACGCGTGCGTGATATCACCCAATGCGAACGGTGCGATCCTCCGCGCGAATCATTCAGTTTGGCGCACGCGCCCATTGCGAACCCCCGTGGCCCCGGTTTAGTCTACGTCTTACGAGGGTTTGCTCGAGTCCCCGGGGCAGGGTCCCGGGGGTAGGGCAGAGCGTTACTAGTCACTGCGGTCAGAAAGGAGGGGCTGCCCAGCGCAAGCCAATGGTGCCCCTCGCACCGGGTGCGACCGCCGGGTAGCGCGGGATTCCGATGGCGGAGAAAGGCACAACAAAAAAGGTCGGTCGGCTCATTCGCTCGGCACGCATGCATCGCGGGCTGACGCAGAAGGACTTGGCCAAGAAGCTCGGAGTTCGTTCCGGAAGCTATGTGGGAATGCTCGAGTCAGGCTTGTGCAAAGGCATCGGCATCGGAAGACTCGAAGAAATTGCTTCATTTCTTCATGTGAACGGGGTCGAGCGCTACCGCTGGTTCGCGGCCGCAGGGCATCTGCATCCACCACTGTTCGGGGCATTGATGAAAAGCCCGGAACTGTGGGATGAAGTCGTGCAGCTGCTCGGTGGTCCGCTGCGCAGCCGGGTACGGAAGAAAGCGCGAGCTTGAGAGAAACATGCGCCAAGGGCGCGTGTTTCATTGCTCATTTCCGACCTAGTTCGAGTTCCGGCGGCGAGTCGCGCCGCCGGAAGGGCTCGCGTGCGAGCAGTCCGCGTGAAAGACTCACGCTCCGATGCTTTGGCGAACTTTGCGACTCGTGTGTGCCTCCGGCCTACTTGCACTGCTAGCGGCCCCTGCCTGCGGCGGTAGCTCGTCGGACTCGAACACGGGAGCGGCAGGCAGCGCCGGCCGTGCGGGCTCTTCCGCCGTCGGTAGGGGCGGCGCAGCGGGTGCTCCCACGCCGAACACCGTCGGGTGCGGCACCCAGTCGTGTACCGGCGTCGTCATTCAAAACTTCGCGCTGCCGGCGTGCTGCGCGGACGAAGACCGCAGCCAATGTGGGCTCGACTCGACGGTGCTATCGGAATTCGGACCCACCTTCGAGCCCGCTTGCCAGCCCCTCGCCCAGCCGGGTACGGCGGACGCGAGCTGCCCGGCGAGCGCAAAGACGCCGGTCGATACCGCGGCGGGCGTGTTCGAGATCCAATTCCCGGGCTGTTGCCGCGCGGATCACAGCTGTGGCTACGACCTGAACACGCTTGGCGGCGTGTATCGCATCGGTCTCGGTTGCGTCGATGCCACGTCTTTCCTCGATGGTGGCCGTCCGCAACCCTGTGGTGGGCCAGGTGCGCCCGGTGCGGGTGGGGAATCCGGCAACGCTGGCGCCGGCGACTGAGTTTCGCGGCAATTTTCTGAAAAAAGCCGAAACCGGCAAACGAACGAGGTGCGCGGGTCGCCCCTTGATCCGCCGTACGCGAGCCTTAAGTTGCTCCCGCACTGATCGAGTGCATGGCCTGGAGTGAATGCCGATGCGTATGGATCGTTTGACGAGCAAGAGTCAGGAAGCATTGCAGAGCGCCGCTGCAGACGCATCTCGGCGCGGTAACCCAGAGCTCATTCCCGAGCATCTGCTGGTTGCGATTTTGGAGCAAGAGGGCGGCGTGGGCGCTGCGCTCGCTCAACGCGCGGGAGCCGACCCCGCTGCCTTCGCGAAAGATTTGCAGGCACGTGTCGACGGTTTGCCCAAAGTCAGCGGCGGTGCCGAACCGAGCTTCGGTCGGCGCACGACCCCACTGATGAATCAGGCGGAAGACGAAGCCAAGCGCCTGAAGGACGACTACGTGTCCGTCGAGCACTTCTTGCTCGCCGCGGTGAAGCACGACAAAGACGTGCAAGCGGTGGCGGACCGCCACAGCCTCTCGTACGACAAATTGGTCCGGGCTTTGGCCGAAATTCGCGGCTCGCAGCGGGTCACCGACCAAAACCCCGAGGGCAAATTCCAAGCGCTCGAGAAGTACACGCGCGACCTCACGGCCGCCGCCAAGCGCGGCAAAATCGACCCCGTCATCGGTCGTGACGAAGAGATCCGCCGCGTGATGCAGGTGCTCTCGCGCCGCACCAAGAACAACCCGGTGTTGATCGGTGAGCCCGGCGTGGGCAAGACCGCGATCGCCGAGGGCATCGCGCATCGCATCGCCAAGGGCGACGTGCCCGAGTCGCTCAAAGAAAAGCGCATCCTCGCGCTCGATTTGGCGAGCATGGTGGCCGGCTCGAAATTCCGCGGTGAGTTCGAGGACCGCCTGAAAGCCGTGTTGAAAGAGGTGGAAGCCTCCGCCGGCAACATCGTGCTGTTCATCGACGAGCTGCACACGCTCGTCGGCGCCGGTGCGGCCGAAGGCGCAATGGACGCGGCGAACATGCTCAAGCCCGCGCTCGCGCGCGGTGAGCTGCGAGCCATCGGCGCGACGACGCTCGACGAGTACCGCAAACACATCGAGAAAGACGCGGCTTTGGAGCGCCGCTTCCAACCCGTGATGGTGAGCGAGCCCACGGTCGAAGACACGATCGCCATCTTGCGCGGCTTGAAAGAGCGCTACGAGGTGCACCACGGTATCCAGATCACCGATTCCGCGTTGGTCGCGGCCGCGGTGCTCAGCCAGCGTTACATCGCCGATCGCTTCTTGCCGGACAAGGCCATCGACTTGGTGGACGAAGCCGCGAGCAAGATCAAAATGGAGATCGACAGCTTGCCCTTCGAGATCGATCAGGTGCAGCGCAAATTGCTGCAACTGCGGATCGAAGAGCAGGCCCTCACGCGCGAGCGCGACAAAGGCAGCAAGGCCCGTTTGGAGGAGCTGCGCCGCGAGGTCGCCGAGCTGAACGAGCAGCGTGACGGCATGCGCGCGCAGTGGCTGCGCGAGAAAGAGATCATCGAGCGCCTGCGCAAAAACCAGGTCGAACTCGAGGATCTGCGCCAACAAGCCGAAAACGCTCGCCGCGCAGGTGATCTCGGGAAAGCCGCGGAGATTCAGTACGGCCGCATCCCGTCGCTCGACAAAGACTCGGAGAAGGACCGCGCTGAGCTGGCGCATGTGCAAGCCAACGGCTCTTACCTGAAAGAAGAAGTCACCGATGAAGACATCGCGGGCATCGTCTCCAAGTGGACGGGCGTGCCGGTGTCCAAAATGCTGGAGGGTGAGAAGCACAAGCTCATCCACATGGAAGAAAGCCTGCGCAAGCGCGTGATCGGCCAAGAAGCGGCCTTGGTTGCGGTGGCCAACGCCGTGCGCCGTTCACGCGCGGGCCTGGGTGACGACAAGCGCCCCATCGGTTCGTTCTTGTTTTTGGGTCCCACGGGCGTCGGCAAGACCGAAACCGCTCGGGCATTGGCCGAATTTTTGTTCGACGACGAACGCGCGATGATTCGCATCGACATGAGCGAGTACATGGAGCGCCACGCCGTTTCGCGCTTGATCGGCGCGCCGCCCGGCTACGTGGGTTACGACGAAGGCGGCCAGCTGACGGAGCCCGTGCGCCGTCGGCCCTACTCGGTCGTCCTGTTCGACGAAGTCGAAAAGGCCCACCCGGACGTCTTCAACACGCTGCTGCAGCTGCTGGACGACGGCCGCCTGACGGACGGCCAAGGTCGCACCGTCGACTTCAAAAACACGGTCGTGATCCTGACCAGCAACATCGGCACCTCCGAACTTGCGGCGATCGAAGAACGCACCCACCTGAGCGCGGAGGAACGCGAAACGGCCCGCCAAAAGGCGGTGCAAGAGGCACTGCACGCCCACTTTCGCCCGGAGTTCTTGAACCGCTTGGACGAAGTGGTGCTGTATCACCGGCTGGATCGCAGCGAGCTGCGCCACATCGTCGAGATCCAACTCGGTTATTTGGTGAGCCGCTTGGCCAAGCGTGACCTCGGCTTCGAGATCAGCGACGCGGCCAAGGAGTTCTTGGCCGAGGTCGGCTGGGATCCGCAGTTCGGCGCCCGCCCGCTCAAACGCGCCATCCAAAAGCAGGTGGAAGACGCGCTCGCGCGCCGCGTGTTGGAGGGCGCATTCGCCGCCGGCGACGTGATCTACGTGGATCACGACCCGGACGCGGGTTTGACGTTCACCAGTCGCCCGAAGGGCGAGCCCGCGCCCGAACCGCTGCGCCGGCCCAACGCGCAGTTGAACTGAGCGCACTCGAGCGCCCGCTGCCGCGCTCAGGTCGCCGGCTCGTGCCCGTGCTGCGCCACCCGGCGTACGAGGGCCAGGCCCGCGAACGCGGCGCGGCGGCGCACTTGTTCGCGGTTGCCCGTGAACACGACGCGCCGGTCGCTGACACCAGCGGCGGTGGCGACCGCAAAATGCACGAGGCCCACCGGCTTCTCTTCGGAGCCACCGGTGGGCCCCGCGATGCCGGTGAGTGCCAACGCAATGTCCGCGCTGAAGGCGAGCCGCGCGCCTTCAGCCATGGCCCGTGCGACCTCCGCGCTGACCGCGCCAAAGCGCGCCAACAGCACCGCGGGCACACCGAGCAGGGCGATCTTCGACTCGTTCGAGTAGGTCACCGCGCCACCGCGAAACACGGCGCTCGAGCCGGAATGCGCGGTGAGCAGCTCCGAAACCAAGCCCCCCGTGCACGATTCGGCCAACCCCAACGTGAGCCCTTTCGCCTGGAGCTGCGTGCACACGGCTTCGGGGAAGCGCGCTTTGCCTTCGCCGAAGATCACTTCGTCGCCCAGGCGTTGGCGCACGACGCTGGCCGCACGCCCGGCGCGTTCTTGCGCGAGCTCGACGGTGGCGGCGCGCGCGAGCACTTTGACTTCGATTTCCGGCATCGTGGCGCGGTAGCCGATCACGACATCGAACTCGGCTTCGATGCCGGCCAGGCGATCGTTCACTTCACTTTCGGGCAAGCCGAAGGTGCGTAGCAAGACTTGAAAGTGGCGGTCGCCCAAGAGCGGCAAGATGGCAGGCGCGATTGACGACTCGAACATCGCCATCATCTCGAAGGGCACGCCGGGCATGAAGTAAGCGAGCGCGCGATTGAGCTTCAGCTCGAAGCCGGGCGCGGTGCCGTTGGCGTTCGGTAAAATCCGCGAACCACGCGGAAAATCAGCTTGTTTCGCGTTGGAGAGGGCCATCGGGCGACCAAAGCGCGCGAGCCGTTCGCGGATCCCCGCGAGCGAGGCTTCGTCGCGCACGAGCTCCACGCCGGCCAAGCGCGCGGCGCACTCGGTGGTGATGTCGTCCGTGGTGGGGCCGAGCCCGCCCGTGCACACGACGATTTCGTGTCCTTGCGTGAGCCGGGTGAGGGCCGCCTCGATGCGTTCGCGATCATCGTCGACACAGGCAATGTCTTGTACGTCGAAACCAATCGTCGTCAGGGATTCGGCGAGCCAAGTCGCGTTGCTGTTCTGCAGCTCACCCCGGGTGAGCTCGGTTCCGATGCACAAAATCGCGGCCGACATGGCCGCAGGGATACCACGCGCCGGCAACTTCACACGCCGGGAACTTCGCGTGCGGTGAGGTGCGCGGCGGGATTGCGAGCGCCCCCTTCTCACTCCTTGTGCGCGCTATCAGCGGAGTACGCGCAACGGAAGCCGACGTGGGCGGCGCGGGTTTGGCGTGGCTCGACGGCCCAGACTTTGAGGTCGGCGGCGAGCTCGGAGCGGTACGAGCCGCCGCGTGCGGCGAACGTGCCGTCGGTTTCGAGCGTCCATTCGGCGACGTTGCCCGATAGATCGAGCACGCCCTCAGGAGTCGCGCCGTCGGGGCGTGCGCCGACGAGATCCGGTCCATTGCCGGCTTGGGCGCAGGGGCCGTTGCTCAGACCGAAGCTGGCGCGGCGGCAAACCAGGCCCGTGTTGCCCCACGGATAACGTCGACCTGTACTACCCGCAGCGGCGAACAGCCATTCGTCGCCGCTTGGCAAGCGCCCACCGACGAACTCGCAGAACGCGCTGGCCTCGCGGGGGCTGACGTTGCGCACGGGGCGACCCGGCTCCGAGTCGTCCGAGATTTTGTCGCACGCGCCAGCGGCAGAGCACACGCGGAAGCGCGCTACCGTGACTTCGGCGCGATCGATCGCGAACGCGGGCACTTCGACTTCGTGCAGCCGCGGGGCCGGGCCTTCCCAATCCGGCGCGCCGAAATGGCTGATTCCACCGGCGAGCGCGATGCGTGCGTCGGGCAGCAAGCACGCGCCGGAGTCATCGCGCTGCATCCCGTTTCCGCACGCGCTCGCAATCCCCGTGCATTGGCCGTTGCTCGCGAGCTCCTGTCCCTGACCGCAACAACGCGCGTCTTGCGCAATGAGCCCCGCAGGGCAGCGCGCGGGCACGCGGCGCTCCGACTGCGCGAAGCGAACGATGATTGCCACCGAGGCCAACGCCGCAACCGCAGCCGCGAGGGCGTAGTTGATGCGGGTGAGTCGGATCTTGGGCACGTCAGGGCCGGACAAGATAACGCGAAACGCTGCGGCCGATCAGCACGGCCCCGCGAAATACGGCACGGCGCTCAAGAAAGATCGTTGATACGTGCCCGCGCGCAGGACGGAACGCACTTGCAGTGGGCCATCTGGGCCGAGCAGCAGCGTGCCGCCCTTGCCGTCTAGATCCACGATTGCGCTCGGGGTGAGCCGGTGGTCGTCGGTCACGCTGAGCACGCGGCCTGGGCCACCTGGGCCGGCTTCCCACAGCGCGCTCAAGCTGGCCGAGAACCCGCCGCACTCCGAACCCGTGTCGACACTGACGAACAGCAGCGCGGGCCGCCCAGGCAAGGCGAGCGACGAAACGCTGCGCCGCGCGTTGCGGTCGTCCCATGCGCCCTCGAGCTCCGGGTGTTCGGCGCGGAAGCGTGCTTGCAGCGCGACATACGCGGGTAGGGCGCGAAAGGCCTGCAGCACGGCCTCGCCGACGTCGGCGGCGGCGGGCTGGGGCGCGGCGATTGCGGGCGCGGGTAAATCGGGATCGACCGCGAGCAGCGCGCCTTTGCACGGCGCGGAGAACTCCGCGATCAACGTGCGCCCGCCAACCGCCGACAAGCGCCAGATTTCCTTGGCGATCGTCTCCGCCGGAATGGGCGGGCCGTCCGCGCAGCCTTCCCAATGCTCGGCCGTGCGCGGATCCGGCGTTACTTGCGCGCGCACGGCGAAGCGCTGCAAGCGCGTTTCGCAGACCGCGCCGCTTGCGCCCAGTACCTTCACGGGCCGACCGAGCCAGCCGCGCAACGCCTTGGGCAAACGCGCGAGCACGACCCCGCGCGTGGCGCTGTTGTCACCCGCGAGGGTAATTGCGCCCTCGGCCCAAGCGGGATCCGGCGTGGCGCTCAGCAGCGCGCTATTTTGATCCGCGAGCCACAACCCCGGTTCCGCGCGTAGCGGGCTGAGTTTGAGGTCTTTCGGCAGGGTTTTGAGGGCAGAAAGTTCGATCGGGGCCGGCAAGCTCGCGACGCTCGCGCTGGGTCGCGGGGCAATGGTGACGCTGGCCCTCGGCGGCGGCGCGACCACGGGGGCCGCGCTCGGAGCCGGCTTTGGCGCAGGCTCGGTGCGTGCGTGGCACGCGAGCACGCTGCACGCGACGAGCAGGGCCGCGCACGGCTCAAGCTTCAACGGCTTCGCCTTCCAGCGTTTCACCGCGGATCAGGCGCTCCAAGCTCGGTTCGTCGATCACGCGCGCGCCGAATTTCTTGGCCGAATCGGTCTTGGCTTTGCCGACCTTTTCTCCGACCACCAAATACGTGGTGCCCTTCTTGACCTTGTCGTGCACCTCGCCGCCGGCCGCGCGGATCGCCTCGTGCACGTCTTCACGCTTGCGGGTGAGCACGCCGGTGACGCAAAACGAAGCGCCCGAGAGCGGGCCGCTCGCGGCCGCGCGCGCTTTCGGCTGCGGCGTAGACACCTGCAAACGCGCGAATTTCTCGAGCAGGCGCCGATTTTCCGGATCTTCCAGGTAGCGGCGCACGCTGTCGACCATCTTGGGCCCGAAGCCCGAGATCTGCGCCACGTGTTCGAGTACGTGATCCGAACCCCAGGAGATCAGATTCGGCAGTGATTCGGCGGCTTCCGCCAATTGCTTGGCCGCGACTTGACCGACGTGTTCGATGCCAATGCCGGTGAGCAAGCGATCGAGCGGCTGGGTGCGTGATCGGTCGATCGACTGCACCACGTTCTCGGCGCTTTTCTTGCCCATGCGTTCGAGCGCTTCGATCTGCGGCACGCTCAGCTCGTACAAGTCGGACACGTCGGCGATCAGCTTGCTCGAGATCAGCTGCTCGATCAGCGATTCACCCAAGTGGTCGATGTCCATCGCGTAGCGCCGTGAAAAGTGCAAAATTGCGCCTTTGACTTTGGCCGGGCACGTACGGTTCGGACAGCGGATCGCGACTTCGTCTTCGGTCTGCACGACCTTCGTGCCGCAGCTCGGACACTCATCCGGCATCTTCCACGGTACTTCGCTGCCGTCGCGCGCGCTCAAGTCGACCGCGATCACCTGCGGGATGATTTCCCCCGCCTTTTCGATGCTCACCAAGTCGCCCACGCGCACGTCCAAGTGCTCGATGATTTCGGCGTTGTGCAGCGAGGCGCGCGACACGACCGTGCCCGCGAGCTGGGTCGGTTCCAAGTTCGCGACCGGCGTGAGCGCGCCCGTGCGCCCGACTTGCACCACGATCCCGAGCACGCGCGTGTTCGCGCGTTCGGCCCCGAATTTGTAGGCGATCGCCCAGCGTGGAAACTTCGCGGTCGCGCCCAAGATGTTCTGTGACGTGAAGGCGTTCACTTTGACCACCGCGCCGTCGGTCTCGTACGGATAGTCGCGGCGCGCCCGGTCGATGTCGGCGATCGCCGCGCGCACTTCTTCGGGCGTTTTGCAGACGCGCTCCAAGCGGTGCGTGGGTAAGCCAAACTCGGCGATTTTGGCCAGCGCGCCCGCGTGGGTCGGCGCCAAGTCCGGACCTTCCACCACTTGCCACACCATCACGCGCAAACCGCGCTGCGCGACCACGCGCGGGTCGAGCATGCGCAGCGAACCAGACGCGGCATTGCGCGGATTGGCGAACGGCGCTTCACCGGCGGCCACGCGCTGCTCGTTGATCTTTGCCAAATCACGCCGATAAATCACGACCTCCGCGCGCAGCGTGAGCGGCCCCGCGTAAGGAATCGTGAGCGGCAACGAGCGGATCGTCTTCAAGTTCGGGGCGATGTCCTCGCCGCTGATGCCATCGCCGCGCGTCGAGCCGCCCACGAGCTGCCCGTCGCGATACAAGATCTCCACGCTGCCCCCGTCCAGCTTGGGCTCCACGCAAAATTCCGACACCGCGCTGGCCGGCAACCCACTGAGCACACGCCGCTCGAATTCCGCCAAGTCATCGTCGTTGTAGGTGTTGTCGAGCGACATCATCGGCACTACGTGCGGCACCGTGCGCAAATCACTGCGCAGCGCGTCGCCCACGCGTTGCGTGGGTGAGCTCGCGGACCTGAGTTGAGAGTGCTCGGCCTCGAGCGCGCGCAGCTCGGCGTACAAAGCGTCGTATTCGCGGTCGCTCAGCGCGGGATCGTCCAGGACGTAGTAGCGGTAGTCGTGCGCGCGCACTTCGTCCACGAGCGCTGCGTGGCGTTTCTTCGCGCTGGCCAGGGTGGTCACGGGCGGGAATTTGCCAAAGAACCCAGGCACGGTCGACGCAAGAGTTTTGCTCGGGCGGCCTCGCAGAAGTTATCGTACGTTCCGACCCGAACCGAGCATGGCCAAGCCCGCAGCGCCCGAGACCGAGGCCCAACGCTTCCTGCGTGAAGGAAGCGGGCCGTGGGCTGATCTCGCGCTCACCTTGCCGGTGTTCGTCGGTTACCACCTGGGTGTGGTGTTCTTGCCCGTGCGCAACGCGGCCGACGTGGTGACGCGCGAACTCACGATCTTGGCCGAGAACAGCATTTGGCAATATGTCGGGCTCACGCTGGGCATCGGCGCGGCGTTCGCGGGCGTGTTGCTCATGCTCGGCCGCGGTCACACCCTTCGCACCTCGCGCTTCGTGTTCGTTGGCATCGAAGGCATCGCGTACGCCATCGCCATGCGCCTCGCAGGGCAATACGTGGTCCAACAACTCGCGCTCGTGCCCGGCGTGCCCGACGGGCAATTCAGCGCCCTCGTCATGTCGCTCGGGGCTGGCTTCTACGAAGAGATCGCGTTTCGCGTCGTGCTGTTCGGGCTGGGTCTGCGCTTGATCCTCGGTCTGATCGGCACCCTGCCGCGCTTCAAGCGCACGCTGATCGCGATCGCCTGGGCGCTCGCGGTCGCGTGCGTGTTCAGCGGTTGGCACTACGTAGGCGATCTGGGCGAACCGTTCGACCTGCGCTCGTTCGTGTTCCGCACCGTGTGCGGCTTGGCCTTTACCGTGATTTACACGTTCCGCGGCTTCGCTCCAGCGGTGTGGACGCACACGATTTACGACGCGTGGATTTTGCTTTTCTAACCACGGCTCACTCGCACCCACCCGGATCTAGCAACTCACCTCGAGGTAGAGACTTGCCGAGCTAGATCGGCGGCACGAAGGTTTGACAGCCGGAGCCACGGACGAGCTGCGGGTCGATTGACCAGGAGCCCGCCTCGAGCCGTACGTCGCTGCGCCAGCCAAGTGCAACCGAGTACGCGTTCAGCGTGAGGGTCGCCTTGGGGGAAATGCGCCCGCAATCTCCGACCGTGAACTCAGCACTCGTGCGGCACTCTTTCGCTGCGCCATCGACCTCGAGCGACACGAGGTCGGGATACCCGCTGTCGAAACGCACGAGCTCCGAGATCGTGGCGCGCACGCTCAAGTTGCCGTATTCGTCGTGACAGAACTCGAACCGCTGGAAGCGCGGATGCGAACCGGGGCGAAAGCGAACGCCGATGCTGCCATCGGGGAGGAGTGGCATGGCCGAAACGGCGGTGACGGGCAGCTCGCTATTGGTCCCGAGCAGATGCCAACGGTCTTCGAGCGGCATGCTGGGGAGGAGCTTCGATGAGGAGGTTGAACCGAGTGGCGTATCGAACGAGAACTGCCTCGCTTCGCGTTCCGGCCAAGTCTGCAATATCAACGACGCCTTCAATCCTCGTAAAAGGCCTGAATCCACTTCGGGCGGATCGCTCCGTAGCGATTCGTAGAACAGCCAGAGCTCACTCTGCGACGTCAGCCCGTCCGTCGGAGAAAAGCTGAATTCAACGGCGGGTGGAGGCGGCTCGGTTCGTTCCACCGGCTCCGTACTGTGCCCACAAGCAGCGATCAGGATCGCCAAGCACAGCCCAAACGTGCCGCCAGCTCTCGATGTCCCCATTGGCCCGCGCCATCATGCCATGAGACTCCGGTGCCGCGACCCGAAATCGGGCAGGCTGGGCGATCGCGACCCAGCAACGCACCTCACAGCGCGCGCGGTAGTGCTCGACCCAACGCAGTTCGCCGATTACACGCGCACCATGACGGTCGACATTGGCAGCGTGTTTGGGCTTAGCTAAACCTTCGTCGCGAGCACGAAGTACTCCACGTTGCCTTTGGGCCCGGGCACGTCGGAGTCTGCGCCGCCTTGCACGTCGAAGCCGCACTCACGGATCGCCGTGAGCACGTGTTCGATGGCGGCGCTGCGCACGTTCTGATCGCGGATCACACCGCGCGCTTTGCGTGCTTCGTCGCGTCCGACCTCGAACTGCGGCTTGATCATCGCCAGCAGGCGCGCGCCCGGCGTGAGCCAGCTGCTGATCGCCGGCAGCAGCTTTTCCAGGCTGATGAACGAGGCATCGACGACCACCCAATCGAGACGATCGGGGAACACGTCGGGTGTTAGGTGTCGAGCGTTCGCGCGATCCATCACCACCACACGCGGGTCGATCGCGAGCTTGTGCGCGAGCTGCCCGTGGCCCACGTCGATCGCGTACACTTTGGTGGCACCGCGCTGCAGTAGGCAATCGGTGAAGCCGCCGGTGGAGGCGCCCACGTCCGCGCAGATGGCGCCTTCGACGTTGCATGCGAGCGCGTCGAGGGCGCCCTCGAGTTTGTGCCCGCCGCGTGAGACGAATCGTTCCGGTTCGCGCACCGTGAGTTCGATATCGAGCGCGACCTCGGTGCCCGCTTTGTCGATTCGGCGATCGCCCGTGAACACTTTGCCCGCGAGGACGAGTGCTTGGGCTTGAGCGCGCGTGGGCGCCAGTTCGCGCTCCACGAGCAAGAGGTCGATGCGTCGCTTGGCTGGCACGGGCGAACCGTAGCTCAGTCGGGCTGACGCGCTGCGTTGGCTGGAATTTGCACGCCGGAAACAATTCGTTTCACGATGCCGACCATGAATAGTGCTCACTTGGTGATCAGACTTTTGGTTGGGGGTGCGGCTTTGACCGCGGTTGGGGTGGTGCAGGCTGAGGAGGCCGCCGTTCAGACCACTTCGACGACGACGACAACGACGACCACGCCGGTCGTGGCGCCCGCCCCCGCGGACGCGCCCGCGCAAACCCAAACTGGAATGGCCCTGCCCGGCCCGACGCCCTATCCGGCGCTGGACGCCGCCGATCACGCCTCCGTGGTTCGGCACTTCGGTGTCGGCTACATGGGTCGCCGCACGATCAACATCAATCCCACCGGGGCGCCGGCCACGGTCGACGCGCCCATCATCGGTGTTCGCTATTGGCTCGACCCACTGCTCGGCATCGATGCCGGCCTCGGTCTACTGTTCAGCGGCGGCTCGGCCAAGGTGGGCGACACCAGCACCGACTTGCAGGGCTACACCGTATTCATGCTGCATGGCGGTGTGCCCTTGGCGCTCGCGGGTTCCAAGCACTTCAGCTTCCAAGTGGTTCCGGAGCTCAACCTCGGTTTTGCCAGCTCCAAGACCGGTGGTGCGCAAAGCGCGGATCTGAGCGGCATTCACTTCGACATCGGCGCGCGCGCGGGTGGCGAGTTTCAATTCGGCTTCATCGGCATCCCCGAGCTTTCGCTCCAAGCGGGCGTGGGCCTCGCATTGAGCTACGATCGGGCCAAGATTACGCCACCCGGTGGTGGCGCGGCGACCAGCGCGAGCATCACTTCGCTCGGCACGTCCGTGGGCAACAATCCGTGGAACATCTTCACCAGCAACATCGCCGCGCTGTACTACTTCAACTGAGGAGCGCGCTCGCATGCTCCTGAAGTACTCGTTACTGGCTGTTTTCGGCGGCGCCGTGGCGGTCGGCTGTGGCGACGGAGGGCGCAGCGCGCCCTCCGAACCGGTGGGCACGGAAAACCCTGCGCCCGCTACCGAAAACCCTCGGCCTGATTCGCAGAACCCGAGCGCCGATCCGCAAACACCGCAGATTGGCGGTGAAGAACCGTCGCGCAACGCGCAAGATCCGCGTCCGTCGGGGTCGCCCTCGACCGGTGGTGAGCACTTGGGTGAGGGCGGCGCCTCGCCCGGCGATAACTGACGTTCGCCAGCTCATGCCAGCCAGAGGCTGCGTGCTTTCACGCGGTCTCTGGCTTGCAGTGCCGGTCGCATGCGCGTCGATGGGGTGCTGTTGGCGGCCGTGGCAGCGGTCGCAGGCGGCGTGGCCGCGGTTTACCCGGTGCCCGCGGGGCTGTGTCTGTTGGCGAGCGCGCTGTTGCTTTCCTCGGACCTCAGCTGGCGCACGGCCGGCTGCGCGCTGCTCTTCTTTGCGTTCAGTGCCGCGCGCGGCGCCCAACAGATCGGCAGGTTCGAAGCCACTCGCATCCAACTGCGTGACGCGATCGGTCCGCCCAGTCGTTGTGTGCTCGACGCGGTGGTCGCCGCCTCCCCGGTTTGGTCCGACGGCAGCGCGAGCTTTGTGGCCGACGTCACCCACGCGGACTGCGAGTCGCGCCTCCTGCCCGCGCCCTTTCGCGTCCGCTTGCACGGTGGCCCCGACGCTCTCGCGCGGGATGACCGCGTGCACGTAATCGCGGATTTGGCACCTTTACAGCTGTTTCGCAACTTGGACACCGCGGATCCCACGCCCTCGGCGGCGCGCCACGAGATCGTCCTCACGGGCGGCGTGCTCTCGCTGGACGTGACCGAGCGGCGCCTCAGCTTGAGCACCCTGATCGATCGCGCGCGGGCGCGAGCTCGTCAACGCATCGTGCTCACGTTCGCGCCGGCCGCCGCCGGCATGGCCCGCGCGCTGGTGCTCGGTGAAAATGACCTGCTGCCGGAAGACGCGCAGGCATTTCAGAAGAGCGGCTTGTCGCACATGCTCGCCGTCAGCGGCACGCATTTGGTGTTCGCGGTCGTGGCCATCGTGCAGGCGTTGAGCTTCTTGCTCGCGCGCGTGGAGGTGTTCGCGGCGCGCTGGGTCGTGGCGCGTTTTGCGAGCGCTCTCGGCGTCGGATTGGCTTTGATTTATGCCGATTTCGCGGGCGGCAGTAGCTCCGCCTGGCGCGCCGCGTTCATGCTCTCCGTGGCCTTTTCCGCGCGCGCTCTCGGCCGCAAACCGCTCACCGTGCGTACCTTCGGTCTGTCCACGCTGGTGTTCGCGCTGCTCGACCCGCTGTGCGCGTTCGATTTGTCGTTCATGCTCTCGGTCGCCGCAACCTCGGGGTTGATTTGGCTCGGGCAACCCTGGTCGGCGCGTTGTGAACGCATCGCTTCCCGCCCGCTCCGTTTCTTGGCCGTGAGCTTCGGCACCACGCTTTCAGCGACCATTCCATGCGCGCCCCTGCTCGCGCTATTGGCCTCGGGCGTTACTTTGGCTGGCCTCGTTGCCAACGTGCTGGCCTCCCCATTGGGCGAATCGGTGGCGCTGCCGCTCTGCCTTTCTCACCTGCTTTTGGCGCCATTTCCCGCGCTCGAGCGCGGGGCCGCCCTCGTCGCTTCGGGCGCCCTTTTGGTGGTCAAGCGCATCGCCTGGTGGAGCGCCGACGCGAGCTTCTTGGCGCTCACCCTGCCCGAGCCCAACCGCTTTCAACTCAGTGTGATCGCGATTTTCGTCGTTGGGTTTTGCGCGCTGCGCGGCAAAGCCTTCGCTGACCTGAGCGGGCGCGTCCGGCGGCGCGCGATCCTGGCTTGGGCGGCGAGCACCGTCCTCGCCTTCTGCGCGATCGAGCTCGCCACGCGTCGCGCGGGCACGCCGCGCGGGGTCATCCGCGCGAGCGCGCTCGACGTAGGCCAAGGCGACTCCAACTTGATCGACCTACCAAACGGCGCAAACGTTCTGATCGACGCGGGCGGCTTCGTCGGCAGCCCCGTGGATCCCGGCAAAGCCGTGGTCTTGCCGGTGCTGCGCGCGCGCCGCCGCGGCCGGGTCGATATCGTCGCCCTCAGCCACCCCCACCCCGACCATTTCACCGGCCTCGCGAGCGCCCTCGAGCAACTAGACGTCGGCGAGTTTTGGGACTCGGGCCAGGGCGAAGCCGAAGGCGCCGGGCCGATTTACGCCGCGCTCCTGCGTTCCTTGCGCGCGCGCGGGGTGCCCATCCGTCATCCTCAGGAGTTATGCGGCAAGCCGCGCCGCTTCGGCACCGCGGAGCTCCGCTTGCTCGCGCCCTGCCCCTCGTTCACTCCGCACCGTGGCGCCAACGACAATTCGCTGGTGATCTCCGTCACCTACGGCGAACGCCGCTTCTTGTTCACGGGCGACGCAGAGCACGAAGAAGAAGCCGAACTCGTCCTCAGCCACCCGCGTGAGCTGCGCGCGGACTACTTGAAGGTCGGTCATCACGGCAGCCGCACCTCCACGAGTGAGCCCTTCCTCTCGCTGGTTTCGCCCGCCCTCGCCACGCTTTCGTGCGGCGTGCGCAATCGCTTCGGCCACCCGCATTTGCCCACCGTCGAGCGGCTCGCGGCCCATGATGTGCGCACGCTGCGCCTCGACCGCAGCGGCTCGGTCGAAGTCACGAGTGACGGGCACTCGCTTGCTGCGCGCGCGACGCGCCTACCGTGGTGAAGTTCGCGAATTACCGCTGCGCCTTCGAAACGACGCAGCGTCCGCTGACACAGCTCGCGCTCAGGTCGTCTGCAGGCGCGTGATGCTCACACACAGGACAGCCTCCGGGGGCGCAACCAAGGAAATTTGCCGTTGAAAGCAGCTGCGCGTTGACCGCCACCCACGGCCCGGCGCTTGCGCACTGGCAGCATTCGAGCCCCTCCCGCAGGACACAGTCGCTGTCGCTTTCGCAGTGCGCGATCTCGGTGTTACGCACGTCGAACAGCTCGCACTGCCGGTTCGTGCATCTGGCGCCGTAATACGGTCGCTCCGGTTCACCGTCGTCGGTCGCGCAGGCGCCGCACGCAACGCCCGGGCAGGTGTTCACGTCCGCATAATTTCGGCTGAGCGCGAGCAGGTCTTCTGCTTTCACCGGCTCGCATGCGCCGCAGCAGGACACGCTCCGCACCACACAATCGCCTGCGCCCACGCAATGCTCGAGACCGCGCGGGTCGCACGCCGCGATGCAGGCCTCCAGTGTGTCGAAACGATTGCTGGTCACCGCGCAGTTCGACTTGACGAAGTAGGCGCAATATCCAGAGGCGACATCGAAGGCGTAACCGTTGAAATCGCAGTTCGACGGCCCAGTTGCTGCCACGGGCTCGAGGCACGCCATCGGAGTCGAGCCACCCGCACTCGAGCCTCCACTACTGCTCCGTCCCGCGCTGCCACCGACGGCCGCGTTTGCGCCGACGCTCGAGCTTCCCGCGCTGCTGGACGACGTGCTGGCCATCTCGCCCATGAACGGAGCGTCCTGTCGCGCCTTGCCGGCGCACGCCCCGATCAGCCCGACGAGGAGCAGAGGGACACGAGCGCCCAATCGATGCATCACGAACGGCAGAGCACGTTCCGTGCCGCGCGGTCGCGCCTTTCGGCTGTGGTTCACGCACGAAACAACAGCGCTGCGCTCAATGGTCTGCGCCAAACTGTGCCGACACTGATTTTCGTGTCGCGTTCAGTTTGATGGTCACGAGCGACGGCCCAAGAAGCTTAGCCTTCGCGTCCAGGTTCGGCAGCCAGGATAGAAAGAGGTCGAGGGGCCGCTTTGCCGGTGAATTCCGCGGTGCAGCGAGCTGCATGGCTGGATCGCGATCGCCCAAAAAAAACCCGGATTCACACACAAAAGCCTGGTGCGCCAAGCGACGTTCGAGCCTGCCAGGAGCGCGTGTCGTCCGCGAGCGTACGGCTCGGCCCTCGAATGGCTCGCCCAGCGGGCCTTGCCGTACGCGCCGGTGTACGCGAGACTCATTGGGTGCCCGCGTACACTCCGCCCGAAGTTCGCCCGCTGATCAGTGCCGAGCGCATCGCCACACGCGTCGAAGAGCTCGCCGCTCAGATCACTCGCGAGTACGCGGGGCGCTCGGTGGTGCTGCTGAGCGTGCTCAAGGGCAGCTTCGTGTTCGCGGCCGATCTGGCGCGGGCCATCGACTTGCCGATCCGCATGGAGTTCCTTGGGGTGCGGAGCTACGGGGACGACACCAAGTCGAGCGGGGTCGTGCAGATCACCCAAGATCTCACGCGCCCGGTCACCGGTGACGATTTGGTGATCGTGGAGGACATCATCGATACTGGGCTCACCATCTCGTATTTGCGGGAGCAATTGCGGGGCCGGAATCCGGCGTCGATCAAGGTTGCGTCGCTCTTGCACAAGCCCGCGCGCATTCAGCGCGAGGTCGAGATCGACTACCTGGGCTTCACGATCGACGACGTGTTCGTGGTCGGCTACGGGCTGGACTACGCGGAGCGGTACCGCAATCTTCCCTACCTGGGCATACTCGATCCCGGGCAGCCGCCGAGCAAGTAGCGCGGCATCGCCAACCGAGTAGGCGGCGAGTCATCGCCTGCCAACCGGAGTGGCGCGTGCTACACCGCGATCTGCGGGTTTCGCACCTGGCGCGCGGTTTGCTCGCGAAAGCAGAGAAGAAGATGAAGCGGCTCCTTTTGGGGTTCTTGTGGATCGGGTCGCTGGGTTCCGTGGCCTGCGGTGGCCGCGTCATCGAGCAACCCGGTGATGACGACGACTCGAGTGCGCCGGCGCCGACACCTACCTCTGCGTCTGGCAGCGCGGGTGCGCCGGCCAAGCCCGGTACCGGCACGCCATTTCCGACCCAAGATCTCGGCCTTTGCGAGCAGGGCTTCGACCGCGCTCGGAATCCGTCGCGGCCCTGCCATTGGCTCACCAAGTCCGGTCAATGCTTCGACGACAAAGACCGCGCGTGCGCGTGCATCTGCCCGCAAGACGGCGAAAGTCTGTGCGTCAGCGGTTTCGACGACGGCCCGAACTCCGCCACGCTCGTGCGCTGCAACTGACGCGCATCGCGCTTCGTTAATCGCGCTCTTCGGGTTTTGGCGCACTGTCGAGGGATGCGGGCGGCTCGGCTTCGGACTCGCCGCGCAGCCGCCGCAGGCGCTCAGCGATGGCTTTTTCCAGGCCCTGTTGCGTCGGCTCGTAAAAGCGTGCGCCGGCGATCTCGTCGGGCAAATAGGTTTCACCGGGCACGAAGCTGCCGGCGCGATCGGGCGGGTATTGGTAGCCCTGACCGTAGCCTTCGTCTTTCATCAAGCGCGTGACCGCGTTGCGCAATTTCTTGGGTACGGGCAGCGCGCCGTGCTCTTCGATCGCCGCGCGCGTGGCGCCGATGGCGCGCTTGACCGCGTTCGACTTGGGGCAGCTCGCGAGATACAAGCACGCATGCGACAGCGGAAACATGCCTTCGGGTAGACCCATGCGACGGAACGCGTTGTCGGCGTTGACCGCCACTTCGAGCGCGCGCGGGTCGGCGTTGCCTACGTCCTCACTGGCGAAGATCATCAAGCGGCGCAGCAAGAACAGCGGATCATCGCCGGCATCGAGCATGCGGAACAACCAGTACAGGGCCGCGTCGGGGTCGCTGCCGCGCAGGGATTTGATCAGGGCACTGGCCACGTTGTAGTGCTCTTCGCCTGATTTATCGTACAGCAGCGTGCGCGCTTCACCCGCGCGTTCGACGGTGCTCGCGTCGAGCACGCGGGCTTCGTCCGGTAAGAGCGAGACCGCGACCTCCAGCAACCCGAGCGCGCGGCGCGCGTCACCGCCCGCCACTTTGGCGATCGCTGCGAGCGCGTCGGGTTCGGCATGCACGCCGCGTTCACCGAGGCCGCGTTCGGAGTCCAAGAGCGCGCGCTCGAGCAGCGCCACGATGTCCGCTTCTTTCAAGCCCTCCAGGCGGAATACCCGGCAGCGCGACAAAACGGCCGCGTTGACCGAGAAAGACGGGTTCTCCGTGGTGGCGCCGATCAAGGTGACGGTGCCGTTTTCTACGTGCGGCAAGAAAGCATCTTGTTGGCTGCGGTTGAAGCGATGGATCTCGTCCACGAACAGCGTCGTGCCCCGGCCTTGATACGACCGGCGCTCGCGGGCCGCCTCGATGATCGCGCGCAGCTCTTGCACGCCGCCCAAGACGGCGCTGAACGCGACGAACTCGGTCTTGGTCAGGCGCGAGACGACGTGCGCGAGCGATGTCTTGCCGGACCCGGGCGGGCCCCACAAAATCAAAGACGGAACGCGGTCCTTCTCGATCGCGTCGCGCAGGAGGCGGCCGCCGCGGAGCAACGTGTCTTGGCCCAGCACCTCTTCGAGTGCGCGCGGCCGCATCCGCTCGGCGAGCGGCGCGGGCGGGCCTGCCAAATGACCGCGTCGCGCCGCGGCCTCGAGCAAGGTCGGCTCGTTCATCGGAGGGCGAGCCCCGCGGCGCGCCACGTTCAGCGCTCCGCTCGCGGTCGCTCGCCGAAGATAGCCGTGCCCACGCGCACGATGCTGGCGCCGGCCGCGACGGCGTATTCCAAATCCGCAGTCATGCCCATGCTTAGCTCGGGCAAGCGCTCGGCGCCGCCATGCGCGTCGCGCAGCGCGCGCAATTGCTCGAAGTAGGGCCGGGCACCGCTCGGATCATCGGTGTGCGGCGGCACGCACATCAAACCGCAGCAGCGCAGGCGCGGTGCCGCGCTCAGGGCGCTGAGCAGCGCGGGCAACCCCTCCGGAGCGCAGCCGCTCTTTTGTGCCTCACCGCCCACATTAACCTCGACCAGCACCGCGAGCGGCGCCGTCGCGCGCTTGTCGAGCTCGTGCGCGAGCTCCACGGAGTGTACGGTGTGAATCAGCGACACGAGCGGCGCGACGCTGCGCGCCTTGTTGCGCTGCAAATGGCCGATCATGTGCCAACGCAGGTCGCTCAGGTCCGACAGCTCGGCCGCCTTTTGTTCCAGCTCTTGCACGTAATTTTCGCCGAAATCGCGCTGTCCTTCGGCGTAGGCCGCGCGGATCGCGCTGGCGGGTTGGAACTTGGAGACCGCGATCAGCCGCGCCGAGTCGGGAGCGCGGCCGGCGCTCTTCAGCGCGGCGGCGAGCCGCGCGCGCACTCGATTCAAACCCAGGGCGATCGGCTCCACGCTTGCCTCAGTTGGCCAGCTTCTTCAGTTCGATGGACGCCGTGCGCACCTGCAAGCTGTCGCCGCTGGAGGCTTCGATCGAACCTTTGAAGCCATCACCCTCGCGGGTAGCGACCAGGACGCCGTGCAGGCCCTTGTCGTCCGCGGGCGAGAGTTGCACGCGCAACGTGTCTTCTTCGACCTTGCCCGTGACCTGGCCGACACCCAGCGCCCCTTCACTCGTGCCCTCGACCAGGCCGTCGTCGCCGATCTTCAAGCTCAGCTTGCCCGGGCCGTTCGACAGCTTACCGTCGTCTTTGCTCCACTCTTTCAGAGCGCCGGCCGGGACCTGAACGGGCGCGGTTTTGGCCTGGTATTCGCCGGCAAATGCGCCGGCAAACCAGGGCTTGGCGACGGCCGCCGCCGCCGGCGCGCTGTTGGCGGCCGCTACGGGGGCCGCCGACGGGGCGGGCGCGTCGTTGCTCGTTTGCTTGTTGCAGCCCAGGGCGCCGGAGAGCACGAGGCCCGCGGCGAGAACCAAGCGGGCGCTCATGATCGTACGAGCTCGCGGATCCGCACGCCGAGCTCGCCCTCCAAGTTCACGAGTTCCCCACGCGCCACCTCTCGCCCCGCCACGCGCAGCACGACCGGTTCGGCGATGCGGCGTCCGGTCTCGATCACGTCGCCCGCGGCGAGCTCGGCCCACTCGCGCGCGCTCAGCGTCACGGCGCCGACTTCGACGCGCACCACGACGGGCGAATCGAGCACTGCGTCGGTCAACGACGCGGTTGCGTTTTCTGATTCTGGCATGAGCTCACCTGCGTCGGGCAAGAGCGGGACGCTGTCGCCCCGTAACACGATTTTGCCATCGCGCGACAGCGTGCCGGCGAGGCCCTGATCGCGTGCGGGTGCGGCGAGCGCCACGGGTCCGGCGCCGCTCGCGTCGAGCCACAGGCCCGCGCCCGGAAACCAGGCATTTCCGGGCACGAAGTCGGCGAGCGCGGCGCGCTCGGCCAAGCTCCAACCGACCACGATTGGCAGCGAGATGGGCAGCGCTCCGAGCTCCGCGAGTGGCAGCGCCGGTGCGCCCTCCACGTCCGCGAGCGCGACTGCGGCCTGCGCCTGATAGGGCTGCCCGTCGATCAGCACGGTGGCCTCGATGAACACGTCGGGCGCAGGGGCGCGCGCCACGCTCGACTCGAGCAGGTACAGCACGCCGCGCGCGCCGGAGCGGCGCGCGGTCTCGAGCACCAAAGCATGCAGGGCGCCCGCCAGAGAGTCGTCCAGCGCCCCGTGTAGACCGAGCGTGACCGGCCGCCTGAGCACGCGTGACAAGGCGTTGACCGCCAACTCGGGCTCCAGGGCCAGCGCGCAATGCACGCCGCTCTCGCCCAGCTCGAAGCAAAGCTCGGTCAGCGGGCGACGCCGCGGCGCCGTGCACGTGACACGCTGCACGATGATCGACACTTCGCTCTCGGTGAGCTCGGCGAGTGCGGCGCCCAGTCGGTGCGGGTCGAGCACTGCTTGCACTTGGCGTCGCGCACGCGCCGCCCGTCGCGCGGTCGCGCGAGGCACGCTCTCGAGCGTGTTCCAGGGGTAAGCGGTCATGGTGCGCGAGCTCATCGCCGCGGATGGTAACCCGCGCCGCCAGGGCATGGGCGGCATTGCTCGCTAGTTCAATTGCGGAGCAAAATCATTGGCTTGCAGGGTTTTCCACAAGTGTCACACAGGGCTGTGGAGGCCGCTGCTGCCCCTCAAAGCCTTCGGTTGATAGTCTGAGCCCATGCTCCTCAGCCGGTCGTCCGCGGCGCTATTTGCCCTGCTGCTCGTACTCGGTGCGCATGCGTCGGCCGAGCCCGGCGCGGCCGTGACGTCGCCCCAGCTGCGGCGGGACCCGCGCGGCATCAAGGGCATCAGCCCGTTCGCCGAGGCGCTCATGCGCGCTGACAGCGCGTTGCTGGCCCGTGATTTCGACGCTGCGATCGTCGCCTATCGCGAGGCCATCGTCAAAGAGCCGCAGAACGCACTCGGTCACTACCGCGTCGGTGAAGCGCAGTTGCTCAAGGGTGATCTGCATGAAGCCGAAGCGGCATTCAGCGCCGGCCTGCGCTTCGTGACGGCGGCTCAGGCCGGCCTGAAGGCGAAGCTAGAGTTCGTCTTGGCGGATCTACGCGAGCGTCAGAAAGCGTACGACGAAGCGCTCGCTCGCTGGAGCGAGTATGAGACGTTCACGACCGAGCAAAAGGACGCGCAGGGCTTTCCGGCTTCCGGCAGCGAGCGCAAAAAAGTCCTCGAAACCTGGAAAAAGCTCAGCGCCGATGCGCTCGCCGTGAAAGCCCGCATCGAAAATGGCTTGCGCGCCGCCGACGTGGCGGTGCGCAAGAGCTCGAAGTAAGAAGCGCGCTCGCGGCGCCGGTTCACTGCACCTGCACCTTGACGCGTACGCTTTGCGAGAGCGCTTCGTCCGCGCGCCGCGCAAAGGCCAAGAAGCGCGGGTAGTCTTTCGGTTGCACGCGACCCGCCGGCAGGTTCACTTCACGTACCAAGGTGAGCTCGCCCGCCTTTGCCGCATCCGCCACTCGCACCGAGCGATCGCCGTCGTTGATCGTGACCGGCGCGAGATCGTTGACCAGGGTGGCGCCCTTGGGTAGCAACAGGCGCAGGTTGATCTCGCGGTGGGTGGCCTCGGCCATGAGCAGCGGCGTTTGGCGCTGCGGCAACGCCGCCAGTTGGCTGACACGCGGCCCGAACGGCGGCGCGATCAAGAGCATGTCTCCCGAGCGCTGCGCAAAAGCCGGGATTCGGGCCTTGGCGCGGATCACGAGCGGGCTGTCCAAGTCGTCGAAGTGGTCGAGCGCGTAGCTCTTGAGCTCGAGGCCGCGCAGCTCCGGACCGAGCAGGCGCGACTCGAGCACGTCGCGCAGCTGCTCTTCGGGGATTTCGGACAGCGCGTTGCGTAGCCCCATCGCGTACTTACCGAAGAAGCTTTGCTCGAGCTCCAGATCCGCCGAGCCATCCGCATTGAGTTGGATGGTGCCGCCGTAGCGCACGTTGTCCTGCGCGCCGGCGGTCGGCACCTTGGCCGCCACCGGCTTGTCTTCGGACAGCACGTACGCCGGCATGCCGCGCGTTTCGGCGGAGACGTACGCGAAGGGCGTGTATTTGCCGCCGAAGCTGAGCCAAATCGGCTCGCGATCGGCGGTGACCCGGAGCAGCGGCTGCGTGAACAGCGTGGCCTCCGAAAACGGCCCATTCGGCGGCAAACTCAGGCGATTTTGCGCGACGGCATAGTTGACCGGGATGCGCAGCGCGCGGCACAACGTGATGTAGCCGCGCCACTGATTACCGTTCTTGCCGATCACCACGCGGCGACCATCGCTCTCGTCGCCCTCTTGCACGTTGGCGACGATCCAGCGATACAGGCGCTTGGCGCGCTCGGTGCGCGAGGTTTCGGGCACACCCTCGACGATGCGCTGTGCGATGCGCACGAGCCGCGGATCGACGGGCGACATGTCCGCCACCGCGTCGCTCATCGAGCGCAAAGTGTCGTTCAAGCTCACGCCCCAACCGAGCTGAACGCTGGGCAAGAACTCGGTGACCGGCGCGCCGAACGGCTCGACGGGCGCGGCGGGGCTGTTGTGCACGCGCCAGCGACGCACCACGAGCGGCCCATTTTCCGTCACTTCGGGCTGTGGAACGTCGTTGCGCGTTTCGATCGCGAGCGGCTTCTGCTTGGGCGAAATCACGACCAACTCGCTGCGCGCGTAGGCGATGTTCTCTTCGCGGAAGAACCAGCGGGGGCCGGTGTAGTTGAGCCCGCGTTGGCCGTCACCCGGGTTGCTCTCGATGCGTTCGGTCTCGATGTAGTCGCCCACTTCGAGGTGCGGCATGGTCACGGTCTGCTTGCCCTCGATCAACTCGGGCTCGAGGATCTTGCCGTCCTTCTTGATCACGCGCATGTGCAAGATCAGACCATTCTGAAGTTGCTGCTCGGCCATGGAGGTGATCGCTTCCGCGCTCTGCACCTTGATCAGCTCGTGTTCGAGCATGCGGCTCGAGCCGTCGGCGTGGACCCAGGTCGCGGCGTAGTCCAAGACCCGCGCCGCGGTGCCGGGCAGCACCGTGCCCGATTTCTCGTATTCTGCGATCAACGGCATGGTTTTGAGCCGGTACGGCTCGAGCTCGCTCAAGCCTTCGACCAAATCCAACGCTTGCTCGAGCGGCGCGGTGGGCGCGCCGTTCTGTACCGCGTCGACCAGGGCGCGCACGAGCGCGTCGCGTGAGCCGCTCGCGTAGCGCGCATCGGCGAGGTCCAAGCGCGCGCGAGCATTGCGCGGCTCTTTCTTGATCGCGGCTTCGAGCTTGTTCCAGCTTTCCTTCTCGTTGCCCGCGCGCACCATCACGTCGTAGATGCGCTCGGCGATGTCTTTGCGTTCCGGGCGACGCACGGCGATGCGCTTCAGCTCGGCCAGCACGGTCGGATAATCTTGTTGGCCGAGCGCGCGGCTGAGCACGATTTCACTATCGCGATCGAGCTTCTTGATGCGCTCGACCAAGGCGTCGGCGGTTTTGCCGTCGCCCACCGCGTCGAATGCGGAAACAGCGGCGGTCAGCGCGTCGGGGTCGTCCGGGAAGCGCTTGGCGAGCTCACGCACGCTGCTCGAGTTCTCCGAGGTCCAGCCGAGTTCGTTGTACATGCCGGCCAGTGCCGTCAAAATGTCGGGCACCCCGGGGAACGCGTCCACGAGCGTCGCGACCCGCCGCACGCCTTCGGTCATGCCGCTCTTCTCGGCTTCCCACAGCGCGAGGGCCAACTGAGACGCCCACAGCTTGGCGTCCTTCTTGATCGCGTTTTCACGCAACGAGCGCGTCAGATCGCGACGTTGGCTCTGAGCGAAGATCGGATCGCTCGAGCCAAAACCCGCCGCCGCCTCGAGCACGATGCCCGTGGCGCGTGTCGGATCTTTGAGCAGCGGTTCGAGCATGACCGAGGCCACGTCGCTCTGCCCCTCCCAGTTGGCCAAAAATGCGCCGGAAAAACGCAGCAGATCATCGCCCGGGTCGAGCAGCGTGCCGTTCTTGACGTACGGGTCGAACACGTTGGCGTTGTCGACGATTTGCGGCGGCACGACCGAATACGGGCCGGTCGGATCGTCCGACACGCTGGCGCCGAGGGGACGTCCATCGGGCCGCAAGAAGCGCACGATGACCTGCGGCTCACCCACCTGCAGCAGCACGCGGTGCCGGCCCGCCGCGAGTTTCAGCCGCACGCCGAGTCGCGTCCACACGCCCCACTCGCGTGGGTCTTTGCGGCGCACGAGTTGATCATCGACCCAAATTGCGAACGTGCTCTGCGGCGCGATCAAAATCTCCTGCGCCTCGGGCAATTCCAAGTACGTCTCGGCGTAGTACAGGCCGGGCCCGACCGGCTCGTCGATGCTGAAGCTGCAGCCCGTCCGCTTGACGGTGAGCACGCGCGGCGCTTCGCCCACGGCCGGATCCGGATCCCAGCGGCGCGCCCACGGACCCGGCAATTCGGCGGGAAACGAGCGCAGCGCGTCACTCGAAACATTGCGCCCGAACGGCCCCGCGATACGGAGCTTGCTGGCGCAGCCGTGCAGATCGGCGGCGGAGTCATCGAAGCCCTTTTGCGCTTCTTGATAAGCTTCGAGTCGCCACCAGTCGACTAGCTCTTCGCGCGCGCGCCAGCCGATGTTGCGTGGATCCTTGAGCGTGCTCTCGACGAACGGCTTCCAGGTTTGCCAGAGATCTTTGGCGTTGTGACGGAAGGCGACGGCCTGGTGGGCCGCGTACCAGGCGACGAACGGCGCGCGTTCGTCGTTCGATTCACGCGCGGCTTTCAGCGCTTGCAAGTAGTGGCCCGACACGACACTGAACTGGCCGTGGCTCGACGCCTCCAGCCCCAGCGCGAAGTGACCCACCATGTCCTTCGGGCCGAGTTCCACGAGCCGAGCTTTGGCACGCGCGGCGCGCTGAGCGTTTCCCCCGGGCGCGATCAACTCGGCGAGGAGCCAGCGCCCGACGAGTGCGGAATCGGGGCTCGCTTCGCCGGTTTTGCGCAGGGTTTCGACGCCCTCGGTCTTGCTCGTTTGAGCATGTGGTGCGCAGCCAGCGAACAGGCCGAGGCACACGACCCAAGCCGCAACGTGCGGACGAGACAACAGACGCATCACTCGATAACCAATCGGGGGCTGAGGGCGCGGTCGGCTGCTTCGCAGAAGCTCTTCCATGCCGGGTAGTCTTTGGGGGTCACACGCGACACTTTCACGGTCAAACGGCTGGAGACCGTGACCTGATCATGATCGGTCTGCACGTTGATCGAGTACGAGCCGAAGGGCCCGTCTTGGGTGGCGTTGGTCGGCGCCGAGATCACTTTGGAACCGGGCGGCATTTTGACCGTGTACTGATCCTCGAGCGTGGAGAACGCCAGCAAACGCACGTCGTGCCGACGCTGCGAAAGCGAGGCATAACTAGGGGTGAGGCGGAAGCCGTTGGTCACGGCCATGCTCAGCTGATTCCCCTCGTGCCGCGCGAAGGACGGGGCGGAACCGCGCACTTTGATGTGCACTGGCTCTTCGACCTTGGTCAAATCACTGGTCACGATGCCCTGGTTGCCGGGCGCGATTTCGAAGCCCGGGAACTCGCGGCCGAGGTCGCTGTTGATGCGATCGGTGCGGGTGGCTTCCGACTGGTACTGGCTGCGCCATTGCGGCGCGTTGAAGCCGCCCGTCGCGTAGTCGAACTCGAGCTTCGCCTCACCGCTCTTGCTGAGCTGCACCTTGACCTCGCGGCGCACGAAGTTCTTCTCCGGCGCCACGTTGGGCACGTGGGTGACTTCGGTGTTGCCCTCGTTCACGAGCAAGCCGAGCGCGCCGATATCCATGCGCGGTAACTCGTTGATGCCGGTCAGCTCGGCCGTGCCGTCCAAGTACAGGTTCATGGAGGGCACGTAAGCAATGGCGTGATCGAAGGGCGCGAAGCTCGCGATGCTGGAGCGAAAATCACCCTTCATTTGCGTGCGCAGCACGACCATCGTGGTCTTGATGCCGAGCTCGTTCAAGAGCGTGGCGATCACGGTGGCCTTGTCTTTGCAATCGCCCCAGCCGCGCGCCACGGTCTGCACGCAGCGGCGCGGCTTGTAGCCGTAGATGCCGAACTCGAGCGCGACGTAGCGCGTGTTCTTAGTCACCCATTCGTATACGGCTTTGACCTTGTCGACGTCGCTGGTCTTGCCTTCGGTGATCTTCTTGGCAAGCTTCCGCGTCTCGTCGTCCAAGTCGAACTGATCTTTGACCAGGCCCCAGTACCAGCGCCCGAGGTCCTTCCAGTCTTTGTACGTGGACACGTGCACGAAGCCCAAGACCTCTTGCAAGGGCGGCATGGCCGGCTCGGGGGCGACGGCCGCCACCTGTGACGCGAAGAAGTGGTACAGCCGTTGATTGCCGATCACCTCGTTGCTTTGCACCAACTGCGGAACGTTTTGGTCGATGTAAAACGTGCGTGATTTGGGCGTGATCAGCACGTATTCGGCGTTTTGCACCGGGTCCGTGCCCTGCAGGTACGTGATCTCACCGAAGTAATTGCCAAAGTCGTTCTTGGGCGTCACGTCGTCGACGCGGTAGCGCAGCTCGACCACGTCGCCTGGATCCAAGCGGGGGAACTGAATGTAGAACGTGCGCGCAGAGGTGTAGGTGGCGATCGACGGATCATCCGCGGGGCCTTCACCGGACTCGATTGCTTCGTCCACGCGGCCGTCGCCGCGATACACGCGCGCGCCGCGCAGTTGCACGACTTGGCTATCCGCTTCGTAGCCGAAGCCGTACTGCCGCGCGGCGGCGGCGGCCGCGTCGGTCAGCGGCTGGAACACGATTTGGCGATACGAGCTGCTGAGCCCATTTTCGAACACCGTGGATACGGTGAGGTCGCGCAGAACGCGGCGATTTTGGCCATTCGCGGGCGCGTGGCGCAGCTTCAAGAATTTGCTCGATTCCCAGGCGTAGGCTTCGTCGGCGCGCGGCCGGTGGGGCTCGAGGTGCTCGACGTACTCGCGTACGTCTTTGTCTTGCGGGCGGATGCGCAAGATGTCGCGCAAGAGCGCGAGCTGTTCGTCCTTCTTGCCCAAATCGCCGTCGAGATCCGCAAGGGCGCGCAGGGAGCCGGCGTCTTCCGGCGCCAAGGCGAGTGCGCGGCGGTAGGTGGCGATCGCGCGCTCGGGCTGGCCGAGCGCGCGATACGTGCGCGCGGCCAAACCGAGCGCCCACAGTCCGTCCGGGTGCGTGTCGAGCAAGCGCGCGACCCAACGCTCGGCGGCCGCGCGGTCTCGGCGCACGGTCGACAGTTCGATCATTTGCCCCATGAAACCCGCGTCATCGAAGCGCAGCGCGGCATAGCGGCTCTCGGCCTCGGCGGCGTCCGTGCTGCGGCCCAGCATGCGTAGCTGCGACGCATACATGTTCAGCAAGTTGACCGAGTTCGGGTTGCGCGCGACGGCTTTTTCCAGTGTGTCGAGCGCGGTGCGCGGCAAGCCGGCGAGGTTGTACAGCTCCACACGGCCACGTAGCGCGAGCGAGTCATCCGGATCGATCGCCAGGACCTGATCGAAATACGGGAACGCGTCACGCCAATTGGGGCTCGTGCGACGATCGAGCGCGCGCGCCAAGAGCACGTCGCGGTTCGGTTGCGGATCGCGCGCCGCGATGGCTTCGGCCTTCTTGATCCATTCGCCGGATTGGTTGCGATCTTCGGCCAGGCGCCCCGCGAGCAACGCGCGGCGGATCGTGGGCTCGCTGTCGGCGGCCTGTTTGGCGAAATCGCGCGCTTCGTGGCGCGCGGGGTCGTCACCGCCGGTATCGGCCAAGTAACGCGCGTAAGCCTCGAGCGCAGCGGGTGCGGCTTTTTTGCCGCCCGCGAGGGTCAGCTTTTGAAACAGCTGGATCGGGCCCTCGGGGCCCGCGTGGGCGCGCAGCTTGTCGTTCGGCTTCTTCTTGGCGAAGGCTTTGGCGAACGCTTGGCTCTGCGCGACGTCGTTCGAGAAAACCAGGGTCGTGTCGGGCGCGCCGTCGGGGCCGGCCACGCGCACCGAGCCGACCGGTGAACTGTCGTCGCCACACAGCTTGATGGTGAGCTCGTTGGGCCCCGGTTCGAGATCGACCAAGGTCGCCGAACGGTCGTAGTCGTGCCCGCGGTACGCGCTGTCTTGCAGGACCAGATCGCCGTTCCAAAACAACTTGAACGAGCCGCCCGCGCCGGCCCACACGCTCAACTTGCGCTTCGCCTTGGGCGCACTCACGAACGTCGTCGCAAAGACGCAGATTTTCGACTCCGGCCTGACGAGCGAACCGGCATCCACGTAACCATAGGGAAACACGGCTGGAATCGGCCGATAGCGCACGGGGCGCTCTTTGCCCGTGTAAGCCTTGCCCGGCACGATCGCCTCGAGCAGCTCCGGCTCCGGCCCGCTGGGCGTGTCGAGACCCGACTTCCCCTCGTTGTCGAACGGCCCGACCAGCAGCCATTGATCGACGTAACCAAGCGCGCGGATCGAATCCCGCGCGGCTTTCAGATCGCCGCGGCGCGCGCGACCGAGTGCCGACAACGTGCCTGCGTAGGCCCGCGCGGGCGCGCTCAGGCGCGTATCACGCGTGGCGGCTCGCAACGCCTCTTCGACGTGACTCGGGTCCGCGCGATCCCAGGTGCCCCAAATCTTGCGCAGCGTTGCATACACTTCCGGACCTCGCGCGAGGTCGAGCTGCTTACTCAGGTCGTTCAGATCGCGATGAAACGTGGTCTGCCCGGCGTGGGCGACATTCGCGACTCCCCCCACGCACACCGCGAAGCAGAGAACCGCAAACGCCTGGACAATCGTTCTTTGGGCCGGCCTGTTTTCCACGGGCTTAGCTTTAGCGCTTGGCGATCCGGTTGGGCCGGAAATCGGAGCCGGCGCGCCGCCCGTTCCGTCACTTTTTTATTCCCCCGCGCCGCCGCCGGCCGGCCGAGGTTCGGTTGCCCACATTGGCAAAGCCGCATGTGCACGCGTGCGCGCATGAACCCACCCGCCGCCGGCATCTTTCGCCGAAGGCCGGTAGAGACAACGGACTTGTGGGTCAGAGGGTGGTCAGATAGAACTAATGGCTCAGGTTCTCGCCCGATTTGTGCCCCGATTACTGATTGGAGAGCTAGTTGCCGTCAGATTTTACGGTCGACTAGCGGAGGCTCGCGATGGTCAATCCCCAGATGGTGATGTACGAGGAGGAGTTCAACCAGATCCAGACGGTCGTGGACCGACTGGTTCGGGAAGCGAACGCCAAAGTCGTCTTCATCGTCGATAAGAACGGTCAGCTCATCGCAGCGAGTGGAGAGGTCGACAACATCGACACCACGTCGCTTGCGTCTCTCACGGCCGGCAACATCGCCGCCACGGGGGGCATCGCCAAGTTGCTTCGCGAGAACGAATTCGCGACTCAATTCCACGAGGGCGAGAAGGCCAACATCCACATCCAGTTGGTCGGCAACCGCGTGATTCTCGTGGTGATTTTCGACTCGAAGTCGAGCCTCGGCTTGGTTCGCCTGCGCGTCCGAAAGGCCAGTGACGAGCTGAACCGCATCTTCGAAGCCTTGCTCAGCAAGGTGCACGAGCCGGGCAGCGACTCGCCGTTTGCCGAGATCACCGACGAGGACATCGACAACCTTTTCAACGACTGAGGCGCCGGGCGATGAGTTTCATCAATTACATGGCCCGGGAGATCAACTGCAAGATCGTCTACTACGGGCCTGGGCTGTGCGGGAA
>Ga0247757_10000157_pt1 | contig 57128 bp, 56 predicted proteins | sample UWRJL126311R4_FD_180929 | JGI IMG/M metagenome (GOLD analysis project Ga0247757, IMG submission 180929) | Plant litter microbial communities from Arlington Agricultural Research Station in Wisconsin, United States - UWRJ-L126-311R-4 | ecosystem: Environmental > Terrestrial > Plant litter >... | reverse complement strand
AGCGATCCGAATTAACTCACAAACCCAAGGCTTGAGTTCGGAGACACCCGCGCTTATACCTACTCAAACGCGTTCGTGAGTTACTTGATGCTCAACAGCCGCAAAGGGCTACAAGCTCGAATATCCTTCCTTCAGCCTTATTCTATCCGCAGTAGCTCTACAGTGGAAAGGCGGAAATGGTGAGAGGAATCAAGGCACCCAGAAGAGGGCGTTCTCCTCTCCTTTATCTGGATACAGGATTCAATTGTTCAACACTTGTTCTTTACTGTCACCGAGAGAAGCACGGAGACAGGAAACGATAATAGCCTAACCCACAACAACAACACGGCAACTGTTACAGTCAAACTAGCGACGCAGGATCAGTCAGCCGTAGAAGCCTTGCTTGACTTAAGCCGCCAGAAGATTCGCGGCGTTTTGCTCGAATTTCCACATGTCCTTCCAGCTACATTCATCCCTGTGTTGGAGAACTTGCAGAACATGCAACGCCTAAGCCGACTACCGTTCCGCGAATGGATCCTGCCGATCGCGTCGACGGCCCACCAGGTGTCAAGCTTGACGTTCCACCGCCACTATATGCTCGACGCACTGGGTTTGCATTTCCTCTATCGTCCATTCTCAATCCAGGTGCTAGCACCATATCATTGTATCCATCATCCTCGTGTAGTGACCCCTTTCTTGTTGCTGAGTTGGAGTCGAAGACCGAACTCGATCATGGGCAATGTGTGGCGTTGGTTGCAGCACTTACTCGCGAATTCGCATTCATTCAAGGTCCCCCAGGGACGGGAAAGTCCTACCTTGGAGTTAGGCTGATGAAGGTTCTCCTAGATGTTAAGAGGAGGGCAGATCTTGGCCCTATTGTTGTTGTGCAAGTGCCATATCTCCTTTGAGTATCAATGTCTACCGCTATCCACCTGGTTCTTTCTTGTATGCACCACCCTTTCAGCTCCATAGTAACAACCAGGTAATACTTTCAGCACTAGAAGGGTGTCTGCGCACGTATTGTAGAGCTTTATTAGCTTCAGCCTACAATACCTAGCCGTACACTATTTGAATCGCCACATCTAGCCCGTTCGTGAACTAAAACAGGTCCAGGGTTACACTTTACTATATGATACACTTGCGCCACCGGGGCTCACGGGAGAGGGCAACTGGACAGGCGCTCTGCACTCGAGCTGGCTTCTCAAAGTATGGCCGCCATAAGAAATTTAATTTTACCTATGAAGACACACAAAGTGCCCTTACTCGCATCTTTCTACAAATACAGTACCCGTACAGGATGCCAAAGTGGCTTTCCACAATTCTCAACAATGGTAATGTACCCTTGTACCGCCGAGAGGTCAAGAGTACCACTAGCCAAAGGTTCTACTACGGCACTTTATGTGAGTGATTGCCAGAACCAGTTTGTAAGCATTTTTAAGCAGCACAGCAAATCAAGAGATATTCAGGCTGATATTGACTAATTAAAGAAGCTGCGCGTTATTTCGGTGACACTATTAGAATTTTATATTGTTCTATGAATTTCTGGCTTGGATGTATTGTGGAGCAAAACATCGGTTACAGTGGAGAGTATATTTAGATCCATAGACTTTGGGCAAAGAGAGTATGCTAAGATTTACTGCTCTTACGTATGCAGTCATTCAACTCTTGTAAAGGAGCCATTGTATTACGTTGACTTCGTTGGGACGAAGAGAAAATCAGGTGTCTTATGATTTGTGCGTACTACTCCACTGTGGCCACATTCGCTTAGGTTACGTAACTCGTCACCTCACTAACTGTTAGTGTACGAATTTAATACTAGTAATTATATCTTTTACGCTTTTTGATTAGTCTGCAAAAGGTGCTTTATATGGTACTTACTTTTAAAATTATGATACCCCCGAGTTGACTCTAAAAAACACCATAATTATTAAAGAAATATGCATAACATATTCATACAAAGCTCCATATTCCTTCAGTTGTATATTTAATATATAGTCATCCCCTCTTCCGTATCATCTACCGACTATCTGCCATCCAATCATCCAGTGTCGATGCTTTACCCTCTATAATCATTCCTTCGGACCTCTGGGATCTTTACCATGATAGCTTTGCGTCATTCTGCTGATCATATGTTCTTCTACAGTCAACACCTTTCCATCCACCGCGGATCCATCTAACGGACTCAGCCCGCAATCTAGATTTCCATCGAAAAAGAAAACAACACTGTACCGGTCTGTAGGCTTCTTGTTAATGACACGGTGCAGACTACTCTTGAACCGCTGGCCTGTCCACATCTCAAGCATGTCACCGACATTGACGACATACGCGTTGCGAGTCGGTTCAATCTCATGCCAGGTCTGCGAAGCCTCGTCATAGACTTCGAGGCCTGGGTTTCCATCTTGCAAGAGCAGGGTGATGGCGCCAAAGTCAGTGTGCGCAGATGAACCCAGCTGTCTTTGCTCCGTCTTTTGAGCGGGCGGGTAGTGCAGGAGGCGGAGCGGTGCTGCGACGAGGGTTGGGTCGGTGAACTCGGCCAGTTTCTTCGAAGCACCGGCCGGAAGCGTCGCGAATATCATATCTAGAACGCGCAAGGAGAGGTTATATACGGCGTTGTAGTACTCTTCTGCGGGGTCTTTCAGCGCCTGGTGTGGAAGTAGGTTCGTGGATGGCCACACGCTGGGTCCCATGTAAAAGCGGCGGTTGAGCACGCGCGAGTCTGTAGCTGGGATATCAGGGCCAATATAAAAGCCCTATATATTTTTGCGTCAGATATTCGTTCCATTTCACTTGTGGGACGGCTCACCTCTTTCAGATCTGGCAGCACACCGGGCTCGTATGACTGGCTGGCCAACAAGTCATACCCTCGATGCCCTAAATGCTGTTTGCAATCGAGCTTCTTCTTCTCATCATATGGGAGCGTGAAGAATGATTCTGCAGCTTTAAAAAGTGACTCCTGCAGTTTGAAGGGTACCCCATGGTTCGTGAGCTGGAAGAAACCCGACGTCTCACAGGCTGAGCGGACTTGCTCAATGATCTGTGCTGATTCTCGAGAATTTGGGTTTTGGAGAAAGGGTTCCATGTCTGCTTAAATTAGCGAAAAACCCCAAGCGCTAATTGGGCAGCGAGCTCACCTATGGTTGGAACATGAAAGCTGGGGTGTAGCCCTATGTGCTCCATCGTTTGAGCTGCCACAGCAGCGCTAGTACGCGCACTTTGTGTAGAAATATAACGGAGACTTGTAGACAAAAACTTCTGGGAAGGAAGAGGAATTAAGCGTGAAAAACGAAAGAGAGGGCTGAATGTGCGTTGCATCGGTGGTAAAGCTGAAGATGGAATTGAAATGTGTTGAATAATAAAATGTTGCTAAGGATGACTGAAGCCTGAACTGGAGATCGAGAAGCCTAAAGGTGAAGTAGTTAAGAATATCGTAACAGGGTGAGACACCACAGAGGCTGTGATCCCCGGACCTGGGATGTATGAGCCCCTTAAGGACCTTCCTAGGACCCGAGTCGGTGCTGAAAGTTCGCCATGGTCCTGTGCCACCATGATACGGTTTTTTTTAAAAAATAAAAAAAATGTGTGAAAGTAATTTCGCACCGGTAGTGTAATTGGAAAAGGTACGTTGCAGCGAAGTTGTTTCATTACAGCTATGTACATTGACGGTGTTTTCGAGACAGTTATAGCACAATAATTTTTAATGCTTTTTCTAAAAGCCGGTTTTGATTTTGGTAGAATGTGCAGTGCATTGGATATCGGTAATGTGATACTGGGATAGAAAACGGCTACGAATGGAAACGATTAATCACATGCAAAATAGATTTGACAAGTCAAGTGCCTAATATTCTCGCTTCCGAATAATAACGTCCAAACCATCCTGATTTACAAACCACCTGTTCGTGATCTTCCAGCTCCTGTCATACGGATCGGCTAGCTGGAACTGCGTTCACTGTCAGCCTGTTGCATGATAACATAGAACTAAAAAACTTACTTCAAAGGTCCTCAGCATGCTCGGTATTAGCTTGTAGATCTCCAAATAAGAGATATTCTTTCCAAGGCAGGTCCTATTACCAGCCCCAAACTAAACACGTTAGCGGGTAGATACATAGTATACCCAGCGACTCACTGTCAAGAGAGCATGTTCCATGACTCTTCGCTTATCATCCGAGCAGTTCAGCCACCGATCAGGATTCCAATTTTCACAGTCTATCCCAAAGGTATCTGGGTCACGATGTGCCACCCATGCATTCATTCCAACGACAGTTCCGGGCTCCAAATATTTACCACAGATGGTGGCTCCTGAGTCTGGTACAACTCGTTCCAGATGCAGGCCAAATGGTGGGTGAAGTCTGCCAGCCTCTTTGATAACGGCGTCGAGGTAGGGCAAGGTACGAGCCTCATCCCATCGGGCTGGCGTCGTGAGATGGCCTTCAGCAGCTGCAAAATCTAGCTCGCTCATCAACTTGTGCATTGACTCCGGATGGGTGAGCAGGTTGTGGAACACGGTGCGAAGTAGGATGGCGGTGGTGTCCGAGCCAGCCGTGACATTGGAGGTTGTCCACGCTGTTAGAGCAAAAGGAGGGATTGTGGGGTCCTTCTTGATAGCTCCCAGAAACCTCGAGAGGAAGTCCTGGTCGTTGAGATTCTCATCTCTGCTCACGTCATCTTTGGCTTCGTTTTGCTGCTGGCGTTCTCGGGCTCTTTCCACGCCGAACGCAACGACTGGGTTTGCAGATACCGTCTTGAATCGCTGCAAGATTGGGTTCTTTGCCCACAGGCTATCGACCCACGGGATCTGCGATATAGGACTGGTCTTTTTGAAATACTTCCAGATGTTCTCAGTGATTTCTCCTATGTCCTCGGCTCGTTCCAGAAAACCAAGGCGTTTTGAGAAGGTGATCTCGCCCATGAAATCGAAGGCGAACCACTGAAGCCAGGTACCTAGGTCGCACTCTTTGCCGGTGGAGACAAAGCGGCTCTGAAGCTGCTCGAAGAAGACGGAAATGGTACTATCGACATATTTTTCAAAAGACCGCATGTTACTCATCGAGTATATAGGCGCGATGGGCTTGCGCAGAGTGCGATGCAGCCGATCATCTTGAGTTGCGAAGATGGTGGGGACAGGCTTGCCCCTGGCATAGAAAAGCAGAACGTGGTAGAAGTTGGACTGCACAAGCGCTGTTAGCAAGAGGCTCTTCCCTCCCTACCTCCATTCTTTTTCCTTGTTCGCTCCATGACCCACTTGCCTTTTTAAAGGTGCCAGCATGGCTGTAGATGGTGTTGATCTCATTGGGATCCTGCACCGATACCATGTTTGGCCCGAAGCGCACAAGCTTACCATATTTTCGATGCAACTCAACATGAATCTCATGCGCACGATTGCTTTGGACCCATCGCATGCGCGGAATGTTCGTCCATGCCGCAAGAAAAGGCCCAGGTACATGCCTCAGCCGCAGATAGCTCCTCAAACACCATACTCCCACGAGCACCGCGGCAATAGAGCCTAGCACGGTTGCGTCTGCCAGCGCGAGAATCATTGTGTTTCGAAATAGCGACGTGATGGCACATGAGGCGCATACTATGGCGGATGGTTTTGAGTAGCTAATTGAGTACGTACCATGGACCCGAGTGTGCCAAATTTAGATTGGTCGCTGGCTGCTACGAAGGGTAGGGCTGTTGCCCCACGACTCCAACCAGCCGGGTCCAGCATACGAGGGCGGGGCCGGAGATAGTGGCGATGCTATTTGCTCCGGAGCGATAATTGCACAAAACACCAAGATACCGTCTTGATTCTGAGCCAATACTTTTCACCTGCCATGTCGACGTTGCGCAGTAGCGATTCCTACAAGCAGCCTTCCACCCACGTTGCCATGGAGCACGAGGGTTTTTCCGCGTTTGAGTATGCCGAGTCGCCCACCCCTAGGAGCGACATCAAGGACGATGAGCAAGAGTATCCGACGGGCCTTGGTTTAGTCACCATCGTGTTCGCGTTGTGCCTTGCCGTCTTTTGCGTTGCATTGGATAATACGGTTTGAGCAGCATCGCAAGAACTGCCCCGCCAGTGCCGCTGACCTATCCAGATCATCGCGACGGCAATACCCCAGATTACAGATCACTTTCGCAAGCTCGAAGATGCAGGCTGGTATGGCAGCGCATACCTGATGACCACCTGCGCATTCCAGTTGTTTTTCGGTAGAATGTATACCTTGTACTCGCTCAAATGGGTCTTCATGGCCTCGCTCTTCCTGTTCGAGGTAGGGTCTCTCATTTGTGCCGTCGCTCCTAGCTCTGCTGTCTTCATCGTCGGTCGGGCCATTGCAGGACTTGGTGGCGCCGGCGTGCTATGCGGATCGCTCGTTATTATTTCGTATGCCGTACCTTTGAAGACACGGCCGAATTTCACTGGTCTCATTGGAGGCATGTTTGGCATTGCATCTGTGTCTGGACCGCTGATGGGCGGTGCGCTGACTGATTCTGTGTCCTGGCGTTGGTGTTTCTACATCAATCTGCCAGTCGGGTATGCCATCTTCGATGCATATCTTTAGTTGTTGTACTCACGACTGAACAGTGCCGTAACTGCCATCATTCTCCTCTTCTACTTGAAGATAGAAGGCAAGCAAGATAGGAACAGCACTTTTCGGGACAAGATAGCTCAGCTCGACATCCTTGGAAACGTTCTCTTTGTCGGCTCCATTATCTGTCTTCTACTCGCACTACAGTGGGGAGGCGTAACGTATGCCTGGGGCTCAGGCCGGATCATCGCGCTCTTTGTGCTCTTTGGCATCCTTGTAATCGCTTTCGTGGTGGTGCAGATATTCAAGGGCGAGACTGCTACAGGTAAAGAACGACATATCACTCCACAAGGGGATTTCAGCACGCTAACGACTGGATGTAAGTTCCTCCTAGGATTGCCAAACAGCGGAGCATCGCTTCTGGCTCAGTTTTCGCCTTCTTCATTGGCGCAGCCTTCTTCCTATTTGTTTACTACCTCCCTTATTACTTCCAGGCCATCAAGGGCACATCCGCACTGCGATCCGGTATCGACGTTCTACCGCTAATCCTGTCTCAAGTTGTGGGCACCATCTTAGCAGGTGCGCTGACGTCGCAGACGGGCTACTACATGCCGTTCGTCTATCTCTCTTCGGTCTTCATGGCTGTTGGAGCCGGTCTCATTACCCTACTCGAGGTTGACACTCCGACCGCCAAATGGGTGGGCTATCAGATTATATTCGGCATCGGCGCTGGGCTCGGCTTCCAGCAAGTCACGCTCGCTGCGCAGGCCGTACTCGATCAGAAGGACGTTGCGACGGGCACTGGCATCGCCATGTTTATCCAGCTGTTCGGAGGCGCGCTATTTGTCTCAGTCGGCCTCAACGTGTTCACGAATAAGCTCGTCAGCAACATCATTGCGGCCCAGGTTCCAGGGTTGAATCCTGCAGTCATCATCAGCGCTGGCGCCACTGAGCTTCGCCGCATCGTCGGTCCGCAATACCTCCGAGCCGTCCTAGAAGCCTACAACGATGCGCTCGACGAGGCCTACAAGGTTGGTCTTATTACGGCGTGCCTGAGCATACTGGGCGCGTTTGGAATGGAGTGGGTTAATGTCAAAGGAAAGCAGCTCGATGCTTTACCTGCTTGAGCGAAGAGATTGTTTCTGTTTGCTTGATCTTCTTTGAGCGGTGGGCAGAAAGCTGGACGAGAGTGTTTTGGGGGATGGAATGTGGTAGACGGACAATTTCTTTGAGAGTCAATTAAGGTTACACAAGATCGGTGGTGTCAGTGAACTGCAGCTGTTTCCAAGCTTACCCTTGTAAACCTAAGCTTAAAATACATGCGCATTTCCCATTTATAGGCTGCCCGGGTAAAGGCGGGTTCGTCCAATAAAAGTAACACCTTCACATCCCTCTGAATAGCTCGTGCGCGAAGACTTGTGCGAGCAAAACACCAATGCAGGGCTCTGCTGAACAGGGCAGACGCAAACGTGGTAACCCCAAGGCCTAACTCGACGCCTAGCTCGAGGGTGATGGGCCAAATCCTCTGCGCCTCTTCCCAGCCACGGTGAAAGGGACCGACGCGAGTTGGCCCCCACGGCCCCGTAATCGGCGTCGGAGGCGTCTGCAGGCCTAAACCTACTCGGGTCCTGTTGCTGCCCCATATCAAGGACGGGGTCTTCGTGCCACACACACGATACGATACGATACGGTGCGGCGAGGCTGAAGGGCCCGGACATTAGCGCCCGCTCTCTCGCCCGGTCTCGGGTCCTTCCGAGTCCCCAGGATGCTGCGCGTTCTTTGTCGTGCCAGCGCTAAATATCGAAACGCCACACTGCAGCCTTCCCTCTAATACCGGCTTGCCCAGACAGTCCCTTAGCCCACACCCACCGCCAACGATTTTCGACTCTTTACTTTGTCCTAGGTTTCCTGAATTCCAGACCGGTTGATCAACTCGACCCACAATGGCTAGCGGAACATTCACCCAACTCTTTCCTCCGGCGCCGACTTTCACGGAGAAGAACCTTGGCGACTTGTCTGGCAAGGTATGCCATCCCCCGCAGATTTGTGGTGCTCGTTCCTGACCTTGTCTACCCAGGTTTACATTATTACAGGCGCTGCCTCCGGCGTTGGTCTTGAACTCGCCAAGTTGCTCTACTCCAAAAATGCCACCGTTTATGTTGCCGCGCGGTCGCAAAAGCGAGCAGAAGGCGGCATTGAAGCCATCAAGAAGAGCATCCGCGATTCACGTGGCTCCCTTGGCAGTGTAGTCGTCGATCTTGCAGACTTGTCCACCATCAAGCCGGCCGCTGAGCAATTCGCCAGTCAGCAATCCCGCCTTGATGCTCTGTTCCTCAACGCAGGTGTCATGACGCCCCCCGCCGGAAGCAAGACGGAGCAAGGCCACGATCTCGAGCTTGGCGTTCACTGTCTGGCTGGGTTCCTGTTGGCCCGCCTCCTGGAGCCCACCCTAAACGCCACAGCCGCGTTACCCGATACGCCCCGTGGCAGCGTCCGGGTGGTATGGGTATCATCCCTGTTGAACCTTGGCACACCCCCCGGTGGCGTTGCCTTCGATTCACAGGGCAAACCCGTGCAGCTCAAGGCCATGGACAACTACATGCAGTCCAAGGCCGGCATGTACTTGCTCTCCCACGAGTTCTCGGTGCGCAAGAAGGACACGGGCGTATCGCACGTCTGCCTGCATCCTGGACTCATGAAGACGGAGCTACAGCGATACGGCCCGCCGCCAATGCGGTTGATCATGGGCACCGTCTTCAAGGGTCCACGCTATGGCGCCTACACTGAACTGTATGCCGGTCTTTCTCCCGATGCAAAGAATGGCGGCTACTACATTCCCTGGGGACGGCCTGGTTTTGCCCCACCTCATGTCGAAGCATCCTGCAAGTCGGAAGGAGGGAAGCCCAGCATTGCCAGCCGCTTCTACGAGTGGTGCGAGCGCGAATCGTCGAGTTTTGCTTAGACGTCCTCAAACAGTCTTTGCACAGAGCAAGTTGGATAAATCGTTTCCTTTTGTAGAGGTGGCATTTAGTGTTCTGAATAGTAGAAGAGTTTGATGTGATCACAAGGTTGCTGATTTGATTTGTCAATTGATACCTAATAATTGGGAGAATGTATTTTGTTATCGCAATCCTCATTTCTATACCATTGTGTTTTCGGTAGTATTAGATAATAAACCAAATGCCTTCAAGCGATCCAGTCTACTCTATTGCGCTGTCAAGTATTATAATCGTGATCGTCGCCTTGTTTCAATGTCAGACATGGGCCAACTCGTATGTATGCTACTTTAGATGTCAAAAAAATTCTGGCGCGCTTCAATGCCCCGGAATACGCCCACCCAACGTCCAATGAAATTTCTAAATGCTTCGTAAAATCATGATTTCACAGAAACCCGCCCAAAAACGCTCTTCAAATGCCACGCTAACAAATGAGAGAAGGAAGCTCGAGATGCTGAATCTAATGCAGCGCTCTAAATACAACAGATAGGTCGGTTACATGAATAAATTGGATATACTATCAGATGCTCACGTTCGGTCAATACTTGGGGCAATCGCTCTCACCCGACTGCATACTGATCTTCGTTTTCGCCTCTGCAAGTATGCCGATGACTTTGCAAAGTGTGGCCGAATCAACGTCTTCCAGCACAAGAGTTGTTTTGCTGCGTGCCCGACGAAGGCCTGGCTCTGGTGTGCCAGAATCGCTCTGCCTCCTCGTGCAACCATCTCCCTGCTTCAGATCGATGAGAGAAGGGAGCAATCCTAGGTGGCCAGTATTCCCGTCAAGTGGATTCGAGGTAGGAGCATCCCAGGGTAGTCCGTCAGTCATGGCACCATTGATGTCCACCGGAGGAGTGAGATTGAGGGCGAAATTTGCATCGTTGTCGATGAGAGTGTAATCGAAGGCGGATGAATACAGCGAGGTATCCAAATCGATGGTCGTTGGAGTAAAGGGCTGATTGGCCCCCGAATCGAACCTGGGTGTCGTATCTTCGAGGCCTGTCATTCCCATGTCCGCATCTAGCATGTCTTCTATATCCGGCATGTCTGCCGTGCCGGACTCCTCAAAGTCAGAAAGGGAATCGATGCTTTCTAGCTCCGACTCAGGGCTCAACTCCCGCAACGCGTCGTTGCTCACACTATTGTTACCTTTACTAACTGAGCTGGATCGCTCCTTGGTAAGAAAAGAATATCTTGTCGCTTCTCAGCATTCTGTTGTGCAATGGCTTGTAGGGGTAGGTACCTGTTCTTTATATCCGTAGTTGACCGGCTGGGAAAGTATTCGTCCGCAATGGTCTTCCACTTATGGCCATGTACTTTGACCGCTGCGAGAAGTGTTTCGTCATCTTGAGGGCGCCATCTTGCCGGTACAATGCTGGGGTCAAGGGATTGTTGCCAACGCTTGGCGCATTCTAAGTGGATGGTCAGCACCGAGCTTGCGTCACCAGCGTCGTTATGTCGATCATGATACACGTGGAAAATGAAGGCTTACGGTCTGCGTGTCTTGTCTGCACGACCTGAGCGACTTGGGTCCAGCTACACACATTGATGAGCCTGGTACTTATATCGACACGTTTCCAACTCACCATTGTCCATGTTGCTGTACGGCCTTCACCAAGCGCGCATCCTCAGCAGCTGTCCATGATCCTTTGTTGACCTTTTTGCAGATCTTCATCCACCGCTTTCTGCAGTCCTTGTTCGTCCGTCTTGGAAGGCTCGCTGCAATTCGACTCCACGCATTGGTGACGCCGTCCTGGTCCACTTCACTCCGGTCAGTGTACTTCGAGTTTAAACTGGTGGGAAACCTTACGCAGCATCGCAGCACCCCGCATCAAGACCTCATCTTCACTCTTTGTCCAGAGGTTCCTAGACCTTGGTTGGGCTTTGGTGGCTGCCGAATCGCTGGTTCCAGGGCTTGAGCTTGGATTCGATGAGGCCTCCATTTCTTTTGGTCCTTCACTACAGACACCACTTGATGTGAAGCTCCAACACAGCAGCAAAGTATTCTCAAGACAGACAAGACTCTTAGCCCAGAGCGAAGCATGGTTGGCCTTGAAGGATGCCAGTTAAGCCCCATGTAACCCCCAGGTAGCGTTAGGTACTGTGTCTTACTGTTATTTTAGGCTCATAGCCGCTTTGTCAGTCCGTTAAGCAGCTTTGCCTCGTGTTGGCCACATGAGCTTGATTTACCGCTATAGGTAGGCATTGTCCCTCCGATACGATCAGCGTACCTGATACAAGACATATGCGCAGCTGGTTTGACCATAGAGATGACTGACGGATAGCCGTGCCACTCAGGAATGCTAAGCGAGCAAGGTCTTCCTTGCCATCAACGTGCGGACATGGCTTTAGCGCATACCATGCTTCCCACTGGAACTCGCTGACCTGGGGGTGGGCCATGCAGGCTCCGATGGGCGTGCACCGTTTGCACCCAGCTACGGGGGTCCTCCTATTGCCCAGCTAAGTTACGAGAAGGTTTAGGTGGAAAACGCCATGGTGGCTTTTTCCATACCGGTTTTCGCGATCTTATTAGTGTAAGTTTCTCAACTACCGATAGCAACCCGTAACGGCAGGGGGACTAACTGCGTTTGGGATTGTGGCTGAGGTCTGGGATACGGCTACGCGATTCTCGTGTAAGACGGACAGAAACGCCGACCAGAAAAACGCGCACCATCCTTAACGACCTCCGCCCCGGATGCGTCTACGTTGACCTGGGGCTGAGGGCGTACAGCCTCGCGCACGTTTCAAGAAACGGCTACGCCACATGTACGACCTACCAAGCCGTCCAGGAACCAGTGCACATCGTAAGCCATTATACAAACATGTTCCATGAAAAGCGATCTAGTGCGAGGGGGCTGACCAACAAACCCGCAGATCGATTGACCGTAGGCCAATAATAGTTATTCTGCCATGTGTTTCCGCGGCACTGGAATTGATTCTCACGAGCTAGACATTACGGTACTTGCATGTACGAAACTGAACTACGGGTGTATAAAGTCCACAAAAAAGAGTTTAGGGAGATGCACAAATTATTTGCTCGGGAGGTACATGCGCGTCCACCGCCAGTTTCCCAGCCTCACGGCTTGTTCCGAGAACAGAAGAGAATACGATGCTCCAGCTCAAGAACCTCGCTTGATGTCGTCAGCTATCTTTTCAGCCAAAGCGACTGCTCACAACGTTAGCGCATGGACCGGAACCATAGGTGGTTAGTAGGACAACTCACAGACTGTGGCTTGGGGATGGCCAGGAGGCAGAAGAGCGAACGAGCTGGCGTCGACAACTCGGAGGCCTGATACCCCAAAGACACGGGCTTTGCTGTCGACGACGGCCATCGGATCGCTGGATTTTCCCATCTTACACGTGCAGCTCGCGTGGAAAACCGTTCCGAAGCTCTGTCGGACTTGGCGTAGAATCTGCTCATCCGTAGTGACGTTGGCACCCGGCCAGTACTCTTGGCCCAGCAGCACGCCACGCATGTTCTCGAATACAGCTCTAGCCCGTTTCCACCCCGCGACTGCGACTGCCTGGTCTGTGGGATGCGTTAGCCAATTAGGGTTGATGGCTGGCGGGGTGTTCATATCAGCAGCGCTGATGGTTACATTGCCGCGAGACAGAGGGGCAGCGAGCGCCACAGCGACAGTCGCATAGTTGAACCCATCGACTGGAGCGTCGGTGCGGAAGTTGATTTGGTCCCCATAATAAGCGCTAGTGCAAAGGAACTCGATATCAGGCCAGTCTGAAGGCAACTTCGCAAGATCCGCCTGAACGGAGCTGGGTAGCTTGGATGTGACGTTCTTTGGCAGTTTCTCAAAGGCAAGAAAGTCCGCCCCCACGGCGGTGAGCATGCCGCTATTGGATGTGAGGTAGTCCTGAACCTGCTTTCCTGCGAAAAGGGGATTGGCCATGGCTGACGTGGTCAAAACGTTCACACGATAGGCGGGTCCTCCGAGGATGTGGTCCTCCATGTTTTGGCCAACTCCAGGCAAGTCTTTCACGACAGGAATGCTATGCTTGGAGAGTGTATCCTTGGGTCCGATGCCAGAGACCATAAGCAGCTGAGGCGACTGGAAGGCACCTGCGGAGACGATAACCTCCTTCTTTGCTGATAGCTTGAACGGAATACCATTCATGTTGATCTGTACGCCTGTTGCCTTGGTCCCATCGAACAGAATCTTCTGGGCCATGACGGGCGTATAGACCACTAAGTTGGGACGTTTTAGCCCAATCTTCTGCAGGAAAGCAGTTTCAGATGACTCTCTCACTGATGTTTTGGAGAGCGTCAGAAGCTGATATGAGGACCCGAGTATTGAGCCACTTGTGAAACCATTGATAGGCTTGATCCCCAGGGCGGTAAGCGCTCTCTGAGCCCAGGATGAGAACGCCATGGCGTAAGGTGCGAAGGTAAGCGAGAGCGGACCGCCTCGCCTTAATGTGGCGGTGTCATATGCGGGGGTAGCATTGGCAGGCCGTCCGGAGGGCGTACTGAAGTCTTGGCTTTTCTGGAAATAAGGAAGGAATCTATCCCAACTGTAGGCTGTGTCACCGACTTGATCGGCCCATCGCTGATATGAACCCTTGGGTCCAATTTGATATGTTAGAAAGTGCCTGGCAGAACTTCCACCAAGTGCCTTGCCACGTGCATAATGCACGGAAGCCCCGTTCATTCCCTATTAATAGATTAGCTTACATTCTAGCTGCGGGCTTGAGAGATCTTACAGCTTGCGGGGTCGTCTGGAATTGCCAATCAACAAACGGGTATGTGTCTAATGGGGACTTGCCAGCACCCGCAGGCGCAAAGAGAGGAATCTGGCTGAGGTTGGAGTTGGCAATCTCATAAAACATCCCGGCTTCGATGACAGCAACGGATTTGGATGCATCTTCGGCCAGTCGTGTCGCAATCACTAGACCAGCAGTTCCGCCGCCGACCACTACATAGTCGTAGGAAGCACTGTGGGTTGACACGATTAGCAATTATCCCATGCATTGAGTCTGCCGGTGGGCTACACACTCTCCGGGAGGACCGAATGAAGAACCAAGCAAACGCCGACCCCGCCCATCCTGATACTCAGATCCAACCTGACGTGAATCGATTGGTGTAGCCAAGGAAAATGCAGTAAACGATAAGAGGCAAACGGCTGCAGAGGTGAGCGAATGCATGTTGACAAATCAGAATGCCCAAACAAAGGAAATGATGAGATTGGCTGGGTTCTAGGACGGATCGGCACTTGCAGATTGTGTAGCAAGAGACTTATATTCATGTCGACCGGGTTCGTAATGTCCACTGCGTGCACGTCCGAGAACCTTTGTCGCAGCAAGCAGCTACAGAAACTCGGGTCTCTGAATCAATGGGGCGATGGAGTGCGGGTAGGACCCACGTGAAGCGACTGCCCCGGTTCCGGTCGGTGCAGACGTAGCCGGGTCCTTCGAGATGGGCGGCTCAAAATAAGCCTGCGGCCAGCACTGCGTGTCGCATACCTTCTGCAAATCCAGTAATACGTGCACAAAGTCATTTCCTTTCCAACCTCAATCATCATGGGCAACCTCACCGACATGGCGGAGCGCATTCTTGCGCGCGCGAAGAAGCTGGACGCGCACGCAGAAGCTTCGGGCCTGCCATCGACGCATTTCTTCTACGATACGCTCGGCGACTTGCCCGCCGGTCTCGAGAAGGAGCGCAAAGCGCTGGTTGACGAGACGCAAGACCTGAAGCGGCTGGCATTGGGACCTGTGGGCATGTTGCTGGAGACGCTCTTCACGGTATGCCAACATCAGCCCCGCCCGTCCAAATAGCGCCCTGCTTATGCAACCCGACTCACAGTTCACCGATCTGCAAGCCCTCCGCTTCCTCTACCACCACAAGATACCCCAGCACGTCCCCCTCGATGGAGACATCCCAGTTACCGAGGTGGCCAAAGCCGCCGATGTGGACCCCATCCTGCTCCGCCGCTTCCTCCAGCATGCGATGATGAGCCGTGTCTTCGCCGAAGTAAAGCCCGGTCACGTGAGACACACTGCTGCTTCACGTATCTTGGCGCTGGACTCCGAAGCTATGGATACAATCGGATTCCTTGTCGAGGATCTCGCCCCCTCGAGTCTGAAGGTCGTCGAAGCACATCAAAAGTGGCCCGGCAGCGGCGAGCCTAATGAGACTGGCTTCAACATTGAGAACAACACAGACGATTCTTTCTACATTGAGCTCGCCAAGACGCCGGAGCGTGCCCGCCGCTTTGGAGGTGGCATGCGTTTCATGACACGAGGCTCTCTCTACGATATCAACCACTTGATCCGTGGCTATGAATGGGGCGCAATTGACGCGGTCGGCGGCACAGTGGTTGACGTTGGCGGAGGCCAAGGCGGCGTTAGCATGGCCCTGGCCAAGGCGCACCCAAACCTCAACCTTGTCGTCCAGGATCTACCAGGCACTGCCGAGGAAGGCGAACGGCTCCTTCCCGCTGCGCTGAAAGGCCAAGTGCGCTTCATGGGCCACGACTTTTTCACCGAGCAGCCCATCAAAAACGCCGACGTCTACTTCTTCCGCTTCATCCTGCACAACTGGTCCGACAAGTACGCCGAGAAAATCCTGAGGAACCTCATCCCCGCCATGAAGCCTGGTTCCAAGGTCGTCATCTACGAGTTTTTGCCAGATGTCGTTGCTTCGACCAAGTGGAGCGATAAGCAGAAGAGGAACCTGGACATGATCCAGGCACTGGGCTGGAATTCTCTTGAGCGTACTACACCGGATTGGGAGAACCTTTTCGCGAAGGCCGATTCACGACTGCGACTGATTGGAACTAGAACACCTGAGGGCAGCATGGTTTCCTTGATCGAAGCTGTTTTCAGTGGTGATCTACAGCCGTAAAGGTTTATTGTATCGTGCATCCATCAGCGTTGCCCTTGCTTCCTCACCTTCACATGCACATTTGATAGATCCTGCATTCCGACAATCCAAATAGCTGCCAACCTCTCATAAATATTAAAAAAGTGAAATCCGTAGATGCTTGAGGCTTTTCACACAAATTGCAAGCTAGTCTGCGAGAATAATGCCGCCTGAATTATGAATGTTATTTATCACGTGCTGCCGACTTAAGCCTGTGGATTTCGGTGCCTTATGGTGTTTCTATTTTAGTTCCAATAGCTGAGAGGGACCCGAGTAAGGTTAGGTAGGTCCCAAAATGACTTAGTAGAGACCAAGTGCCTTGTTTGGCAATGGTGAATGAGGTAGAGGATGATTCTATTACAGCTTCTTAAAGTATTCTAGGCTATTGCAATCCAATGGTTTTGTTATGCACTGCACAGCTCTATGTCAAAATAAACGTTCGAGATTTGATATAGTAGGTTATGAGCCATGGCACAAATGGGTTTTGACATGGCATAGGAAGATGAATGGCGAAGAGATGATTGCGGGATCTTGAGCCATAACTCGAATGTAATTTGGCGAAGAAGTAGTACAATACAAAATCACCAAATAATACCGGAGATCATTGGATAGTAATAGACGTAATTGAGATCTATACAGTATGAAATGGTATGATGTTGTGACAAAAACCACCTGCAAACCAATCCGTCCAACACCTCTAGTAGCCATGAACCCATATACAAAAAGAAAATCAAAAGTACAATAACCTAAGTTCATAAAGCTAAGGACATCAACGAGATCTCATAAGCGATAGTCATAATTTCGTTTCCAGCTCCCTTTCTCATGTCTGAATCTGGTTCGTCAACCACCTGTACGCCCTCTGGATTTCCTCCCACCCCTTGTCCGAGAAGGTGTCGAACAAGTGCTCAACTCCATCCAAGACCTCGATACCGCTGTTAACGCCGCGGTCCCGCAGCGCATCCACAACGCGCTGGCTGTGCTCCCACGGAATCAAATCATCAGCCGTGCCATGGATGAGGTAAGTTGGTGTGCGGTAATTGCCGCGCAGGATCTGTGACATGGGCGAGATGGACGCGATGCGGTCTTTAGATGGCATGGGCATGCGGTAGAATGACTCAGGCGACTGGCCCGTGGTGAGAAGACGCCGCTTGGAGGGCAGGCCGTTAAGCAGAACCGGCAGATGCTGTGCGCGCCAGTTCATGTGGAGAACGAAGCGCCAGCGAGGATCATCGAGCGACATGAGCATACCGGGGTAGTTGACATTGGTCTGCGGATAGTGGGTCGCAATAGGCGCTTCTTGCACACCCTCGAGCAGATCATAAGGTGTGTCGGGCGACTGTTGGCCGGGAATCGGGTAGATGGGACGAGTCCACCAGTCTGACTCGTAGTCAGTCGGGCAGTAGAAGGCCAGAATAGCGTCGGGTGGCTGGATGCCCTTTTGACGCGATGTAAACGCAGTTGTCATGGCCAGGTGTCCACCGGTAGACCAGCCAACAACAGCAACCTTGCTGCCGTCCACTCGGAGGCCTGGGCAGTTGAGCTCCATTTTAGGCAACTGGTGGCGAGCCCAAAGGAGCGCATCGCAAACGTCGGTCATCGGACCCTCCAGAATGTTGACCTCGGGGCAGAAGCGGTATTCAATGCTGATGGGAAGGAAGCCAGCGTCAAGCAGCAGCTTGATCTGCTTCGGGTTCACCTCCTTGCGAGTGAACATGACGTGTCCACCGCCGTGAATTAACAATGCTGGTAGATGTTAGCCCGGAAAATACTGAAATCTAGGTAGAGCGAGTGACTTACCTACTGGTCGGGGTGTGGAAGTGACTTTCTCAAAGGGAGGAAAGTAGATGTCGGCCATCAATTCCAAGTTACCAGCCTGCTTCCACTTAACTGTCTGCAGTGGCACTTCGGACCTGCGCTTCCTCGAGACCCGCCGAACCTTGAACAGGTGGCTCTCAGCCTCGGCAGCAAATGCTGTAATGATACGTAGAGTACGCGATTCCTCAGATGCACCATCAGTCCACGTCACATGCCTGAACCCAGCAGTGCGCATACTGCTATCCCAGAACCATTGGTCAGCGAGTACGTGCTTGCGTCCATCCTGGAAAAACCACCAGCCGTCGAGGAGTCCGAAAACGAGATCAAACCAGAATATATTCCGAGTGAACTCTACGACCGATACGAAACCATCGGGTCGAAGCATAGCGCGCATATTGCCGGTCGACTTGGTCAGGTTTCGGGTGGCATGAATGCAATTGGTGGATAAGATGACATGGTACTTGCCAAGATGTTGCTGTGAGGGAGCTTTCTCAATGTCGATGACGGCGAACTCCATGTTCTTGCGGTCGGCAAACTTCTTACGAGCGGCCGTCACCAAAGCACCCGAGATATCGGTGAATGTGTAGGTGAACGAGACGCCTTGTCGAGTGAGATAATCAATGATATGCTTGGTGGTACCACCAGTGCCTCCTCCAAGTTCGAGAATGTGGAAAACGCCTTCCTGCTTAGGTCTCTCAAATGCTTTGGCAAGGAAGTCACCAAGCTGCTTAGTGATGGCCTCGTACATGGGTCCAAGTTGGTACACACGTTCAAGAAGCTCCTTGTTGGCTCTGTCTCTGAAGAGCAAGTGGATGGCATCATCCGTTCCTGTAAGACACTCTGCAAGCCTTGAACCTGTAAGGTGTAGAAGCCGGTGTTCGTCGATATGTTGCGGGAACTTACGCAGGAGCTCTTTTAGAATGACACTCGAAGGAGCCATGTCAACTAGCTTCTCCGTTCGAACCATATCGACTCCATTTGAGGCCACTAAAGAGGCATCTTTGAGAATGACATAGAGTTGTTTGACTAGGAGTTCGTGCTTTTCAAGATACTTGAACGATGGTATAGTCTCTCCAGCGCCGACCAGCGAAAGGTCGCTGCCCAGCTTGCGGAACGCTTCTACGGTGTATGCAAGTACTAGCTTGGCTTGCGTGGGGTAGACATTCTTCCAAAACCCTGCAAACCCAGTTTGGCTGGCGTAAGCATCATAGCTGTACCGAATATCTTCGAATGCCTGCTGCGCAGTTCCTAGGACGGCTTCAGTACGCAAGAATGAAGGCTTCGGCTTGAGGCTCGGTGGGCCTTTGCGCGCCTTCGAAACGGAGAGCTGTGAATGCCTCGATCCTGCAGAGCTAGTTGATGTTACTGTCGTGTCTGACTCTACACCAGAATATTCACTAGTAGAGTCGTCGCTGCTTGCACCAGAAGCCATAGGTGAAGCGGAGGAGTCGCTACCACTGCAGCCTCGCGACGAGAGATAATCAGCAAGGAGTTTTGGTGTTGCAAGAGTCTGCCAGTCCTCATTAGGAATCTCGAGTTTGAAAAAGTTCTGAACCTCGGTCAGAACCTCCATGATCATGAGAGAATCAATGCCGAGATCATCCAGTGTGGAGTTGTCTTTGATATCAGACTCAGGAAGCTCTGCAACCTTGGCGAGAACCTTGCGCACATCCATAGCAATAGATGACGCGGTTTCAGACGATGATTGTCTAGAGCGGGTTCGACGCTCAGACTTAGCTTTTGTGCGACTCTTCTTCGTTGGAACTACGATAGGCTCCGTAACGGCTACATTGAACACTAGGGGCAGGCGCACCTCTGGAGCAGACGCTGACGAGACGTTTTGGATGCCCTTATTGGCACGAGATAGAACCTTCGTAAGCGAAGCAATAGCTACTCGGGTGAAATGAGCTCCTAAGCTTATGAATACCAACTTCTTCGTCCTCGTATCAAAGACGAATATATCATTGACAATTTCTCGATCACCAGTAGGCGCGAAGGTTGAGTATACGATCCAGCCCTTCGCATCAGTCGAAGTGAACTCAGGGCTCATACGCATAGAGTCAACCTTGGTGCACACAAATACTTCACCGTCGCCGATCTCGTTGAGGCTATTGACGTGGAGACCCGCTACTTGGAAGAAGTTGTCGACAGCAAGAGGCCTGGTGATTGTATTGTCGAGCGCTGGGTTCTCGTGGGGTTGAAGCATCACGGATCCTGCTACCTGCCGGTCTTTGGAGAAGATCGAGCGCATACCTTTGTAATATGGCGCGTACGTAACCACTTTCTCGAAGACTTTGTAGATCATAGAGCCTTGAACAGCTTCAGCCTCGAGATCATCGCGCAGCTCCATGAAGCGCTTGGCTGAAACAAGGCGCTCATAGTGCTCAAAGTCCGTGAGTAATTTCTTAGTTTGGGCTAAGCTGATGGTACCAGTTGCATGGGAAGATGGTTTCTCGTGGGTTGATGCCTCACGCAGCTGGCTGGTAAATTCGAAGGACCAAGTTGGGATCGGTGTGTTCGAGCACCAGAGGGTAAGGGTTATGACTCGATCAGTAGCCAACCCCAACGGTGCTTTGATCTCGAGATCCTCAAGAGTAGGATGAGTGGCTGAATCATGAAGCGTTTTTGCAGCCTTTGCGACGAGCTCAACATATAAGGGAGCAGGGCATAGTGGTTCTGCAAGAACTGCATGTCCTTTGACATACGCCTCATACTCCTTACTGCGAGGGTCGATGATGAACTCGGCAACCTTTTGGTCCCTGTCGAGGTACTTTGAAAAAGTAAGCAGAACAGGTTCCACGGGGATTGTTGGCGCTGGAGCCATTTCCTCTACGACCTTTGTTGTAACGGTGTCCTTCCATTCGAGCCAATGTCTTGACCTTTCAAACTGATATGGAGGCAGATTGATATTTACATATTCAGCTCGTTGTCGGCGATTGAAAGGCCAAAACTGGACAGGGTAGCCGACCTTCCAAAGTGAAACCGTTGCATCGGCTAGTAACTCGCAGGCGTTCCCAGGCCTGAGAGACACAGGAACAAATACGTCGCCTGTTTGGGAGCTCTTGTCGAGAGCACTGCGGACCATAGCTGTGATGGATGAGCTGGAGCCGGCCTCAATCCATGTGCAAGGCCCAAGGCGGCGCGCAAGTCTGTGTACTGCCTGACCAAAGTAGACGGCAGTACGAGTGTGGTCCACAATCAACTGAGGGGTCGGCTTCATCCAGCTGGCGCCTTCCGAGCAAGTCTCGAGCGGGATTTCTGGGAGGTGAAAAGTCAAGCCCTTAGCGATTTTGCGCAGTTCTGGAATTAGAGGCTCAGTGAAACGAGAGTGGAAGCCATGAGTTACTTGGAGGCGTTTGAACTTGATACCAGAAGAGATAGAAAATTCTTGGACGGTATCAATAGCCGCGGAAGTGCCAACCAAGACATGGCTGACTGATCCGTTGTAGCAAGCAACCTCTAAGTCATGTCCGAGGGTCTTCACCGAAGAGATAATGTTGGAGACCATCATGCTGTCCGCGTGCAGCGAGATCATAGAGCCGGCCTCAGATCCCCAGTGCGTCTTCATCAAAGATGCACGACCGCAAATGAGTTTTAGAGCATCGCTCAGGCTAACGCTACCGGAAACACAGAGTGCAGTGAGTTGTCCAAAGCTGTGGCCAACGACAGCATCCGCGCGAAGCCCAGAGTCCAGCCATGCCTTAGCAGAGGCATACTGAAGGGAGAAGAGCATTGCGTGTAGGCTAACAACATCTCGGATAGGCTCTACCTGAAATATGGCGGGATACAAGCTAGGCAGATTAGCAGCGCGAAGGGCTGCGTCGCAGTTGTCAAGGTGATGTCGAAGGATGGAGGAGTGCTCAAAAACCTCCTTGTCAAGGCCGACAAAATCGCTGACTTGGCCGCCAAAGCACAGAACGACAGGTTTCTTCTTTTCGGCATCGACCTGCATGACATCCGTGCTGCTGTCCGAAGCGATCGAGTCTAGGAGTTCTAAAAGCTGTGCAGGACCGGAGACGCTTGTGGAAAGAACGAACGGCAGTTTCCTGTTCTGCTTGTTCGCGAGGTTGAAAGCAACGTTACCCACGACGTTGCTTTCGGAGCTGGACAAAGACCGTTGAACTTGTACCAATAGAGCCGCTGCATAGGCCGACAAGCTCTTTATAGAGTCTGCTGAGATATAGATAGGGTACTTAGGCAACCATGTGGATTTCAAATACCGTGACCGCTCTGGCGATTGTGGTGCAACTGAGGGTCCTTCCCGAATGATCAAGGCGGCGTTACTGCCAGCAGCGCCGTAGTTATTTACGCAAGCTGCCCGGAAACTCGACTTCCAAGGCATGGTGGATTGAGGGATTTCGACGCTTGAGGCACCGAGTGCAGCAATCTTGGGGTTCATGGCGATGTAGTTCGCCTGCTTTGGAATTTGCTGCTTCTGTAACATCAGGCAGACTTTGATGAGGGCAGCAACACCAGCAGCACCCTCGAGGTGGCCAATATTTCCTTTCACAGAGGCAACTCGAAGTGCATCGCTACGATTTTCATTGGCAAAAACCTTCCAGATGCTCTCGAATTCGATTGGGTCGCCGACAGGTGTTCCTGTTCATGTAAGCTAAGAATTATACCATATGACAATTATCACCACGTACCGGTACCGTGTGCCTCGACGTACGAGACATCTTTAGGCCTAATATCAGCTTGAAGAGCCACTCTTTGGTAGAGATCTTGCTGTGATCCGCCATGAGGAACTGTGATGTAGGTGCAGTTGCGGTTTTGATTGACAGCCGAACCAGCGATAACACCAATGATGTTATCCCCGTCAGCAACCGCAGCCGACAGCTTCTTCAAAACTACAAGGCCGATTCCTTCCCCCCTGCAGTAGCCATCAGCTCTTGAATCGAAAGGCTTTGTCGGACCAGTAGGGCTCAAGAAGGATGCAGCCGCTAGATTCTGGTAGAAGTTCGGATTGGTGTACAGGCTCACGCCACCAGCAATGGCTTGAGAGCAGTCACCAACCTGAATGGCCTTGCAAGCCGCATCAATAGCTACTGCAGAAGAGGAACAGGCGGTATCATAGGTAATGGACGGCCCAGTCCAGTCGAACCAATGGGATATGCGACCACTGAGGAAAGCTCGCAGCGTGCCGAGGGAGGAAAAGGCATTGGGGTTATGTGAAGCAACATTGTCATTGTAATCATTGGAGCATGCTCCAATATAGACTCCAATATCGCGAGTGAGTTCGTGATCCAGATGACTGAAATATCCTGAGGATTCCATTGCAGCATAAGCTACTTCAAGGAGGATACGCTGCTGCGGATCCATAGATGCTGCTTCTCTTGACGATTTTTTGAAGAAGCGATGGTCAAAGGCGTCGGCATCGCGGACAAAGTTACCGAAAAACTTCAGCTTACCATCAGGCGATCGTCGCAAGCCTGTTGTGGAGAATCTATCTGCTGGCATCTCTTGGCACATAGAATCGCCGTTGGCAAGAAGGTCCCAGAATTCTTCAAGTGAATCCGCTCCCGGAAACCTGCAAGCCATTCCAATGACAGCCACAGAATGGTCGGGGTACGATCGATCCTGGGGTTCCAATGCTGTAGGCGTAACGGCTGTGGATGGCAGCGTACCGTCGACGCGTAGAGTGGGTATGGCTGAAGTGAGTGGTGCATTACGCCACTTGAGTACCTCTAAGCCAGACTCTTTGACTATAGAAGCTGGTATGCTATCCCTGAGGCCAAAAGATACGGCAACAGGGTGATCGAAAGTGACCAGCTGGGACGTCGCAGTTACCATGGTCAAATACCAGTTGGATATGTCCAACATGATGTCCCTCAGAACCCAAGCTGTGAGAGGACCAGATCTATATGTTTGCCCATCTGCGTTGGAACGCACTGGGACCCGAAGCTGATCAGCGGTTGGGAAACTCAGATCACTTCGCTTATTGCAAAATGTCATGATTTTTTGGAAAGCATCTTTGTTCGTCCCAGAATGGCACCGGCCTTCAAGCCCAGCCGACTTGAAGCTAATATTCTGCGAAATCAGGTATTGAGAGAGCGAGGAGATTGTTGCCTTGGGTGCCGTAATGTTAGCATCAGCCGTGTCCCGTATAACGGAGATGTAAGCCTAGCATTAGAGTTAGTGATAATACTCTTTAGTATGCAGTGAGTTCTTCTTACGTCTGAAAACTCTTTAACTACAGACACCAGTCGATTGTGACTCTCCGCTGAGCTCCAGCGCACAGCGAGAACGGTGGTGTCACACTCGAGGCGATCAAGGTCGATGTAGGCACCAACGCATGTGGCCAAGCGTAGTGCTACACCACCATAGGTGATTATATCCTCTTCGTTCTGGGCCGATGCAACGGCTATCGCGCTCAAAAGCCCAATGCAGAACCCCTGGACACCGCCGGCTCGAGCGCTCTCTAGCAACTGGCTCAGCTCGGCTGCGTTGGGGTTGTTCTCCAGATAGTGAAGCCACTGTGCCACATGGATTATGACTGTGAAAGGCATGGAGAGGACATTAGATGGTGTTGTCATGTCTCCGCGAAAGTTTCCGTCAGCTAACCAAGCCACAAGTTGCTGGAGGTCGTCACCGCCGGTAATGCTTTGAAGGCGCGGATCGTGCACTACCAAGTCATTCCATAGCGCTGGAAGGTTCTTGATGGCGGTAACGAATGCACGTAGTCGAGAATCCCGCAGAAGGAACAATCGAAGCTGCGAAAGATAATCGGTAGTCGGCCAGGTGGTCTGGGGACCGAAGACGAGCAGCATTGGTGATGCCATTATACCAAGGGAAATAGATAAAAAGGTGCTAGATGATGTCTATGGCCGTCTATAAAGCGCCGAAGAGTCCCTGTGTTGAAGGAGAAAAATGGGTATATAGTATGAAGTGTTGAAACCGGAAAACTGAAGAAGCCGTGATGACCTCTGGGCAGGTTGGCAAATTTAGTTTAAGAAGCTTCTTTTTCATACCTGGATTAGCAAAGCTGAGGCCGTGAGACTTCCACACGTAGGGTCCGGACACTCGGGCTATCTGAGAAGCATCTCACATCGTCCTCCGCTGGGGACACTCGGGTCCTAGAGCACAGACCACAACCCTTTGAGCTAACTCTCAGCTCACACGAGGCGCAACCATACAACCTTTCATTCCAAAGAAGAGGAAAACATTTCTTGTCAGGCATTTGTTCTGATTCTTATCGTGGTGCGTAAAAGCGAGCGGTTGTTCTATTGTCTATTAAGTTCGAAATGGCGAAGTCGCCCTCGGTATTCTCACAAACATTTCCACCCGCACCCACGCTCACCGAGAAAAACTTGGGCTCACTAAGTGGTAAGATTGTGCTCATTACTGGCGCTACCTCAGGTATCGGGTATGAGTTAGCAAAAATTTTGTACGAAAGCGGCGCAACCGTCCACATCACTGGGAGGTCTGGAGCAAAACTTGATAAAGCGATAAAAGATTTGAAAAACGGGCGGCTACGAATCGATGGAGGAGCTGTTAAAGGATGGCAGCTGGACTTGAGCGACTTGTCAAGCATTAAAAGTTCAATTGCCCCACTTCTTGCAAGCACGCAGAAACTTGATGTTGTCTTTCATAATGCGGGCGTTATGAAACCACCTAAAGGAAGCAAGACAAATTTGGTGAGTTGCTATCGCGTCCAATTTCTGGGAGAGGTAGCGCATACTCACGGCTTCATTGTAGGGACATGATCTCGAAATGGGAACGAATTGCTTGGGGCCATACCTACTCAACCATTTCCTCGAACCGATTCTGCAAGACACGGCGGCATCTGCGCCAAGAGATAGTGTGAGAGTAGTATGGCTATCTTCGATGGTGGCTGTAGCAACAGTTTCAGAGGGCATACGATTCGAGCCTGACGGCAGTTCTCCCGTGGTATTGGATAACGTGATGCAGGACTACATGCAGTCGAAAGTCGGCAACACCTTTCTGGCGTACGAAGCGGCGAAGCGGATGGGCGGCACAGGTGTCATAAATGTCAGCGTACACCCGGGCTTCCTGGCCACGCAGCTTAACAGACACGCGCCTGCAGTGCAAAGGCGGATCATGGCACGTTCCACTCGGATTCAAGCTATACTTGCGCTGATTTGCTACAGGGCACGCTCTTGAAACCGGCCATCTTTGGTGCATATACCGAGCTGTGGGCGGGGTTGTCACCCCAGGTAACCGCGAAGCAGGATGGCGGGTTCATTGTGCCGTGGGGGCGATTCGGGACTCTCCCGCCACACATCGACAAAGGGCTTCGTCTCAAGAAGGATGGAGGCACAGGACTGTCCCAGCAGTTTGTCGCATGGTGCAAGAAGGAAACGCAACCTTACATGTAAGGTTGCACGTTGTCGTTGTCGGCGGCGGCGGTGGCGGTGAGACATCGGAGTGGTGAGTGACAGATTTCGATTATCGGACGTCGGCGGCACAATCGCCGACGCTAGAGCAGATTAGTTTAGCGCACCAATCTAGCATGGATTTGAGTTCATCACTGAAGGCATCCAAGCCAGGGCCACACATAGTGCCAAATTTTATTACATGCATAGTGTTGCGGTGTCCAGCTCTCTGCCATCCCACGACGCTAGACAATGTTGAGAAACCTCGATTTAGAGCCTCCTGCATGGCCTCCACGTGGCCCAGCCTTATCCTGCTCCCTTCATGGCTCGCCTTATCCCTTACCGGGTCCAGCGGACCCGAGTCTACTTGTGGCCGCTATCTGGGGGCCCCGCTGAGGCACCCAGCCACGAGCATGCCCATATCTGTCTTCCTCTTGAAATCGTAGACTGTGCAGTTCAACACGATGTCCTCCATCAACTCCATATCCACGCTTTCACTGTCCTCGAGCACTTCGAGGGCAACATCACCTTCTTTAGCTCCAAGTACTAGGACGCCATCGTTCAGAAGAGCGAGCATAGGCCCCGAGCAAGCAAAAAATGGTATTCATACTATCCCCGAATTAGTTGAGTTCAATGCTCGTGAAAATGGCAATCTGGTCTTTTGCATACAAGCGTCTAAGACTGGCGAGAGCACGTCAATTACGCACCGCCAGCTCAAGCAGGCGATTTACAACTGTCGCCGTCATCTTATCAACACCGTCAATCAGCTGCAGCAGCCTATCAAGGGCCCTGATGGAAGATTCGTCAAGGGCGCGCCGATTGCGCTGCTCGGAGAGAGTAATGCCGTCCTGTTGATATATCTGCTCACCATGGTGAGTATGGGTGTTCCGGTCAGTTTATCTGCTTTACATATTCTGCTCTATGACGAGCCGTTTAGGTAACTGTTTTTATGCAACAGGCTCTTTTGCTATCCGCACGCCTCAGCCCTATCGCAGTCCGGCATCTTCTCTCCGAAACCAATGCCGTAGCCGTCATTGCATCGGCCAAGCTGCAAACGACCACCGCCCAGGCCGCTTTGCATGAACTCGATTCGGAAAAGCCACCGCCACCCGTATACGACCAGATATCCCTTGACGCTCTTCTGGAGAATAGTACAGAAGTCACAGGAGACAGTGTTCACGTACCAGGCTATTACATTGATGAAGCAGATCGCAACGTCGTGATTCTTCATTCATCAGGAACAACAGGGCTACCCAAAGCGATCTTCACATCCCATCGTTACCTTTTGTCCTTCACAACTTGTCATGAATTTCCGTATAACGACAATACCGAGCTGCCGTGTTTGTCTACGCTCCCGCTCTACCATGGGTTTGGACTTATCGCTCCTCTTTTGTCCATGGGTGTGGGCATGCCATTCTGCATTCCGCCCAGCTCTGGGATTCCAACAGGAGTCTCCGTTGCAGACCTCCTTCGACGTACAGGCGCGATTTCACTTATTACCGTTCCGTCAATTCTTGAAGAGATCTCTCTCCTCCCTGGAAACGAAGGCGTTCGATTCTTAAAGAGACTCAATTTCGTTGCCTTCGGCGGAGGTCAACTCAAACCATCAGTTGGAGAGACGCTATCTGGCGCTGGTGTGCGACTTGTGAACCATTATGGCACTACGGAGAGCGGACCGCTTGCTCCACTCTTTATCCCAGGATCAGACTACGACTATCGTTATTTTCGACTTCGGAAGGACATCAAGCTACAAATTGACTCTGCTCCGGATGCGTCAGATGGAACTCCCCGCTTCAGCCTCACAACTTATCCTCCTGGGTGGAAGGCTGCATTTCCAATCCAGGATCAACTCGTCCAGAACCCTTCCTGTCCAGGATCTGACTTCAACGCGGTAGGAAGAAACGACGCCGTCATAGTTCTCGCGACAGGCGAAAAGGTATTACCTTCCATACTAGAAACACAGCTCCTAAATGACGAGCGTCTATCCACCGTTGTCGCTTTCGGCGACGGTCAATTCGAGATTGGTGTCATCGTTCAGCCGGGACCTCACGTCGCCATACACTCACCCGAAGCTTTCAAGCAGGATATTTGGCATTTGATCGAGCGTGCAAATGCAGACATGGACGCCCAAGGCCGTATTTCGTCGCTGGATCTTGTCATCTATGTTCCTCCAGGCGTGGCTCTGCCCCGGTCGGACAAGGGTTCCATCATGCGGCGCGAGATAATCAAGCAGTTCGAGGCCGATATTAGCGAGGTATATCGTGATTTGGAAGGGCGCGCAGTTTATAGTAACACGGCACGATTCAACATGGACACGCTGGAGGACCAACTCCAGGAATACATACAGACATCGCTGGGCTGGAGAATTCCCGAAGGGCGGTGGTCTCAGGACGATGATCTCTTCGAACTAGGAATGGATTCTTTGCAAGCGCTGCAGCTAAGACGTCACCTTCTCGAAGCCATCCCGCCATCTAAAGAGCTTGGTCCAGCCCCCGCCCGCGTGCCACGCGATTTTATCTATTCCCATCCCTCCATCGCTCAAATGGCGAAGGCTTTAAGAGGCGGAAACATGCACGACGACGACTCCTCAATCATAGACAAGCTTTTGGGCGAATTTCGGAGTGCCTCTCCATTCACAGCCCTAGCTAAAGAGCATGATGAGTCTGCCGTCCTTCTGACTGGCACTACAGGCAGTCTGGGCGCTCACATTTTCGCGAAACTGGCCTCTCTTCCAAAGGTAGCGCGCATTATCTGCTTGGTGCGCCCCCAAGCCGATACACACCCCGTGATCCGACAGCGTGAATCCCTTTCTGTGAAAGGACTTAGTATCTCAGGCCGCGCATGGTCACGTATCGAAGTCATCGAAACGGACATGTCGAAGCCAAATCTCGGCCTTAGCAAAGTATGGTACGCCGAACTGCGGTCGTGCGTTACGCACATTGTGCATGCTGCTTGGCCCATGGATTTCAAACGCAAAGTTCACTCTTTCCGCGATGCGTTTCAGAGCCTACAAAACCTGATTCTTTTGGCTCAACGTGCGCACGAGAACCGCGTTCACATACGACCGCGGCTTGTCTTTGTGTCTTCGATTGCTGTAGTTGGTCAGTATTCCAAAGTTACGGGCGAACCTATGATCCCAGAGTCACCGATGCCTGGGAGCTCGTGTGCAAACCACATCGGGTACGCACAGGCCAAGTACATCTGCGAGAGGATGCTCGAGGATGCTGCGAATGAGTACGGAGGACAGCTCGAAACGGCGTATGTGCGCGTCGGACAGATGTCTGGAAGCTCCGAGACGGGGTTTTGGAATGAGAAGGAGCATCTCCCTGCTCTTATTACCGCGTCACGCGCCATTGGGAAGCTGCCCAAGCTTCAAGGCGTGAGTTCACACCCCATCCGCCAGCTTTCGATGAAAATATGATACTGATTCCCAACTTAGACGCTTTCTTGGATCCCCGTCGATCATGCAGCTTCGGTCATTCTCGACATCCTTCACACCACGAAACCACTCAATATCGCCTATCATCTGGAGAATCCCATCCGTCAACCTTGGCATGACACCCTGTCCTTTCTTTCCTCCTCCCTTGGTCTGGACATCGACCAGTCGCTCCCCATGTCCGAATGGGTTGCCGAAGTGCGCGCACTCTCTGATAAATCGGCACAAGCCGTGAAATTAGGGGAGTTCTTCGAGGAAGACTTTGAGCACATGGCGTGCGGTAACGTTGTTCTTGACACATACCAGGCGAGGCAGGTTTCGCTGAACCTACGGAAGCTGGGTTCTACTAGGGTCTATGAGATGCAGAAGTACATTGAGTGGTGGAAGAAGGCTGGCGTTCTGTAATAGGTTTACTTTCGTATAGACTAGTTATTATATATCTTTTATATGACGTCTGTTATGAACTTAAAAATGCCAGATAATTAATGAACTAGAGTATTTACCAGTGGTAAATATACCCTGTGATCTGCGGAGTTACCGCGATGCCGCGGAGGTCGAAGATTGCAATTATTGAATGGTGGACTCTAGGCCATAACCAACTATTAGTAAAGGCTTAGGTCGTGGTATTTTCGTTACATGCGCCTCTTTCAACTGAGTTTAGAAATTCAATAATTTGCCATGCGAGATAATTTCTGGAAGGTTTTAGCATACGGAGAACGCGATTCGCGTATGAGCTAAAACATTGGCTAGGGTTGGAATATTGGCTACAATAAATATATGCGCCTAGTACTTCTGGGGAGCACGGTCAAGAGATTGATTTTCAAATCTAGCAGGCGATGTTCCTTAGCTAGGCTATTCTAATCCAGCTAGACTAGATTATGGAAGAAGTACTTCATTAATACTACTTCGTCGGCTGTGTGGCTTCTCATTCTCTGTTGGCATTGAAACTACAGGACTTCGTTGCGTAGTGGGTGTCGTAATTTCCGTAATTTCTAATTCTTCTATTGCTTCCATTGGCAAGCTCGCGTTTGAAACCTTTAACAGATCGTGTGGTTGTCCAAGCTTCATAGCTTTCTGCTCTGTTATAAGTGTTCTACCAGGTAGTCCTACCACTACTGGCCTAGGTGCCGATTTAGTAGCCCATATTCGTATGTCGCGAACTAGGTCGTAGAAAGCTTTATTAATACTCGTTCTACTTTCAGTTGACACCTCTATGAAGTGGCAACCAAACTGTTGTGCCAATTTTTGGCCTTCACTGACACTGATCACTCTTTCAGTTCCCCTATCGCAGTAGTTACCGACAAGGATCATAGGGAAATAATCGCTGTCTTTCACTCTCAGGATTTGTTGTTGAAAAAACATAGCTTCCTCAAAGGAAGCGCGATTTGTGATACTGTATACGATCATAAAACCTTGTCCCGCTCTCATGTACTGTTCTCTCATGGCTGAATACTCCTCCCCTCCAGCAGTATCCAGAATATCAAGAAGGGCAGGCTCATAATCGATGCTACACGGTTTACGATACGAGTTTTCGGTGGTAGGGTCAAACTCATTGACGAAATTAGACTGGATAAACTACGAAAACATATTAGCGCGAACTTTATAAAGAAACCACTAAATAAATTAATGCACAATACCTGAATGGTAAGGTAAGATTTGCCAACACATCCGGCTCCCACGATAACAAGCTTATATTCTTCGAGGAAGCGGGTAAATCTGCCTGATATTGGAGACAAATCTCCGGATGTTTGCTTAGTTGATGGGGCCTGCATTTGAATTGCATCAGCATCTCTGAAAGTAGGGAAAAGGTCTAAAAGCAACTGGGCGTTTGACTCAAAAACATTCTTTTGAATTGCAGCCATCTTAGGTGGAAGTTCCTCAGTCCTGATTTTGGTAGCCTGGTTGTAGTAGAACAACTTGCCATTTCTATTGACTTGAGGAATAAAAGAGAAACTTGTTGTAGGAGGAGTTGTCCTAGGGTCCCAAAGGGAATAAAATTCGGATAGTGTGTTGAAGTAGTAAAATAGTCGGCTTTTATTCCATTGCGGTACCCAGAAGTCCTCTTCCGCTTTGTTCTCGTCAAAGGATTGAAGGAAATTATCGCATGGCTCTGTCATCTCTAGAAGTATTTTGGCAGGTATAGTACTCGAAATGAGGGTCGGTGGTCCTATTACGAGCTCTTTTCCCTGTTGCGGGCTAAAAACTCCCGGCTGATCTTTTCCTTGTCGATAATGGTGACCATTTGAAAGGTCGTTAGAGGAGATTGGTAGAGCCACAACGGAGATGGCCGAGATATCAGAGAGACTGATAGCAGACAGCGCCGACCATGCGTGAGACGAAGCGAGCGAGCTTCTGAAGGAGGCGTCGGCAGTTGACCTCCTGACCTTGCGGTACACCCAAGATTCTTTGAGGTCGCGCTCGAATTCAAAAGCACGGATTTGAAATCGGATCGAATCCAATGAGGTCCTTTGATCTGTTTGTAGATAAATAGAGCTACCATCATCACAAGAGCCATTTTCAAGTACAGAAAGGCGACGCCTGAGGTCGCGATTACTTTGTAGAAGCTGTGTAGTGAGCTTGTAGAGTTCTTGACGATTTGCAGCAGCCTCTAAATCGGACTCACTAGTATTCGATAAGTGACGGGCAAGTTAATAGGCTTAGAGAACGTACCACTGGAGAATGTTGAGCATCGTGTTTATTGAGGACTTGAAACGCTCCAGCCTCTTACTGTAAGTTTCGAGCTGATCCCTTTTGCGAGCCCATTGTACGCGGCTACGCAAACTCTCGCTTGAAGCGCTCAGTTGCAGCACGAGCGTCTCCAAGTCGCTGAAAATGACGATGCCATCACACAGCGTCGTCCTTAATTGATCGATTTGAATAAGTTCCCTTCGTCGCCGTGGGGATTGGTCCAAATTTTCGAACAGCTTTTGTAATGCCTGCAAGATGGTTCGCGATTCTTCGACCTGGTCCCGCATGTCGCGCGCAGTGTTTCTAACATCTTTGACGTTTGAGACCAGAGGCCCTAAAATCTCGGCCACCTTCCCCGCGGCGGCTATGATGCCAATAATGGCCGCGGCCACGCTGAGGGGATCACTCATACCGTGGAAAGGACTGAAGTTGTGCGGGAAGCAAATTTAGAAGCTTCACAGCCTTCTTATGCCTGACGCCATGCATAACACAGCCACCACCAAAAGGCAGGAGGCCGCCCTTTCCGAATCTGCCTAGCGAAAGGAGCGATTCCGTGCACTAAGCCAGAATTACCATATTCTCAGTCCTACTCTCTAAAGTGGCCAGTATATAAATCAGCCTTATTATACCAGCTGCTATTTTGCGCTGCTGCCTGTTGTATATACGTGGCGGCTGACTTGTGGTGCCGCTGGTGCATACGTTAGGTTTAATCAACCGGCCCATGATCACTATTCGCATCGCGCTTGACTACGAACCATCTATATCATCTCCAGGCTGTTCGCATAAGCTTCCTAGCCTTGGCTGTTGCATTTGGCGTCTACCACTAAATCGAGCGCATTCGCATTCGCATGCAATCCCAAGACTCCTCTCCCTCTCCGTGTACTAGGGTAGGCCTACCTTTTCCTTCCGATTCGAACCAAGCTCGCGAACAACGATGTTCAGAATAAAGATCACCCCTTCTAAAATCCGCCGGCAACGGCATAATAGGGTCGCACCGTCACGCACGACGACTATAAGATGCTGCAAGGTTTTCAACAGAAATCTATGGACGACAAGTGGTCATTATTACCGACGCGCCTGAGGACGCTCAAGGCAACATTGTCGTTCACGCCTATTTCGGCGTGAAGAATAATGAGGAATACGCGCTTACTGTTGCGGCTGGTGACGCCAACAAAACTGACGCTAAGGACTGGGCCACAATCACCGAGATATCGTGGAAAGCAGAGCAGCCAGATGGAACAAAGACTACCGAAGAAAAGGCGAAGGACTCTGTTATCTGGGTTTGCAAGGTGCTGTTAGGTTGCGTAATGGAGGATTGATTTACGAGGCAAGCACAAAAAAAGAAGCCATCACGTGTTGACAAGGATCCGAACACTGAAAGCCGACATCTCGAGCACACTTTGAAGATGAATATTTGCAGCTAGAATAGTAGTAAAATGATGAAAATACAGGGTACTTAAAGTCTCACGCACGCCCTGAGGGTCCGGTGAAGGGTTAGCAATGGAGCGTCGAGGATACTTGTAGGGTGTTGATGTCACACGTATATACTATCTGCGATTCTGGTAACTGTATCTTTTGGAGTGGCGCATGGCGCGGTGGTGCAGAGCTAAGCTGTGGCAGTTGAGTGGTGTTCAGGATTGTTGATACCCAAATTTAAATATGGCTTGGCGTTACATACAGGCTTCTTCTCTCCCATGAGCTTGCCAGTACGTAGATGTTGTGTTGTCATCTTCACAGAGAAGTATCCTCAACTCATGCGCCGCAACTACCTTGGCAGCTTTTCCCCTCGCTGGCTCGCTTGCCCTGCACGCGGGTGTGGGAGAAAAGCCCGCAAGAGCAGCAAATAATCCCCCAAACCCACCCTTACCCGGCCATCCCCGTACTTTACCCGATCGGCGCGCCAGTGACTTGTCTTTGTTGTGGCTGCAAGCTTGTTCCCTTGCCGTCTGACTTCCTGCTATGACCGAATCGATGGCTGCTAGTAAGGCTGCACACTCCTATTGTACTCCGCTGCGGGCAAGCCCAAGCCGCACGCAGCCAACGTCTACCAAAGCAATGCCACGCTACACCAAGCCACGCCCGAGCCTGCTGAGACCGAAATCGTCATTCCCGTCTTGCTCCACCGCGTGCGTGGCCATCTGACGTTCTTCAAATGGAGCATCCCCACTATCGAGTGCGCCTGCACAAACAGCTCTTTTGAAACCCAAAGGCTTCGAAGCGGTGCAATCGCTACCACTTCGCACATATTCGTCGGAGCTCCTTGATTAACCCTAGGGAGGACATTGCCAGTGTCGTCGCCGAGATCGACTCGCATTGCATCTTCTTGTATGGTCAGATAGGAGAGAGGCGTGGAGTAGTACCCTTCGAAAGGTAACGCCCACTTTACCCTTCCATCTAAAAGTGCGCGAGAACAGAGCATAGCGTCTTTCAGAAGGGTCGTTACGCGTCACAATGATCGACGTAACAACCTTCTGGCTCTCCAACAAGCCGTCCAGTCCTCCCAATAGAGTAGCAGCTTCTCCATGGCTCTTTCGAGAACTCAGTTCGTATCGCTCGCCAACCACCTCCCGCAATGGCTAATTCGAACCCGAATTTCCAACAATCCGCTCTCGCTTCCCCTTGAACTGGTAACAAATTCTATGGTCTCAGTCGAGTGAACCCATTTACGGACTTGAACATTATGACAGCCGTGTTTAGTGGTTCTGGTAGATCCATCCAATGTGCACTTTTTCTCTTGAGAGAACAACATCTCAGACTGTCTTGAATGTCATGGCGGCTGAAAATTCGCCGATCTATCCACTATCATCTCCACCTGCACCTCGTGCTAATACGGCTGCATGCCACTTACGGCCTCGGAACACGCTTTTATTATGAGGCGACTGCACCTTTAGTCGCCTTCGCAGTCGGCTCCTTGTCCCTCCGCCTGGTGTTGTATTTCCACGGTTCCTTCGATATACCGCACAGGCTCGGTTACAAGCAATGTGATGTCGCCCTACACATGACGCGAGCCCAATAATTATTCATTTGACATAGTAGAATCAACCAAAAAACAAAAAAAAAAACCTGGCTGAAGCGGCTTCGAACCTTTGTCCATGTAATACCAAGGAACTCGGTTTTCCGAGATCGCCTGTAGCCGACTGTTGACATGATAGCCCATGCACTCATCCGGCTCGTTGTGTAATGCCTATGCCCAGCTTTTTCTTCTCTTTTCTGCCATGAGATAATAATGTATATTCGTATGTAGTGCCGAAGAAGAGAGTAAGAACGTAGAGGCCTTCGCAATAGGACGACCAATAAAGGTTGCGTAAAGCCCGCTCGGCTTCTCGGTTTCTCGGCCGAGAACACTTTGCTGACCACAGTACTATGGGAAGGCTCTCGGAGTTCCGTGACCCGCCTAATTTTTCCGAACTGATCCCAACCTCATCCCTACACTTTTTCACCTTGGTAAACTAAGGGTTTTGGATACTTGTAAAAAGATTTGAGCATGAAGACTTTGCCTCGCCGACTATTAGTGCCCCCGGTAATATTGCGTAGTAGTGCTGTCTGTGCATTTGTATAAGGCTGAAAATTTCAGAAGCAGTTCTCTTACCGAACTGCTGGGCACTCCGTGACGATAGTGACCTCTCTAGTAAACTCCGTTTTCATGAGCGAAGTTTTAGGCCATAGAAGGAACTTTCATACATCAACAGTCGATACGGGTATATTTCATTTTTTTTGTACGTAATGCTACCTAGCTTTCATAAACGCCCTATCACATTCAAGGCTCGCCCAGTTACTAAGGCTTAATATTCATGTTAGCTAGTATCTTCGTGGTTTGTGGTGGTGATTTTAGTAATCTGCTTGTCCACGCCTCTGAAAAGAAGAAGTTTAGTGCTTATTTTAGTCGTTTCTGTTGCTCAAACTCTCCTTGAGACGTGTTTAAGAGTAGTAGCAGAGGCATAGTTCTACCTGACTATAAAAAGGCAATAGAAGTACCGCAAAGAGCAAGCAAGCATTCATCAAAAACTTTATTGCCACTTGCTGTCTCGATAAGCACACGAAAATACAATACTCGAACGCAATAATTAGGACCTTTGTCATTATGAAAACCCGTTCTTTTGTTCATTTAGGTGCTCTTTTCTTGAGCAACACCGTATTTGGGTTGCCTGGGGGACTCGACAAACGTATCGGCGCAGAAGTTATCTATAAAGATCCGCAGCCTCACACGATTTCAGCGGCAGATTTGGCTCTTCTCAACAAGACAGAAGGAACTACCGGGTTCTATGTACCGACTGGTGGCTTCACTCCGTTAGAATTCTCCTTCGACAATAGCACACTCGAAAAGCGTGCAGGAAACCGACAATTCGTCTCATTTGGAGGATACAGCTGCGCTACTGGCACAGAGATTGTGGGTTTCCAGAATTTCGGCTGTGGTCAATGTGTCACTTGGACTGGGTGCGGCTGCAGTGGAGCGTTAAGCGCCCTCCTTTCCCAGCAATCTTCAGGAAATCCCAAGCCAACGGCGTCTTTATTCACGGCCAGGGATCCTACCAATCCATTGGTATTCTCAGTGGCAAATTACAGTCTTGCACAAACAGCCAGCACAATGACTTCTTCTCCGCTATACTGTACTATGACTGCTAGGAGTGCTAGGGGCAGCATGTTCAGTACCCCCTACCGAGACGAGATTCTCCCGACGATGCTAACTTTATCAATCAAATGGGACGCGACTTGCGAAGAGGAATTCTTAGAAACCCACATTCTTTTAGACAATCGAATACGAAAGGGAGCCGACAGCGACGCTTACTCCCACATTCTTTGAAAAGGTGACACATCTCGTCCAGCATTCCTTAGCCTGTTTTACTGTATTTAACATTGATACGTATTAAGTAACCCTGAACGTTATTTAATAAGCCTCGCTAGCAAGTGCTTCTCCTCTTTGTAACAAAACTTTATTGCCTTACCACATGGCGCGTGAAAATCGACCGCCCCGGCACTATAGTAGAGTTCGTCTAAATATGCAGAAATTACTCAATCTTATTCAATATTTTACTGAATATTAGTACACGGCAGAGTGTAAGTTCTATATTACTCCATAAGCTTAGTCCAGAAGGCTCATAAGAAGTAAAAATAATACATACCTAAACTATTTTACTTTTTAAACCCTTTATAGTATAGGAAACTGGTTTACCATAGTGTTAGATGATTACATTTCCAGGGACTATCCGTCGCTTTCCAGATCAAGTGATCTTCGCTCTAATGACAGCCTATCTCATTAGGACGCTGCACTGAGCAGATTCCTCGAGGAGCAACGATCCAACGTCTTTGAGCATCCCTCTTTGATATTATCATCAGATCTATGCTCATTGTTTGGTAAAGAGAATGTTTACGTTTTCTTTTTAGGCGATATACCCAGCAAAATGAGAAACGATGAGAAGGCGGAAGTATCTTTCGGAGTCATCCTCCTACATAACGAAACGGAGAACACACATACAAACGACTTGGGGGGTTTGTCAATGGAGGGGTGACATAGACGGGCGATACGAACCTGGCGATAGAGGGACGTACGTGCACTAGAAGAGTATGGAGAGCCGTATGCTTTGAAGAAAGCACTAGGCGCATCTGCCATATACACGTGCTTCAAATCGACTCCTGGTCGACATAGCCAAAAATCCCTTTTTGCTCAACCCATAGCTCTCCATCCCCTCGAAGAAAGCTCTTTTCGTCCTTCTGAAGGCCTATATGCGGGGATGTGTAATCATACTGGCAACTCCATTGGCATATTCCCACCCTTTCCCATAGCTCTTGATAAGGAAGCATGAGAAGTCCATACATGGCTCTCGGGTATAGCCCAATAGTCTCCGAATACCAGTGAATACCAAGGAGTAGAACTCGAAGTTGGTCGTCGGGGAACCGTTGTAAAAGCCACTGGATAATTTCCTTGGAATTTATTCCGAGTTGAGGGGCACCCAATAGCTCATTGATCGCGTCCAGTTCGAGGATTAAAGGGTCCAAACCAAAGCAGTGGATGTATCTATCATCCAAACCTGATTCGCGACACCTCATCAATGCTATTTTCTGGACTATTTTTTCCCAAATTTGATTTAGCTTGTTGAACGAACTCATGCGACCGGCGAAATGAACAGGCTTAGCAGTGCGGCTGTTGTAATCCACCAAGAACTGGCAACAAGCAAAATCTCTAGAGTCGGTACTTTCCCTTGGCCCCCCATCTAAGATCTGGTCTGTACGGCACATGTCAGCCGAAAATGTCTGCGAGCAAGGCTGAACCCTCCAACGCGCGCGAGGTGGGACGTGGCATGAGAACACATGCATCTGGCTCTGAATTGGATACTTCAGTAACAACTCTTCTGCAAGCTGAGCGTCGAGTTGCTCGAAGTTGAAAACCTTTCTAGTTGTGCTTGGTGTGGTGTTTCCTAGCCGCAAACCGAATATTTGTTGGATACCGTAGATGCGATCCTCTTCGTGGGTCGTTCTTCTCGATCGGGCGGCGATGTAGACATGAAGTTCCTGCATTGAATAAAGTGCGTTTAGCCCTTTTTCATCTACCAGACGAATGGCATGTTCATATTCTCTCTCTGTGAGCGAAAGGCTGTTTGATATCCCAGCCCAAGCGCTTTTCCAGCGTGAGCACAGAATTAAAACGTCCCGAAGTACGCAAGAATGTATGGTAATAGGTGGGTACCCCCCCCGTCAGCCGCGGAACAAGCATAGCTTCTCTGGATATTATATGGGCATCGTGGCGAAGAAAAGCCTCTTGCAGCGTCCACATTGACGAAAACCATGGGTCGGCGAGAAGGGTTGGGAGACTCTGGAGTGCTTGCAGGTGATATCTATTGAGTGGTGCGCATTCGGACGGCGGATGGTTCTCGACAACCGAAAGATGCTTTATCATTTGCTCTAACGATTGGTGATGGTGCGTCGTTAGCCAGACAAATACCGACTTTGCGCCATGGAAAATGACAGCTTGGCGGCCAATTTCCGCCGCGGAGCGGGAGTCATCGCCTTGGTGGATGCAAGCGACATCGAGCCAGATGAAGTCGACAGAATACGGGTCACGAAACGTGCCAGGTAATGTCGCAACTATACGGATAACCTTCTCGAACTCTTCAGCGGTAAAGTGGACATTAACTCGTTCAAAACAAAAACTTGTCTCTTTCCGCCTTTCCGCTCAAGAAACAGCGCTTCAAAAAATCTAGAAAGGCTGAAGTTTCCCATTCGCGGATCGCGCCGAGCACTCTCTTCTGCAGCCTTGCGGCAGATGTCTGGCGAATGAATATCTGACACGAACGTCCAGATTCAGCCTGCCACACCGCAGACAACTGAATCAAGGAATGAGGTCTGACTTGTGTCCCCGATAGGTGCCGGGATCGTACCTAATCGGTTGGCGACGTCAGCAAATCCGTTGAAGCTGAACTCGAGGGCTGAGCAACCGCTTGAACCGTTATTGACTCTTAAGAAGTTGCCGAGCCAGTCCCTCAGTACCTGTGCCCGTCAAATCAACGGCGAAATCGCAGCCTAAATAGCGACACCTTTTTGTTCTTTTCGGGCACATTCATCAATCAGCCTGTCAATACAAAATGAAGAATTTCTTACTACCAGTCTGGCCTATTCAAATATCTTAAGAGGATGACTTTTCAGTTGTTGGGCTATCCAGCCCTATAAAGTCATATCTAAAGGTGGCTTCCATATCCGCTGCTCTGAGAAAGAAACTATACCAGAAGATAAATAGAACGTCTACGACTGAATAACAGCCCTCTGATGCACTTGATGCGAATCTTCTTCGCGATGTCACTTTGGAGTCAGAGAGATCTAATCACTACGGTAAAGCACTCGAGCGATGGCACGACGTGCTCAATTCCACTGACTGGCGTGCTTCGACCACTGTCAAATCCCCTAGTAGCACTGCCCAACATAATAGCTACCGACTACTCCGGGAGTGGTGGGAGAATACTGCAAGCGACAACCAAATCACGGAAACAGTCAAGGACTGGATACAACAGGCAGCTGCCCTGGAGCTGCCTCGCAACATTCTACCGCGCCTGGCGGTGTCACGGTACAATATTCTCCTATTCTTGCTTTGGCGCGAGGAGTTTTGCATGCCTAGGGCGAGGGATTCTGAACTTTACAGCACACGAATGATGGCGGCAGGAGAAGCGGCCTGTCATAGGCTCGCATTCACCTTCGTTACTTCTCCAGAGGCTAGCTGCGCGTCCTCGAACGCCGCCTTCGAATGCTCGCAAAGCACACAAATCTCTATCGGTACATTCAGCAGCCCCATTTCAGAGCAATGCATCACTATGACGGCCGCTATCGAACCATGTTTCTGGTTAGACGATAAGCAGATACTAAGAGACCAATCCGAATCACCGTACTTCCTCTGGGACACTCAAGAAGCAAAGACCATCTTCACAAAAGATGTCGGAAAGCCCGCCTACGTAGCGATAAGTCACACATGGGGACGATGGAGAAAACCGACGTACTGTAGGTCTCTCAACGTTCCGTGGGATATCCCGGAAAACGAAATCTTTGCTGTAAGCGAGCTTCCGGCGCTGCTCAGAGAAGCTCCATTCTCGGAACGCTACGTGTGGTTCGATCTTCTTTGCATTCCGCAAGAGCGAAACAATCCGAGAAGCAGGATTGAGATTGCAAACCAGGCGGCTATTTTCAAGTCTGCAAAATTTGCATGTGCCTGGCTTAATGTCGTGCCGTCATGGAGTGGGCTCAAGTATGCGATTGAGTGGCTTTCTGTGGCATACTGCAATGCTAATGGCCATGCACTGTTGCCAGACTTGCTGGAGATAAAAAGCGGCCGTAATTCAACGTATCTGGCGTCTCTAGAGAATGACGAAGAGCCACTAAGCGGCTGGTTCACGTCTCTTTGGACACTTCAAGAGATCTGTCTGCGACCCAATATGCTACTCTACGACCGGAATTGGCAGCCGCTTGTTCTTCGTGACAGCTTGCATATCCCGTTCGACCACATTGTATCTTTATGTGTTTCAATACGTCCAGCGCTTGGAAGCGATCGCATGCTGTGGCCCCGAAGCGTGAGGGAGCTGTACTTCCTCCTCGATAAAACCGGGATGACCGACTTACCCCACATGTCGCCGACATTAGCTCTCATACTTGGAAATCAACGTGAATGTACCGAACGTCGAGCAGAAGCTATCATGTCCGTCATTGGTGCAACATCTTGGTTTAAAAACACAGAAACTTCTCCAGACCTCAACCTCGTGCTGGGGCGATATCCGTTGGTGTTCGTGGAGGAAGTGAAAGAAAAGTTGGGAGCAGTATTCTTTGCTTCATCCGATCAGTTCTTCGATGAAGTGAACGAGATTGGAACACTGTTGCCTTTCTCCAATAAATCTATCGGTGGCCGTAGAATCGCAACCGGTGTGCTCGACAACAAGGACCATCCTTCCACATCAACGTGGAAGATACGAAAAGATGGGAGCGTACTGTTACCGAGCGCAGGGATCGTCGCCTCCTGGCCCAGAAGAAACGGAAAGCTGGATGAACTAGCCAGAGTCGTTGTGCCGACGAATACCCCGGGGGCACCAGCAAACTTGCTTGAGGAAGTTGAACTCCATCAGTATCTTGGTTCATTTCGGCCGGAAAATGAAAAACATGCCATCGTCTTACTTCGCAGCGAATATGGTCGAGTCTTTGGGGTTTTACTTGAGGCGCAGCCACAAAGCGGGTACAAAAAGTTTGGTGTTTTCTTCTACAACTGCGAAGATGAGAATCATAAAGAACTTTACGGTGAGGTTGGATACCAAGCACCCAAAGTGGAGGCAGTGAATTGGGTGGTAATATAAGGCATGGTATTGGGAACGGCGCGTACACTCTACATAATCCGTGCCGTCATAAGTTAGGCCGCAAGGAAGATGCGAGTGGTTGCACAAATGGCTGTGAAATTTATGTATTCACATTGAGGTTAACCATTTCAGGAAATGACTACCATGAAAATTGCCCTGGACGCATGCATCATGCATTCACTATCTGAATCAGCAGCTACGGTCGAAGAAAAATTCTCTTCATTGAGAGTTTTTAGGAGTTTCCAGCGAGATTTACACAGTACAGGTTCAATTTTCTTGGCTGAACGAGCGAAAGTAAGCTTGCGCTGCTTGTGACAGGAACGTATCGAAGCTGCGTAGTGAGTCTTTTCCACGTAAGAACAGCCAACGTTAGAAGCTACCAGTCCAATCCGCTTCCTTGCTCACTTCACCATAGACTCCATTGAAATCTGTCCATTCACAGGCCAATAACCGCTAAAAAGGTCCTCAAACTCCTCAAATGTGCTTACACTCGTCTGAAAAGAGCTAGTTTCCCAGAAGCATAAGCCCAGATGTCTCCAGACCTTACGTGATTGCCTCAAGAAGATATACGCGTAATAGAGCTTAAGTTGAATTATAAGCCCTAAATCTGGAGCGGGAACATACAAGGCATGATCATTTTCTAGATGAGATAGAAATTCCTCTCAAGAAAATTGGGGAACTTGGTAAGGGTGGCTATGGCTTTGTTGATCGAGTTGTTAGCACGATTAGTCACAGGGAATATGCCTGGAAGCGGATTCCACGATGAAGGGCATTCAAGAAAAATAAACAAGTTTTACGATAATTTGAGCGAGAATTGTCGAATTTGAAGAGACTATCCCAGCAACAAACGCACATTATCGAAACTCGTTGGCAGTTACACAGACCCTAAATACGTGGGCATCATGCTGCCAGCTGCTGGCCACAATTTGAACGAGTTTCTTATTCGACCTCTGGGAGATGGTGAAAAATCATTACTCCGAACCTTCTTTGGATGCCTCACTTCAGCTCTTTGCTTCTTGCACGACAGTCGAATACGCCACAAGGACACCAAACCACAAAATGTACTTGTAAAGAGCAGCCACGTCTTTCTCACCGATTTTGGAGTTTCTTTGAGCTGGACCGAACTTAACCGGAGCACCACAACGGGACCAACATGGTCGACGCCTCGCTATGGCGCCCCTGAAGTTGTTGAACAATCTGCCCGCAACTCTTCAGCCGATGTTTTGTCGCTAGGCTGCGTGTTTCTCGACATATGGACGGTATTGAAACAGGAAACAGCCCAGGCTCTACATGACCATATGGTAAGCAATGGGACACTGTCCTCTTGTTACTGTTCCAATCTCGACAGTGTCCGCTCATGGATAGATATCGTCAAAGCACTCCCAGGTCCCCTAGCAGATAACGTACGGTCCGCATGGGTCGCGCAAATGCTATAACGCAATGGCTACAACGTAATGGAGACGCGCGCTGGTCTGCTTATATCCTCGTGGAGCGCATCTGTGAATACAGTAGCGACCCTACTACGCCATTTGCGTTCGCTGGATTGTGTTGTTTGGACGATGATGACACAGCAGAGAGCGTACAATCTCCAATTGTCGAGGACATGAATGAGTTGACCCTCTGGCCGACGAATCAAACCGAGGTTGTCCCCATTTCTGGGGCACCTGTACCCGTTGCCCCATTCATACAGCCTAGGAAACAGGTCCAAATATCACCGCATCAGCTACAGTCCTCGTCATCATCCTCAGCGGACCTAAGGCATGTCTCCCAGGCGAGCAATACAAGTGATCTTCTTGGTTATGTGCCTCTTCCTGGAACCCTGCTCTTGGGAACCAAGGGTCACGGTAAGGACGCTGTCAACATTCGAGGCCAGTTGCACTTGTTAACGCCTTTCTAAGATCAGTTTCGTCAGAATCATCCTCCACAGCCATACGTTGAAGATGAAGAGGCATCAGCTGCACGCGAAATTCACAATAACATTACTAGTCCTACCAGCACTCATATTTCGCCCCCAGAGCATGGCGGCGTTGAGCACAAGCCCTCAAAACGATGGGGTTTCTTCTCATTTAAGACTGATAGACAAGTTAACTCGAAACCCCAAAACAACACCAACGCCTATCTCAAAGTTCCAGAAGAGGGTTATCACGACATGTATCCGGCTTACTCTTCAGAATCGGAAAAATTAGATTGGATTCCGGAGTATAACCCCGACTGGGAAACTCAGTTGCGAGGTGCAAGGGCCTTGTCAATGGATAGAATTGTCTTCAAACAGGCATTACCGTCGCTGAATCAGATTGATGAGAAAGGGGACAAAGGGAAAAGGAATCGAGTAAGTAAACGCCCAATAGTGCTAAGACAGACGCCTAGAGAAGACGAAGGAGTGGAATTCAACTCGGATGATTCCATGACGGTAAATGTTCTCTATAATGAATTTGAAAGATCCGTTTTACCACTTCAACCAACTTCTAATATAAAATATTCCTGGCTCACGCCAAGAGGCGGCATTAGGCTGAGTCTCAATGATGTCGGAGTGGCAAATAGCCACCGCACTGTCCCACTTGAACCCAACCGCCACTGAACCCGCTCACCATCGCCATTGCTTTATTCTCCGGCCATTTTGTATAAAGAGATTCTGAGGTAAGTTATCTTTTTCTCACATCTTTCCCTTTGCTAACACTGCCCTCAGAGTTGAATACCTTGTCTGCATGAAGGACGACCTACCAGCTAATAAGACTGCCAAACTCGGATGCGGCCACCGCAGGTGCCACTCATGCTTTGAACGCCAGTTCCTACTCTCTTTGAACGATGCTCACCATATGCCGCCGCTGTGTTACAGTTCTGACCACATACCGCTGAAGTACGTAGAGAGCCTTTTTGATGACAAGTTCAAGAGACTTTGGAACAAGAAATACCAAGAGCATATAACAGTCAAACGGTTATACTGCCCCACTAGAGGATGTGGAAAATGGTTCAAGCCGTCTAAAATACGGATGGACTTGATATACGGGAGGAGGTATGCCCGTTGTAGTCGCTGCAGCAATAAAGTTTGCGTAGAATGCAAAGGCAGATTCCATACGAGACGAGAATGTCCTAGAGATGAAGATACGAATTGCCTAGTGCAGCTTGCGAAGGAGAAAGGCTGGCAGAGATGCTATAACTGCAAGGCCGTCGTTGAGTCCAAGGAAGGCTGCAACCCTATGACTTGGTAAGCCCCTTTCTTCTGCAATCTTCTGCTATCTTTGCTCTAACCAATATGTTGTATTACCAAGAGAAAAAAAACTAAGGGTTTTCGACCGCTTTATCCTGGCGAGATCAATTTCGCATTCTTGTCGAAGAGAGGGCGGTGCAAGGCATAAAGGAAAAGAAGGAAGGATTCCAGTAAGCAGGCTAACGTGGCGAATACAGGGCACCCTGAAAATGACTACCCATCTCCATTCCATGAACTTATTCTTTTCCAAGCCATCGGGAGACATAAATGGGATTTGGGCGTGGGAGAGACAAAATCTTCCTCGAAGAACGGCCTCAATAGTGTAGAACATGCCACCGCTAACTTAGCGAATTATACCTAACCTAAATAATTTCGAAAAGACGCATAGGTCTTTCGGGAGTAGCTTTGTACTTTGGGTGATTCATATACTAGTGGTCGTAGAACGAACAGGGCCCAACAAGCCGAAATTTGCCCTCCAACTCTGGTTCTGGACAAGGCCTCAGGATATGAGGAAACTTAGCCGTTTCAAGAGCTACTACTAGATCGTCTTAATGCAACGGGATATGCCTCGGGCCTAGACCGAGCTCACTAGTGTCAGTAACGAAGAAACAGCGCGCGTGAGCTTGTGTCATGATATATGCCCCGAAAGGACGGCGTTTCTCATGCTCCTTCTTTGTTATATTTGCATCATTCCAAAATATATATCCTATCTCTTCAGAATCCACTTGTTTCACTAGATTTGCTGTTAGCATCGGCACTATCCGGTCGTTCATGCAATCAGATGTAGCAGTTTTATCCAGGTAAAGCTGAAATTCTTCTAGACGGGGACTGTTGGTGGCGTCGTTCGTGCTGCGTAAGGTAAACATATACAGCGCCTTCTGGAGACGCGTTGCATCACTATGTTCGTCTAAAATTCCTCGCGTAAAATCGTTTAATAGGGCGAAGAGATCTATCTCCTGTTCAGCCCCAGCAGGGCCGCAGACATTAATACGCGAAAGCAGTTCCCGTGAACTCTGACCCTCACCGGCTCAGGACAAGCAGCACTTAACTCAGCCTCAGGCCAGACCCAAGACGACCTTCGCCAATTCGCCGTTACAAATAAAGATGGAGAGATTGTCCTCTACGGTATTGTCGCTTCAAGGATCGTTCTACAGAACCTACCCCTCCGCGTTCCCTGTACCACAGACTACCCCGTTACCGTGCAAATCAGCTGCCACGACATTGAGATCCTTGACGCAGGCTTCCAGGCAACAAACGGCCTCGTAACGCTCATCCTCTTTGACGTCGCCAATGGTTTCGAATGGACCAACAAGACCGCAGGTCCGGTCTCAGGCCAAGGCCAAAACGGCGAGCCAGGCGATCCGGGATACGCAGGCGGCCGGCTCCGGCTCGCCGTAGCGGGAGGTTGGGTGCGCGCAGGGGGGTCTACTCCGGCAAAGGGCATCAGCATCTCGTACTGCGGCGGTAAGGGAGGAAGCGGTCAGAATGATGGTGACGGGGCTTTTGGACGCAGCGGACCGAATCCGGGGCTGGTGCCAACGATGGGGAGGGCGCCAACAGTGCAGTTGCAAGTTGGAACGGATGGAGGTAATGGTGGGAATGGAGGTGATGTGGGGGCGCCGGGTACGATTGGGGATTCGGAGGTGTTGGTTTTGTCGAGCAGTTAGCCTGCTGGGTGGACTGTGGTAATTGATAAAGGGGTCCCTGGAACTGCCACTGAGTTTGGGCGGACTGGCACTCCTGGTCGAGGTAAGTACGGTCACTAGAGCCTCCTTTTCCCGTTCCACTCCCCTGCCTCCTCTCTTTACGCTTGGTAAGAGTCAGCCTTCGATGCTCGCTTACTGACACTCGACGGCTGGTTCTGGTATGCCTGGGGGCAAAGGCAGCAAGTATGCGCTGGCCACGCCAGGCAGTCTCGGGAGGCTCCCGACGAGCATGCTAGATGGTAAGAATGGTCGCAGCGGGACGGACGGGAAGCCTTACGACAGGACAACGGCGCCGTTCATCAAGGCCAAGGTGAATGTCAAGATGATTGCGACAGAGGCGGAGTTGCTTGATCAAATGGTGGCCATTGACTGGAGATATACGTGAAGACCTTTTAGCAATTGGCTAAAAAAAGAATGGACGGATGTACTATGGTATTGCTGATATCAGCTCGTATATACAAAAGCTTACTCGTATCATCTCCCCACTGATTCCCCGTCATCAGTTCCTCCATAAGCAGTCACTCTCTCATCGTCCCCCCTCGCCGATAACGACAGATGGACGCCGCTTTACGAAGCAGCAAGCGGTGGTCACCTTAAGGTCGTGCAGCTGCTGGTAGACAAGGGAGCAGACATCGCGGTCGCCGGTAACAACGGACAGACGCCGCTCAACGCAGCGGCAAGCGGTGGCCAAGTAGCGGAACCGCTGTCAGACTTCCTGCATATTCGCTGAATGGATCGATCGTCTTGACGTCTCGCAACCACGATGTCGCTTTCAAGCTGACAGAAAGCTATGCCTCTATCACCAAAGCCAAGCCCATGGGCGAGGACAATAATGCGCTGCCGCTCCTCGAGAAGCTCGGCTTTTGCGCTGTTGAGCAAGACGCGACCGAGCTGGTGCAAGCTCTGGATTACATGCCCCTCGCCACGACTTAAGCAGCAGCCTACATTGTGCAGTGAGGAATCCTTTGCTTCGTAACTGCGGGTCCTATTGCTTTACTGGGATGCTAATCTCACCTCGGATAAGCCACATTATACTTACTTTTTGCAAGGCTCGATGCCACAAGCTTCTGTTACTATTGTGGAAGCAACAAAGCCCTTATGGAACGAATCGATACGCGGATGCTCGGACGGACAAGACCCCGCAGAGCGGAGCGGCTGCGTGGCTAATTTCGAGATGATGATCTTGATTTTTGCTTGAAGCGGCTAAGCACTGAAGTCTAGAACATCCTGTTCAAGCCACCTGACTCCACAGTAGATATCGAAACCACTCGTGCTGCCTAAGCTTCGCCACGTGGATTCTGGACTAACTGTAAAGTGCGGGGCACTTCATTAAGGTCTCTGTGTGAGTCCTATTCTGGAATCTTTCCAGCCTCGCAGAAGCTCAGAAAATAGCTCTGCATCTACGCAAGCCACTTCCACTGATTAGCGAGCGGAGTGCCCACTCGCACCACTACGAATCGTCCGCGGGACGGCTAGGACGGCGTCAACAGTTTCGTGGGCATTGATTCATTCTAGGAGATAGCACACCATCCTATAACGTTATCGAGAGGAAGTATGGAGAGCTGAATTCAGCTCGCGCCCATCAATCACACAATTGGCTACTCATCAGAAGTGTATGGGCAGGGTGGCTGCAGGAGCGCATCACCATCGTAAGTCTAGTAGTGAGGGGTTATGGCCCCAGCTCTCGATGTGCCGACGGCTGAGAGTTCAATTCACATGCGAGTTGTAAATGAGGTGATTATAAAGACCCGCAAGTGATCGCGGGATGTTTGCATGGAAACAATACTTCCAGACGTACACGACACTGACTCATCTTCATACAATCGTCTGAAATGTGCTGCTCATTCGTTCCGCGCACCTTGCTCCAACGGCTGGTTCAAGATGGCTCCCTGAGTGATGAAGCACGTCAGGAGTTGCAAACCAGAATAGATGAGATATCTCAGACACTATCATCACTAGCCGCGGGCGCCGACTCTGAGATCAAATACAAGACGCGATACGCTGAAGTCCCCGGAAGATATAAGGAGTTTCACTCGGCAATCTGGAGCATGGCGACTAAGAATATCGACGAGTTCAATTATAAAACAGGAGAGATACTGGGCACCAGCTACCAGCCACTGCCGGGGATTCCGTTACGCACGTCCCAAGAGCTGCCGGTGGAGGACACGGATGTAAATACATGTATGGAGGGATTGCGAACAACGTACGACTTCTACAAGAAAATATTTAATCGCGAATCAGTCGACAACAACGGCCTTCAGCTCGAAGCAAGCATACATTATTCCATACGCTTCGCCAATGCCTTTTGGGACGGGGGCGCAAAGCAGATGATTTTCGGGGACGGCGATGGCAACACTCGCTTCGGACGATATGCAGGCATCTTCAAACCAGGCAGCTTCGTCCAAAGCCTGGATATCATCGCACATGAGCTCACACATGCTGTTACGCAGTTTACTGCGGGTCTAGTGTACCAAGGGCAGTCCGGTGCGCTGAACGAGTCTATGTCTGATGTCTTTGGAGCTATGGTGGTGCAATGGAAGCTCGAGCAGACGGTTGATAAGGCAGAGTGGCTGATGGGTCATGATATAATCAACCCGAATTCCGAGTCGATACCGGAGTGGCTTAAGAACTCACGGAACCTACGCTCACTAAAGGATCCAGAATCGCTGACGAACTTTGGTCCTCGTACGTATTCTCGGGTAATAGATACCATTTAGAACATCTCGCTAACAGATTGTTTTCGTAGAGCCTGCAAGTATGATGTCGCAATACTACTATAAGAACGAGCAGAGCGATAAAGAAGATGATGATTATGGTGGCGTCCACACCAATTCGGGCGTTCCTAACTTTGCCTTTTACAAAGTCGCTATGGCTCTGGGTGGCTACTCATGGCAACATGCTGGACAGATCTGGTATGCGGCACTCACTGACAAACGGCTGCAGAGAGAGCCAGACACACCTTATGATCAGCAGCCAAAGTTTGTAGACTTCGCAAAGTTGACCGTGGAGCATGCGGAAGCTTTGTACAAGGCTGATAGTTTCATTGCCGGAGTTGTGCGGAAGGCGTGGAAGGAAGTTGGTGTCTTGTAGCTCCGCTTACGTAGATAGGCATACACGTAGCCAGAAGGGAGCTCAGCATCAACTTCACCGCCGACTTCAGGAGAAATACGAACGAGGTGGTTATTCGCGGTACTAGTAGATAACGGTCAAAATTACCTCAACTTACCCCAGAGCTCCACAAACTTCGTCTTTTAAATTTCTACGGTGGTTACGCCTTTTTTTCCTTACTGTAGATAGCGGAGTGCAGCATTGACTTGATAGTTCCTAACAAATCCGGCTTCACCGTAAACGCAGCTGCAATGCAATTCTGACTACGCCTAGCGAAGGTTTTCGTACACCGCTTAGCGTATCTGATGAAGGACCCTCCCGTGAATGAGTGAGTAGCACCGTCTGTGCATTTTCTATAGAAGTCTTCAGTTTCCATACAAATTGATCCGTGCGGTGGCTCGAGCTACTCACCCTCTCATGGAAGGGGGCACGCTCGGGTCGAAAATGGCCGCACTCCTAAAACCAAAATCCTGTGTATTCTCACAACTTTAAGAATTAATTTCATTACCATAACTTGTACACAGATATTTTCTTTTGAAATTATAAAGATATCTAGCCTAAACAATAAATTTTAATATAAAATAGTATAGTATTTAGCTATAGGTTCGCAGTGATTGTCGCTAAGATATTTGGGAGTGCGGCCATTTTTGGCCCAAGCGTGGGGGATGTACATAAACATGAAGCTATCAGTCTAAGCACGTGATTTTCAGAAGTACGGTGTGAAGCAGCGAGACATTGTTTTGCGATTGCGACTCTTCAAAGGCTCTCGCTGGCGGTCAGCATTTTAACACAGCATTAATAAATGCCATAAAGCTGCAAATTTGCTCTCAAAAGTCTCAAGCAGACTGCTTCTAAGCTCTACGAAGATTCTATGCCGACATGAGGTGCAGAGAAGAAGGCTTATATCAATGAAATTGAATCAACCATGCACACGTGTATAAGTATATGGAAGTATGTAGGGAGTCTTTAAAATGAGCAGCTGTGCTATCTCGTAAATCGATAAGGCGACGACGACTCCTTTGTTCTCCATGAAAAGGCGTGCGCTGGGATATATCGCCCTTTTTAAAAGGATCATCCAGCGATGCGCGCGTGTTGCTACAACCATGTAGAGGCGAGCATGACTTGTGCTCGTCTTCCCGAGACGCAATCAACAGGGTCAGTGGGTTATTTGAGTTAGGAGTAATACCCAACGTAGATAAGTAAGGGACCATGCCCAACCCGGATAGAGAGTCCCTAGACTTATAGTACATGAGCCTTGTTTTGAGCGCACCAGAGTCGCAATATTTCGTGAGCGCCTTGGGTAAGCCAAAACCATCACAAATCCTCCACGCTTATTAGTTTATATGGCGTGCAGATATGCGATAGTATCACCAGTTCGATTCTTAGACGTGACTTATATAAGAAGCTCTGTGTCGGGTTTGTTGATAAAAGACGATGGGGATCCTCAGCGCGTTATGGCTTGGCTAAGGCGCTCACGAAATATTGCGACTACTGGTGAGCGTGTTTTTTTGCCGCTTACGTGCGGTGGGGGATGGAACCATCAGCTCCGGTCGCCACAAGGCCTCCAGCAAACTCTAGTACTTTTCATAAACGCACCTACTACTCCAGCGTAGGAATCAATGTCGTTCATGAGAATCTAAGTTATCATAAAGCCCAAAGATGATGTTGCAGCGCTTCGTCAGCTGTTAGGCGATATCCCTTCTAGTTACCTCGTCGGCGGTGAGTAATCACGTACATCATCTTAGACATGCTGCAGCGGTTACCTAAAAGAGAATGGAATGTATTGCGGACTTATGAGTAGAGATACTTTAGACCGCTTCATATGTTTTTCATAACTCCGACATGGAAACCTGCCAATTAAAGGAGGTTATCAGGGTCGTTCGCCATCGAAGAAGCCCGAAACGATCCCACGCAATCAGCTACTGATTACTGTGAAAATCGAAAAAGTTGCGCGTGTCAGCACTAGAGTTCACATAAAGTCCACGGCCGATAGCTTTCAATCTAGAGGTTGCACAGGGTCAGCTTGGACGTGATAAGAATTCTGATAGTAGCTAGAACAGTGAGAAAGGAGAACGCAACAGGACGCGCTATCACCAACCCCAAAACCTCTCTTGCCCTACCAATACCCACTAATAAATAAGGCCGAAGAAGTGGGAAGAAATGATGATTGGAAGGCTATAGCGGCGTGGTTTTCACTAGTCAATAACGCATCGCATAACGTTAAGAGTAAGGATGCGGCTTGCCTGGCGTTCCTGATCATCGTTAAGCATTTCATTTTATTTCCTGCTAAACCATTTACGGTCACATTAGATTGGTCATTTCCGTATGATTAATGATCGAATTTCATTGAGATCATTTGCTGACGCTTTGGGCTAACATTAGCTGAAAATGTGTATTACTCAACATCCCAAATGCAACACTTGGCTTCAAAAGTAACGGACGCCGCGCGGATCAAAGCTACATAGTTTATTTACGCACTCTTGCCCAGCAGCACTAGACCTGCAAATAACTCCAGTCTCTTGCGAAGCACGGCAACGCGCAGCACATATTCGAAATGCAATGGAGACATTAAGAGAATCAGCATTTGGTCAAATTATCCGGCTTGTATCCAGGCAGAAGCTATTTCGCTATCAAGAAGAGGAGCCTGGCTTCGAGATCCCGTTTGAAACAGCGCTGAAGCAGGAAGCTGGGGGCAGCGATACGGACTCTGGACCGCCAGCAGCATCAGACCACGCCAATATTACGCAACGCCCTAACGCAGTCGACATTGAAAAGGGCGAAACTAATCGTCCCTCGAATGTCAACATAGAAAAACCGACTCCAGTTGAGTCTCCACCGAGACCGCAGGACGAACCTAATATCGAAGAAAGACTGAAGATAGAAAGAGAGCTCGATGTCCAGCGAATACTCAGCGCCCCCATCCAGCCAGTCGTCACATCAAGCGGCCAAGTCTTAGTTACGTGGTATACAACGGATGATCCAGCCAACCCCCAGAATTGGTCCCCCATAAAAAAATCCTACGTCTCATTTCTTATTTGGTAAATCCTTCTCCGAAGCATTGAATGCTATAGTCGCTGATTTTCAACTAGGATCTACACGTTTGCCATTTATGCTAGTTCGGCCCTCTACGTGCCCAGCGAGCTGGGAGTAATGGAGCGGTTCGGTGTTCAAGAATTCAAAGCATCGCTAGGCCTTGCACTCTTCGTTCTGGGTTATGGTACTGGGCCATTAATCTTCTCTCCAATGAGCGAGATTCCTGTGTTTGGCCGTAATATTCCATATATTGCAACATTCGCCCTCTTTGTGATTATCTCGGTTCCAACCGCCTTGGTAGATAACCTCGGAGGCCTTTTAGTCCTTCGATTTCTTCAAGGCTTCTTTGGGAGCCCATGTCTGGCAACTGGGGGTGCAACGATGCAAGACATTTATAGCATGCTTTACGTCCCTATCGCCATTGCATTCTGGGTTTCCGCTGCATTTAGTGCTCCCGCTCTCGGTCCTCTTCTATCGGGCTTTTCAGTCATGGCTGAGGGCTGGCGATGGTCGCTATGGGAAATCTTGTGGCTATCGGGACCTGTTTTCCTCGTATGGTTTTTCACCATGCCTGAAACAAGCCAAGATAACATCTTGTTGCGCCGGGCACAGCGCCTGAGGAAGCTCACTGGAAATACTGAATATGTAAGCCAGTCCGAGATAAACCAGAAAAACAGAACCGCAGGCGCAATTGCCCGGGACGCGTTCATCAAACCATTCGAAATCAACATTAAAGACCCGGCTATCCTCTTTACTAGTATCTATTCCGGCATCATCTACGGCACCTATTACAGCTTCTTCGAAGTATTTCCTCTTGTATATGGCGGCGTATATGGCTTCAACCTGGGGGAGACAGGCCTGGTTTTCGTTTGCATCGTGGTTGGGTGCGCAATTGGCATGTTTCTTTACGACATGCTCATTCTTAAGGTCGTCATTCCGGGAATTCGCAAGAATGGCTTGGGCCCGCAGGAATCCGTCCTAACACCAAGCCTCATTTTTGTATTCGGGCCAACAATTGCGCTCTTCTGGTTTGCATGGACTAGCCGGGCCGATATTCATTGGATAGTTCCAACCATTGGTCTCACAATATACCCATTGAGCGTTTTCATTGTCTTCCAGACCATCTTTACATATATTCCGCTAAGCTATCCCCAATATGCCGCTAGTTTGTTCGCCGGTAACGACTTTGTGAGAAGTCTTTTTGCGTTTGGATCGGTTCTCTTCTCGAGGAGCATGTACGTCGATAAGGGCATCGGCAAGGGCGTGTCGATTTTAGGCGGGTTATCCGTTCTCGGATGGATTGGCATGTACTATCTTTTCTTTAAAGGAGCTAAGCTTAGAGCTAGGTCCAAATTCGCCGTTCACCTAGATGGAATATAGGCTATTTTGTTATATATAGATAGATTAGAGGCTGTTTAGGGCTACTAATATTTGGATACTCCTAGACTAGATTTTATTATTTCTTTCCTTTATTTCCAGTAATCCTAAAACGTGGATAATTCTATACTAATTACTATTAGAAAGCTTTATAATCTTGGAATAAAAAAATCTTTTCTAATTAAGTACTAAAGTAATAATATAAGATAGGTTAACTAGAAAAACCTATACTCTTAGCTAAGAGGATAGGTAATATATAATATTTTTTCTACTATCTTATATTAATTAAGGAGAGTATAATTAGAGATATAAAAAGGCTATAGTTCTAATTAGAGACTTAAGAAGGTACTAGATTATCTAATAATTTTTTCTAGTAGATAGTAAATAGAATTATTAAATTATATTACTAGTATAGGACCCCTTTTATAAATACTATATATATCTTTATTAAGATAGGGTTTATCCTAGATCTAAAAATATATAGGAATTATCTATATTAAAATTAAAGGATAGTAATAAGACTTAATTACTTAAGTTATAGTAAGGTATAGTAAATTTATAATATAGCGATAGTAATCTAATAATTAATTATATCTATATTTTAAGCCTAGATATAAAGCGCTTAACCTAATAAATAGTTATATACCTTTTAGTAGCAACTAGTATAGATAGATTTTCTACTAGTTATATCCTTAGAAACCTTATATAGTATTATTAAGGATCTTTAAAAGAATTAAAGGTAATTAGTAATCTTTATCTAGGGATTTACCTTTTAGATTTAGTATAATCTCTTTATTCTATTAGTTTTCTACTTTTTACTTTTTATAAAATATATATTTTCTTTTTTTAAATATTTCCTTATTTCTTTATTAGTATAATAATAGGTATATAGGTTAAATTAGTCTATAGCTATAATAACTTTATATAAAAGAAGATAATTAATTCTATAGAAAGAATTATAGAAGAGTTTATATAAAAGAAGGTATAAATCTCTTTATAATATATAATATATTATAGAACCTAGCTTATATATATAATAACTTATAGTAAAAAAAAAGGAAGAAGGTATAGCTAGGGAATATAGCTATTATATAACTTAGAAAACTACTAATAAATTAATAATAAACTAAGTAGTTATATAATATTAATTATATAATAATATTTTTTTTATTTATTTAATCTATTCTATTATATAAAGCTTAAGGCTATTTATATTAATAAATCTTCCTAGGATAGTATTTACTTCTAATTTTATTATTAAATTTATAGGATTATTATATCTATTAATCTAGTAAATATCTTTAAATTCTCCTTACTTATATACTTCTTAAAAAGCTATAATATAAATTATTAATCTCTTTTCCTTTATAGTACCTAGTTTAATAAGATATTTATAAATAGAGTATAAATTTATATATATAATAATTAGTATTTATAGAAGAGAGAGATATTCTATAATTATATTAATAGTTCTATATATTATAATAGTAATATTAATACTATAAGCTATTATATAGATTTCTAATACTAGAATACTTTATATAATTCTTTTATACTTAGGCTATTTTATTATACTAGAAAATAAGATTATTAAGAATAATAATAATATATTTAAAATTTAAAGAAATATTATTTACTAGTTATTAACTATCTATAAGCTTATATTCTTATTAATTAAATAAATTTATAAATAAGACTTTTATTTTAAGTATATTAAAAAGATTTTAAAGATAGTAATATTACCTCTACTATATAATAGCTTAAAGATTATATAAAATTTTTTTTAAAGATTTTAAAATAAAAGCTAGTAGGACTAGAGCTTAAAGATACTTTATTCCTTTTATAAAAGCTAAGAAATCCTAATATTATAGTTAAATTATTTACTATTTTAACTATTACTAAATAATTAATAATATTTAGATAGCTTATAGTATATTAGTACTATACTACTACTAAGTACTATAATTATTAATAGGCTAGCAAATTAGGTCTCTATATTAGGTAAGTTTTTTCGAAATATCTCAGCCAATTCTAATTAAAAATTAAAAATTTAAAGCTTAATATATAGTCCTAAGCTAGCTCTATAACTTTATAATATAAAGCTATTAAATAACTATTTTAGGTTAAGAGTTAATCGAGTTTAGAGTTTTAGGTAGAGACCTATTCTTGGCAAATTGGGTTGCTAAATAACTTTTTAAATATTAGAGATATTGAAAAACTTTATATAACATATAACAAAGTT